>Ga0209266_1001052_pt1 | contig 19112 bp, 19 predicted proteins | sample GraSoiAngelo_132_FD_185889 | JGI IMG/M metagenome (GOLD analysis project Ga0209266, IMG submission 185889) | Grasslands soil microbial communities from the Angelo Coastal Reserve, California, USA - 14_0929_02_40cm (SPAdes) (version 2) | ecosystem: Environmental > Terrestrial > Soil > Grasslands ...
GCTCACGGGATCGGCCTCACCCGGGCGCGCCTCTGGGACGGCCACGGCCCCCTCGGCGTCTCGCTCCAGACCTGTCTGGTCGAGCGCCGCCCCGGGTGATCAAGCAGGAGGCTGAGGTCTTTCGAAGCAAACTTGGATCGCTCGTCGGAGCGATCCAATCCGCTCACCGAATCGGCGCTACGCGATCATAAGCGAGTTGGATCTCCGCGAGGCGGCGGCGAAGCTCGCCGCCGTAACAGGCGAACGGCGACAGTTTCTAGGGTTTATGGTGCGCCTGGCAGGAGTCGAACCTGCGACCCTCGGATTAGAAGTCCGATGCTCTATCCAACTGAGCTACAGGCGCATCAGGGAGTTACGATACACCACCTGTGCGTCAAGCTAAGAGCCCCCTCTGAGCTCCTGGTGCTTTCAGCGCCTTGACAAGGCTCCCTGGAATCAGGATGATCCCTGACTGCCTATAGCTCGTGAAGACAAACACGGGAACGGACGGCGACTCACCAGATCGACGAGGAGAAAGGAGTGACCGCGATGGAGACCTACATCATGCTGACCAAGCTCACTGACGAGGGTCGCAAAACGTTGAAGAACAACCCGAAACGTACCCAGGAGGTGAACAAAGAGGTCGAGGCGATGGGTGGCAAGGTCGTGGCCCAGTACGCCGTTCTCGGCCCGTACGACTTCGTCAATGTCCTGCAAGCACCGAACCACAGGACCATTGCCAAGATCTCCGTCGAGCTGGGCGCGCGAGGAACGATGGAGATCATGACCCTTCCGGTCGTCGGCCTCGACTAGCGTCCCGCCGGCGCCTCGGCGATACGACCCCACGGGCGTCGAGCCTCCCTCGGCGCTCGTGGTCCTAGGCACCCCAGAGTCGGGCGCTCGCGATGGCGGCGCCGTCCTTGAGCGCGCGCAGCTTTGCCCAGACCACGCTCTCCGCGACGAGCTCGGAGCCCGCGAAGGTCCCGAACCCGCAATCCACGGACGCGATCACGCGGGTCGGGTCGCCCACCGCGTCGGTGGCCTGGGAGATCCGGTCGGCGACGACCTCGGGGTGCTCGACGAAGTTCGTGGTCGAGTCGATAACCCCGGGCAGGAGCAGCATCGCGTCGGGCAACGGGTGTCGCCGGATCACCTTGTACTCGTGCTGGTGGCGAGGATTCGCCAGCTCGAGTGACAGCGCCCCGACTCTGGCCCGATAGAGCACCGGCAGGATCGCCTCCAGCGGGACATCGGAGGTGTGCGGGCCGTCGTAGTTGCCCCAGCAGACATGCAAGCGAATGCGGTCCGCGGGAATCTTCGCCGTCGCGCGATTGATGGCCTCGATGTGCGTCTCGACCACCTGGAGGAAGCGGTCGAGCGAGTCGTGCTGAAACAGCCGCGTGCGCTCCATGGCGAGATCGGGGCAGTCGAGCTGGAGCAGAAGGCCGCGCGCGTGGATCAGCTCGTATTCCTTCTGCATCTCCCGCGCGAGCGCGAACACGTATCGTTCGTGGGAATCGTAGTGGGCGTTGAGCAGGGTCGTGGCGATGATGCCCGGGGAGGCGGCGGTCATGAAGCGCTCGACGAATTTCCGGGGCCGGGCCGCCGTGGCCCTCAAGAACAGGTCGCACTCCTTGGCGGCTTCGCCGAGATCGACATACTCGACCTCCGCAACGGCCTGCGGCGCGTTTGAGATCTTCGCGGCCGAGCGCCGACGAGACTCCAGGAGGGCGGCGTAATCGGGAAAGTCCACCAGGTCGCGGGCCAGCGGCCTCCGACTCTCTCCCCCGAAGCCGCGCAGGCGCCGCGCCACGTAGGTGGAGAATCCCACGCGCGGTTGCTCACCATCGTTGCCGATATCGATGCCCGCGTCCAACTGCTTGCCGACGACCGCCCCGACGGCGGCGTCGACCTCTCGCCCGAGCTCGGCCTCGTCGACGGGCTCAGCGCGCTCTTGCCGGACCAGCAGCTCTCTCAGTCGAGGGGGCCGCGGAAAGCTCCCGACGTGCGTGACGAGAATGCGCCCTTCACTCCGCTCCATGCCGCCTCCGTCTGCGCGATGCGCGGGCGACGGGCGCCCGGCGCGTCATTTCGCGGCGGGCGCCGGGCGCGGCTCGCCGCGTCCCCGGATCCCGAAGCGCCGGATCCCCCAGGCGACGAGCCAGGGCGCGTGGCGCTGGAGGAAGACGGCGACCTTGCCGTGGCCGGTGACGACCGTCTCCCGGCGGCGCCGGGCGACGGCGCGGACGATCTGCCGGGCCGCCGCGGCCGCCGGCATGACGAGGGCCTTGGGCAGCGGCGCGCGCGGCTCCGGATGCCACACGCCGCGGTTGTCCACCTGGCGGATCTCGCTCGCGACGAAGCCCGGACTGACGAGCGTCACCGCGACGCCGTAGGGTGCGAGCTCGTGGCCGAGCGACTCGGCGAGCCCGCGCACGGCGAACTTGCTCATCGCGTACGCGCTCGCGCCGGGCACGCCGATGTGGCCGTTCACGCTGCCCAGGATGACCAGGCGCCCGCGCGTCTTCTTGAGGTCCTCGAGCGTCGCGTACACCGTCCGCAGCACGCCGAAGACATTGGTCTCGAACTGGCTGCGGTAGTCGTCGAGCGTCAGCGCCTCGAGCGGGCCGGTCACGCCGAAGCCCGCGTTCGCCACGACCACGTCGATGCGCCCGAGCGTCTCGCGGGTGCGGGCCGCCGCCCGCTCGAGGTCGCCGTCCACCGTGACGTCGCACCGCACCACGAGGGCCCGGCGCCCGGCGGCCACGAGCTCGGCCGCGAGCCGCTCGAGCCGCTCGACGCGCCGGGCGGCGAGCGCCACGTCGGCGCCCGCCCGCGCGAACTCCCGGGCGAGCGCGGCGCCGATCCCCGACGACGCCCCCGTGATGAAGACGACCTGCCCGGCGAACCGCCCCGACACGCTACGGGGTCTGCAGGACGATCGCTTCCTCGGCGAACGCCGCGGCGATCTTGGCCTTCCGCACGGCGTCGCCATGATCGCGCTTCGTCTTCGCGTTCTCGTGGTGAGCCTTGGCTTCGGCGAGCTGCTTCTTCGCCTCGTCGAGCAGCGGCCGCGTGTCCGGGCTCAGCTTGCCCGCCTCGGCCTTCCTTACGAGGTCCTCCGCCTGCTTGATGACGACGGGACAGTTGAACGCCCACGACGGCACCACGACCGCGAGGGTGAGGAGCACCACGCTGGCGAGCTTGCTCATGCGTTTCCTCTCCTGTGGAAATTCAACCCTCCGACCCCCTGCTCCCAAAGCGATCTTGGGGCTTTTCCCCGCGTCCCGCCGAGTCTAACACGCCGCTGTTGTGCCGCATGTCGTGGCCCGGAGAGCTATTGGCTCGGTTCCAATCGCAGTTCTTTCGCTCGCCGATCAAGCGTCATCCTGAAGAATGCAAGGAAATTCCCACCCAGCAAGCCATCGACCTGGAATTGCGACATCACATGCATCGTGGCAACTGCTATAGGAAGGTTCTCGACGATATAGTCTCCGACCTGAAGAGACGAAACGATCACGATTGGAGCGTCGCTTGCCCCTATCCCCGCGATGGGAAGCGTAGGCGCGTCAGGTCGCACCACAATGCCAAGGCGTGTGGCGACGTCGGGGCTGAGCACCGTGAACTGTGCTCCGGTGTCGAGCACAAGCGAGACGGCGGAACCATTCACGACCGCTGGGACCCAAATGAGATTGTTGCTGATGCGGACCGCTATGGCGCTCCCGGGGAACCCTGTAGCTGGGGTCGAAGCGCGGGAGATTTTTGTTGGCGGTGTGACGGGCTTCCCAGGTGCGGGGGGAAGTGTAAGTGCGATGACTTCTCGAATCGGCCGTCCCCTCCGATCTGATCCGAGCAGCAGAATGGTCCACGTCGGTCCCATTGGAGGCACACAGGGACCCGAACCGACACTGCACGGCAGAGCAAGTTGGAAGGGCACTTTGAACTCACTGGCGCGTTGTAGTGACCATTCGACTGAGCCGCTCCATTCCGTCTCGGCCAAACCGGCCAACGACGCCCGGGCCTCATAGCGGGTGAGCGTCACTGGTCCAGCCGCGGCGCTCCTCAAACTAAGGGTCATTGTGTACATTGCGTGCTTTTTGCCGCCAATAGATGTCGTCCCGAGGGAGAAGTCGGCGAGGCGCCAGACAACCGAGCCACCAACCTCTTCCTTTTCCGTTGCTCTGGTCATGGATGAACTGCTGAGGGCCAGAACGACGAGGACGGTCAAGAAGGCTGCGCTTCGTGCTACCGTCGTCATGTTGCCGAGGCATTGTACGGCCTCGCCAGTGTTATCACGAGTGCTGCGACCTGGGAGTTCATGGGTCACCGTCTGCTAGACTGAGCCTTGCCGTTGTGGTGCCAGAGCACATAGAACGCGACGATCAGCAAAGCCCTTCGTGCGAGTCGCGCCATCGCCTGTCCTCCTAGGTCACGCTCGCTTAACCTACACCATCGGCTGCCGTGCCGCCCGAGCGCTGCGACGTGCTACTGCCTCCCGCCACTCCCGTTGACAGCGAAAAGCCCACCACAGATACGCCAGACTCGCGAGCGACGAGACAATTGCAAACACGAACAGTGGGATCCTGAAACGGCCAAAGTCAGTGGAGAGAGCAATTCCTGCTACGAAAGTGCTGGCGCTTGCGACCGTTGCAACGACAACGAGGAACCACGCCTCGTACGCGCCTGCGACGATCGCCGCGAAGAAGATTGCATCCCGGCTAGCCCACTGAATCCGCCATTCACGCTCTTGGCGGCGACGGATGCGGGCGGCGATCCACCGATGACGCAGGCCGAGAAGATCTGGGAGAATTTCGAGACGACCCCAAGTCGTCATTGACTGCCCTCCTTAGCCTCCTCTTCCCTTGAACGGACAGGACCGATTCAAGCCCCTTGGCGCTTCCTGGAACGGCCCCGATGTGGCAGTGTCGCCCGTCAGGAGGTCAGCGGGCCGAGCCGATTTGAAATTACCTCTTGCGCGGACTCAGGCGCGCGTGAGAAGACTGTTCCCGCACAGAACCCGCACAACAGCGGCGCAGCGCGCGGTGGAAATATGGTCGGGGTGAGAGGATTTGAACCTCCGACCCCCTGCTCCCAAAGCAGGTGCGCTACCAGGCTGCGCCACACCCCGCCGGAACCACACGCCGATGCGCCGGAGCCAAAAGTATATCACCCGGTCAGGAAGCGCCGGACCGCCCGGACCGCCCGGCCGCGGTGGTCCACGCGCGCTTTCTCCTCGGGTGCGAGCTCAGCGAAGGTACGACGGAGCGCCGGGTAGAAGAAAAGCGGATCGTAGCCGAAGCCGTGGTGCCCACGCGGCGCGTCGGCGATCACGCCTTCGGCGACGCCCTCGGCCGTGTGCTCCCGGCCGGCGGCGTCCACGAGGGCGACCACGCAGCGGAAGCGCGCCGTCCGCTCCTCGGGCGGGACACCACGGAGCGCCTCGAGGAGGAGGGCGCACCGGGCCGCGTCGTCGAGCCCGGGGCCGCCGAACCGCGCGGAGCGAACGCCGGGCGCTCCCCCGAGCGCGTCCACCTCGATGCCGGAATCGTCGCCGAGTGCCCACGCTCCGACGAGCCGCGCGGCGGCGCGCGCCTTCCCGAGCGCATTGGCGCGGTAGGTGTCGCCAGCCTCCTCAGGGAGCCGGGCGCCTGGCAGCTCGGCGAGTGTCCTGACCTCGTAGGGGATGTCCCCCAGGAGCGCGACGAGCTCGCGCGCCTTGGCCGCGTTCAGCGTGGCGAGGACGAGAAGCGGCCTAGCGGGTGAAGACGCGCTCGGCACGCGCTTCGAGGGCGCGGCGCTGCAGCCCGATGAGACGGCGGATGCCGCTCTCGGCGATGGCGAGGAGCGCGTCCAGCCGCGCGCGGCCGAAGGGCACCTGCTCGGCCGTGCCCTGCACCTCCACGAACTCGCCGCTGCCGGTCATGACGACGTTCATGTCCACCTCGGCGCTCGCGTCCTCGGCGTAGCAGAGGTCGAGCATCGCCTGCCCCTGGACGACGCCGACGCTGATCGCGGCGACGCAGTCACGGATCGCGGCCGATGGCTGGAGCCCGGGGATTTTCGCGATCGCGTCGGCGACCGCGATGAAGCCGCCCGTGATGGCGGCGGTCCGTGTTCCGCCGTCCGCCTGGATCACGTCGCAGTCCACCCACACCGTGCGCTCGCCGAGCTTGGCGCGGTCGATGACGGCGCGCAGGGCCCGGCCGACGAGCCGTTGGATCTCCTGCGATCGGCCGCCCGGCCCGCGGTTCTCGCGGGGCGTGCGCGTGGTGGTCGAGCGCGGCAGCATGGCGTACTCCGCGGTGACCCAGCCCTGGCCCTGGCCCTTCAGGAAGGGCGGCACCTTGTCCTCGAGCGACGCCGTGCAGATCACCTTTGTCGCCCCGAACTCGACCAGCACCGAGCCCTCGGGGTGGACCAGGAAATCCCGTGTCACGGTGACGGGGCGGAGCTGGTCGGGCGCGCGGCCGTCCGGGCGGGGCACCGGGCCTACCGCCTCTTCGTCACCAGCGACGGCGCGCGCGCGGCGCCCTTGCGCTGGTCCCAGTTGCGCTTGTACTCGGCGAGGCCGGCGACGATGGCCCGCGCGATCTCGTCCCGGTAGCTCGCATCTTTCAGCCGACGCTCCGCCTTCGGGTTCGTCACGAAGCCGATCTCGATCAGGATCGCGGGCATGGCCGCGCCGCCCAGGACGTACAGCTCCGCCTGCTTGACGCCGCGGTTGCCGATACGGAGCGTCTGTGTCATCGAGTCGTGGACGATCTCCGCGAGCCGCGAGGACTCCGTCTGGAACTCGGACTGCGCGAGATCCCAGAGGATCGTCTTCACGATATCCTTCGTGGCCCCGCCGCGCCCCGGCGGGCCCTCGAGCGGCACGACGCCGTTCTCGAGCGCCGCGACCTGACGCGCCTCGCTGTCCGTCGCCTCGGAGGAGAGGAAGTAGGTCTCGACGCCGTCGGCCCTGGTCTGGCGGCCCGCGTTGGCGTGGATCGACACGAACAGGTCGGCGCGCGCGCGGTTGGCGAGGCTCGTGCGGTCTGCCAGCGGGACGAAATAGTCGGCATCGCGCGTGAGGAGCACCCTGATGCCGAGCCGCTCCTCGGCGAGCCTCGCGACACGCCGGGTGACGTCGAGCACGAGCCCCTTCTCCGTGAGGCCGGTCGGCCCCACCGCGCCGGGGTCGTGGCCGCCGTGGCCCGCGTCGAGCACGATCGTCCGGAGCGGCATCAGCTCCTCCTGCCGCGGCCCGGTCTCCGTCGGACGCCCGAACTCGAGGACGAGGCGGTGCGGGTCCGTGAGCGTGCTGGTGCGGGTGGTGCCCGCCGTGCCCTCGAAGACGACGCGCAGGAGCGCGTCCACGCCCGCGCGCTCCAGGCGCACCTCGTCCACGAAGCCGTCGCGGATCTCCGCGGCCTGGGCGCGGGCGGCGAGGCCGATCAGCCGGATCCGCGCTTCCTTCGGGCCCTGCCGCTCGATGCGGTACGCGAGGAGCCCGGAGGTCTCGACGACGACGCGGGTGAACGACGGGTACGAGCGAAAGCGGAGCTCCGCGAGCGTGACCGCGGGCGCCGGAGCCCCGGGCCCTGCCTGAGCGGTGACGACGGCCACGCCGGGAGCGAGCCCCGGGAGCACCCTACCCACGAACGACTCGGGCACCAGCCACACCCCTCGCTTCACGCGCACGGGTGCGTCGAGCACGAGGGGCGTGTCGTTCACGAGGATCTGGGCCCAGTTGCGGGTGAACGTGACGACGTGTCCCGGGACCCTGAGCCGCGCCCGCGTGCCCGCCGGGCTCGCCTCGAGCTCGGCGTCGCCGTGGGCTGCGGCGACTCGCTTGAGCTCGACGTAGGGCCGGCCGTCGTGGGTCACCGTCGGCAGACCGGCGCCCGCCACTCCTGCCGAGATGAGCAGGAGCACCGCCACGGCGACAGCGAGGCGCCTCTGGCTCACGGTGAGGCCAATTCTAGCAACGCGAGGCGCGGCGAGCGCTCTTTAAATTCGCCTCACTGAAGGCGAATCCTCGACGGATCCGCCCCGGGCGCGCGCCAGGGAAAACACGAGCAGACCGAGGCCCACCCACACGGCCTCGCGCACCCGGCGCACCAGGCTGAACGAGACCGCCGTCGTCGAGCCGAGGCCGAGCGCGGCGAACGTCACCACGTAGCCGCCCTCGAGAGCGCCCAGGCTCGCCGGGATCAGGAACGTCGCGAAGCGGACCGCGGTGCCGAACGCCTCGATCACCGTCGCGGTCGTCAGCGAGACGGGGGATCCGAGGAAGCGCAGCACGAGCCAGGCCTCGATCGAGCCGAGCAGCCAGGCGGCCAGGTGGAACGTGAGCGACAGGGCGAGCCGCCAGGGGGCGGTCCGATAGAAGCGCGCGACCACGTCGTCGATGCGGCCGAGCGCGTCGGCGTGCCCGGGGTCGAGCCCGAGCTGGGCGAGGAGCCGCCCACCCCACGCGAGCATGCCGCGCGTCTGCGCGATGACGAAGCCTGCGAGCGCGACGGTCTCGATCGCGAGAAGCCAGAGCATCCCGTAGAGCAGGGGCGACCCTGGCAGCGTGCTGGTCCAGGCCAGCGCGATGCCGAGCACCAGGAAGAGGCCCTGCGCGATCGTGATCGTGGTCTTCGCGACGATCACCGAGGGCACGCTCGCGTCGAGCGGCACTCGGCCGCGGAGGAGCCAGGCCTTCACGGCCTCGCCGCCGAGCGCCGCCGTCGGCGTCACGAGGTTGAAGGCCTCCCCCGCGAGACGGACCTCGAGGAGGGTGCGGAAGGCGACGGCGTCGCGCAGGAACGCGAACTGCCACCCGAGCGTGTCGAACACCATGACGAGCGCGACCGGGAAGCAGAGCACGATCGCGAGCCGCCACGAGAGCTGGACGATCGAGGCGAGGATCGCCGCCGGGTCGTTCGTCGCCACGAGGACGGCGAACAGGACCACACCCACCACGAGCAAGACCTCGCGGAGGTGGCGCAGGTCAGCTCTCCCGATAGAAGAGCAGCAGGACGCCGACCGCGGCGAGCGCGCCGGACCAGAGCCATCGGGGCACCCACGTCTCGGGCGAGGGCAGCCGGAGCTCGAGCCAGCGGCCCCAGCCGACGAGCATCCCGAGGAGGCCGAGCGGCGCGTGCGTCACCTCCATCAAGAACTCTTCCTTGAGGTTCAAGCCAGCGTGCGAATGCGTGAGGAGGAGGCCGCTGCCGACGGCGCAGAGGAGCGGAAAGACGAGCGCCGCGCGCCGGGAGCGCAAGCGACCCGTGCGGACCATCCACTCGAAGAACGCGAAGGCGACGACCAGCAGGACGAACACGCGGTGCTGCAGCACCTCGGGGTAGGCCATGCTCTCCCAGAACCCCAGGGGCCCGAGCGGCCACGCGCCGGGGTCGTTGCGGATCAGCAGGAAGCCGGCGAGACCCAGGAAGATCAGCGGCCAGTGGCGCGCCCAGCGCGCTCGGCCGGTCGCGTACAGGATTGCGAGAAGCCCCATCGCGAGCACGAACAGCCCTGCGACGTTGTGGTTGAACTCGGACCACGCGCGGTCCGCGGCGGTCCGCGGGGCGTCGCGATCGTCGACCGGCATCTCCTCGATCGCCGGCGACGAGAGCGTCGGCCACCGGGGCGTGAACCGCGTGCCGACCTCGGCGAGCGTCGCGCGGTCCGCGGCCACGTCGACCGCAGGCGGCAGCGAGGTCAGCGACGCCGCGACGAAGAGGGCCGTGACGCCGAGCCCGACCTCGACCTCCACGAACCGCCGCAGGCGCGGGGGGCCGACGTCCGACGCGGCCGGCAGCCGGCGCACCGCGAGGAAGTTCATCCCGCCCAGGGTGAGGAGCCCGGCGAGGATCCCCACCTTGGTGAGGACCATCATGCCGTACGACGTGCCGAGCAGCGCGTGGACGCCGCCGACGTACGAGAGCGTGAGCGCGAGCCCGGCGACGACGAGGACTGCGACGGCCGTGAGCGCGAGCGCCGAAAAGCGCTTGAGCAGGAGCGCCGGCCAGGCGTGCACGCCCCGCCCGAGCGCCGTCAGGACGAGGTGGCCCAGGCCGCCGATCCACGCCGCCGCCGCGACCTGGTGCAGTCCATCGAGCGTCAGCAGGAGGCCGCGCGGCCCGAGCCGCGCCGCCGCGTGGCTCGTCCACGCCGTGCTCATCGCGAGCGCCAGCGCCCACCCGAGAAGCGCGACCCATCCCAGCCCGGTGCCCGCCGCACGGCGGACGCGGAGACAACCGACGACGAGCCCGACGCAGGCGAGGACGCGGGCGGCGGCGGCGCGGACGTACGTCGAGGCGACAAGCTCGCGGACGGGCCAGCCGCCGCCACCCACCAGGGCGCCGAGCTGGACGGCAAGCGCGAGGAGCTGCGCCCCGCCAAGGACCGCCGCGCCCGCCGCGGAGGCCGCGAGGCTCCGGCCGAGCGGTGACGCCAGCGCGGGGCGCGCGCGCACCGCGGGGCGTAGCACCAGCAGCGCGAACAGGACGCCGCCGATGGCCATCGCCTGGCCGCACAGCGCCACCCCGCGGAGCAGGACGTCCACGAAGCCGGCCACGGCGCTTCAGGCCCGGCGTCGCGCGGCGCCGACCCACAGGAGGAGCCCGAGGAAGATCGGCGTGCCGACGGAGGCGAGGATCAGGAACACGTCGGCCCGGCCGAAGGCCGACAGAACGATCACCAGGTAGATGAAGTCTCGATGGGCGAAGGCCTCGGTCAGGCGATCGGTCCTCGAGGCGCCCGCGCCCGGCACGACGTCGAGGGTCGTCCGCCGGAAGACGCACGCCGCCGATCCGAGCCCGCTCGCGATCGTCACGGCCCCGAGGGCGAGCGGCCACGCCGCTCCGGTGGCGAGACTGCACCCCGCGGCGATGCACCCGAACACGGCGACGTGGACGAAGTTGTCGCCCCAGAAATCGAGGATGGCGCCGCGGCGCGACTCGATGAACTTGAGTCGCGCCAGCTCGCCGTCGCAGCCGTCGAGGATCGAGTGGGCCAGGAAGAGAAGCGCCCCGACGAGCTGGGACGCCGGTGACACCGACAGGAAGAACAGGGCGCCCACGAGCCCGACGGCGACGCTCCCCAGCGTCATCGCGTTGGGCGTGACGCGCGTGGCGACGAGCCGCCGCGTCAACGCCAGCGAGATCCGCCGCTCGAAATGACGCGACATGAAGCCCTCTCGCTGTTTGACGAGACCACGGAGGAGCCAGTCTTCCGCGCGCCCCACGTCCGTGGGCGCCGTCAAGACGAATCGGCCCGACGCCTCGAAGGCGCCGGCGAGCTGCGCAACCCCACTGCGGAGCTCGCCGAGCAGCTCCCCGGCGCTCCGGTAGCGCGACGCACTCGCCAGGAGGCGGGCCGGGTCCGCGGTCTCGATCACCGCGGTCAGCGACGGATCGACGTAGAGCGTCTCCGGCCGGAGCTCCGCCTCCAGGAGCGAACGGAGCCAGCGCGCCTGGGGGACGACGTTCGCTGGAAGGATCACGATGCGGCGCGCCGCGCGTGGCGTGTCCGGCTCGTGGGCGCTGAGCGTGCTGGTGCGGGTTCCCGCGAGCAGATCCTCGGCGCCGACGAGCGCCTTGTGCACTCGGATGTCCGCAAACCCTGCGCGCGCGCCCGCCAGGACGATTCGGCGCAGCAGCGGCAGCCCCGCCACGACCGTCCGCGGCGGCACGCGCTCGGCCACGCCCGGCTCGGGCGGGACGACGAGGAGCAGCCCCTCCGTCAGCCCGACACCTCTGTGAGCGCGACGCCGCGGCCGCCCGCGAGGCTCGAGGTGCGCGCGGAGTGCTCCAGCGCGGCGCAGAGCGACGCCTCGTCGAGGTTGGCGCCGCGCGGCGCCTGGCCGGTCACCTCGGCGAGGAACTGGTCCGCCACCGCCTCGAACCAGTCGGGATGGTACCCGCCGCCGGACAGCGCGGGTGGGCAGAGCCAGCGGCTGGTGGAGTCGCCTCCGCGGGTGAGCACGAGCGTGTCGTCCTGGAGCTCGATCATGCCGTCGGCGCCCGTCACCGCAGCCCAGTTGCGCCGCTCGTCGGCGGCCCACGTGAGGAGGATCTCGGCCGTCGCGTGCGCGTAGGCGAGCCGCACGGTCGCTGTGTCCTCCACCGACCAGCGCGTGTGCCGCCGCGTCTCGAGCCGTGCGCTCACCGACTGCGGCGCCTCGCCGATCCAGCCCTGAACGACGTAGAAGACGTGCCAGCCGTGATCGGCCAGGACGCCCCCGCCGGCGATCAGAGGATCGAACCGCCAGTTCTCCTCGTCGCCGTCATTGGTCACCGCCGGGCGGGTGCGCAGCGTGTGCCAGTCGACGCGCGTCACGCGCCCGATCGCGCCCTCGCGGACGAGCGCCGCCGTCCGCCGGACGATCGGGGCGTGATGCCAGTTGTGCACGGTGTGCAGGACACGTCCCATCCGGCCCGCCAGGGCTCGCAGCGCACCGAGATCGTCGAGCGAGTGGACCAGCGGCTTCTCGCAGAGGACGTGGAGGCCCCGCTCGAGCGCGCGCCGGATGAGCGGCGCGTGACTGGACGGCGGCGTCGCGATGTCCACGAAGTCCAGACGGGCGTCGGCCAGGAGCTCTTCGGAGGAGTCGTACCAGCGCGTGCCAGGCAGGTGCGTCTCGAGCGCGGCCCGCTGGACCGGCCGGATGTCCGCCGCGCCGACGATCTCGACGTCGCGCCGGCGGCGCCAGGCGGGCACGTGACCCTGGATGGCGATGTTGCCGAACCCGATGATCGCGCCGCGCAGCATCCTACTGGAGCCCGTGCTCGCGGACGACGGCGTCCAGCGCCTCGTCCAGGATTGCGAGCCCGGCCAGTGCCTGCTCTTCGCGGATCACGAGCGGCGGGTTGATCCGGATCGAGGGCGAGTACGTCATCGCGACCAGGCCGCGCCGCAGGCACTCCTGGTACAGCGCCTGGGTGACGGTCTTCGGGAGCGGCTCCTTCGACGTCCGGTCACGGACGAGCTCGATGCCGAGCATCAGCCCGCGGCCGCGCACCTCACCGACGCACCGGTACTTCTCCTTCAGCGCCTCGAGGCGTGTGAGCATGACCTTGCCGACGCGCTCGGCGTTGGTGACGAGGTCCTCCTTGAGGATGATCTCGAGCGCGGCGAGCCCCGCGGCGGCGGCGAGCGGGTTGCCCCCGTAGCTCGAGGAGCTGGCGCTCGGGTTGGACCACGGCTTGCTGGCCGTGATCGCGTCCGTGGAGATCACGCCGGAGAGCGGGAATCCGCCGCCCATGCCCTTGCCGACCGTCATGATGTCCGGGACCACGCCGTCGTGCTCCGCGGCCCACATCGCGCCGGTTCGGCCGAACCCCGTCAGCATCTCGTCCACGATCAGGAGCGCGCCGTGCTCGCGCGCGATCGCCTGGACCGCTCGGACGAACCCCTCGGGCGGCACCACGTTGCCGGCGGTGCCCTGAACGGGCTCGACGATGATCGCGCCGACCTCGCCGGCGGTCTGGTAGCGAATGACGTCGCGCACAAACTCGGCGCACGCGATGCCGCAGTCCGGGTAGCGGAGCTTGAGCGGGCAGCGGTAGCAGTCGGCGTACGGCGACAGGTATCGACCCGGCGTGAACGGCCCCAGGTGATGCTTGAACTCGCTCCCGACGAGACCGAGCACACCACCAGTCTTGCCGTGAAACCCGCCCCAGAAGCCGACGACCTCCGCCTTGCCCGTGGCGGCCTTGGCCAACCGCAAGGCTGCCTCGACCGCCTCCGCACCGCCGGAGAACATCTGGATGCGCGTGAGACCGGCGGGCGTGACGGAGGCGAGCAGCTCGAGGAACTTGGCCCGCGTCTCGGTGGTGAAGCTGCCAAACGTCAGCCGCTCGACCTGCCGCTTCAGGGCCTCCACGTAGTGCGGGTGGCAGTGGCCGACGCTCCCGACCGCGATCCCGGCGATGAAGTCGATGTACTCGTTGCCGTCCTCGTCGATGAGGGTCGAGCCTGTGCCGCGGGCCATCGCGAGCCCGGCCATGAGGGCGAAGGACTGACTCCCCGGCGCGACGTGGCGTCGCTCTTGCGCCACGATGTGCTGCGAGCGCGGACCGACTTCATGACGCTCGGTCATTGTACCGGGGCCCGCGAGCCCGGAAGACTCCGTGGGTGGCCTGAGACGAGGTGCGAGCCGGCTCTGTTCCTCATGGCGCGATCCATTCCATCGCCTTCATCGGGTGCCGTCCAGGAAGCGGAGCGCCAGGTGGGCGGCGATGCGCTCCGCCGCCTCGTCGCGGTAGAGCGCGAAGCTCGGCCAGGCGTTCACGTCCAGCAGCACGGGCGCGCCCGACGGCGGGACGATCACGTCCCCGCCGTACACCTCGAGGCCGAGCGCCACCGCCGCGCCGCGCACGAGTCGCGCGAGGCGCCCCTCGTCGAACGGATGGCCGGCCAGGCGCTGGTCCTTGTGGTAGAACCAGCAGAACCACGGCGGCGCGTCGTGCGGCCCGCCGGTGCCGACGCCGTAGAACTTCACGAGGTCGCCGTCCACGTGCGGCTGGAGGACCGCGCGGGGGATCCCGCGCGCCGCGAGCGCCTCCAGCGCCTGGCGCACGGCGTCGGCCGTGGACGCCAAGACGACGTCGCCGTCCCGGGTGTTGTGGACGTCGGCGCGTTTCACCCACACGGGCCGCGCCCCCTCGACGCGCCGGTCCCGCGTGGACACGACGCGGCTCTCGACGAACGGCACGTTCGCCTCCACGAGCGCCTCGAGCATCCGCTCACGATAGGTGTTCAGGACCGCCTGCGGGGTGTTCACGTGCGGCACGCCGCTCGCCTCGAGCGCGCGGAGCTTCCCGAGCACCTCGACGCGCTCGCACATGAGGAAGACGAAGCGCGGCCGGGCGTCGTCCACGCCGTTGACGTCGTCCGGAGTCTTGAGGATCACCTGGAGCCCCCGCGCCTCGAGATGCTTGCCCGTCAGACGCAGGATCTCGGCGTCGTCCGACTCCCGCCCCGGCGAATGCGCGACTTCCCTGAAGACGCCCCAGCAGGTCGAGCTCTCCACGCGTGCCCTCCTCGAAAGAGCTATGATACCCGCCCCGCCAAGGCCAGCGCTTCGGCAATCGCGACATCGCCGGCGCGGTCGACGTCCACGACGGTTTCGACGACCTCGCCGAAGAGCGGCTCCCCTGCCTGGCAGAGCCAGCCCAGGAACTCGCGCAGTCGCCCGAGCTCCGCCGGCGCCACCCGGGTCCGCACGCGCTCCGACACGAGGTACATCCCGGCCGTCACGAGGTCGCCCGCCGCCCCGCCCAGACCGATGATGCGCCCACCGGCGTCGACGTCTACACGCAGCGGGTTCTCGTCGGCGACGAGCGGCGTCACGGCGAGCACGGTCGCCTCCACGGGCCGCCGCGACGCGGCCTCGACGAAGCGCACGAAGTCGGCCTCGCGGCACCACGCGTCCACCGTCGAGACGAGCATCCGGCCCCCGGGCCGCCAGGCCGTGACTTCGCGGAAGCTCGCGAGCGACGACCGCGTCGTTTTCACGATGAACTCCAGGTCGAGGTCGGCGAAGCGCGATCTCGACCAATCCGCAACCGCCTGCTCCGCTTCGTTGACGATGACGACAAGCGACGCGACCCCGGCGGCGCGGAAGTTCCGGATCACCGACTCGATCAGCGGCACCCCCGCGATGGGCACCATCGGCTTTGGCACCGTGAAGCCCGCCTGGCGCAGGCGGCTGCCCTCGCCCGCCGCAATGATGCCGCCCCGGAGCGGCGGCGCGCTCACTGGAGGAGCGCCTCGAGGTCCTTCAGCGAGTGGATCACCCGGTCGCCTCGGCAGCAGGGATCCTGGGCCGGGGCCGTCGCGCTGACCAGCCAGATGTGGCGCATCCCGACCGCGCGCGCCCCGGCCATGTCGCGCGAGGGCGAGTCACCGACGAACGTCGCGTCGGCGGGCCCGAGCCCGAGCGCGTCGAGCGCGTGGAGGAAAATGCGCGGCTCCGGCTTCGCACAGCCGACGTGCGCCGAGTCGACGAGGACGCTGAAGAGCGGGCGGATCCCCGCGTCGTCGCACACGCGCGCGAGGTTGCCGTAGAAGTTGGACACGATCCCGAGCCGGGCGTGGCGCGCGAGGCGCCTGAGCAGGGGCGTGTTGTCGCCGAGGTGCCCCAGCGCGTCGTCGACGAAGCGCCGGGCGATGCGCGCCGTCAGCCGCCGCTCGTCGAGCCCGAGGGCCTCCGCCACGGCGACGACGAGGCGCGCCACGGTGGCGTCGAAAGAGGTCGCCGGTGGGATCGTCCCGACGAGCGCGTCGTCGGCCGCGTGGAACAGCGGGTCGAAGCGCTCGCGCTCGACGGCGACGCCCTCGTCACGGAAGAGCCGGTACGCGCGCTCTTTCCAGGCGAGCCCGTCGGCGTCGAGCGTTCCGCCGAAGTCGAACAGCACCGCGGTGCTCGAGTTCGCGTCCATCGTGGGCGTACGAGTGACTGGGTTGGTGGAGGCGGTGGGAATCGAACCCACGTCCGGAAACCCTCAGCCGCAGGCGTCTACGTCGATAGCCGATCGACTCTACGGCGTCTCGTCCCTCGGCACTCCGGTCGGCAGGATCGCCGTGGGACCAGCCTCAATTGTCTCGCCCCTCCCCTGAGGCCAGGTTCGGAGCCAGCCAGCAGTGTATGGCGCCCGTTCCCGATCCCTGATGGCTCGGACCGGCGGGCGCTGACGGGTGTTAGGCCGCCAGAGCTAGCTGGTTGTCGGCAGCTATACCGTTCTCTCTATTTAACGAGGGGAGAGAAACCTCGAGACGCAGCCTGGGCCTCACTGATCCCCGTCGAAACCTGTCGCCCCCTCCTCTGCAGACCGCGGGGCTCACCACTCGCCCCGGCGGCCGGCTCGCGCGGCCTTGTCCATCTCGCGCCGGACCTCGCGCTCCCGAATGGCCGCCCGCTTGTCGTGAAGCTTCCGGCCGCGCGCCAGGCCGAGCTCGACCTTCGCGCGACCGCCCCTAAAGTATAGACGAAGGGGCACGAGGGTCAATCCTCGCTCCGCGGTCTTACCGACGAGCCGGGTGATCTCGCGCCGGCGCAGGAGGAGCTTTCGGTCGCGCTCCGGGTCGTGGTTGGCATCGCTGCCGTGGCTGTAGGGGCTGATGTGGCACCCGACGAGCCAGGCCTCCTCGTTGCGCATCGTCGCGTAGGAGTCCTTGAAGGTCACCTGCCCGGCGCGGAGGGATTTCACCTCGGTCCCGCGCAGCACGAGGCCGGCCTCGACGGTCTCAAGGACCTCGTAGTCGTGCCGGGCGCGCCGGTTCGTCGCGACGGTGCGGTCACTCGCGCGGGCGCTCGCTTGACTTGGCATGCTCGGACGGTATTATGACTGACGCTGCTCGAGCCGAAGTGGCGGAATTGGCAGACGCGCATGATTCAGGGTCATGTGCCCGCAAGGGTGTCGGGGTTCGAGTCCCCGCTTCGGCACCATTTCTTCCGACGAGCCCGACCTGCTACAGCGTGACGGTGCGGCCGAGCTGGGCCGCCCGCGCGGCAGCCTCCACGACGGCGAGCGCGTGCACACCGGCGCTCGCGTCCACGGGGCTCGGCGCCTTCCCGGCGCACGCGTCGAGAAACGCGGCGAGCTCGCGCCGGAGCGGCTCCTCGCCGCGCACCAGTAGCTCCTCTTTCCCCGTGTCCATCGCCTCCCAGGCCCCGTCCCTTTTTACGAACTCGCCCAGGTGGAGCGTGACCGTCGCGCTCGCGTAGTCGGCCACGAGGCTGCCGCGCTCGCCGACGATCACGCAGTCGCGGTGCGTGCCGGGGACGAAGTAGCTCGCCTCGATCACCGTCGGGATGTCGCCGTAGTGCACGATCGTGACCGACAGGTCGTCGAGGCCACGCCCGAGGTAGTCGCGCTGGAGGGCCGCCACGCGCGTCGCGGGGTGAGCGAAGAGATAGGCGAACAGATCGAAGTAGTGGATCGCGTCGGTCTGCGTCACGCCCACATCGGTCCGCGGCCGCTTGAACCCGGAGAACCGTCCCGTCGCGTAGCGCACGGCGCCGATCCGTCCTGCGCCGAGCGCCTCGCGGAGGGTCACGGTCACGGGATGGAAGCGGAAGATGTGCCCGACCTGGACGACGCGGCCCGCCGCACGCGCCGCGGCCTCGAGCTCCCACCCTTCGGCGAGCGTCGCCGTGAGCGGCTTCTCGACGAAGCAGTGGCGCCCGGCGGCGAGGCACTCGCCCGCGATCGCGCGGTGGCTGTCCGCCGGGGTCACGATGTCCACGGCGTCCACGCGCGCGATCGCCTCGCGGTAGTCCCGCACCGCGCGCGCCGGTTCCACGCCCTGCCTCCGGGCCCACTCGAGCCGCGCGGGCGCGACGTCGGCCACCCAGACCGTCGCGCCGAGCTCACGCAGCACGCGCAGGTGCTTCTCGCCCCAGCGGCCGAGCCCCACGAGGAGGACGTTCATCGCGGGGTCACTCGCGGACGAGATCGCCGCCCAGATCCTCGGCGACTTCGTAGCGAAGCCGGCGCGACTTCATCCAGCGGACGACCAGGAGGTCGGCGAAGGCGACGAACGCGCGGTTCCACACCCCGTACTTCGAGCGGCCGAAGCGCCGCGGGCGGTGGTTGACCGGCACCTCGATCACGCGGTAGCCCCTCATCTTGAGGAGCGTTGGGATGAACCGATGGAACCCTCGGTAGAGCACGAGATCGCGCAGGCACTCGCGACGGAACGCGCGGAACGTGCATCCGCTGTCCTGGACGGTCTCGTCGCTCAACCGGTTGCGCACGCGGTTGGCGATGGACGCGGAGAGGCGGCGGAGCCAGCCGTCACCTTCGGCGCGCTTCACTCGCCAGCCCGTCGCCGCGTCCCAGCGGTCGAGGTGCGCGAGGAGCCTCGGGATGTCGCTGGGATCGTTCTGGAGATCCGCGTCCATCACGACGACCCACGCGCCGCGCACCGCCTTGAAGCCTGCGTCCGTCGCCGCGGTCTCCCCCGCGTTCGCCTTCAGCCGCACGAGGCGCACGCGCGGGTCGGCCTCGCGAAAGCCCCGGACGATCTCCGCGCTGCGGTCGCGGCTACCATCGTCGACAAAGACCACCTCGAAGGAGAGCCCGAGCCCCTCGAGCACGCCCCGGAGCTCTTCCCAGAGCAGCGGGAGATTCGCCTCCTCGTCGTAGACG
>Ga0209266_1001064_pt1 | contig 19002 bp, 13 predicted proteins | sample GraSoiAngelo_132_FD_185889 | JGI IMG/M metagenome (GOLD analysis project Ga0209266, IMG submission 185889) | Grasslands soil microbial communities from the Angelo Coastal Reserve, California, USA - 14_0929_02_40cm (SPAdes) (version 2) | ecosystem: Environmental > Terrestrial > Soil > Grasslands ...
TTCCGGCGGCGACAGCGCCCTCGGCCGTCAACATTCCGGATGGACCTTCGGGCATGGGCGGGAGTGCATTGACGAACGAGTACTTCAACGCGTCTTGGTATCAACTGCAGGTGCTCCTCAACAGCGGCAATCACCGGCATCGGGACCGCTCCCCTGTTGACTGGCTATACCTCATCGGCGGTTTCCAGGATCTGTATCGAGAAAGCCGGAGACCGGAACCGGCGCGGCTGCTGGTGACGTTGATCAAGGCGATGCAGTCTACCGATCCACGCATAGGACCGGAGGACCGGGCGCAAGGCTGGCGTCCCGATCAGAGTGTGAATCCGACCATCATGGTAAATGAAGCGTGGGCGCCGATGTTTGAAGCGCTTTCCCGCGAAGTGAGGCGCGCCATTACGGAGTCGCTGCTCTCGGCATGGCTGGACAAGAACCTTCAGTATCCTCTAGGCCGGTATTTCACCGTGGGATTGACGGACAACAACTACGCTCTCCCGGCAAATTACGGCGATATTTCCGGTCCCAATGTCTGGGATGCCACACCGTTGTTCACGGCAGCCAACGTAAATCCTGAGGTGGTCACTCGGCTTCAAAAATGGGGCGCCGCTTACACCGCTGTGGGCGCGCGGTTTCAGTACTCGCCCAAGAGTCCCGCTCGAAGCAGAGAACCCGGAAAGCGGTTCTAAATCGCTGATGCAAGCCTTCCGCGAAGCGCACCGCAAGTGTTTTCCGCGAGGGCTAAGATGCTGGGCACTCTAGTCACGAAGGAGGGGAATTTTCGCCTCGCTCTCCCTCATTCTCTTAAAAGCCGATGACGACGCCGACACGCGCGATGCGGGGGCTCAGGTTCTGCGCTAGCGCATTGAAGTTCGTCGCTCCGATGTTGCTAACCCGTACCAAGGCCGTGTTGCCGTTGAATATGTTGAACACGTCAATAATGCCGCGGATGGTTACCGTCTCCGCTATCTTGAATTGCCTCGATGCCCGGAAATCGGTGTTCCAGAGACTCGGGTATCGTAAGTAGTCCGTGGCCGGCACCACGAGAAACCTTAGGCTGGTGTCGGCGCCCAGAGTGGCCGTCGTCCCCTGCCGGTACAGAGGGAAGGGATACCCCTGCCGCCCAAACAGGTTTGCGCTTAACTCAATGCCGTACGGCGCCTGATACAGGCCGCTGGCATTGAACTGCCACTTAGCGTTGACGTAGACGGACCCAGCTCCGCTGCCGCTACTCCGCCGCACAAACTGGCCGCCGTTCTGGAGTGGCTCTTGGTCGGTCGGCGTGGGATTGCCGTTCTCGTCGTACATGCCATCTTTCGAAGAGAAGTGTTCTTGCGCATTGTTCCATCCAAATCCGGTGTGAGTCATGAACTTGTTGGACAAGCGTTTGATGAGCCCCACCTCGAGGCCCTGATAGTCCGTAGAGTAGCCAGGGATGTTCTGAGTCCTGAATCCATTTCCACCCGCCGCTACCTTTGCTGGATCTGGAATGAAAGTCCGAACATTGTAGGGTTGCCCATTAGGGAGAGTACCTGAAAAACCTGCACCCGGCAGGTAGTCGCCATTCGGACCGGGCTTCACACCGACTCGCGGATGGATAAGGCCGGGGCCATTACCGAATAGCCGCGATGTTCGCGCGTAGCTGTAGTTCACCTGCACGACGAGATTCGGCGCCAGTTCGCGGTCGGCGCCAATGACAACGCTTTGTGTGATTGGAGCTTTCAGGTTCGGATCGAGCTGGTTCGCCGATGCCGCCGCGGTTGGGTTAGCCGGATTGAATCCGTTTCCTGCGGTGATGAGCTGGCCGGTCAGAACTTCGTCAGGATGCACAAAATGGTCGCCTGCGCGAGGGACCCAGCGGTAAGTGGCGTATCCGGCACTGGAGCTGGGGTTGAGAGTTCCGACGGTGTCGTCGGTGTCCAGCTGGCCGGCATATCGCGCGTAGCCTGCGCGCATGACGGTTCTTCGGCTTTGATCGAGCGCGTAAGTAATGCCCGCGCGCGGCGAGACATTGTTCCACTTGAACGGCGCGTCATATCCAGGGAACACGAGACCAGGCACCAAATTCGGAAACGCCTTATTCGCTTGAGTCTTGCTCGGCAGCGCCTTGCCCCACTGATGGTCATAGCGAATACCGGCGGAGATCGTCAGCCGGCCGCGCGTGATCGTGTCACCCGCATAGAAATCGAGATAACTGGCCCGATTGGCGCCGAAGCCTTCGCGATATAGGCGGGCCTGAAAATCAGTCGGGGAGTTCTCGATAGCCAAAATCATGTTCCCGGGATACAGATCTCGCCTGGTTGAGTCCGCCCTGCGGAAACCCCATCCATATTTCAGGTCATGCGAAGCGCCCATGGCGTTGAAGAACGTGTCCGCATCGATGGTGGCGGTCTTCTGCGGCCGTGTGAAATACTGCTGGTTGATCGAGCCGAACGATTGCGCCGTCGTGAAGCTTCGGCCTGCCTGCATATTCAAACCGCCGATTGGGTCGAGGACGAATCCGGTGTTGTAATAGGCAAAACGTCCCGTCACCATCATTTTGGGTCCGAATACGTGATCGTCAGCGATTTTCCACAGGCCATGCAGGGGGAAATCCGTGTAAGCGTTGTCTTGATGCCAAGTCGCCGTCACCGCGTCGAACAAGATGCCCGCCGTGGCGGGACTCCGGCCGTTCTTGATCTTGAAACCGTCGAAATACAGGAAGCTGAGCATGTCCTTCTGGGTGGCCTGCCAGTTCACCTTCACGGTCGGGTTCTTGAGCTGCGTCCGGTCAATCAGCGCCCCTGCTCTCCGGACTAAGCGAATGTCCTGGATCGAGTAAGAGCCGTAAAACCAGGCGTGATCCTTCCAGATCGGCCCGCCGATTTCAGCGCCATAGTCCGAAATCTGCTTGTTATGATCGGTCATGGCGTGCGTTACGCCTTTGGCCGCCAATTCGCTGGGAACATTATCGGATTCCATGGACTCATTATCGAAGTAACCGCGTGCCTGACCGTGGAATTGATTTGTGCCGCGCTTGATGATCAAGTTCAAACCCACGCCGCCCGTGGGCTGCTTGATGTCCTGGCCCGATGTGGCGACCTGGATCTCTTCAAAGTTGTCGTAATTGTAGTAAGCCGGCGACGCGCCCGTCGCCGACATGTCGGTGATGACAACGCCATCCAGCGTCCAAACTGCGTCCTGATTACGGGTGGCTTTCGACGTGAAGCTCGACTGCTGCCCGCTTTCGTTGCCCCCGATGTTGGCTCGATCGACAAGCACGCCGGGTATTACCCGCATTAGTGCCCACGGGTCGCGCGACGTCGGGATGCTCTGAAGTTCGATAGCGGTGAAGTTTGTTGCGGTGCCGACCTGCTTTATGTCGATGGTCGGACTGGCTTCCGTCACACTGATGGTTTCGGCAATCCCGGCGACCTTCATCGTCATCGGGAGGTCGACGTTCTTGCCGACCTCGACAATCACGTTCTGGCGAACCAGCATCGCGAAACCCGGGAGCGAAAGCGTCAAGTTGTAAGCTCCCGGAGGCAGGTTGTAAAACCGGAATTCACCGGTCTCGGTGCTGATGGTCGTTCGCGTTGCATCCACGCCTTGAAGAGCTGCCATGACTCCCGGCAGCACACCACCCTGCTCATCCCTGACAGTGGCCGTGATACTACCTGTCGGTATCTGCGCGAACAGACTCGTACCCAACAGGACAAGAATTAACAGGAAACTCGCTTGTTTCATACCCCGCTACTCAATTCAATCGCAGTCGAAGGACGGATTCAAGCGGCAGGCTCGGATTCCTCCTTCTTTTGGATCACCTTCTTCGTTAGGGTCATTTCAAAATCCACGGGCTTCCAGATGGTGGTGAGCTGGAGATGGTTTGGACAATCAGGAAAGATTGCACCTTTGGTGATCACAATCTCTGCACCACAGCAAAGGTTCTTATACACTCCAAATTGCGTGTTCACTTGGCCGGCCTGCGGCACAGATCGCGGTTCCTCCTAAATCAGGAGTTGGGTAACGCTAGCAGACTTATAGCCAATCCGCGCTAAATGCATTTTCAATAGGTTAATGCGGGAACTGGATTACCACCTGGGGAAATTGCGGCTGTGGCCTGGGGAAATTGTGGCCGGTACTCTGGAGACGACGGCTGACGGCCACGTACCAGACTCAATCCAACTTTTAAGGTTCTCGTATGTAAACCAGCCGCGGATACAGGCTGGGCGCGCGGCCGGGAGCGCGGCGAAATATAACCGGCTTTTTGCCAATCCTACTGGCGTGATGGCGCCGGCTTGGCGAAGCGGGAGGTGTCGATGGCGACATTCGGCTGCACGGACATAAGTTCGTAAGTCGATCGGCCATCCAGCCAGGTCACCGTCCACTTGAACGGCATCTTCACGCCCGCCACCTCACGATAGTCGCTGTAGTCCACGCGCGTCACAAGGCGGCCGACGGGCGAATTGGAAAACCTCACGAGCCGGACGAGCAGCCCGGTTTCCACGTCGAAGCACAACGTGGCGGTTCCGCCATTCGCGGTCGTCCCCTGGACGATGTTCGTTTCCCGACCGTTGATGAGCGTTGGGAAGCCGGTACGCCAGTTGGTCAACGCCTGCTTGATGCGCGCAGGAAAGGACACTTCGGACTCCAGTTTGACGCCATCGAGATCCTGGCCTGTGATGTCGAGCACCGGCACCGGCTTGTCGGTCGCCGGTGCGGCAATCCAGGCGGAACGTCCATCGAAGGTCCAGGTGATGTCGCCCGAATGCGAGTGTGAAATGATCATGCGGTGGCCGGGTGCCCTGGCATACATCTCCAGTGGGCTCTTCTCGACATCGTCGTACGCCATGTAGTTGCCCTTGGCTGTAACGCTGGTGAGGGCCGCCACGCGCTGCAGTCCGCCGAGTGCCTGCAGGTACTGATCGAGAATCTGATCGGCCGGCGGCTGCCCGGATGCCTGCTGGATGGGATCGCCCGGCTCGTCCCCCGACACGCTGCTGTAAAGCAGGTCCAGGCTCGGCATGACATTCGGACGCGGATTGCCGCGATGGCAGGTGTTGCAAGTAACGACCTGGCGGCCGGCGAAGTTCGTCTTGTTGATGGAGTTCACCATCAGCATCATCCTGCGGGCCATCTGCTTCCGGGCGTTATCGTCGGCGTATCGCGTCCAGTTGCTGGCACTTTCCTCGACGTGACAGTCGGTGCAGTTCAACCCGAGCGATGCGGAAAAAAAACCCATCGTGCTCATGAACTGATCGACGGGAATGCCCTTCAAGATTTGCACGTTCTTGAAGACTTCTTCCGCCATTGGCGACCGTTGCCCGGTTGTATCTTGGGAGCCAATGACGTACGGTGTAGCCGCTGAACCGGCGAGCACCACATTGCAAACCGTGAACGCGAGCAAATATTTTGGATACTTCATACGCCTCCTCCTGCCAATGGCCACGAGCTGTAGGCTGCCCGTACTGGGCGTGCCTTCTTCATAATGGTTATTTGTAAAAGCGATTATTGGAACACTCTCGTCTCCTGTCAAGCGACGTCCGAAGCTGCCACGTACAGATTTTCGAAGGTAAAGAGGGAAAGACGTTCTCGTTGACGGGCGGGACGGCTTGTATATAATCTGCATCCATCGAGAATTTCCACAAAAGGGGGGTCAAGATGAAAAACGGACGATTAGCCGTTTTGTCGGTAGTGATCGGCCTGCTGATGGCGCCCGTCCTGGTCCTCGCGCATCACGCGGCGACGCAGTACGAGACGGACAAACTGATCACACTTCAGGGAACCGTAACGGAATTCAGATTTGTCAGTCCCCATCCCCATCTGTATTTCGAAGTGAAGGACGCGGCGGGCAACCTGGCGGTATGGGTTGCCGAGTCGGGCGCACCGCCGTCCCGGTGGTACAACTCCGGCTGGAGAGCGAATGCCTTGAAGGTCGGCGACTCGATCACCATTACGGGGGGGCCTCGCAAAGACGGCCAAAAGATGCTTCGCATTCGTAAAATCGTGAGCCCGAGCGGGCAAGAGTGGATCGAGGGAGCCGCGGCGCAGTAGGAAGTCCCCGCCGGCGTTCCGGTCGGGAAGTTTCTCCGTAGCCATTCCCGAGGTGCGATCAATTCCCTCCACGGCGTAGAGACTACGCTTCCGGAATGCGAAGGGAGGCGCGCCTGCGGAGGCAATTCTCTGTATTTTCCCTTTGGCTCGAAACTAACCGGAATCCATACCGCGCGAGCCTGGCAGATGGCCGGCGCACTGTCCGGAAAAGGGGTTCAAAATGCAAAATCGTTTGCTGACTTTGATGCTTACAGTGGTGGCGGCGGTCTCTTTTTCGCCCCTTCTATGGGCGCAGACTCCGGCGCGCCCGGAAGCGGCCAAAAACACGCCGGACCTTTCGGGGATGTGGATCCAGGAGCCGGGAAAGCTGACCCGCCGGTTCAGCGCGGACGACGCTCCGCTTCAGCCGTGGGCCCTGGAGATTTACAAGGCCAATCGGGGGGGCGCCACAGACCCCAACAGAAACGGTTCGAATGGGCTGGATCCCACGATGTACTGCCTCCAGAGCGGGGTACCCCGCGTTTATACATCGCCCTTTCCGATCGAGATTGTGCAGACTCCGGGGCGGATCTATATGGTTTTCCACACTCAGTCGAATCCTTCACCGCGCTACATCTACACCGACGGGCAAGGTCATCCCGAGGGATTTCCCACCACATTCATGGGGCACTCCATTGGCCGGTGGGAAGGCGACACGCTCGTCGTGGACACGACCAGCATAGACGAGGATACCTGGTTGGACGGAATCGGAACCCCGCATAGTGATGCGCTGCACGTGGTGGAGCGCCTCCGCCGCGTCACCCCGGATACGCTGGAAATCGAGTTCAGATTCGAAGACCCCAAGGCGTATACGAAGCCATGGACGGGGAAGAAGGTCTACAAACTGAATAAAGATTGGGAATACATTCCCGGGATCACCTGTGATGACCGCTTCAAGACGGACTTTGCGCAAAAGTCGCTGCGCGACAAAAAAGATTGGATCGAGTTCAAAAAATAGCTGGTACGAGCCGGGACCACGGCTCCATCCGGGAAAGGGGTTCAAATGCAAAATCGTTGGACGGCTTGGATTCTCACGGTAGCGGTGGCGCTCTCTTTGTCGCCCGCTCTTTGGGCGCAGACTTCGGCGCGGCCGGAAGTGGCCCGAAACACGCCGGACCTCTCGGGGATATGGATCCAATCGCCGGGAAGGCTCCAGGGCCGGTTCAGCGCGGAAGACGCTCCGCTCCAGCCGTGGGCGTTAGAGGTTTACAAGGCCAACCGGCAAGGCGTCACGAACCCTGGCCAGTCCGGCTTGAATGGGATGGATCCCGAGATGTATTGCCTGCCGGAAGGGGTGCCCCGCGTTTATACCATGCCCCCTCCGTTCGAACTCGTGCAAGTGCCGGGGCGGATCTATATGTTCTTCCAGTCGCTCCAGAATCCCGTGCCGCGCTATATCTACACGGACGGGCGAGGTCATCCCGAAGGATACCCCACAACGGCCATGGGTCATTCGGTCGGCCACTGGGACGGAGACACGCTCGTCGTCGACACCGTGGCGATCGATGAGGTGACGTGGATCGACGACGCCGGGACGCCGCATAGCGAGGCGCTGCACGTGGTGGAGCGGTTCCGGCGCGTGGACCATAACACCTTGGAGATCGAGTTCCGGTTCGAAGACCCCAAGGCGTTTACGAAGCCCTGGACGGCAAAGAAAGTCTACAAACTGACTCCAGACTGGCAATACATTCCCGGATTCGCCTGCGAGGACCGCTTCAAGACGGACTTTGAACAGAAGTCGCTGCGCGACAAAAAGGACTGGATCGAATTCCGAAAATAGGAGGAATTCCGAAATGCAACATCCTATCCGTAATCTGGGGGCTCGACGTGGAGTTCGTCGACACCACGGACCTCGGCGCCGTTGAATCAGCCATCCGCCCGGGCTCCACTCGCCTTCTGTGGGTTAAGACACCAGCCAACCCAATGTGGGAGATCACCGAATATATATTTCACATCACGTGTACAATTGCGTAAAAGTACTGCCGACAGCGAAGCATTTTCTGGAGGGCGAATGTGGCGAGCGCGAGTTACCGCACTGACTGTAGCATGCATTCTTTATTTGAGCGTACCCGCGACAGTATGGGCGCAGGCGACTGCTCAGATCAGCGGTACGGCAAGAGACGCCAGCGCCGCTGTGTTGCCTGGCGTGCAAGTGACGGCCACACAAACCGACACGGGCATTTCAAGAATGACGGTCACGAATGAGACTGGCTTCTACGTGCTGCCGAGTCTGCCGCTGGGACCGTACCGGCTCGAAGCTGCATTACCGGGCTTTCGGACCTTCGCACAGACCGGCATTGTGCTGCAGGTCGGCAGCAGCCCCGTCGTCGATGTGAAGATGGAAGTGGGTCAAGTGGCGCAGAACGTCGAGGTCCAGTCAGATGTCGCGCAGATCGAAACGCGTAACATCGGAGTCGGAACATTGGTTGAGAATACACAGCGGATCCTGGACCTTCCGCTCAACGGCCGGCAACCGACAGACCTGATCTCGTTAGGCGGTGCGGCCGTAGTCCAGAACGTCTCACCCAGGTACACGATAAACGGCGGAACTCAAATCTCGGTCGCCGGTGGCACCTCCTTCAGTGTCCAGTACACCCTGGACGGGGCGTCTCATCTGGATACATGGTTTGGCCAGAACATGCCGCTTCCGTTTCCGGATGCGCTCCAGGAATTCCGGCTGAGCATGAGCACGCAAAACGCTTCGGAGGGTGGGCGCTCCTCCGCTGCAGTGAACGCCGTGACCAAATCCGGCACCAATTCGTTTCATGGAGACGTTTTCGAGTTTTTCCGCAATGGCAACCTGAATGGACGCGACTTTTTCGCGGCCGCCAACGACCACCTCAAGCGCAACCAGTTCGGAGGCGTGCTCGGCGGCCCTATCAAGAAAGACAAATTGTTCTTCTTTGTCGGCTATCAAGGCACGACGATCCGCCAAACGCCGAGTAATACAGTCTCATATGTGCCCACCCCCGCAATGCTCCAGGGCGATTTTTCAGCCTACATTGCAAACAGATGTCCAGAGGCGGCCCGTATTTCTCCAACGGTACTCAGCCCTACGAATCAACTCACCAGGCCGATTAACCCTTCGGCTGCAGCGTTGACCGCCCTGTTACCGAAGCCTCTGAATGCGTGCGGTCTGGTGCTAACCGGAAATCCATTGAGGGAGAACCAATTGCAGGCTCCCGCACGGATTGATTATCAGCTTACCGATAAACAGGCTCTATTCGCGCGTTATTTGATCAGCCGCAACGAGGCGGTTCCCCCCTATGCGATCCAGCCTCAAAATCTGCTGACAACTACGGGGACCGGTAATGACGACACGGCGCAATCGTTGGCTTTTGGCCACACCTATGTCATCAGTCCGGCGGTGGTCAACTCCTTCCGCGTTTTCGCCAATCGCATGGGCGTGACAAATCAGTACAAACCGTTCTTGAACCCCGGGCCGGCGGCACCCCAAGTTGCAGGCCTTCCCAGTCTTGGTATCCAGCGTTTTACGAATTGCCCCGGACCAGGCCACGCCTGCCTTCCAGGCATGGTGTCGCTTGTTGTGCCAGGCGATTTCTCAGTTGGCTCTCCCGCCTCCGTCAACATGGTGTTTCTGCACTTCACGAACTTCGGGCTCAACGAGGACGTGAATTGGGTCCGCGGGCGGCACCAGATTTCGTTCGGCGGCCACCTGATGCACTTGGTTCAGGTCGAGGATGGCGACGCCTGGATTCCCGGTGTCTTCACTTTCGGGACCCTGAGCGTAGCCGCGGGTGGAACCGGATCGCCCATGGCCGACTTTTTGACCGGAACAGTGGCCAATCTTCATCAGATCAGCCAGAACCCCAACAACAACATCCAAAGCTTCTTTAATCTGTACGGGTCCGATGTCTGGAAGGTCAATTCCCGTCTCACTTTGAGCTATGGTCTCCGGTGGAATCCCTACTTGCCGTTGCAATTCATGAACGGCACGGCCCAAAACTTCAGCCTCTCCCGGTTCTATGCAAACACTCGCAGCAAAGTTATTCCCAGCGCGCCGCCGGGCTTCACGTTTCCTGGCGACCCAGAGTTTGAGGGCCGTTCTGGTATACGCCCGATCTGGACTCAATTTGAGCCGCGCATCGGCTTTGCTTTCGACCCTTTTGGCGATGGAAAAACGGCGATCCGGGCCAACGGAGGAATCGCCTATGATGTCCTCCAGTCTTTTCCGTTCCAGAATGCCCCCGGACAGGCGCCGTTTGTGACGGGGCTCAGTCTGAATGGGCCATTAAATTTCAGCGATCCTTATGCGAATGTTCCAGGCGGAAATCCGTTCCCATATATCTACAGCAAGGGCGCTCCTTTTCCTACATTTCCACCATATCAAGGATTCTATCCTTACCAGCCGAATCAACCGAACACACAACAACAAACGTGGAGTCTGTCCGTCCAGCGGCAAGTGACGCCCAGCGTGTTCGCATCGGCGAGCTACATGGGTACTCACCTGATCCACCTGTGGGATGCTCTCGAGTTGAATCCGGCTCTATACGTCCCCGGGACCTGTACGGCTGGACAATATGGGCTGACCGCGCCCGGCCCTTGTAGCCAACTCTCGAACGTGGAGCAGCGGCGGCTGCTGCAACTGACGAATCCGGCGGGCGTCGGAAGCATTTTCGGGAGCTTGACTTCGTTTGATCCCAGCGGTACGCAAAGCTACCACGGTCTTCTGCTGAGTGCGACGTATCGAAAAGGAAACACGAGCCTCTCAGGCAACTACACCTGGTCGCACTGCATTGGGATGCCGTGGATTGGAGTCGCGAATATCGGCTCGACCTATGAGCATGCTCCCTATCAGAACAATGGCCCTCAGAACCGGTATCTGGATTACGGCGATTGCACCGCCTCGGCGATAGACGTCCGGCATGTGGCTAACGCCACGCTCGTGACGAGCACGCCGGCATTTTCGCGTGCTTGGAAGAACGGGATCTTGGGCGGGTGGCATTTCGGGACGATATTCACCGTACGCACCGGCGTTCCTCTCACTCCAAACGTGGGTTTCGATGCGGCCTTGAACGGCTTTTTTGCTTCCAGCGGGAGCTACAATTACGTTCAGCGGCCGAATCAGGTTCTTTTGAATGTGTATGCGCCCAACAAAGCTCAGTCGTGTTCGACCGCATCATGTGTTAGCTGGCTGAACAGGGCCGCGTTTGCAAATCCGGCTCCTGGTACGTACGGAAATATGGCATTCGGCACCATCCGCGGACCTAAATTCTGGGAGTGGGATCAATCCATTTACAGGGACTTCAGGATTCTAGAAGGTCAGACGCTCCAGATCCGGGCGGAAGCGTTCAACCTAACCAACAGCGTTCGCTTTGCACCTCCGAACATGGTGCTGACGAACGGTCTGTTCGGGAATATTACTTCCGCCTATTCGACAACCGGTTCAGCCACCTTAACGGGAAGCGGGGGAAGAATCGTACAATTGGCGCTCAAATACGTGTTTTAACCGTTTGGCGTTGGCGCCTATGGAGGTAACGATGCGATTTCTGACGGCTATTGCATTGACGGCTATTGCATTAATGGGAAAAGCAACCTTCTCGCCGGGGCAGACGGCCACGCCCGTCACCTTTAATAAAGAGGTCCTGCCGATTCTTCAGAAGAACTGCCAAACCTGTCATCGGCCTGGCCAGATCGGGCCGATGTCGTTTTTGACGTATCAAAGCACGCGTCCCTGGGCGAAAGCTATGAAAGCGGCAGTCCTGTCCCGCAAAATGCCGCCGTGGTTCGCTGATCCGCAGTATGGACATTTCGCCAACGACCGCAGCTTGAAGCAATCCGAGATTGAGACGTTGGTGAAGTGGGTCGATGGCGGAGCACAGGAGGGTGAAGCGAAGGATGCACCGCCGTTGGTTCGGTGGCCGGATGACGGCTGGCAGATTAAACCTGACGTCATCGTCGATGGCCCTGACTTTCACGTTCCCGCCGATGGCCTGGTAGAGTGGACGTGGGTCGCGATTCCGAGCGGATTCACGAAGGACACCTGGATTACCTCAATTGAATTCCACCCCAGTGATCTTTCGATAACCCACCACATCTGCCTCCAGATGAAACCTCATACGTCCGGCGTGGAGTACAACGTACCTGTATGGGACGAAAGGCCGCGCGATCAAAACGGGCTGGAAGCTCCGCGACCGAAAGGATCCAGCATCCCGCGCAACAAGGTTTCGCGGTTGACGGCGGGAGGCGAAATGATGGGCTGCTACGTTCCAGGCATGCCCATCCTCGACTTCCGTGAGCTTCATGCGGGAAAGCTCATACCAGCGGGTACGGATTTTGTGTTCGTCTTTCATTACACGCCCAACGGCAAGCAAGTTGACGCCCACCTACAGATCGGCTTCACCGTAGCCCATGAACCACCACAACGCAAATTCGTGACAGTGGCCGGCTCTTCGGAAACGGATGCGGTCTCTTTTGCGATTCCTCCCAATGCTCCGAATTGGGAGAGCCCGCCGATGGTTGCGAACTTTCTCGAGGACGCCGAATTGGTTTGGATGATGCCGCATATGCACCTTCGCGGGAAAGATATGACGTACCAGGTCAAGTACGCCGACGGCAGATCCCAAATCGTGCTGAACGTTCCTCATTACGACTTCAATTGGCAGCTTGGATACCAATTGGCCGAGCCGATCAAGCTCCCAAAGGGAACCAACCTGATCGCTGCCGCGCACTATGACAATTCGGCGAATAACAGGTTCAATCCCGATCCGAATCAAACGGTTTATTACGGGGACATGACCTGGGAAGAAATGATGGGTCCCTTTTTTGGCGTCCTGGTCGACAAGAACGTCGATAGCAAGAAGGTGTTCAAATACATCCGAGGTAGCATCGGCAGTGGCGCGTAAGTATTCGAAATCGTGGAAGAGGAAGCTGGAAGCGTGGGCGTTGGCCCTGGCCGTCCTCGGCTCAGCCGCGGGAGTAAGGTACGCCTCGGCGCAAGACCGACAGCCCAACAGCCGTGATCTCGAGGTTCTCCAGGTTCAGCCGAATTTTTACATGATTGCTGGGGCCGGTGGGAACATCGGTGTGCAACTCGGCCCAGCAGGAATTGTTCTCGTTGATACGGGCTCAGCGGGAACGAGCGACAAGGTCCTGGCGGCAATCAAGAAAATCTCGGACAAACCCATCCGCTACATTATTGATACCAGTGCCGACCCCGACCATGTCGGCGGCAACAGCGCTTTGTCCAGGGCGGGCCTGTCGATCATCTCAGGCGTAGTCGGGAACCCAGCGTTCGGCGAGGACGTACTTGGCAACAATGGCGCGGCGAGCCTGCTGGCGCACGACAATGTGCTGTCGCGCATGAACCCGGGTGATTCTGCAGAGTGGCCGACGAAGACCTACACCTCCAAGTTTTACAAAATGTCCCTTAACGGGGATGGCATTGAGACCTTCCATCAGCCTGCGGCTCATACCGATGGCGATAGTTTTGTCTTGTTTCGCCGGTCTAATGTCATTGTTGCTGGGGACCTGTTCGACCCGACGCGTTTTCCCGTCATCGATACGGGTAAGGGCGGCAGCATTCATGGCGTCATCGACGCTTTGAATCGGTTACTCGAACTGACGATACCGCCATATCCGCAGCCCTGGCTGTCCGAAAGGACGTTTGTGATTCCAGGGCACGGCCCAGTATCTGATTCTCACGATCTGCTGGAATATCGCGACATGGTTGTGATTGTCACGGACATCATTCAGGACATGATCAACAGGAGTATGACACTGGAGCAGGTTAAAGCAGCAAATCCTACTCGCGGCTATAACGCACGATACGGCGCGAATACCGGCCCATGGACGACGGAGATGTTCGTGACAAGTGTCTATAAAGGTCTATCCGCGAAAGGGCGCTGATGAAGACGGTGTTGCTTTCTCTTTGCGTGTGTGTGAGCGGATTCGCCCAGAACGCACCCAGCGCGAAGGCATCTGCGCCGATTGACCCTACGGGGTATTGGGTCACCATCATCACGCCGGACTGGCGAGAACGAATGGTGACGCCGGCCAAAGGAGACTATCTCGCCGTACCAATCACTGCAGCCGCGCAAAAAATTGCTGATGCGTGGGACCCGGCGAAAGACGAGGCCGCCGGCGAACAGTGCCGGTCTTACGGCGCGCCGGCGATTAATGCAGCTCCAACGCGCTTTCACATCACCTGGCAGGATGACAACACGCTGAAGGTCGAAACCGACTATGGAATGCAGACGCGGGTTTTTCACTTCGGGAATTGGAAACCATCAGCCGCGCCCGCGGCGTGGCAGGGGGATTCAATCGCGACGTGGGAGTTGACCGGACCCGCGCCGGCAAAAAAATCGGGAAACTTAAAAGTGAGCACAACGCATGTCCGCCCCGGCTACTTCCGAAAGAATGGAATTCCGTACAGTGCAAACGTTCGCATGACCGAGTTCTGGGACTTGTTCACGGATCCCAGCGGCACCCAACGAATCATGATTACGCAACAAATCGAAGACCCGGAATACCTGTATCGCACCTGGATTACGACCTACAACTTCAAGAAAGAGCCGGACGCATCGAAATGGGATCCGACGCCCTGCTCGTCAAGGTGGTGAGCGATGATCAAATTTAGGATATTCACTATAACGAGTATCATCGTGCTGCTCGGCACGCTGTTAACCAGTGGTTCGGCATTCGCTCAGATCGATCTTTCCGGAGTTTGGGGCTTCGTCCGAGGGCAGTACGGCCAGGAGAACGCCGGTGGTTCCGACATCGGCGACTTTACGGGCATACCTATTAACGACGAAGGCCGGGCGGTCGGGTTAAGTTTCTCCGCCGCTCAATGGTCGGAGCCGGAACGGCAGTGCCAGTATTACTCGCCTCGCTACGTGTCGACGGGACCATTCGCGCTGAACGTCTGGAGTGATACCGATCCGGTAACCGGCAGGATCGTTGCCTGGAATATGGGCGCATGGATCGACAAGGACATCGTTACGGTTTGGATGGATGGACGACCGCATCCCTCAGTCAATGCATTTCATCCTTATAGCGGGTTCGCGACCGGTACCTGGGAAGGTGACACACTGGTCATTCGGACCACGCATATCAAGTGGAGTGTCTTGCGGATCAACGGACTGCAACATAGCGATCGGGCAACAATGACGCAATATGTCGTTCGCCACGGAGATCTCCTCTCGATGTTGACCTATTTTGAAGATCCCGTCTATTTATCGGAACCGTTCGTTCTGAGTTCTGTCTGGCAACTGAACCCAAAGGCAAATTCATCTCGCACATCGCCCGCGTGCGAGCCGATTAACGAGTCTCCAAGATTGGAGAATACTTCGATCGTTCCGCACTATCTGCCGGGTAAGAACCCATTCGCTAACGATTACGCACGGTACTACAACTTACCCTTGGAGGCCGCTCAGGGCGGCGCGCAAACCATGTATCCGGAATTCCGGAAGAAGCTCAAAGATGTCTACCATTATGTTCCACCCGAGAAGTGCACGCGTTACTGCTGCGACTCGCCGGATCCTGCCGTGAAATGCGTCCGTGACGGAAGCGGCCAGGTACGCTGATAAGCAGAGCGCCTAAAGAAACAAAGGAGGGACAATGAAATCGAGACTGCTGGTTGTAGCAGCGGCAGGCGGAAGCGTGTTGGCTCTGAGTTTCGGTCTTTTGAGGCCGACCGCAAAGGCCCAGCAGAGCAGCTCCGCTCCCACCAAAATGTCGGCTGCGGACTTCGAGCGGCTTTTCAAGCAAAACACAAACTGGGGACGCTGGGGCAACGACGACGTGCTCGGTACTATCAACTTGATCACCGAGCAAAAACGAAAACAGGCCGCCGCACTCGTCAAGAGTGGGGTTCCCATTTCCGTCGCGCATGATTTGAGCACGGAGCAAGCCGCCGACAACCCCCGGCCATTAAAACGAGAGGTGGCTCCGAACTTCCGGACCGATACCTATTTTTTCCAGTATCACGGAACCTTTGTTACCCACCAGGATGCGTTATGCCACTACACGTTCGATAACCACGTCTATAACGAACGGCCGCTGAACACGAAGGACTGCTTTCCGGGGATTGACAATCTGAAAAACGGCATAGTAACGCGGGGAATTCTGATCGATATTCCGCGTCTCAAGGGTGTGCCCTATCTGGAGCCGGACGCCGCCATATTCCAAAAGGATATAGAGGCGTGGGAAAAAATAGCGAGCCTGAAAGTTGGGCCGGGCGACGCCGTGATCCTGCGGACGGGCAGGTGGGCTCGGCGTGAGAAAAAAGGCCCCTGGAACGCGATAGCCAATGCCGCCGGATTTGATGTGACTGTTGCCCCCTGGTTTAAGGCGCGCGATGTGGCGCTCGCGGGCGGTGACGTCACGGTGGAAATTCATACGGACCCTCCCGTAGTGGAGGGGCAGACTACACCGCTTCACACCATTCTCATCGCCGGACTCGGCATGCCGATCATTGATGATCTCGATCCGGAAGCATTGGCCGAAATGTGCGCGCGCTTGCGCCGATGGGAATTCATGCTCGTCGTCGCTCCTTTGCGCGTTCCGAATGGCACCGGCAGCCCCGTCAATCCAATAGCGATCTTCTAAAAGCCGCAGTTAACCTGGAACACGCTAAGCCAAATTCCAGTTTCTGAATCCTTGCGCCAACACAGGCGGGTGCGCGAATATACCTCTCACACCAAAACGAGATTGGAGGCCCATCATGCCTGAGAACCAACGGCGTGTGTATCCACCAGCCGGCGACGGGGAAGTTACGCAAGCGTCTTCGGAGAACGGCGTGATACGCCGGCGCGATTTTATCCGGACCGGCGCCTCGGGGCTTGCCGGCGCCGCACTGGCGGCTGCCGGTTGCAACCGGGTATCGGAAAATCAGAACGCGCGTCCCCTCGGTAATTTGCGCTCGGCCACGCCGGCGGAGCTTCAGGGACTGGTCGGGGATGGGCGGAGGCGCCGCATTCTGCTGCGAGGAGGTGTCGTGCTCACCCTCGACGCCAGGTTGGGAGATTTCGAGAAGGCCGACATTCTGATCGACGGAAAGACGATCGCCGAAATTGCGCCCAACATTTCCACCTCCGACGCCGAGATCGTCGACTGCTCGGGCACTATCGTCATGCCCGGGTTTGTTACGACGCACCATCACATGTACGAGACGCTGCAGCGCAGCATGATCCCGGATGGACTCCTGCAGGGCGCCTGGCCGCAGGAAAGCTATAACTCGGTCGTTCAAAACATCTGGACAGCGGGCCGAATTGCCGATCCGCAGAACCCGAGCTCGTTTGTCTGGGATCTCGGCCGCTCGCCTTACGACCCCGAGGACTGCTACATCTCGGAACTGGTGGCGTGTTTGAGCGAAATCAGCGAAGGCATTACGACCGGCGTCGACACGTCGCAGTCGTCTCACACGCCCGAGCACACCGACGCCATGATCAAAGGGATCATGGACTCGGGACGCCGGATGGTCTACGCCTACACCGGCGGCATCGATCGGAGCGCTCAGGGTATCCCGTACGAATTTCCCGGCGCCATGAATGACACGTCGAAGGGCATCGGCCGCATTGCGAAGACGTATTTCAGCTCGAAAGATCAACTGGTGACCCTCGGCTTCGGCGGCGGCCCGGGACCGGCGGCGCCCGGCTCCGACTATACCGGATGGCAGCTGGCGCGGGCGTTTGGCGGTTCGCTGCACAACCATAATGTCGGCGGTTCGGCCGTTGTGATCAATGCGGCGGCCGACCCCAGAAACGGCGCCGACTGGTCCGACGTGACGTTCATCCACTGCACGCGCTGGCAGGACCAGCCGATTGCCCAGATCAGTTACGGGTCCCACGGCTATCCCAAAGAGAACCGGTCCAAGGCTTGGGAGATTTGGCGCGACCGGGGCGCCCATGTATCGATTGCCAACCTCATCGAGATGCAGATGCGGCACGGGATGCCGCCTTTTCAGGAAGCTCTCGACCACGGTATCCTGCCCAGCCTCAGCCCCGATGTCGACACGAACATGACGACGGATCCGTTCTCGTTGATGCGCGGCGCCTTCTGCCTGCAGCGCGCGCTGGCCAACGACCTCGCTTTTCCGGAGAGCAATCCCGGCGGATTGCCGCTCCCGCAGCTCCTCACGTCACGGCAAGTCATCGAGATGGCCACTATCGCCGGCGCGGCGTCCACTCGACTGCTCGACAAGATCGGCACTCTCGTTCCCGGCAAAGAAGCCGACATCATCGTTCTCGACGCGCGGAGCATCAATACCTGGCCGATAAACAATGTACCGGGCACTATTGTGACGATGCTGAATCCACGGCACGTTCGCGACGTGCTGATCGCGGGAAAGGTCGTGTTCTGGAAGGGCAAGCTCGTCGGGTGGAACGTCGATGCGCTGCTCGGTCAGATCGAGCAGGCTCGCGATCGCGTGCTCGCACGAATCAACGGCCCCGCGAAAGCCGGATCGCTTCCCGCGGGCAACAACAGCATGACCAATCCGTACCGGCCGAATTTCCTCGGAAGCTGCTGCGAAAAGGGGCAGAACACGTCGGCTCCGGCCTATGTGTTAAGACCGTAAGGCGACAGAAGAGAAATAGCCACAAAAAGGCACAAAATTCGCAAGGGGCTGATCTCTCTTGTGAATTTTGTGCCTTTTTGTGGCTATTTCCCCTTATAATCCTGCAAAAACAATCCGATCCCGAACGTGAAATTGCACGAAATCGGAGGACGGTTTATGTGTAAGCAAATTCTTGCGACGTCGCTAGCTTTGGGACTGCTAATAATGATCTTGTTGTTGTGCGCGCCGATCCTCGTTCAAGCCCAGGCCCCTTCCGGCACCGCAACATTTAAAGCGACAGTGACTGATACGGAGACTGCTATTAAGGAGGCGGCCGAGGCTGCAGCGGCGGCTGCAGCGGCGGCTTCGAATTGGACACCAGCTCGCACGCCGTGGGGCGATCCGGACCTGCAGGGATT
>Ga0209266_1001068_pt1 | contig 18926 bp, 18 predicted proteins | sample GraSoiAngelo_132_FD_185889 | JGI IMG/M metagenome (GOLD analysis project Ga0209266, IMG submission 185889) | Grasslands soil microbial communities from the Angelo Coastal Reserve, California, USA - 14_0929_02_40cm (SPAdes) (version 2) | ecosystem: Environmental > Terrestrial > Soil > Grasslands ...
CCTACGCGGTGTGGTGGATCCGCGCCTACATCATCCGCTACATCATGAACAACTGGCGCCTGGTGAAGGTCGGCACCACGCAGGCGCAGCGCAAGCTCTTCTTCAACCTCGCCAAGGAGCGCGAGCGACTCGAGCGCGAGGGCTTCAGCGCCACCCCCAAACTCATCGCCGAGCGCCTCGACGTGCGCGAGAGGGAAGTGGTCGAGATGGAGCAGCGGCTCGCGGCGCGCGACGTCTCGGTCGATGCGCCCCTCGGCGAGGAAGAGGACGCAACACTCCTTGATTTTCTGCCCAGCCGCGAGCAGACTGCCGACGCCGTCGCCGACGAGGAGTACCATCGGCTGGTCCGCCGGACGGCGAACGAGTTCCAGAAGACCCTCAAGGGGAAGGACCTGGTGATCTACGAGCGGCGGCTCGCGCCTCTCATGCGTGACGAGGAGCCCGTGACGCTGCAGGAGGTGGGCGACGAGTTCGGGATCACGCGCGAGCGGGTGCGGCAGATCGAGGCGCGGGTGAAGAAGCGGCTCGCCGAGTACATGCGCCAGCAGATACCGGACATCCGGGACATCGCGTTCGGCGCCTAGGCGGCTGGCCATGGTTACCCGGACAGACTCCTAGGAGCCGCGCAGGGAGCCCATGCAGATCCACGGTGGTCGCGTCGTGGCGCGCGCGCTCAAGCGGGAAGGCGTGCCCTACGTGTTCACGCTCTGCGGCGGGCACGTCATGTCGATCTACGACGGCTGCCTCGACGAGGGCATCGGCGTCATCGACGTGCGCCACGAGCAGTCGGCGGCGCACGCCGCCGACGGCTGGGCGCGCGTCACCGGACGGCCGGGGGTGGCGATCGTCACCGCCGGCCCGGGGCTGACCGACGCCGTGACCGGCGTCGCCACTGCCTGGCGCGCCAACATCCCGATGCTGGTGATCGGCGGCCAGGCACCGCGCTTCTTCCAGGACATGGGCGGGCTCCAGGACATGGCGCACGTCGACCTGATGAAGCCGATCACCAAGTGGGCCGTCTCCGTGCCGCACGCCCGTCGCCTGGGTGAGTACGTCGCCTCCGCCTTCCGGGTCGCGACGACCAACGTGCCCGGCCCCGTCTTCCTCGAGATGCCGCTCGACCTGCTCTTCGACAACGTCGAGGACAGCGAAGTCGTGGTGCCGGAGCAGTCGCGCACCGAGGCGGGCATCGCCCCCGATCCGCGCTACGTGGAGCGCGCCTTCGAGCTGCTCCGCGGGGCGCAGCGCCCGGTCTGCCTGGTCGGGAGCCAGCTCTTCTGGTCGCGCCGGCGCGAGGCGTACCCCGAGTTCGTGCGCACCTTCGCCATGCCGATCTACGTGAACGGCCAGGCGCGCGGCTCCCTCGACCCCGAGGACCCGCACTGGTTCCTGCACACGCGCAAGGACGCCCTCAAGCGCGCCGACGTGGTCCTCATCTTCGGTACGCCCCTCGACTTCCGCCTGGGCTACGGCCGCAGCTCGCACATCAACGAGGCGGCCAGGCTGATCCACGTCGACCTGGACGGGCGCGAGCTGGGCAAGAACCGCGGCTGCGACGTCGGCATCATCGGCGACACGGGCCTGGTGATGGAGGCGCTCACCGCCTGCGCCCGCGCCGCGCGCTGGACGCCCGAGCTGTCGCGCGGCTGGCTCGGCGAGCTGCGCGCGCTCGAGAGGAAGAAGTGGGAGGCGCTCGCCCCGCAGCTCACCGCGGACGAGACGCCCGTCAACCCGCTCCGCCTGTGCGCCGAGGTGGACCGGCTGCTCACGCCCGCCACCATCGTGATCGGCGACGGCGGAGACTTCGTCGGCTCGGCCGCCAACGTCCTCCGTCCGCGCGGCTTCGGCCACTGGCTCGACGCGGGGCCGCTCGGCACGCTCGGCGCCGGCCCCGGCTACGCCATGGCGGCCAAGCTCGCCTCGCCCAGGAGCGACGTCATCATCATGTACGGCGACGGCGCCTTCGGCCTCAACATGATGGAGTTCGAGGCCTGCATCCGGCAGAAGATCAACATCGTGGGCGTGATCGGCAACGACGCGGCGTGGACCCAGATCCTGCGCGGCCAGGTGCAGATGTACGGCCCCGACCGCACGCCCGCGTGCCGGCTCGCCCCCAGTCGCTACGATCTCATGATCGAGGCGCTCGGCGGGCATGGCGAGTGGGTCGAGCGGCCGGAGCAGATCCGCCCCGCGCTCGAGCGGGCGCTCGGCGCCGGCAAGCCGGCGCTCGTCAACGTCCGCATCGGCACCAGCGACTTCCGCAAGGACGCGATCTCGGTGTAAGAGGCTCGCCGTGGACCGCACCGCGGGCATCCTCGTCATCGGCAACGAGATCCTCTCGGGCAAGGTCGTCGACACCAACTCCCCGTTTCTGACGCGTGAGCTCCGCGCGCTCGGGGTCTCCGTCCGCCGCATTCTCACCATCCCGGACGAGCTCGACGAGATCGCGACCGCCGTAGCCCAGTTCCACCGCGACTACGACCTGGTCTTCACCTCGGGGGGCGTCGGTCCCACCCACGACGACGTCACCATGGAGGGCGTGGCGCGCGGGCTCAATCGAAAGGTCATCCGTCACCCCGCCATCGCGGACAAGATCCGCGAGTACTTCCGCGACAAGGTGAACGAGGCGCGGCTCAAGATGTCGGAGGTCCCGGAGGGCGCCGAGCTGATCGTCGACGGCCGGCTCGGCTTTCCGACCATCAAGTGCGAGAACATCTACATCCTGCCCGGCATCCCGGAGATCCTGGAGCAGAAGTTCCAGGCCCTGCGCGAACGCTTCGCCGTCTCGCCCTACTTCCTGCGCGTCGTCTACACGCGCGAGGGCGAAGGGGCGATCGCCGAGCACCTGAACGCGACCCTGGCGGCGTTCCCCGAGCTGCTGCTCGGCTCGTACCCGAAGATCGGCGACCCGGAGTTCGCGGTCAAGCTGACGCTCGAGTCGAAGGACGAGGCCTACGTCGAGCGGGCGCTCGCCCACCTCCTCGGCCTGCTCCCCGAGGAAGGGGTCGTGCGCACGGAGTAGGGCGGGCGGGGAGCGCGTGACGCCACGCTTGAGCGCTCGTCGCCCTGTCGGTAGAGGTCGGGCGTGAGAACGCTCCGGCGTCTTCCCGCCGTCGTGTTCCTTCTCTCGGCCGTCGTCGGCTGCGGGCCTGGTGGCGACGATGGTTTTAGGCTGATCCACATCGACGATCTCGTCGCCATGCTCGGCACGAGCGAACGAGCGGTCACGGTGCTGGATGCGAATGGCTCCGACTTCCGGGCGAAGGAGGGGGCCATCCCGGGCGCGACCCTCCTCTCGAGCCACAAGGCGTACGACGTCGACAAGGAGCTGCCGTCCCGCAAGGATGCGCCGCTCGTGTTCTACTGCGCCGACTCGCATTGAAGGGCCTCGCACGAGGCTGCCCGTCGGGCGGTCCGAGCCGGCTACGTGGACGTCAGCGTCATGGTGGATGGCCTGAAGGGCTGGAAGGCCGCGGGCAAGCCGGTCGTCAAGCCCTAGAGACTCGAGCGGGGGACGGGGGCGCTGTCTCCCCCGTCCCCCGCCCTCGTCACTGCGCCCTGCCCACGCCCACCGCCCCGCTCACCGCCGCCGAGGTCACGCCCGAGCCCGCGCACTGTGTGGGGTCGGCCTGGAACGTGACCGCGCCCTGGGCCTGATCCCCCGCGTAGCGCGTCGTGGTGACGGTCACCGTGCTCGGCTGGCCCGGCTGGGGGTTCACCACCGGCAGGGTCACGCTGGCCACGACGTTGCCCTGGAGGTTCACCGCGCCGGTGACCGCCTGCGTGGTGAAGCTGAGGACCGTGGTCGTGCCGTCGTTCCAGGCGGTGATGGCGACGCCCGCGCCGTTGCTGCTCGCGCACGAGCCGCTGCCTGTGGCCGGTGGCTCCTGTGCCGTGAGCCCGTTGACGACGATCGTCTGACCGACGCTGACGGTTCCCTGCGCCGGAGCGCTGGGGTCGTTCGACTGGCAGCCGCTCAGCGTGCCGCCGAACGTGAAGCTGAAGCTCTGATCCGTGTTGCTGAGACCGGGCGTGATGTTCGCCGTGCCAGCGAGCTGGCACGCGGCCCCGGACTGCGCCGCCGCCGGATGAGCCGCGATGAGCACGAGTCCGGCGACCGTGAGGGGTACCAACATCATGAGCTTACGCACCGTCATTCCCTCCCTTTTTTGAGCCCCCGATGGCACGCCGCCCTCGGGATGACATTGACCGGTTTCCCAGGGGTACGGGTCCCGGGGCGGGCCCCGGGCATCTGCCCGCGCGTCGGGAGCGAGAAGCACGGCCATGAGCGAGCGGATAGTCCGGGGATCGTTTCCGTTCAATACCCACGTCGGAACGAGCGAAGTGCCGGGGGCCGGGTTGTTCGTCTGACCGGATCCGGGGCGGCGGAAGCGGCAATGAGGCGATCGCTGCCGCATGCAGGAGGCGGTTTTTCCCGTAAACAGGTGAGTGCGGGATCCGCGGCGCGGTGACATGATGGTGAGTGGAGTTAACCCCTGACGGGGCTTGCATGCCGGAACTCAGGAGGGGTCAGCCGCGCGGATCGCTCCGCGCGCGACGTGCATTGAGTCCCGGGCGGGACGGCAGCGACACGGCGCGGACGCCTCCGGCCAACACCCAGGGCGCGCCGAAGAAGGGCGACGCCGGGTCGCGCGGGGCGCTCGACGCCAACATCATCATCGCGAACGCTCCCGACCCCGTGTTCGTCTCCGACCTCGAGGGCCGCATCCTGCAGGCCAACGAGGCGATCTCGGAGCTCCTCGGCTTCCGCCAGGACGAGCTGCTCGAGCAGTCGCTCTCGCGCTTCATCAGCCCGGAGGAGTCGCGGGAGTTCACGGCTGCGCTCCGCGAGGTGGTGGAACGCGGCGTCACGCGCAACGCGCGGCTCAATTCCCGCAGCGCCAGCGGGGAGGTCATTCCCACTAGCCTGAACGCCTCCGCCCTGCGCGGTCCGGAGGGCAGGGTGATCGGGGCGATCGGCATCCTGCGCGACATGCGTGAGGTCGACGAGGCGCGGCGCTACGCCGAGAGCCTGATCAAGAACGCCCCGGACCCGGTCTTCGTCTCCGACCTGGAGGGCAAGATCCTCCAGGCCAACGACGCCGTCTCCGAGCTCCTCGGCTTCCGGGAGGACGAGCTGCTCGAGCAGTCGCTCGCGCGCTTCATCAGCCCGGAGGAGACGCGCGAGTTCACGGCCGCGCTGCGCGAGGTGGTGGAGCGCGGCGTCACCCGCAACGCGATGCTCCACCCGCGCTCGGCCTCGGGCGAGGTCATTCCGACCAGCCTGAACGCGTCCGCGCTGCGCGACGTCGAGGGCAGGGTGATCGGGACGATCGGCATCCTGCGCGACATGCGCGAGCTCGACAAGGCTCGGGCGTACGCGGAGAGCCTCATCGAGAACGCCCCGGACCCGGTCTTCGTCTCCGACCTGGAGGGCAAGATCCTGCAGGCCAACGAAGCCGTCTCGCAGCTCCTCGGCTTCCGGCCGGACGAGCTGCTCGAGCAGTCGCTGTCCCGGTTCATCGGCCCGGAGGAGACGCGCGAGTTCACGGCCGTGCTGCGGGAGGTGGTGGCGCGCGGCGCGACCCGCAACGCGCGCCTGAACCCTCGCAGCGCCTCGGGAGAGGTCATCCCGACGACGCTCAACGCCTCGGGGTTGCGGGACGCCGGTGGCAAGGTGATCGGCGTCATCGGCATCCTGCGCGACATGCGGGCCTACGAGCGCGTCGTGCGCGACCTGCGGGCGTCGCAGGCGGAGCTGCAGCAGAAGATCCTCGACCTCGAGAAATTCGAGGAGGTGGTCGTGGGCCGCGAGCTCAAGATGATCGCCCTGGAGAGGGAGGTGGAATCGCTCCGCCACCAGCTCGAACGGATGAAGGCGGAGAAGAGTCAGACGTGACCGTGTCCGGGTCCGCGAACGTGGCCGATCAGGAACCTCCGCCGGCAACGAGCATCGAGCGCCTCCTCGAGAGCGAGCCGCGCCTGCTCGAGTACCTGAGGGGGCTCGAGCAGCGCGTCCGCCGGGGCGAGGAGCGCCGTTGGGCGCTGCTCCACATCATGGCCGACATGAACCACCTGAACCAGCGGCTCGGCCAGCAGCGCGAGGCCATGCTGCACATCCTGGGCGACTACGAGCAGGATCGCCGCCGGGTCATCCGGCAGGCCGAGCGGCTGGACAACTCGCGCCGCGCCCTGCTGCACATCCTCCAGGACGTGCATCAGTCCAATGAGCGGCTGGAGGATGGGCGCAAGGCCATGATCCACATCATGGGCGACCTGCGCGAGACCACCGAGGAGGTCCAGCGCCGCGAGCAGGAGCTGCGCGCCAAGCAGGAGCAGCTCGTGCAGGCGGGCAAGCTCGCCACGGTCGGCGAGCTCGCGACCGGGATCGCCCACGAGCTGAACAACCCCCTCAACAACGTCGGCCTGTTCGTGGGAAATGCGATCGACCACATCGAGCTCCGAACGGCCGACCAGGAGCGCCTCCTGGATGAGCTGCGCAATGCCATGCAGGAGGTGCGAAGGGCCACGGCGATCATCTCGCACCTCCGCACCTTCGGGCGGGTGGCGCCGGCCAGCCGCGAGCCCATACTGATCAACGGGGTGGTCCGACGCTCCTTCTCTCTCCTCTACGAGCACCTCCGCCTGCGCCAGATCGAGGTGCGCCTGGACCTCTGCCCGGAAGATCCGGTCGTCCTCGGCAACGCGATCCAGCTCGAGCAGGTGCTCGTCAACCTCCTGACCAACGCCCGGGACGCCGTGGCGAACGCTCCACGGAAGCTCATTCACGTCGAGTCGACGGTCGGCGAGGGCACGGTCGACCTGCTCGTCCACGACACCGGCCCGGGCATCCCGGCGGGGCTGGAGGAGCGCATCTTCGACCCGTTCTTCACCACCAAGGACGTGGGAGCCGGCACCGGGCTCGGTCTCTCCATCGCCTACGGCATCGTCAAGGACCACGGGGGCACGATCTCGGTCGTCAGGGGTGCGAGCGCCGGCGACGGCGCCACCTTCCTGGTGCGCCTGCCCCTGCCCACGCAGCCGGCCGAGCCGGCGGGGTGACCATGAAACGCGTACTGATCGTCGACGACGACTCGGCGTTGCTGAAGGCCCTTCCCGACACCGTGCGGCTGCGGTTGAAGGACGTGGACGTGGACAAGTGCGACTCGGCGGCGGCCGCGCTGAGCCGCCTGAGCGCCAGCGACTACGATGTGGTCGTCGCCGACATCAAGATGCCCGGTATGGACGGCGTCGCCCTGCTGGCGGAGATCGGGAAGCTCCGGCCGGACACCCCGACGGTGCTCATCACCGGGCACGGTCACGACGACCTGGCGACGCTCGCCCTGCGCGGCGGGGCCTACGATTTCATCCAGAAGCCGATCGACCGGGACTACTTCATCGCCTCGCTGACCCGTGCCATCGAGGCGCGTCAGGGGCGCCGCGAGCGCGAGGAGCGGCGCGTGCTCCTCGAGCAGCACGCCGAGGCGCTCGAGAAGATCGTCGAGGAGCGCACGCGCGAGCTGCGCGAGGCCAACCGGCTGAAGGACCAGTTCATGGCGACGCTGTCGCACGAGCTGCGCTCGCCGCTCGGCGCGATTCGCATGTGGGCGAGCCTGCTCCGCAGCGGCAATCTCGACGCGGAGCGGACCGCACGCGCGCTCGAGGCGATCGAGCGGAGCGCGATGACGCAGGCGCGACTCATCGAGGACCTCCTGGACGTGTCTCGCATCACCGCGGGGAAGCTCGCCATCGACATGCGGGTGGTCGATCCCGCGACCGTCGCCGAGACGGCGCTCGATGCGGTGCGCACCGAGGCCGAGGCGAAGGAGGTCCGGCTGGAGCAGGCCTTCGAGCTCGGCGGGGGGCAGGTCCGGGGCGATCCGGCCCGTCTCCAGCAGATCGTGTGGAACCTCCTCTCGAACGCGATCAAGTTCTCCGCCCGGGGCGGCCGTGTCGTCCTGCGGCTGGCGCGCGCCGAGGAGCAGGCCATCCTCTCCGTCCAGGACGAGGGCGAGGGGATCGCCCCCGACTTCCTGCCGCACGTGTTCGAGCCCTTCCGGCAGGGCGACAGCACATCCACGCGGGCGCATGGCGGCCTGGGTCTCGGGCTCGCGATCGTCCGCGATCTCGTCGAGGTGCACCACGGCACGATCGAGGTCGAGAGCCAGGGCAAGGGCCAGGGAGCGACCTTCACCGTCAAGCTGCCGCTCGCCCCAGCCTCGGAGGCGGCGCCTGAGGTCGCACAGCAGCCGGCGCTCTGCGGCGGGGAGTTCCACCCGAGCTTCGTCCTGCGGGGCGTGCGGGTGCTGCTCGTGGACGACGACCCGAGTGCCCGCGAGGCTGTCGTGGCGGTCCTCGAGCAGTCCGGGGCGAGCGTGCGCGCGGTCGGATCCGCCGCGGAGGCGGTCGAGAGCCTGGAGCTGGAGGCGCCCGACGTGCTGCTCAGCGACATCGCGATGCCGGGTATGGACGGCTACGCGCTCCTCGGCCGGGCGCGGGGGCGGCCACACGGTGCCCGCCTGCCCGCCGCCGCGTTGAGCGCGTATGCCGGCACGACGGAGTGCGCTCGCGCCCTTGCCGCCGGCTTCCAGGCGCATCTCGGCAAGCCCGTCGACCCGGCGAAGCTGGTCGCGGTCGTGGCCCAGCTCGCGTACACGCCGCGCGAGCCAGTGGCCGTCGAGCGCTAGGAGGCCGTGGCGTCGGCGATGGGAACGGCGTGGTCCAGCCGAGTGGCATCGGGCCGCGTGATCAGGTAGGAGAGGACGGCAACGGACCACGCGGTCCGAAGGAGGAGGGTCATGAAGGGGTGGAGGGGTTCGCTCGGGGCGCTTGCGGTGCTCACCGCGCTCGCCACCGCACAGCCGGCTGAGGCCGGCTACCTCGAAGACGCCGGCTGGGGCTCGCTCACCGTGCTCAGCAACGTCGTCTACATGCCGGCGAAGCTGTGTTACGCGACGCTCGGCGGCCTGACCGGCGGGCTCGCGTTCGCGCTGACGGCTGGTGACCTGCAGACGGCGGAGACGGTGTGGGTGACGACCATGGGCGGCACCTACGTCGTGACGCCGGGCATGCTGCAGGGCCAGGAGCCGATCGCCTTCAGCGGCACGCCGGCCGGGACGAGCACCACCGCCGACACGCGTTCGGTCGAGGAGCGCCCGCTCGGCGGAAGCTGAGTCGCGTTGACCCTGGCGCGGCGGGCGTGAAATAGTCCGCCCGGTTCGTGTCCAGTCGCGCGGCGGTGATCACCGGCTGCGGAGCGGTTTCTCCGCTCGGCGTTGGCGTGCGTGCGCTGTGGGACGGCCTCCTCGCCGGCCACACGGCCATCGCGCCGATCCGCGGCTTCCCGGCCGACGATCTCACCCCGCGCTCGGCGGCGGAGGTACGCGACGTCGCCCGCACGGACCCCGACCGGGCGGGCGCCCTCGCGCTCGCGGCGGCCACCGAGGCGCTGGCGGATGCCGCGCTCGACCCGCGCGGGCTCGACGCCCGCCGGGTGGCCGTCGCGCTCGGCACCACGCTCGGGGGCATGCAGCTCTTCGAGCGCTGGATGGCGGGCGGCGAGCCGCTGCCGGCGGGTCTCGGGGCGATCCCGTACTACGGACCCGCGGTTCGCCTGGCCCGCACGCTCGCTTGCCGCGGGCCGGTCGCCACGGCGCAGCTCGCGTGCGCGTCCGGCACGCACGCGATCGCGCTCGCCGCGCACTGGGTACGGACCGGGCGCGCCGACGTCGTGCTCGCCGGCGGGGCGGACCTCCTCTGCCGCTTCGTCGTGTCGGGCTTCAACTGCCTGAGGGCGACGGCCGACGTGGCGCGCCCCTTCGACGCCGCCCGGCGGGGCCTCGTCCTCGGCGAAGGGGGCGCGATCGTGGTGGTGGAGGACGCCACCCACGCCGCCCGGCGCGGGGCCCGTGTGCGCGCCCGCGTGCTCGGCGTCGGTGCCGCGGGCGACGCCACGCACATGACGGCGCCCGACCGCGAGGGCGGCGGCGCGGTGCGCGCGCTCCGGGCGGCCCTGGCCGGCGCCGCGACGCCGCCCGCTGCCGTCGGCCTCGTTTCGGCGCACGGCACCGGCACGCCCTACAACGACGCTATGGAGGCGGCGGCGATCACGCGCGTCTTCGGCCGCCGGACGGTCCCCGTCAACTCGATCAAGGGGGCGATCGGCCACACCCTGGGCGCCGCGGGTGCCTTCGAGGCGATCGTGTGCGCGCGGGTGCTGGCGGAGGGCCGGATTCCGCCCACCGCGGGGCTCGCCACACCCGATCCCGCGTGCGACGGTCTGGATCTCGTCAAGGGGACGGCCCGCGCGCGCGCCGTCGAGGTCGCGGTCTCCAGCTCCTCCGGATTCGCGGGGACCAACGCCGCGCTCGTGCTCGGCCGCGCATGAGGGACCCGGTCGCCATCACCGGCGCGGGCGCGGTGACGTCGCGGGACGTCTCGCTCGACGCGCTCCCCGAGGCGGTGCGGGCGCGCGCGGCACGCGCGGAGCGCGTGACCCAGCTCGTGCTCGCCGCGGCGGGGCGCGCACTCGTGGCGGCCGGTCTCGATGCGACCGACGGAGAGCCCCGGCCGCGGCTCGGCGTCGTGCTCGGCACGGCATTCGGGTGCTTCCTCACCAACGCCGCCTACGAGCGGCGGCTGCTCGAGGGTGGCCCCGCGGCCGCGAGCCCGCGTCTGTTCGCGGCCACGGTGTCGAACGCCGCCGCCGGCGAGCTCGCGATCGCGTACCGGCTGGGCGGGCCGTCGGTGACGCTCACGGCCGGCGCGGCGTCGGGCCTCGTGGCCCTCGGGCATGCCGCCGACCTGGTGCGCGCGGGCCACGCCGACGCGGTCGTGGCGGGCGGGGCCGACGCGCTCGACGACGACCTCCGCCGCTGGCTCGCCGCCGGCGGTCTCGATTGCGGGCGCGCGCCCGCCGAGGGGGCGGCGCTCGTCGTGCTCGAGCATGCGGAGCGCGCGCGCGGCCGCGCCGTCCTCGGCACCGTCGAGGGAGTCGGCGCCGGCTTCGAGCCGGACCCGGCGGGGGAGGGGGCCGGCGCCGGGCTCGCGGCCGCGGTCGCGACGGCGCTGGAGGAGGCCGGGCTCCTGCCCTCCGAGGTCCGCGTGGTGGTCTCGGCGGCGCCGCCGGCGCTCGCGGGGCTGGAGCGGCCGGCGCTCGGCGGCCTCGAGCCGCGGACGATCGTCCGCCCGAAGGATACCCTCGGCGAGACCTTCGGCGCGGCCGGCACCCTCGGCCTGCTCGCCGCGCTGGCCGCGGCGCCGCGCGAGGGCGCGCTCCTCGTCCTCGACGTGTGCGCGAGCGGGCACGTGGCCGCACTGGTGGCGCGCGCGGGGGATGGGGCGTGAGCTTCGCCGGCCGGTGCGTGCTGGTCACCGGCGGCTCGCGCGGCATCGGGCGCGCCACCGCCGAGGCGTTCGCGCGCGCAGGCGCGGCGGTCGCCTTCAACTACTCGCGCGCCGAGGACGAGGCCGAGGCGGCCGAGACGCTCGCCGCGCTCCGCGCCACGGGTGTGGCGGCGCATGCCGCGCGCGCCGACGTGGCCGACGCCGAGGCGGTGGCCCGCCTCTTCGCCGAGTTGCGCGAGGGGTTTGGCGGCGCGCCGGACATCCTGGTCAACAACGCCGCCGTCACCCACGACGCGCCCCTCATGCTGGTCACCGAGGAAGCCTGGGACCGCGTCATCGAGACGAACTTGAAGGGCGCCTACCTGTGTGCCCGCGCCGCGCTGCGCGCCATGATCGCCGCCCGCGGCGGGCGCATCGTGAACGTGGTCTCCCCCGCCGCCTTCCTCGGGCATGAGGGGGCGTCGGGCTACGCCGCCTCGAAGGGCGGGCTGGTCGCGCTCACGAAGTCGCTGGCGCGCGAGGTCGCGCGCTTCGGCATCACGGTGAACGCGGTCTCCCCGGGCCTCGTCGACACCAGGCTCGTGGCCGGCGGCGCCGCGGCGCGCCGCGACGAGCTCGCGCGGCAGATTCCGCTCGGCCGCCTCGCCCGCCCCGAGGAGGTCGCGGCCACCATCCTCTTCCTCGCCTCGCCCGCCGCGTCCTACGTCACCGGGACCACGCTTCACGTGGACGGCGGCCTCGCGATGCTCTAAACAGGGGCGGCCATGGATCGTGACAGCCTCCGCCGCGAGGTGAAGGACCTCCTCGCCACCGGGCTCCGGCTCCAGATCGCCCCGGGCGATATCCCCGACGATGCGCCCATTTTCGGCGAGACGCTCGGCCTCGACTCGATCGACGCGCTCGAGCTGGTGGTGCTGGTCGAGGATCGCTTCCACGTCTCGATCCCCGACGAGGAGGTCGGGCGGCGCGCCTTCGGCTCGGTGGACGCGCTCGTCGACTTCATCCTCGCCGAGCGGCCGGGCTAGCTGCGCGTGCCCCGACGGGTCGTGATCACGGGGGTCGGGGTGGTGTGCGCGCTCGGGGGCGACGTGCCGGCGCTCGCGGCGGGGCTCGTCGACGGGCGCTGCGCCATCGGCCCCTTGACGCTCTTCCCCTACCGGGGCCGCTGCCGGAGCGCGGCGCAGGTGCCCGAGGCGGTGCCGGCCGCGGTGGCCGCGCTGCCGCTCGCCACGACGCGCCGCCTCTCGCGGCCGGACCGGTTCGCGCTCGCCGCCGCGGCCGAGGCCTGCGGCGCGGCCGGCCTCGACGCGGGTCTCCGGCGGAGGGCGGCGCTCGCGGTCGGGGCGACCACGGGCGGCATGTTCGAGACCGAGGAAGTCTACCGGCGGCGCCGGGCGGGCGAGGAGCGGCGCTTCCGGCTCTCGCGCCTGTTGGGGACGCCGCTCTCGACCACGGCGGCGGCGGTGAGCCAGGCGCTCGGCTTCTACGGCCCGCAGGTGACGCTCTCGACCGCGTGCTCGTCGAGCGCGCTCGCGGTGGCCCTCGCCGCCGACTCGATCCGACGGGGCGAGGCGCGGGTCGCGCTCGCGCTCGGGACCGACGGCCTCTGCCGGCTCACCTACGCCGGTTTCGACGCCCTCCAGGCGCTCGACCTGGACCGCTGCCGGCCCTTCGACCGCCACCGGCGCGGCCTCTCGCTCGGCGAGGGCGCGGCCGCGCTGGTGCTGGAGGACGCGGAGCACGCCCGCGCCCGCGGCGCCCGCGCCCACGCCGCCCTCCTCGGCCACGGCACCGCAACGGATGCGCACCATCCGACCGCGCCGCATCCCGAGGGCCGGGGCGCGCTCGCCGCCCTGCGGGCGGCGCTCGCGGCCGCGGGGCTCCCGCCCGAGGCGATCGACTACGTGAACGCGCACGGCACCGGCACGCCGCAGAACGACGCGATGGAGGTGGGCGTGCTGCGCGCCGTCTTCGGGTCGCGCCTGGCACGCGTTCCCCTGAGCTCGACCAAGTCGCAGGTCGGCCACTGCCTGGGTGCGGCGGGCGCGATCGAGGCGGCGGTCACGGTGGTGGCGCTCGACGAGGGGATCGTCCCGCCCACCGTCGGCCTGCGCGAGCCGGACCCGGCGTGGGCCGACCTGGATCTGGTGCGCACGCCCGGCCGGCGCGTGCCGCTCGGCGCCGCGCTCACCTCGTCCTACGGCTTCGGCGGCCACAACGTGACCCTCGTCCTCGGGCGGGCGGAGGGGCGATGACGGACGTCGCGGTGACCGGCATCGGGGTGGTGAGCCCGTTCGGGCACGGGGTCGAGCCCTTCTGGCGCGGCCTCGTGGCGGGCACGTGCGGCCTCCGCCCGATCCGCCGCTTCGAGGTGCCGCGCGGCGTGGCGCTCGGTGGCGAGGTGCCGCCGCTCGAGCCGCGGGAGCTGGTGACGACCGCGATCGGCCGGCGCATCGACTGGGTGTCGCTCATGCTGCTGGCGGCCTGCCGCCTGGCGCTCGCCGACGCCGGCCTCGCGGCGCTCGAGCCGGCGCGCACCGGGCTCGGCCTCGGCTCGGCGTGGGGCAACCTGCAGGAGACGGGAGCCTTCCTCGACCGGCTCTTCACGCGGGGGGGCGGCAACCCGCTCCTCTTCCCGAACCTGGTCTTCAACGCGCCGCTCAGCTACGCCTCGATCGAGCTCGGCATCACCGGGCCGACCGCGATGCTCTCCGCCGCGGAGGCCTCGGGCGAGGCGGCGATCGCGTGGGGCGCCGAGCAGGTGGCCGAGGGCGGGGTGGACGTCTGCCTCGCCGGCGGTGCCGACGAGCTCGGCGCAGTGCTCCACCAGGTGCTGCGCGAGGGGCGGGTGGTCGCGTGCGGCGTGCCGCGTCCGCTCGACCCGGCGGCCGACGGCGCGTGCCCCGGCGAGGGCGCCGCGGTGCTCGTCCTCGAGCCGCTCGCGCGCGCCCGCGCGCGCGGCGCACGCATCCGCGCCCGGCTGGTCGCTCCGCCCGGCTTCGCAGTACCTGCGCCGGTGCACGGCTGGGCGCGCGACCCGGTGCCGCTGGCCGAGGGGCTCGCACGCACGGTGAGCGATGCCGACGTCGTATTCGCCGCCGCGAGCGGCCGTCCCGAGCTGGACGCGCTCGAGGCGGCGGCGCTCGCGCGCGCGCTCGGCGGGCGGCGCGTGACGGTCACCGCCGTGCGCGGCGCCCTCGGCGACTTCGGCGCCGCGGGGGCGCTCGCGGCGGCCGCCGCCGCGCTCGCCGTCTCGACCGGCCTCGTGCCGCCCACCTGCGGGCTCGTGCTCTCGGCACGCGCGGGCCTCGACGTGGTGACGGGCGCGGCGCGGCCGCGCGCCGTGCGGGTCGCGGCTGTGGACGGTCTCGCCCGCGGCGGGCTCTGCCGGCCGCTTCGTCTGGAGGCCGTGTGAAAGCGTCCTTCGATCCCGTCCCGCGCCTGCCCCACGGGACGCCCTTCCTGCTCCTCGACCGCGTGCTCGAGATCGGCGAGCGGACGGGAGCGTTCTCGAAGCTGGTGAGCGCGGCGGACCCGTGCGTCGGACGTGACGGGCGGCTGCCCGCCGCCTTCGTGATCGAGGCGCTCGCGCAGGGCGGGGGCGCGCTCCTGGCTGCGCAGCGCGCGCCGGCCGCCGGCTACCTCGCCGCGGTGGACGACTTCCGCATGCTGGGCGAGGTGCGTGTCGGCGACGAGCTGCGCGTCGAGGTGGAGATCCTGCGCAACTTCGGCGGCGCGATCCTGCTGCGCGGCCGTGTGCTGGTCGACGGCGAGCTGTGCGCCGAGGGCCGCATCACGCTGAAGCCGCCGCGCTGAGCGTTCACAGACGCGGCCGCCCCTTGCCCGCGCGCGGCCGCTCCGCTAAAGCCGGCGCGCCATGGACTGGAAGACGCTCCGCGCCACGCTGCGCTTCGACGGCGCGGCGTGGCGCCGCTTCGCGGAGCTCGGCTGCGTCTACGGCCCGGAGTGGTGGAAGCGCGGCTCCCCGCCGGTGATCGCGGCCATCATCTTCGCGATCGCGCGGGCCCAGCGAGCGGCGGTGCTCGCCAACCAGCGCCAGATCCGTGGGTCGGTCCGCGGGCCGAGTGGCTGGCTGCGCGAGCGCTGGCATGCCTACCGCGTGTTCGCGGAGTTCGCGCGCTCGGTCACCGAGGCCATGGAACAGTGGGGCCCGCGCCCGCGCCCGCTCGAGCTCCACGTCGTCGGCGCGGAGATCTTCGACGGCGCGCTCGCCGAGCACCGCGGCCTCGTCGTGCTGACCGGCCACTTCGGCTCCTGGGAGGTGGCGGCACGGCACCTCTCCGGGCTCGGACGTCCGGTCAGCATGGTGGTCGCCCGCGAGCCCAACCCGACCGTGCGCGACTTCATGCACGCGATCCGCTCGCGGCACGGCTTCCGGGTGATCTACTCCGACCGCTCCGTCTTCACCGGGCTCCCCATCCTGCAAGCGCTCCGCCGCGACGAGATCGTCGGCATGCAGATCGAGCCGTGGGGCCCGATGCCCGGGAGCCACGAGGTCGAGTTCTGCGGCTGCCCGGCGCGCTTCCAGCTGGGGCCGTTCGCGGTGGCGCGGGTGGCGGGGGCGCCCATCGTGCCCGTGTTCGCCGTCCGCACCGGCATCCGGCGCTACGAGATCCGTGTCGTCGGGCGCTTCGACCCGAAGACGCCGGCCGAGAGCGTGGCGGCGCTCGGCGCCACGGTGGGCGCGTACGAACGGCTTGTGCGCGAGGTGCCCGCGCAGTGGCTCATGTTCGAGGACGTGTGGGGCACGCCGGCGGCGGGCGCGCGCGCCGCCGACGAGGTGGTACCGCGAGCGGCGGGGCTGCGGCGGAGGTAGCGGCGGCTCGCGCGGAGTATTCCGGTCGAAGAGGTGGATGTGTCTGGCAGGGGGCGATTCGCGCCGCTATGCTGCGCCCATGGGGCTCACCACCATGCGGCTGCGGGTCGGGAACGTGGCCAACCCCGAGATCACCGAGGAGCTCGACTTCCTCGTGGATTCGGGCGCCATCTACTCGGTGGTTCCCGCGGAAGTCCTCGGCCGGCTCGGCGTTCGGCCCCTGGCGGAGCAGGAGTTCCGCCTGGCCAACGGGACGCGGATCGTCCGCAAGAAGGGGGTGGCCTTCTTTCGCTACGGGGACCGGGTAGGCGGCGCCGACGTCGTCTTCGGGGAGCCTGAGGATGCGCTGCTCCTCGGTGCCTTCACGCTCGAGTCGCTCGGGCTGTGCCTGGATCCCCTCCGGCGCGAGCTGCTCCCGGTGCCGATGATCCTGGGTGTAATGACCCTGGGCGCCTGGAGCTCCGAGAGGCGGATTGCCTGTAGCGCGTAGGCGCGCGCGGGGTATCGCCGGTCGCTGGTCGTTCTCTGTCGCCGACCACTCGGGGGTAAATTGCAGGGCTCCGCCGTCGCGCCCTACGAGATCGTCCCCCAGGCCTCCGGGTTCCGCCGCAGGTAACCGTTCACTTTGGCGTTCGCGACCACCATCGCGAGCGTCTCGAGCAGGTTCCGCCGCGGCGGGGGCACGAAGCGCCGCAGCATGCTGCGCACCGAGTAGAAGCCCGAGTAGACGTACCGGAAGCCGTCGAGCATCTGCCCGGCCGTCATGTGAAGCGGGCGCACGACCGCGCTGCCGTAGTCGTAGTGGCCCCAGTCGCCGTCGAGGAGGCGGCCCGCGGCGAGCATGTCGGCGTGGAACTTGGTGCCGGGGTACGGGGCGGGCGTGAAGAGCTTCAGGAAGCCGATCTTGTTCTCCTCGAGCCAGCGTAGCGTCGCCGCGAAGGACTCCGGCGTGTCGCCGTCGAGCCCCACCATGACGAGCGCGATCACCTGGATGCCCCGCGCGCGGAGCTTCGCGATGTCCTCCGTGAAGCGGCGCGGGCGGTTGAAGGTCTTGGCGACCGCGGCGAGGCTCTCCTCGGAGAGACTCTCGAAGCCAATCGAGAGGACGCGGGCGCCCGAGCGCGCCACCAGGTCGAGCAGCTCCGGGTCGCGCGCCACGTTGATCGTCGCCTGGCTCACCCACTGGACCTTGAAGGCGATGAGGCGCCGGAAGAGCTCCTTGGCCTCCTCGGGGCGGGCGATCGGGTTGTCGTCGAGGAAGAGCAGGCGGCGCGCGCCGAGGGCGCGCAGCTGCCGCACGTCCTCGATCACGTCGTCGACCGGGCGGGTGCGGAAGCTCCGGCTGTAGTAGGTCTGGACGGCGCAGTACTCGCACGGGTGCGGGCAACCGCGCGAGAAGAAGATCGGCCAGAAGAAGTACATGCGGTAGAGCCAGCTGGCGCGGAAGGCGTCGACCTTGAGCAGCGGCAGGCTCCACCAGTCGATGCCGGGGAGGTTCGTCAGGTCGTGCCAGCGCTCGGCGCGATAGATGCCGCGCGACCGCCCGGCCGCGAGGTCGGCGAGCACGTCCCGCCACACGTACTCCGCCTCGCCCGCAACCACGGCGTCGGCGTGCCGGAGCGACTCCTCGGGGACGAGCGACACCCACGTCCCGCCGAGGACGACCTTCTTGCCGCGCGCGCGGAAGTGATCCGCGAGATCGAAGGCGCGGCGGATCTGTGGGCCCATGGCGGTCAACCCGACCACGTCCGCCTCGCGCTCGACGCGCGCGAGGTCGAGGTCGGTCATCAGCTCGTCGGTGAACGAGACCTCGTGCGGCGGCGGCGTGAGGGCCTTCAGGTAGGGCAGGGTGATGCCGCTCGTCCAGTAGCGCGTCGTCTTGTGGAGGGATCCGTCGCGCCGGTAGTGCGTCGGCGAGATCAGGTGGATGCGCATCGCGGCGCGTGGATGATGGCGGCGGGGCCGGGGGGTGTCAAACGCGGGCGATGGCGAAGGTGCCGGGCGGTCGCGTTTCCAAGGCCGCTGCCACTCTGGACCCGGAGCCGGGAGCCGACGCCCGGTGGTGCACCTGCGCACCAAACCGAGCGTCGTGAGGGGCCGGGCCGACTCGGGCCCGCGGCGCGGGTCAATCCGTCAGCGTGTGGCCCGGCTCCGTTCGGCAGCGGGTTGTCGTCGTCCTCCGGCGGGCACCGGGTTGCCGATCGCTGATGGTGCAACGCGCTCCTCGAGGTCCTCGATCTCCAACTGCAACTCTCTCTCCTTCATCGTTTGCTTCCGGGGCATATGCTGGCTTGCTTCTTCAGTTCGCCATCTGGCCCGGAGTCGGACCGGCTCCCTCGCGCGGTGCCTTAACACGCTCGCGAAGCCTATGGGAAGCCCCTTGCGGCGCGTGCTCGCCCGGGTGGCGAGTCCATAGCAGGTGCTGCAGCCGCGAACCCGGGGGGACCGCACGCCCAGGCGGGCCGCGCACGTCCGCACGAGGCCATCCCGAGCGTCAGCTCGCTCCGTGAGGTTCCTGCCGAGCGGGAGTCGCATCGCCAGAGCCGGTCGACCAGCGAGGCTGAGCGCGGGCGCCGGTCGGCCTGCTGGGCACTCCGGCGCGGGACGTCGAACCCTCGCCGTCGTGCACCCGTGCCAGCTCGCGACGGGCCCTGGAGACCCCCGTGCAGCGGTGCCTTGCAGGCTCGCGTGTCTTGCAGAGCCGCAAGCCGCATGCCTGGGCTCCACCGTCCGATGGATGATC
>Ga0209266_1001069_pt1 | contig 18921 bp, 11 predicted proteins | sample GraSoiAngelo_132_FD_185889 | JGI IMG/M metagenome (GOLD analysis project Ga0209266, IMG submission 185889) | Grasslands soil microbial communities from the Angelo Coastal Reserve, California, USA - 14_0929_02_40cm (SPAdes) (version 2) | ecosystem: Environmental > Terrestrial > Soil > Grasslands ...
CAGTTCTTCAGCGCCGTCATTCGGCTCGCCGGTCCCCGGCGCGCGGCGCGGGCCGCTCTGCCGCTGGCGCCGCTGGTGCCGGAGCGTCGCGGGGACAGCAGCGTGGTGCGGTTCCGGTTCACCGGGGCGAGGGCCGTCGCGATCGCGGGGGACTGGAACAACTGGGCGCCGCGGCCACTCACGGCCGTGGGCGACGACGTGTGGGAGGGCACGCTGCTCCTTTCCTCCGGGACCCACCGCTTCAACCTGCTGGTGGACGGGGAATGGGTCGTGCCGCATCGGGTGGCCACGATCGCCGACGAGCTGGGGGGGCTCGTGGCCCTCTTGGTGGTGCCCTGACCCCCTCGCTGCGCTCGGGGTGACCATCGCGGCTTGACGGCACCCGCCGCGTTCCCTACTGTCGGCTCGGCGGGTTCGCTCCCTCTCACCCATTCCGCGAGGTCCCCGATTGGCAAGATCAACCTGCAGAAGGTGATCGTCGGTGGGTTGGTAGCGGGGGTGGTGCTGAACGTGGTGGATTACCTGCTGTTCGGCGTGGTGCTGAAGAAGGATCTCCCCGTGATGAGCACGAACACGATTCTCTGGTTCGTGCTCATGGACTTCTTGTACGGCATTTTTCTGGTCTGGTTCTACGCGGCGATCCGGCCGCGCTTCGGCCCCGGTCCCCGGACGGCGGTCTACGCCGGCTTGGCGATCTGGGTGCTGTATGGGCTCCTGCACGCCTTGATGGAGGCGCCGTTCCACATGTTCCCGACGAATGTCACGGTGATCACCACGGTGGTCGCGCTGTTCGAATGGCCGATCGCTGTGGTGGCGGGAGCGAAGCTGTATACCGAGATGTAACTGCAAAGAGAGGCGTGGGATGTGGGGTAATGGGAACGGGGGCGCCAGGTGGCGCCCCCGTTGGCGTCTCGGGCGGTCGCGGGTGCGGCTACTTCCGCGCCAACACCTCGTCCAGCGGGATCGGCAGGGTCGGGAACACTGCGTCGGTCGCGCGGTCCTTCAGGTAGGGACCCAAGCGTCCCGTGCGCCGCAGGTCGAACCAGCGGTGCCCTTCGTACAGCAGGGAGTACATCCGCTCGTGGAGGATGGCGCCGAGAATCTGCGCCTGCGTTTGCGCGGCCAGCCCCGCGATCGGCGCCAGCCCACCCGACGTCACCCGGATGTAGTTCACATCGTTCGCCGCGAGCACGGGGAGGGCGAGGGCGTTGTTCGCCTCCGCGCGCAGCAGGATCAGCTCCTCGTTCTTGATGAACGGGATCTGGGCCGTGGTCGCCGGATAACGAATCCACCCCACATCGGACGTGAGGTTCTCCGTCGTGGTGATGGGGCGCGGCACCGTCTTCGACGTGAACCGGTCGTCCAGCCCGGTCGTGGGCTTGGTCTCGGCGCTGTCCTTGATCCGCGGGTTGACGAAGTTCTCGCCCGTCTGCGGGTTCTGGAACAGCGGGTTGGGGGCGTCGCCGGGATTGGTGCTGTAGTCGAAGTACACGCCGGCCGCGGATGTATCGATGAACGTCGCGCCGGACTCGAGCAGCGTCTTGGCCGTGGTGTAGCACGCCGCACACCCCAGGCTGCCGCGGTAGACCTCGACCGCGGCCTTGAGCGCCCGATTGAACTTGCGGTATCCGGCGACGTCGGCGAAGCCGGTGAATCCTGCCGGCAGCGTGAACGGTAACGCCGTCCCGCCGGCCGCGAGGTGCGCGTCGGCCGCATCGAGCAGCGACGACACGAACGTGAACGCCGAGTCGTTCGAGACCAGCGGCGCGGGGGGCGCGCCGATGGGGAGGTCCACGTCGACGGGGATCGAGTCTTCGGCGTGCCCCATCAGCACCATGACGAATTCGTACGCCTTGAGCGTCTCCACGACACCGCGCGTCCCGTTCTGCTCCGCCGCGGTGAGCCGGGTCGCCGTGCCGATCACGTCGAGCAGCTGGTTGGCGCTGAGGATCGCGTTGTACTCCTCGATCCAGTGGTCGCCCCCGAACGCGCCGCCGCCGGGATCGAGCGGCCCGTTCAGGAACTCGCTGATGAACCGCGGGTCGGAGCCGTCGAAGCGGTACGCTTCCCGGCCGAGGATCCCCGCGTCGAGGTTCCAATCCGCGGCGTCGGAGCGGGCGGCCAGGATGACCCCGATGACGTGGTCGGCGACGTCGGCGCGCGACGGGTCGGTGCCGATCGGGCCGGGGCTATTGGGGTCGGTGATGTTGAAGTCGCAGGCCCAGACGCCGAGGGCCGCGAGCGCGAGCAAGCAGGTCGTGGCTTTCATGGTTGGCGCCTCGCCTCAGAAGTCCAGGTCGATGGAGAAGAAGATGCTCCGGCTCGGCGGGAACGGCGCGACGTCAATGTTGCGCGCGATCGCCTGGTTGCCGAAGTTCGACACCTCCGGATCGATGCCCCGGAACTTCGTGATCCGGATCAGGTTGCGGCCGCTCAGCGACACGGTGGCGTTGCGCACGCGGTCGCCGAACAACTGATGCACCGCGCTGGCGGGCAGATGGTATGAGAGCGTCGCCTCACGCAGCTTGAGATAGGACGCATCCTGGACGTACGGCTGCGTCTCTCCCTTGAAGAACAGCGCCCGGCGCTGCCGCCCACCCGTGGCCCAATCCTCGCTGTTCCGGAACAGGTCGAAGAGCAGCTCCGTCAGGTTGATCACGTCCCCCCCGTGCTTCCAGTCCCACAGGAAGCTGAGACCCAAGCGGCCGTAAGTGAGATCGTTCGCGAGGGACAGCTGGAAATCCGGGGTGCCATCACCGACCTGCACCACCCGACCCAGCGAATCGTTGCCGACGATCTGCGTCGCCGACTTGCCGACCTCGACCTGGAACGCGCCCAGGGACGTCCCGAAGCCACCGACCTGGAACGCGGGAACCGGCAGCTCGAGCACCTTGCTCGTGGTCTTGGTGAACGTCGCGTGGACGAGCCAGCTCACCGTGGGGGTTTGCGTCACGACGTACCCCGCCGCCACTTCGATCCCCCGGCCGCGGAGGCGGCCACCATTGAACACACTCGCGGCCCGTCCGCTGGACGGCGCCGGTGTCTGAACGAGAATCAGGTCGGACACGGTCCGCGTGTACCCCGTGAGATTCACGTTCAAGCGGCCGTTGGCGAGCGTGGCATCCACTCCGGCCTCGAGCTCGGTCTGCCGCTCCGGTTTGATGTTCGCCGCCCCGGCCGTGAAACCGGCGGAGCTGCCGAACAGGCCGCCGATCGTTCCGGTGGCGCCGGGCGTGAACTTGTTGCCGAAGTTCGGTTGGTTGCCCGTCTGGCCCCAGGCAGCGCGCACTTTGAGCTCGTCACCCGCGGCTCCGCCGAAGTCCGTAAAGCGGTAGGAGGCCGCGGCCTTGGGGTAGAGGAAGAACCGCTTCACGTTCCCGTTGCGGCTGGTCCGCTCGGCGCGCGCGCCGACCGTCAACAGCAGGCGCTCATCCAGCCCCAGCACTTCCTCCTGCCCGAACATCGCCAAGTCGCGGACCGGCTGCACGTCCTGGTTGACGGCGATCGACGTCGCCTGGTCGATGTTGCTCTGGCCCGGCGGGAGGTTGCGTCCGACCAGGTTGGTGAAGTTCAGACTCTTGTCGAAATACTGCACGCCCAGCGAGGTCGTCGCTCGGTACGCTCGGGAAGGCGGGGTCAGGGTGTACACGGCGTTGCCGAGCAGGTTGACGTTGGTGTTCTGCGTCTTGCCGAGCACCACGGTGCCGGGCAACCCGTCGTTGGGCTCGAACTCGAGATCGGGCGGCGAGAAGATGTCGTTGCGCTGCGTGAAGTTGTCCAACCCGCCCGTGAAGGTGAACCGGAGGGTCTGCCGATCGCTCGCGACGGGCTGCCAGGCGAGGGTCGCGGTCGCGAGAATGCGCCACACGTCCTCGTCGTTCCGCAGAAACGCGTACGTCTGCAGCGGGTTGCTGCGCTCGAAGGGGTTGTCCGGATAGCTCGTGATCTTCGACCCCGTCGGCCGCAGGTCCACGAAACTCGGCGTCAGCGGGAACACCAGGTAGGGACTCGTACCGCTGTTGTCGTTGTTCGAAATGCCGCGGTGCGACAGGCTGTGGATCGCCTGCGTCTGGAAGTTGAGTGTCCACCGTGACCCGAGCTGCTGGTCGAGGTTGACGCGCGCCGCCTGCTTGTCATAGCCGGTGCCGGGGGCGATGCCGCCGTCGCGTTTCACCAGCCCGGAGACGAAATAGCGGGTCTGATCCGAGCCGCCGCTCACGCTCAAGTCCGTCTCGCTGGACAGTGGGTGCCGGTCCCACAGCGGCGAGATGTTGTCGAAATACGGGCAGGTGGGCCGGCAGTACGTCTGCGCCTTCGACCCGTACACCGAGTCGGCCTCGACGGAGTCGCGGAACACGCGGGACTTCAAGACGTGGATGACGTGGAACTCGCCGAGGCGCTGCGTCATCCGGAACTGCGGCGCGCCCGCCTGTCCGCGGCGCGTCGAGATGATGATCACGCCGTTGGCCGCCTGCGCCCCGTAGATCGAGGCCGCCGACGCGCCCTTCAGCACCTCGATCTTGTCGATGTCCGCCGGGTTCAAGTCGGCGATGCGGTTCACGGGGTTGTCCTGATTCGACGCGTTCCCCCCGGCCGCGGCGGCCGTGATCGCGTTCAGGTTGTTGCCGATCGCGTCGTTGCTGATGATGATGCCGTCCACGACGATCAGGGGGTCAACCGACGCGTTGATCGTGGAGACGCCGCGCAGGTTGATCTGCACGCCGCCGCCGGGGGCGCCCGAGTTCGACTGGATCAGGGCGCCGGGGATCTTCCCCTGCAGCGCGCCCTCCAGCGTGCCGGTCGGGGCCCGGTTCAAATCCTCGAAGCGCACCGTGCTCACCGCGTTCGCGAGGTTGCGTTGCTCGACGCCCGTCGCCTGGCCGGTCACGACAATGGCGTCCAGGTTGAAGACGTCGGCCTCGAGGGTCACGTCGGCGCTACCTTGATCGCCGGTGACGTTCACCAGCTTGCGCTTGTAGCCGACGGCCCGGATGCTGAGCGTGACGGGGCCCGCGGGCGCCGACACGGTGTACTCCCCGCTCGCGTTCGTCGCCGCCAGCCGCGCCGTGCCCACGACCGCAACGGTCGCCCCCGCCACCGGCTTGCCGTCGAGGCTCCCCGTGACCTTCCCCGTGATGGGCCGCTGCTGGGCGGCGAGAGTGCCGCCGAACAGGAGCCCCGCGCACACCAACAGAGTGCGATGTACCACGATTCCCTCCCACCACTGGTGGTTCAATGCGAACGACGTGACGTTCCCGATACCCTGCCCCGCGAACGGTCAACCCGCAAGGCCGGGGAAACCCTAGGCGTCATAAGGGTTTTGCGGCGGGCGCCGGCGCGCGGCGCAGCAGCCCGTAGCCCGCGATCCCCACGGCGGTGAGCGCCGCCGCGACCAGCACGCCCGGCAGGCCGATCTCGCGGCTGCGCACTTCGAGCACCACGCCCGCGACGAGCAGCAACACCGGCATTGCGGCGAGCACCACGAGGACCGGGACGCCCACCGGCACGCGGAAGCTGCCGTGCAGCCCGGGCTCCTTCCGTCGCAGGCGGATCAATGCCGCGAACTCGAGCGCGAGCGCCGCCGTGTACAGCAGCACGTCGGCCGCGAGCAGGCCCCCGAACGTCAGCAACACGAAGCCCGAGTAGGCCACCGCCGAGGCGATCACCGCGGCCCGCGGCGTGCCGCGCGCGTCGGTGCGCGCCAGCAGCGCCGGCAGCAGCCCGTCCTGGGCCAGCACCAGGGGGATGCGCGAGTAGGAGAGCAGCAGCGCGTTGAACAACGCGAAGGCGCTCACCATCCCCGCGAGCGCGATCCACGCGGCGAGCCACGGCCCCAGGACGCCCGCGGCGATGTCGGGCCACGCGCCGTCACGCCACGTCCGCCAATCCGTCACGGCGAGCACCGGCACGATCGCCACAAGGTACACGGCCGTCACCAGCGGCAGCGTCCGCCCCAGGGCCCGCGGATAGGTGCGGCCCGCCTGCTCGATCTCGCCGCCCAGCGTCGAGGCGTTGTCCCATCCGCTGTAGTTCCAGATGCTCTGCGAGATGCCGATCCCCAAGGCGCCGAGGAACGACGTCCCCGCGGCGTGGAACGGCGTGACCGGCAGGACCGCGGGGGCGGGAGCTCCGACCCAGCGCCACAGCGCCGCCGCGGCGAGCACCGCGAACGGCGCGAGCACCGCGGCCACGAGCCAGCCCGACACGGCGCCTACCACGCGAATGCCGCGCACGTTGAGCCACGTCGCCCCCCAGATGAGCACCAGCGCGAGCACCCAGGCGCCCGCCTTCGACAACTCCGGCGCGAACCAGCGCGCGTACTGGACGAACAGCACCGGGTAGATCGCCATGTCGATCAGCGAGTAGATCCAGGAGAGCCAGCCGTTGACGAACCCCACGAAGGGGCCGAAGGCGCGCTTCACCCACTGGTAATAGCCGCCCTCGACGGGCAGCATCGAGGCCAGCTCGCCGATGAGCAGCGCCTCGGGCACGCTGTAGATGAGGGGCGTCGCGACGAGCAGCAGCAGCGCGAGGCCCGGCCCGACGGCGCCCACCAGCCCTTCCAAGCCGAAGGGGCCGCCGGAGACGGTGAAATACAGGACCGCCACCAGCGACCCCAACCCCAGGCCGCGCCGGGGGGGCAGCGGCCTCACTTGGCGATGACTGCCGGCAGGTCCTTGGACTTGACCAGGGTGTTGAACGCCGGCAGGTCGGTGTCCAGCACCGCTTTGAGCCGGTCGAGCTGCGCCTGGAGCATGGCCGACAGCTGCCCGAACACGGCGACCGCCTGGTCGGTGGGCGGCGCGTCGGCGCTCCCCACCACGCTCGCCAGCGCGCTGATGCGGTTGTTGAGCCGGATCGGGAAGTTGAGCGGATCCTCGCCGCTCTGGTTCTTGACCTGGTAGATCTCCTCCTCGATCGCGGCGAGCTTGGTCTTGAGCGAGTCGGCTTTGGGCCCGATCTCGCGCGCCCCCGCCTGGCCCCACGCGTGCCCGACCACCGTCTCGATCTGGCCGCGCACCTCGCGGATCCGCGTCACCGCGTCGTTCGCCGCTGAGAGGCGGTCGCGGATCTGCACCAGGAGATCGAATTGTCGCTGCAGGTCGGCGGTCGTGTACTTGACGCGCGGGTCTTCCCGCACGGTGAACGGCTGCGTCTCGCTCCACGCGCCCGCCGTCACCCGCGCCTTGTACGATCCCGGCACGGCCACCGGCCCCTGCGTCCCGCCCGCCCAGAGCACGAGGCCGCGGAAGCGGTGCGCGCCCGGATAGCGCAGGTCCCACACCAGGCGGTTCAAGCCGGCCGCGAGCCGCAGCGAGTCATCGGGATTGGACGGCCGGGTGGACCAGCGGCGCACCACCGAGTCGCGGGCGTCGAGGATCTCGAGTCGCACCTCGGTGTCCGGCACCTGCTTGAGATAGACGTAGACGAGCGCGCCGTTGGGCGGGTTCTGGCCGACGCCGGGCGCGCCGCCCCCTCCACCACCGCCAAACCCGCCGCCCGGCGTGCGCCACGCGTCGCCCGGCGTGAACAGGTGGCGGTCGCCGCGCTGCACCTCGGCCGAGAGCTGCCGCAGCGGCGAGATGTCGTCGAGGATCCAGAACGAGCGGCCGTGCGTCGCCGCGACGAGATCGTTGTCCTTGATCGCGAGATCGTGCACCGGGACCACCGGGAGGTTGCGCTGCAACGGCTGCCAGCTCGCGCCGTCGTCGAGCGAGACGTACACCCCGAACTCGGTGCCCGCGTACAGCAGGCCGCGCCGCACCGGGTCCTCGCGCACCACGCGCACGAAGTGGGTGGGCGCGATGCCCGCCGTGATGCGGCGCCACGTCTTGCCGTAGTCGTGCGTCACGAACGCGAACGGCGCGAAGTCGTCGAGCTTGTAGCGCGTCGCCGCGACGTAGGCGGTGGCGGCGTCGTGGGGGGAGGCCTCGATCATCGACACCTGCGTGCCCGCGGTGAGGCCCGGCGGCGTCACGTTCTGCCAGGTCTTGGCGCCGTCACGCGTCACCTGCACGAGACCGTCGTCGGTGCCCACCCAGACGAGCTGCGAATCTTTCGGGGACGGGGCGATGGTGAAGATCGTGCCGTAGTACTCGATGCTGGTGTTGTCCTTGGTGATCGGGCCCCCGGACGACCGCTGCTTGGTGGTGTCGTTGCGCGTCAGGTCGGGACTGATCGCCTCCCACGTCTGGCCCTCGGTGCGCGAGCGGAACAGCACCTGGGCGCCGATGTAGAGCACGTTGGGATTGAGCGGCGACAAGACGATCGGGAACGTCCACTGGAACCGGTACTTCAGGTCCGCGGCGCCGTGGCCCATCGGGTTGTCGGGCCAGGCGTTGACGTTGCGGACCTGCCCGGTGCGCGGATCGAACCGCGTGAGGTGGCCGCCGTAACTGCCCGCGAACACGACGTCGGGGTCGTCGGCGCGCGCGGCGATCCAGCCGCTCTCGCCCCCGCCCACCGGATACCAGTCGGTCTCGTCGATGCCGCCGCTGCCGCTGCGAGTCGCGATGCACACCGTGCTGTTGTCCTGCTGCGCCCCGCACACCTTGTAAGGGAAGTGCGTGGTCGCGATCACGTGATAGAACTGCGCCGTCGGCTGAGTGCCCTCGGACGTCCACATCGCGCCGCCGGTGAAGGACACCGCGGCACCGCCGTCGTTGCCCACGATCATCCGTTGCGGGTTCGCGGGGTCGATCCACACGGCGTGGAAGTCGCCGTGCGTGCCGCGCTGGGGCCGGAACGTGCGGCCGCCGTCGATGGACTTGAGCAGGGAGACATTCAGCGCCCACACGGCGTCGGGGTTCGACGGATCCACGGCGATGACGCTGAAGTACCACGCCCGCTGCGTCATCTCGTGGTCGTCGCTCACGCGGGTCCACGTGGCGCCCGCGTCGTCGGAGCGGAACAGGCCGCCTTCCTGGGCCTCAACCTGGGCGTAGACGCGATCGGGGTTCGACGCCGCCACCGCGATGCCGATGCGCCCGATCACCCCCGCCGGCATTCCTTTGTTCCTGGTCAGCTCCGTCCAGGTGTCGCCGCCGTCCGTGGACTTGAAGAGCCCCGAGCCTTTGCCGCCGGAGGAGAAATCCCACGGCGAGCGCTGCGCCTGCCACAGCGCGGCGTAGAGGATGCGCGGGTTGCCGGCGTCCATCACGAGGTCGATGGCGCCGGTCGAGTCGTTGCGGGAGAGCACGCGCTGCCACGTCTTGCCGCCGTCCGCCGAGCGGTACACGCCGCGCATGGGGTTGGGGCCGAACACGTGCCCGAACGCCGCGGCGTACACGAGGTCCGCGTTGCCGGGATGGACGACGATCCTCGCGATCTGCCCCGCGTCGCGGAGCCCCGCCCGCGCCCACGTTTTGCCGCCGTCGGTGGAGCGGAACATGCCGTCCCCGGGGGACACGTTGCCGCGCAGCGTCTGCTCGCCAGTCCCGACGTACACCACGTTGGGATCCGCGCCGGCCACCGCGACCGCGCCGATGGAGCCGGCGCTGAGCTGGCCGTCGCCCAGCGGACGCCACGACTGCCCGCCGTCCGTCGTCTTCCAGACGCCGCCGCCCGTCGCGCCGAAGTAGAAGACGAGCGGCTGGCGGGGATCGCCGACGACCGCGTCGACGCGGCCGCCGCGGAACGGACCGATCTCGCGCCAGCGCAGGCCCGTGAACCAGCTCGAATCCGAAGTTGCCGTGGAGGCTGGGGCCGGAGTCGCGGCCGGCGCCGGGCGGCCACGGGCTGGCCGCTGCGCGGCGGCCGAGGCAGCGATGAAAACGGGAAGCACAACAAAGATCGGACGACGGCGCATCGCATTTCCTCCGCGAAAGTGAACGGCGGAGGGTCAATGATACGCGGACGCGGCGAGGCGGCTAGCGGCCCAGCGCGGCGCGCAGCTCGGCGAGCCGCGCGCCGATCTGGTCGGACGGCACCGCCGCGAGGTCCGGCGGCAAGAGCGCCCGGCTCGTGCACTCGAACGCCGCGATGAGCCGCTGGTACTCGAGCTCCAGAGGATAGGCGGGCGGCTGGAAGTCCTTGATCAGCTCGGCGAGCAGCTCCGTGGTGAGCACCGCCTGGCTGCCGTTGCCCAACCGGCGGCAGGCGCGCACCAGGATCGCCTCGAGATCCGCGCCGCTGAGCGGCTGGTCCGCCTTGCCGAGCAGCTGGGCGACCGGCACCCCCGGCGTGATCGGCACGTTGAGGCGCGCCCGCAACGTTTCGAACACCGCCGCCCGCTCCTCCGGCGTCGTGGGTGGGAACAACGCGAGGTGCTCCTCGGCGCGGCCTTGGCGCTTCAAGTCCACGGGGACCAGGTCGGGACGGCTCGTCATCAGGAACCAGATCACCTTGCCGCGACGCCGCGTGTCCCCCATGAACTCGGCGAGCGAGGCGAACACGCGCTCCGAGACGCCGGAGTCCGCGCCGCCCGTTTCGCGCGAGCCCAGTGCCGCGTCGGCTTCGTCCACGACCACCGCCACCGGGCCGAGGGCGTCGAGTAGCCCGAGGATCCGCTCCAGGTTTGCCTCGGTCTGCCCTTGCCACATGGACCGGAAGTTCTTGAGCTCGATCACGGGAACGCCGATGTCGCGAGCGAAGCAGCGCACCAAGAAGCTCTTCCCCGTCCCCACCGGCCCGCAGATCAGGTAGCCCATCGGCACCACCTCGAGCCGCCCCTGCCGCAGCGCCTGCGCGGTCTCGCGCAGCAGCGCTTTGGCGGCCTCATGGCCGGCGACCGCGTCGAGCCCCACCTCGCTGGTCATGAACGACAGGAACCCGCCGCTCGCCTCCTCGATGAGGCGCTTCTTCTCCCGGGTCAGCAGGTCCACGTCCAGCGCCGCGCCCCCCGCCTCGGCCTCGGCGAGGAGCCCGTCGAGGTGGAGCCGCGTGAGTCCCGACGTGAGCACCGCCACCTTGCGGACGTCGAGCTGGGAGAACGTCGTGGGAGTGCCGCCGCGGCCCGCGAGGAACGCGTAGCGCTCCTGCTCGTTGGGGACCGGGACGGCGATCTCGTAGGTGCGCGCGTCGGCGACGAGCCAGGCGTTCAGCGCGCCGAGACTCTCCGACAGCAGGCAGATCGTCACCTGGCGCTGCAGGAATTGCGGGTCGCTCGTCCAGCGCCGTAGGGTGACGATGGCGTTGCGGTCCTCCACCGGCAGCTGGCCGGCATTGCCCGCGGGCGCGAGCGTCTCGCCGTAATCGAGGATCACCGCCGCCGAGAAGCGCGGGTTCTTGCCGAGTTGGGCGTAGAGATACGTCTCGACGAGCTGCAGCGCGCGGTCGGGATCGCGGGGCTGCACCTGCGCGAAGTTGGTGCCGCCGATCTGGTCGTAGGCCCGCAGCACGGTCTTGAAATCGTCGCCCGCGGCGGGGTCGGTGAAGCCGATCCCCGCGCCGCGGTCGTAGGTGACGATCACGGTGCGGTCGGCGAACATCACCTCAGCGAGGAAGTCGCGGATCGTGCCGTGCCGCTTGGCGCCCAACGCGTGCAGGTCCCGCACGCCGGGCCCGTGGAGGATGAAGCAATCGATGCCCCGCTGGCGCACGCGGCGCTGCAGCGTCTTCGCCCAGGCGGGGAGTAGCGGCTGCTCGCTCATGCTGACCACCTGCCGCGCACCGCCTCCGCGAGGAGCGCGATTCCCCCGCGCACGTTCTGGTGCACCCGCACGCGCAGCGCCCGCGGAGCAACGGCATATACCACATCGTCGGCGATCCGCGCCGCCAGGCTCTCGCAGAACGCGCCCTCGTCGCGGAACGACCACAGGTAGTACTTCAGCGCCTTGGACTCGAGGCAGCGCTCCTCCGGCTGGTACTCGATCTCTACGCTGCCGAAGTCCGGCTGTCCGGTGCGTGGACAAATGGACGTGAATTCCGTCGCGGTGAGGGCGACGCGTTGCGTATTGGGCGCCGGGAAGGCCTCGGCCTTGAGCACCTCCCGCGCTTCGTCGGGGCTCTTGGGCTTGGGCAGAGGGCCGGTGGTCGGCAGCTTGGTCATGCCACTACTTTAGGACACGAATGACCACACCGGAAGCACGCCCCAACGCCGTCGTCCTGCTCTCGGGCGGCGTCGATTCCGCGACGACGTTCGCGATCGCCGGCGCGGCGGGGTTCTCCGCCCACGCGTTGACCTTTCGCTACGGCCAGCGCCACGCCGCCGAAGTGGACGCCGCCGGCCGTGTGGCCCGCGCGCTGGGTGCCGCCGAGCACATCGTGCTCGACGTGGACCTGCGCCGCTTCGGCGGCTCCGCCCTGACCGCCGACATCCCCGTGCCCAAGGACCGGGACGCCACGGAGATCGGGGAAGGAATCCCCGTCACGTACGTGCCGGCGCGCAATACGATCTTCCTGGCGTTCGCCCTGGGGTGGGCGGAGGTGCTGGGGAGCCAGGATGTGTTTTTGGGCGCGAACGTCCTCGACTACAGCGGCTATCCGGACTGCCGGCCCGAGTACCTCGCCGCGTTCGAGCGCATGGCCGACCTCGCCACCAAGGCCGGGGCCGAAGGGCGGCAGCGGCTCACGATCCACGCCCCGCTCCTGAAGCTCACGAAGCGGGAGATCATCGAGCGCGGCCTCGCGCTCGGCGTGGACTACGCGCTGACACTGAGCTGCTACGATCCCTCGCCGGCGGGCGAGGCGTGCGGCCGCTGCGACGCCTGCCAGCTGCGGCTGAAGGGGTTCGCGGAAGCGGGGGTCGCCGATCCCGCGCGCTACCAGGCCGTAGGCCGCGGCGCATGACGTACGCGGTGAAGGAGATTTACTACACGCTGCAGGGCGAGGGCGCCAACACGGGGCGCCCGGCGGTGTTCCTGCGGTTCGCCGGCTGCAATCTGTGGACGGGCCGCGAAGAGGATCGCGCCGACGCGGTGTGCACGTTCTGTGACACCGACTTCGTCGGGACCGACGGCCCGGGCGGCGGGAAGTTCGCGGCGCCGGGCGACCTCGCCCGCGCCGTGGCGGCGACGTGGGCGGGCAACGGGGCCGCCTCGCGCTTCGTGGTGTGCACCGGCGGGGAGCCGCTGTTACAGCTGGACGCACCGCTCGTCCAGGCGCTGCACGCGGCGGGGTTCGAGATCGCTGTCGAAACGAACGGCACGCAGCCGCCGCCCCGGGGACTCGACTGGGTCACCGTGAGTCCCAAGGCGGCCGCGCCGCTGGTATTGAAGACGGGTGACGAGTTGAAGCTGGTGTACCCGCAGGCCGGCGCCGAGCCGGAGCGGTTCGAGCGTCTCGCGTTCCGGCACTTCTTTCTGCAACCGATGGATGGGCCGGAGCGCACGGAAAACACCGTCCTTGCCCTGCGCTACTGTCTCGCCCATCCCCGCTGGCGGCTCAGCCTCCAGACCCACAAGCTGCTGGGGATTCCGTAGGTCAAGGGAACCTTCCGCCCGCTCCGACGTCTCACGTCATCGACATCCTCAGCGGAGAGTAGGCTCCTATGAACACCCGCTCGCTTTGGGCCGTGCCTCTGGCCTTGTCGCTCGCCGGCGCCGCGCCCGCCCAGACACCCGCTCCCGTGATCCATCGCTACGCCGCGGGGGCCTCGGGAATGTTCGTCAACGCGTATCTCGTCGAGACACCGCACGGCGTCGTCGCGATCGACGCGACGCTCACCGAATCGGACAGCAAGGCACTGCGCGCCCAGCTCGACTCGCTCGGCAAGCCGCTGCTGGCCGTGCTGATCACCCACGGCCACCCCGACCATTACAACGGCGTCACCAATCTCATCGCCGGCCTCGCCGTGCCGCCGCCCGTGCTCGCGACGGCGGGGGTGGACAGTGTGATCCGCGCCAACGACGCCGCGAAGGAAGCGCAGTGGAAGCCGCTGTTCGGCGACGAGTGGCCGGCGCAGCGCACCTTCCCCTCGCGGATCGTGCGGGACGGCGAGTCGGTCACCTTCGACGGGGCGACGTTCATCGTGCACGCGCTGGGACCCGGCGAATCGTACAACGATTCGTATTGGGTCCTGCAGGGACGGCGCGGGACCCGGCGGAATCCCGGGACCCCGGGCGCGGCCTTCATCGGGGACGTCGTTCTCAACGGGGTGCACGCGTACATGGCGGACGGGCACACCGCCGGCTGGCTCGCGAACATCGAGCGCGTCCGCGACGCGCTGGCCCCGGACATGGCGGTGTACCCGGGCCACGGCGATCCTGGCGGACCCGACATGTTGGCGTGGGAGTCGACGTATCTCACGACGTATCGCTCGGCCGTGGCCATGTTGGCGCGCGGCAGCGCGACCCTCGATTCCACGGCCAAGGTTCAGCTCGTGACGCGGATGAAGCAGTTCCTGCCGACCGACCAGCTGGACATGCTGATCACGATGGGCGCCGATCCGGTGGCGGCGGAGCTGGCGGCGTCGCGGGGGCACTGAAATAAGGAAGGGGACGGTGCACCAGCACCGTCCCCTTCACCCACCCGGCGTTGACCGGTTACCGCGTCAGCGTCGTCTCCAGCCGCACGTACACATAGCGCCCGTTGTACCCGAACGGCGACGCCGCCGCCCAGGGGAAGACGCCGTAGTTGTTGTTCCAATCCTTCGCCGTCCCGGCACTCGGGTCCGACGGATCCACCAACCGTGTCGAATGCGGCTGGTCGGGATAGGTATCGAACAGGTTGCGGACGCCGACCGACAGGTCCACCCGGTTGAAGCGGTATCCCACTTCCGCGTCGAACAGCGTCTTGGCGCCGTAGGTGTCGCCGCAGTTGTCGCAAAAGCCCGGCTGCGCCGAGGCGAACTTCCCGAAGTACGACATGCGGGCGAGCCCGTGGAACAGCCCGCGCGAGTACTGGCCCGTGAGCGTCGCCCGCCAGTCCGGCCGCTCGCGGGTGATGGCGTAGTAGGTCACCGAGTCGATCAGCCCGGGCTCGGTCGAGTTCCGCAGCGTATCGGGCAAGGGGCCCACGCGGGTGATCTCGTTCTTGGTGTAGTTCACCGCTCCGGTGAACTCGAGCAGCCCGGCGCCGGTTGGCACCCGCCAGTTGCCCGTCAGGTCCAGGCCGCGCGTGCGGGTATCGAGGCCGTTGGTGAAGTACTGCACGCCGCCGACGTTCGTGTATCCCGCGCTGTCGAGAATCGCCAGCGTGAGCGAGTCGTCGAAGGTGGCCCCCAACAGAATCCGGTCCGTGATCTTGATCTGGAACACGTCGGCTGTGAACGTGATGTTGCTCCGCGGCGTCACCGCGAAGCCGGCCGAGAAGTTCACCGACTTCTCCGCCTTGAGCGGCTTGGCGCCGAGCAGCACGGCAGCGGGGTGATTCACAGGGTAGACGCCGACGTCTACGAAGTTCCCCGCGATGACGTTCGTAACGACCTTGCTGAAATGGATCTGGCCCAGGCCCGGCGCCCGGAACCCGTTGCTCGCGGCCGCCCGCACGGTCACCCGCGGCGACGGTTGGTAGCGCAGGGCCACCTTCCCCGTGACCAGCGAGCCGAAGTCGCTGTAGTGCTCGAACCGTCCCGCGAGATCCGCGAGGAACCGCGGGTTGAGGTTCGTCTCGAGGTCCAAGTACCCGCCGACGTTGCTGCGGCGCGAGTTGGATTCGTCGCTCGGCGCGAAGCCGGCGAACACCTGTGACCCGCCGGGGGCATCCGCCGAATCCTGCGCCAGGTGCCCGCCGTCGATGTAGGACGCCAGCTCGCCCCGCTCGATCTGCCAGCGCTCGCGCCGGTAGGCGGCGCCGAGCCCCACGTTGACCGGCGCCGGCAGCCCCAGCGCCACGCTCTTGGCGGCGTTGAACCCGGTGGTGAATTCTTCCCGCGTGAGCCGTCCCGCGAAGAACGACGTCTGGTTGGGGATCCCGGGATCGTCGCCATTGCCCAAGATGCCGTCGTTGCCGGGCGCGCACGGGTTCGCCGGATCGAGGCAGGGGCCGAGCGACGCGTTCAGCGTGTTCTTCAGGTTGTAGACGAAGTCACTGTGCCCGAACGCGCCGCCCAGATCCACCGACCACCCGTTGGTCACGCCGCGGATGCCGCCGGCGGCGTCGTAGTCGTGCAGGTCCGGTGCGAACTGCGGCAGGTACCCCAGCGGGTAGATCTCCGGCCAGTTGCGCTCACTGGCCGTGTACCGCCGGTAGCCTTCGCCGTTGCCGCGCCGGAAGCTGTAGCCGCCAAACGCGTACAGCTCGCTGGTACCCGCGTCGGTGAGCGGCAAGCGCAGGTTCCCCATTGTGAGCGCGTCCTTCTCCAGCCCGTCGCCCCAGTGGTAGTTGGGCTGCGGCACGGGGCTGCGCTTGATGACCACCTGCCCCCGGCTGTTCACGGAATCGAACACGCCGCTGCCGCCGTCGTCATACGGATCAGCCCACGCCCGGTTCGTCTGCTGGCGGTCCATGAACTCGCCGAACAGGGCGATGGTGCCGCGTCCCAGTTTCGCGCCCCAGCCGCCGTTCACGTCCACGGTTCTGCCGTCGTCGGGATAGTTGCGCGGCGTGTAGCGCCCCGTCGTGGCGTTCAGGAACGGCGTGAAGTTCCCTTCCTTCAAGACGACGTTCACCACGCCCGCGATCGCGTCGGAGCCGTACTGCGCCGACGCCCCGTCGCGCAGCACCTCGATGCGGTCGATCGCTGCCGCGGGGATCGTATTCATGTCCACGCCGGAGGAGCCCGCCGGCATCCCGTAGGCGAACGTGTTGACGACCGCCGTCTGATGGCGCCGCCAGCCGTTCAGGAGCACCAGCGTCTGGTCGGGCGACAGCCCGCGCAGCGTGAACGGCCGCTGAATGTCGTTCGCGTCGGTGACGCTCTGGTGCGGGAAATTGACCGACGGGGCCACCGCCTGGAGGATCTGGCTGGTCTCGGTCGTCCCCTGCCGGGCCAGCTCGGCGCTCGAATACACGTCCACCGGCACGGCCAACTCCTCGGCGGCGGTGTGTCGCGCGCGCGACCCGACCACGACGTCGATCGGCGCCAGCCCGATCGCCTGGGCGGTGAGGGCGAAGTTCTGCTCCACGGTCTGCGCCGCGGCCACGGTCACCTGCGCCGTCGCCTGCACGTAGCCAAGCAGCCGCGCGCGCACGGTGCGTGCGCCCGACGGCACGCCGGTGATGGTGTACTCGCCCGTCGCCGACGTGCTGGCGCGCAGCAGGGTCCCGTCGATCGTGACTTCCGCGTGCGCCAGCGGCGCGCCGGCTTTGTCGGCCACGCGCCCGCGGACAGTGGCGCCCTGCGCCGCGAGGGCGGCGGGCGCGAGGAGCAACAGGACCGGCGCCATCAGGCCTCGGATCCAGCGCATGCGTCCTCCTTTATACATATGCAGGGAGTCGGGAAGCGACGTTGGCGGCTGAGATACGGCGGACTGCGGGACCCGTCAAGCTTGACCGTGCGCCCGCTCCGGCCATCTTTCGCGCCCACCTTTCAACCTTCAACGGTGAGTCGGCGATGCGCGTGCGCAGACGGTGGTACGGCGGCGTCCTGCTGGCGGCGGTTTGCGGCCTGCTCCCGGCCCTCCTCAGGGCCCAGGAAAAGGCGCGCTTCGCGAACTTGCGCGAAGCCCTACAGGCGGGCAGCTCCCTCTCGGGCGGCTTCGGCCCCCGCGACGTCAACTGGATCGACGGCGGGCGGCGCTATTCCTTTATAGCGCGCTCCGACTCGGGCGAGGAGATCCGCGTCTTCGACCCCGCCACAGGTGCCGACAGCCTGTTGTTCCGGGCGCGGGGCCTGACCTTCCCCGGCGGGACCGAAGCATTCGCCTACCAGTCGTTCCAGTGGGCGCAGGATTCCAAGCACCTTGTCTTCCAAACGCACTTCCAGCCGCTCTACCGGCGGTCGGGGACCTCGGACTACTACGTCTACGGGTTGACCGACCGGTCCCTCACCCTCGCCGCCCGCGGGGCGCGCACGGCGGAGCTTTCCCCAGGCGGCGCGCTCATGGGCTACGAGCGCGACGGCGACCTCTACGTTTACGACCTCGCCCAGCAGAAGGAGCTGCGGCTCACCGCCGACGCGACGCCCACCGCCTACAACGGCCACTTCGACTGGGTCTACGAGGAGGAGTTCGGGCTCGCCCAGGCATGGACCTGGTCGCCCGACAACCGGCACATCGCCTACTGGCGGCTCGACGAGAGCGCGGAGCCGGTGATCCAGCTCAGCGACTTCGAGGGCCGGCACCCCGAGTGGACCCAGATCCGCATCCCCCAGCCCGGCGACTCCAATCCCACGGTCAAGATCGGGGTCGTGGACGTGCGCTCCGGCAGGCGCGTGTGGCTCGATCCCGGGGAGCGGGCGGAGTATTACGTGCCCCGCATCTACTGGACGAGCCGTCCCGATACGCTGGCGATGATCACGCTCAACCGTCCCCAGAACGTGATGCGGCTGTACTTCTTCGACGTGTCGACCGGCGGCAAGCGCCTCGTCATGAGCGACAGCTCGAGCACCTGGCTCGACGTCTACGACTTCTACGCCGGCGTCCAAGACCTGATCACCTTCCCGGCGGGGACGGCCGAGTTCTTCTGGGTCTCGGACCGCGACGGCTGGCAGCACATCTACCGCTACGACTACGCGGGGCGCGTGGTGAACCAGGTGACGCGCGGGCGCTGGAGTGTGACGCGGATCGAAGGGATCGATCCCAAGACGCGAACCATCTACTACACCGGGACGGACGCCTCGCCGCTGCAGCGCCAGCTGTCGGCGATCCGCTTCGACGGCAGCGGGGCGCGCCGCCTCACGACGACCCGCGGCACGCACGCAATCGACATGTCGCCGGACACCCGCTACTACCTCGACCGCTGGTCGTCGACCAGTCAGCCGCGGCAAGTCGAGCTGTGGACCACCGTCGGGCGTGGCCGCCTGCTCAAGAAGCTCGAGGACAACGCGCGCGTGACGCAGTGGCTCGCGACCCACGCCTACTCCCCCGTCGAGCTGTTCAGCTTCACGACGTCCGACTCGGTGCGCCTCGACGGCTCGATCATCAAGCCCGTGCCATTCGA
>Ga0209266_1001071_pt1 | contig 18887 bp, 19 predicted proteins | sample GraSoiAngelo_132_FD_185889 | JGI IMG/M metagenome (GOLD analysis project Ga0209266, IMG submission 185889) | Grasslands soil microbial communities from the Angelo Coastal Reserve, California, USA - 14_0929_02_40cm (SPAdes) (version 2) | ecosystem: Environmental > Terrestrial > Soil > Grasslands ...
CGCGGCGACGTCGAGGCTGTCGGGGCCGAGCGTCCGCTCGCGCAGGATGAGCGCGCGGCGGAACATGCGCTCGGCGGCGTCCATGCGACCGGTCGTCGCGTACAGGGTCGCCAGGTTGTTGACGATGCTCGCCACCTGCGGGTGATGCGATCCCTTCGCCTTCTTGGTGATGCCGAGCGCGCGGCGATGGAGCCAGCCCGCCTGCGGGTACTTGCCCTGCCGGCGGTAGAGCTCCGCCAGGTTGGTGAGCGTGGCGGCGAGACGGATGTCGTTGGGGCCGAAGCTCGACTCGGCCTCCTTGCGCGCCGCGAGCCACATCTTCTCGGCCTCGGGGAGCTGCCCCTTGCCGAAGGACTCGGCGCCGGCCGCCATGTACTTCTCCCAGAGCGAGTCCTGGGCGCGCAGGAGCGCGGGCGAGAGGGCCAGCCAGAGGAGTACCAGGGCGAGCCGCCTCATGGGTAGTTGAGGCCGAGCCCCGGGCGCGGCCACGCGGTCGCGAGCAGGCGGCCCGTGCCCGAGGCCGTGATGTAGGCGGTGCCGAGCCCGCGGCCGCCGAAGCAGATGTTGGTGGTGAGCGGGTCCCCGGTCGGCACCTGCTCGACCACCTCGCCGGCGGGCGAGATCACCGTGATGGCGCCGGTCACGAGGGTCGCGACGCACACGTTGCCGGCGCCGTCGACGGCGAGCGAATCGAAGAGCTGGTAGCCGGGGAGCCCGGCGAGGAGCGTCCCGCCGGCGGGCCCGAAGCCGGGCCCGGCCACGATCTCCCCCGGCCCGGCGAGCTCCCAGTACCAGACGCGCCCGGTCCACGTCTCGGCGACGTAGAGCCGGCGCCCGTCGGGGGAGAGGCCGATGCCGTTCGGCGCATCGAGCGGGAAGATCGCCTCGCGGATGAGCGAGCCGTCGGCGCGCGCGTAGAAGACGCCCGTCCGGTCGCGGTCGCGCTCGCGCATCTTGCCGTGGTCGGTGAACCAGAAACCGCCGCTCGCGTCGAAGACGATGTCGTTCGGCCCGCGGAGCGCGCGCCCGTCGCACGCCGTGTAGAGGTCATCGACCCTGCCCGTCGCGAGGTCGACGCGCTGGATGCGGCCGCCCGAGTAGTCGCGCGGCTGGTTCCCCGGCACGAGGAGCCCGCCCAGCTCGTGCCACTCGAAGCCGCCGTTATTGCAGACGTAGACTCCGCCGTCGGGGCCGATGGCGGCGCCGTTCGGCCCGCCGCCGGTGAGGGCGACGACGGTCTGCCCGCCGTCCGGCGCGACGCGGGTCAGGGTGCCGCGCTTGATCTCGACCACCAGCACGCTGCCGTCGGCGAGGGCTACGGGTCCCTCGGGGAACTGGAGGCCGCTCGTGACCTCGCGCATCTCGGCCATGGGGTCCGCTCCTCACTCGATGGGCACGACGGGCCGCCTGTCGCCGTCGAGCTGGTGCAGGTACTCGGCGATGCCGTAGCCGGTGCGGCCCTCGTAGGTCCAGCGCGCGAGCCCCTCGTTGATGAGCGTGCGCCGCCCGCCCACCTCGTGCGCCACCGGCGCCACGCGCAGGCAGTCGCCGCGCAGCGCGTGCACGCGCCCGCGCTTGTCGGTGGCGCGCACGTGCGTGACCGCGTGGGTGAGGCGGTCGGCCGCGAGCTCGGTGCGGACGGCCCACGCGCGGATGCTCGTCGCCTCGCCGTCGCGCCACACCCAGCCGCGGTGGAGATCGCCCGCCTCGGTGCCGATGCGGATGCCGCCGAAGTGCACCCCGTCGCCGACGTTGATCGAGAACCAGCGCCACATGGCTGATCCGCCCCAGCGCCGCGGTCCCCACGACTTGTCGCGGTTGCCGCGCGCCTCGCCGAGCGTGTGGTTCACCCCGTCGGCCTCGATCCAGCCGCGCCAGCGGCCGGCCTGCTCGAGGTGCCCCTTGCCGACGCTCGCGCGCGTGGCCGCGCTCGGCCCGGCGCCGGCGACGCCCTGGCCATCGCTCCCGACCGCAGGCGTGAGCGCGCGGAAGACGAGGTCGAGGGCGACGTGGGCGGTACGGGTCGGGCGGCGTCCGGCCAGGTCCCGCACCGCCGCCTCGGCGTCGCACGTGATGCGCCACTCCGCCATGGGCCGGAGGCGCTCGTAACGGACGCCGGCTGCCGCGAGGTCGCTGTCGGTCATCTCGGGCTGCGGGCGGACGCCGTGAACGGTCGCCAGGTCCGTGCCCGGGAGCCACACCGAGAGCCCGACATCCATCGTGCCCTCGTTCGGCCGCACACCGATGCGCGTGAAGAGGCCGGTGTCGGTCACCGGGTCGTAGGCGTTGAAGTAGTAGGACTCGCTCCAGGCGGTGTCGGGCTCGACCGGGTGCGCGAAGTCATGCCGCTCATCCAGGATCGGCATGGCTCAGAGCTCCCACTTGCCGTAGGCGACCGTGAGCCAGCGCTCGGGCCTCACGGTGACGAGCACCGAGGCGGCGTGATCGGCGGCTGTCGCCTGAAGGTACGCCTCGCCCATCTGCGGGCCGAGGTAGCGGAGCGCCGTAGCCCGGATGTCGTGCTCGTGGTCGGGCGCGCCGATCGCCGCCGGCCCCTCGATGCTCACGTAGCGGTAGGGCGGCGTCTCGGTCTGCACGCAGACGCTGACGCGTCCGGCCTTCCGGATGAGGCGGGCCTTGCGCGAGGCGCCGCCGGTCACGAAGCGGAGGTCGCCGCCCGGCGCGTAGGCGTACCACACGGGGACGGCGAGCGGGGCGCACGCCCCGTCGGCGATGCTCACCACCGCGACGTGCGTGTCGGCGAGGAACGCCTCGCGCTCGGCGTGGGTCATGGCGAGGGACATGGGGGCTCCTCCTCCGGCGAGGACATACTGCTCGAGGCGGGCGCCCGGCAAGGCCGACGCGCCACGGCCGTCGGCGACGACGCGGCGATCCTGAAGCCCCCGGCCAGCGTCGCGTCACGCGTCCACCACCCGCGCGGCCTTGTAGGCGAAGCGGGGCACGGCGCCCCGCGCGACCAGCTCGAGGTTGGCGGGAACGCCCAGGCGCTCGCGGACGCGCTCGGCGAGCCGGCGGGTGAGCGCGCCCGCATCGACACCCCCCGTCGCGTCGTACTCGATCCGTACGCGCAGCGCCTCGGAGCGTCCACGGCCGCGCACGATCTGGTACTCCACCGACGGCCGCGACACCTCCGGGAACTCGTAGAGGACGAGCGCCACGTCGATGGGCAGGACCTCGACGTCACCAACCGGCACGAGGTCGCGCACCCGCCCCTCGTAGAACAGGCGCCGGTGAGTCTCGCCGCAGGGGCAGGGCTTCTCGTTCCAGCGCACCACGTCCTCGAGGTCGTAGCGGAGGAGGAAGTTGTCCTTCTCGAGCACCGTCACGACGAGGTTGCCGCGCTCGCCGTGGCCGCAGGGCCGCCCCGTGCGCCGGTCGATCACCTCGACGATCGCGAGGTCCTCGGCCAGGTGCGCCCCGTCGCGCTCCTCGCACGCGCTGCCGAGGAGCGGCAGCGCTTCGAGGCCGGAGCTCACCATCATATACTGTTCCGAGGGGTGGTCGCCGGCGATGGCGAGGTTGAGATCGCGCTCGGGGTCGAGCCCCACCGCGCGCGCGGCGTCCGCGTACGTGCGCGCGACGTTGCCGAAGAGCCGGTACATGTCGGGCCGGACGCGCCGCCACACCTCGATCACGTCGCGCACGTGCTGCTCGCCGACGGGCGGTCCTGACGGGATGTTCAGCACGCCGAGCGCCTCGATGCCGTGGCTGAAGTGCCAGCCGCCCGCGTTCATGCCGAAGGGGTGCGCGTTGGCGAGGCTCATGCCGGGCCGGAGCCCCCAGCGCCAGCGGCCGCGCGCCGAGGCGGTGTGGTCCACCTCCAGGTCCTTCCGGGTCCACAGGATGAGCGTCGGGCGCCCGCTGGTGCCGGTGGACGCGCCGAGCCGCACGCAGGCCGAGAGCGGGGCACCGCGGTAGTCGCCGAAGGGTGGGTGCTCCTCCTCGCTCCGGCGGAGCTCCGCCTTCAGCGTCGGCGGGACGAGCGGCAGGTCGTCGAGCCCGCGCAGGTCGGCGCGACGGAGTCCGGCTCGCTCGAGCTTCCGGCGGAAGAACGGCACCGGGACCGACCACACCCGGTCGATCTGGCGGGCGAGGCGCTCCTCCTGCAGCCGGCGGAGCTCGTCCGGCGGCATCGTCTGGATCGCGGCGTGGTAGTAGCGGCGCTCGCTCACCGCTTCACCAGCGCCTCCGCGAAGGCCGGCGGGCCGGCCGTCTCCGGGACGTCGCCCTCCGGGACCAGTGCGACCTCCATCTGGATCAGCACCGTCGCCTTGAGGCGCTCGGCAAGCGTGCGGCGCAGCGCATCGGCGTCGGCGGGCGGTCGCACCGTTCCCGCGCGCAAGGTCGCGCGCTCGTAGCGCTCGCCCGCCGGGTGCTCCACCACGACCTGGAAGCGACCGAGCTCGGGGAACTGGCTCGTGACGGCATGGATCTGGGCCGGGTGGACGAGCACGCCCTTGATCTTCTTGATCGCGCCCACCTGTCCGACGAACGCCACGCGCGGCGCCGGGCTGCCGCACGGGCACGCGCCGGGGAGGAGGCGATACGCGTCGCGCGGCGCGTAGCGGACCAGCGGGAGGGCGCGGCGCCCGAGCTGGGTCGCGACCAGCTCGCCCACGCCGCCCGGGCCGACCGGCGCGCCGCTCTCCGGATCGAGGAACTCGCAGAAGAGGTCGCGCGCGTGAAGGTGCATGCCGTCGTGCGCGCGGCACTCGCCCGCGACCGGACCGATCTGCGCCTCGCCGATGTGGTCGAAGAGCTCGATGCCGAGCGCCGCCTGAAGGCGTTGGCGGAGCGCCGGCGTCAGCGCCTCGGCGGTCGAGAAGCCGATGCGGTAGGGGAGCCGGAGCCCCATCTCGCACGCGGTGTCGGCGAGGTTCGCGAGGAAGCTCGGCGTGCCCGCGTACACGGTGGCGCCGTAGTCGTGCGCGATCTGGACCTGCAGGCGGCTCGCTCCGGTGCCGCCGTTGATGACCAGGCAGCCGTGCTCCTCGAAGGCGCGGTGCAGGCGGAGCCCGCCCGGCATGACGTGGTAGGAGAGCGTCACGTGCGCGACCTCGCGGGGCCTGACGCCCATGGCCGCGATGGCCTCCACGAGCACCGGCCTGCCGCCGCGCTCCTCGGCCAGGCGCGGGATGTAGATCGGCCCGGGCGAGGTGTGGAGCGAGGCGATCTCCTCGCGCGGCACGGCTAGGAACTCGCCGAAGGGCGGGTGGGCGCGCTGGTTGGCGGCCAGGTCCGCCTTCTGGGTGCGCGCCACGCGGGTGCGAAAGTCGTCGTAGGTGTGGAGCTCGCCCGGCCGCACGCCGGCGGCCGTGAAGAGACGGCGGTAGTACGGTGAACGCTCAGCCACCCAGGCCAGCGTGTCGCGCAGGCGGACGAAGTCCTCGGCGGCGAATGGCCAGTGCATCCGCTCGACGGCGCTAACAGACGCGGGACGGGACGGTCAAACCCGGGGCCCCGCCGACCCGCGTCAGCTGGAGCGGACCGGGCTCTCGAGAGGGTTGGCAGCGCGCGCCCTCGTCGCGCCAGCTGAGCCGCAAACGTCCGAGCTGGGCGATCCCGAGCCCCGCTTGAAGAACGACCTGATGACCATTCTCGTCGGGGACCCTGTGGTTCACGCCGTTCATCTTCAAATTTGTCGCCCAGTATGAATCGGGTTATACTCGGGCCATACCCGATAGCGAGCGTGAGGAGATCATGCCCAGAGTCGCGACGAAGGTGGCGGTGAGCATCCCCGAGGATTTGTACCGAGCGGTCGAGAAGGCCCGGAAGAAGCACGGCAAGAGTCGCAGCGCAATCATGCAGGATGCGCTCCGCCACTGGCTTCGGCAGCAGGCGGAAGAGGTCTTGATGCGGGAATACGAGGCGGGGTATCGCCGTATGCCGGAGAGCCGGCGAGAGATCGAGGCCGCCCACGCGGCTGCCGTCCGGCTCCTGGCCGGCGTAGAGTGGTGATGCGACGTGGGGACGTCTGGTGGGCCGAGCTGCCCGGGCCGAGCGGACGCCGGCCGGTAGTGCTGCTGACGCGCAACGAGGCGTATGCGTTCCGCGAGCTCGTGACCGTCGCCCCGGTCACCACGCGCATCCGGCGGATTCCGACCGAGGTGGCCCTCGGCAAGAAGGACGGCCTGCCGCGACGGTGTGTCGCCAACCTCGACACCATCACCACCATCGACAAGAAGGCGCTGACGGCGCCGCTCACTGCGTTGATGCCCGAGAAGCTGGCGGCCGTAGACCGGGCGCTCAAGTTCGCGTTGGGCCTCCGCTGAGTCACGCATGACCGACCCCCTCGACCGCGACCTCTTCCGCCGCCTCCAGGACCGGGTCGCGATCGTCGGCATCGGCCACCTGCCGTTCGCCAAGGACATCGGCCGCCCCATCTCCGACACCGCCGTCGAGGCGATCCAGCTCGCGCTCGACGACGCCGGCCTCCGGGCCGAGGACGTGGACGGCATGTGCATGCTCGAGATGGAGGCGACACACGAGGTCTCGATCGCGCGCCGGCTGGGCGTCGAAGGGCTCCGCTGGTGGAGCAAGATCTCGTATGGCGGGGGCGCCTCGTGCGCGACCGTCATGCACGCCGCCGCCGCGATCGCGAGCGGGCTCGCGTCGACCGTCGTCTGCCACCGGGCCCGGAACCGGGGCGCGAAGACGGCGCGGCCCTGGGCGCAGGAGAGGGTCCTGGTGAGGGACGACAAGGCGCTCCACACCCCGTGGGGGCTCATCCGCCCCGTCGACGTGATCGGCATGTGGGCGCACCGCCACATGCACGAGTACGGGACCAGGCGCGAGCATTTCGGCAACGTGGCGATCGCCGCCCGCAAGCACGCGCAGCGAAATCCCCATGCGCTCATGCGCGGCCGTCCGCTCGACATGGCGGCCTATCTCGCCGCGCGGCCGATCGGCCACCCGCTCCACCTCTACGACTGCTGCCTCGAGTCGGACGGCGCGCTCGCCTGCGTCGTGACCTCGGTCGAGCGCGCGCGCGACCTCCGGCAGAAGCCCGCCCTCGTGCACGCGGTCGCGCAGGCCTCCGGCCCGAACCCCGTTCACCTCGCCAACTACAACAACACGCCAGCGATGCTGACCACCTCCGCCTTCTGTGCCGAGCTTCTCTGGGCGCGCTCCCAGCTCCGGCCGAAGGACATGGCGTGCGCACAGATCTATGATGCGTTCACGCCCCTCGTCGTCATGGGGCTCGAGGACTACGGCTTCTGCAAGCGCGGTGAGGGCGGACCCTTCACCGAGGGCGGACGTCTCGAGCTGGGCGGCGCGCTCCCTGTCCTCACCTCGGGCGGGGGGCTCTCGGAGGCGTACGTGCACGGCTTCAACCTGATCCTCGAGGGGGTGCGCCAGATCCGCGGCACCTCGTCGAACCAGGTGCCCGGGTGCGGGGCGACGCTCGTGACCGGCGCCTCGGGCGTGGCGACGAGCGCGCTCGTGCTGCGCGGTGAGTGACGATGGCGCTGCACCCCGACTACCCGTTGCCCGACGTCGACGATCCGGTCATGCGGCCGTTCTGGCAGGGCGCGCGGGAAGGGAAGCTGATGCTGCAGCGCGAGCGCGCGACGGGCCGCGTGCACTGGCCGCCGAAGCCCGAGTACTGGAAGGGCGGCGGCCGGCTCGAGTGGTTCCAGGCGAGCGGGAGGGGCCGCGTCTACTCCTACGTGATCGGCTACGAGCCCTTCCTGCCCGCCTTCCGCGACCTGCTGCCGCTCATCATGGTGCTGGTCGAGGTCGAAGAGGGTCCGCGCCTGGTCGGCTACATGGTGCGCGCGACGCCGGCCGAGATGTCCTTCGGCATGGAGGTGTGTGTCGTCTTCGAGCGGCTCACCGAGCGGGTCACGCTGCCCGTGTGGGAGCCCGCGCGCTGAGCATGCCGAGGCCCGCGATCGCCGCGCTCGTGCTGCTCACGCTCGCGGCGCCGACCAGCGCCGAGCGGCAGGCGGACCGGGTCATCGTCCGCGGCGACGGCTTCACCTTCAGCGTGAAGGAGCCGCCCGCGTGGCGGGCGGACCTGGGCCACGCCTCGCGCTTCGGCGCGCACGTGCTCTTCTACCAGACGAAGCACGCGCTCAGGGGCGGTGCCACCCTGATCATGGTGCGGCTCGGCACGAACGCGGCCAACGACGCGGCTCAGGACCTGCAGAGTGACATCGACGACTATCGCAAGCGCTTCGGCGGGGTCGCGTTCCGCGACCTCGAGGTGTCGCACCCCGAGTATCGCTGCGTCGCGAAGGAGTTCGCGGTCGAGAGCCTCTTCCACGAGTACCTGACCTACGTGAGCCCCGGGCGGGGGCGAACGGAGCGCTTCGCAGCGGCGCTCAACACGGAGGCGGCGGCGAGCCCTGAAGAGCTTGAAGCGTACCGCGCCATCGTCGGCTCGCTCGTGCTCTTCGCCGCCGAGCCCTGAGCGCGCGCTCCCGTCCGGCGCACCCTTGGGCCGCGCGCGCTCAGCCCGCGAGCCGTGCCGCGGCCGCGCGCCGGAGCGCCGCCTTCTCGACCTTGCCCGTGCCGGTGCGCGGGAGCGCGGTGTCCTCGACCACGAACACGTGCCGCGGGACCTTGTAGCTGGCGAGTGACGCGCGGCAGAAGTCACGCAGCTCCTCGGCGGCGGCCGCCGCGCCCGGCGCGAGGACGACGAAGGCCGCCACGTTCTCGCCGCGCACCGGGTCGGGCACGCCCACCACGTGCGCCGCGCGCACCGCGGGATGGCGCGCGAGCGCCTCCTCCACCTCGCTCGCGGCGACGTTGACGCCCGCCGTCTTGATGACGTCCTTCAGGCGGCTCGCGAAGTGAAGGCAGCCGGCGTCGTCCAGGTAGCCGAGGTCGCCGGTCGGAAAGAAGCCGTCGGCGTCGAAGGTCTCGGCGCGCGGAACCTTCAGGTAGCCCTCCATGAGGGTCGGACCGCGCACCAGGATCTCTCCGCTCTCGCCCGCGGCGACGGGCGTGCGGGTCTCGGGGTCGACGATGCGCAGCTCCATGCCCGCGAGCGGCCGCCCGAACGTGCCGGTGCGGATCGGCTCGGGATCGTCCCAGCGCGCGCAGGTGATGCAGGTCGCGGTCTCGGTCATGCCGTACATGCCGACCGAGACGTGATCGGGGCCGAGGAGACGCGTGGCCAGCGGGTGGGTGCCGCCGGAGCCCTTCTTCAAGCGGAGCCTCCGGCGGGGGAAGTCGGGGTGCTCGAGGAGCGGCGCAGCCTGGTGCCACCCGAGCATGACCGTGCAGCCCTCGCGCTCGAGGAGGGCGAGCGAGGCGCCCGTCTCCACCACCTCCTGCAGCACGATGCGGCCGCCGGCCGCGACCTGCGCGAGGGCGCCCATCACGAAGCCGCCGCTCCAGAAGAGCGGCATGTGCCCCCACCAGGCGTCATCGGGCCCGAGGCCGAGGCAGTCCGCGATCCGCCGCGCCGAGGTGGTGAGCGCGCCGTGCGAGTGCACGACGGCCTTTGCCTGCGCCGTCGTACCGGAGGTGAAGAAGACGACAGCGGGATCGCGCGGCGAGACGGCTGGATCGGACGCGTCGTGCGCTGCGGGCAGATCGTCCCAGCACGTCGTGCCCGGCGCGCTGCCGTCGAGGAGCGCGACGCTCCGGAGCAGCGGCGCCTCGATGCCGGCGAGGCTCGCCAGGTAGTCGTGCTTCAGGAACCCCGGCAGCATGATGAGCAGCTCGACGTCGGCGTGCGCGAGCGCGTAGGCCAGCTCGTCCCGCGTCCACAGGGTCGAGAGCGGCACCAGGATCGCGCCCAGGCGCGCGGCGCCGAAGGCGATGGGCAGCCACTCGGGACGGTTCGAGCAGAGGAGGGCGACGCGCGTCCCCCTGCCCGCGCCCGCGGCGCGGAGCCTGGCCGCCGCCCGGCGGCTCTCGGCGGCGAGCTCGCCCCAGGTGCGCCGCGCCGTCACCTCGCCGTGCGGCGCGTACGCCAGCGCCTCGCGCGCCGGGAAGCGCGTGACGGTCGCGTCGAGCAGCCCGGCGAGGGTCTCCATCAGCCGCCGAACCGCTGCCGGAGCAGGCCGGTCTCGACCTTGTTGGCGGCGTTCCGCGGCAGCGCGGTCACGAACTCGATGCGGCGCGGCTTCTTGAAGCCGGCCAGCCGCGTGCCGGCGAAGGCGGCGAGCACGGCGGGGTCGGGGGCGGCGCCCGCGCGCGGCACGACCACCGCCGTCACCTGCTCGCCCCAGCGGGGATGCCGCGTGCCGATCACCGCCACGTCGGCCACGTCGGGATGCGTGCGCAGCACGTCCTCCACCTCGGCGGGCGACACGTTCTCGCCCCCGGTGATGATGACGTCCTTCAGGCGCCCGGTGAGGAAGAACCAGCCATCCTCGTCGCGCCGCCCGAGGTCGCCGGTGCGCAGCCAGCCGTCACGCAGCGCCGCCGCCGTCGCGGCACGGTCGCGGTAGTAGCCCGCCATCACCGTCGGCCCGCCGATCACGATCTCGCCCTCCTCGCCGGGCGCCGCGAGCGTGCCGTCGCCGCGCGCCACCGCGACGGCGACGTAGGGGTTCATGCGGCCGACCGTGCCCTCGCGCTCGAAGACGCTCGGGCCGCGCGCCATCGTGACCCCGTCGGTCGACTCGGTCTGGCCGTAGGCCTCGATGATCTCGGCGCCGGCGAAGATGTCCGCGAGCGCGCGCTTGGCCTCCATCGGCGTGGGCGCCCCGCCGACGCTCACCTTGCGCACCGTCCGCCGCACGGCGGCGGGCACGCTCCCTGCGTGCACGACGTCGAACACCATGCCGCCGATGAGCGGCAGCTCGGTGATGCCGTGGCGCTCGACGGCGTCGAGGACCGTGGCGAGATCGAAGCGCTCGAACAGGACGGCGCCCGCGCCCGCGAGCACGCGGCAGAGGAGGTGCGAGACGAGCACGGGCGTGTGGGTGAGTGGGCTCAGGCAGGCGCCGAGCGCGTCGGCCGCGTCGCCGCGCGCCTGGCCGCAGGCGAGCGTGGCCCAGAGGAGGTTCTCGTGCGTCAGCATGACGCCCTTGGGCGCGCCCGTGGTGCCCGAGGTGTAGGCGATCGCGGCGAGCCGCGAGCGCGGAGCCGGGCGCGCCGTCCCGCGGCGGAGGAGGCGCGGCGCGAGCGGCGGCGCGGGCGCGCAGGCCCAGGCCGGAATCCCCACCGCCGCCGCGGCCTCGCGCGCGAGCGCGGCGTGCGCCGAATCGGCCAGCAGGCTGCTCGCGCGCGCGTGCGCGAGCAGCCGCGCCGCCTCCGCGGCCGTCGCCCGCACGCCGATCGGCACCGCAACCGCACCGAGGCCCCAGAGCGCGTAGAGCATCGCGACCAGCGCGGGCTCGTTGGCCGCCAGGACGCCCACGTGCTGCCCGGCGCCGACGCCGCGGCGCGCGAGCCAGCGCGCGAGGTCCTCGGCCGCCCGGGCGAGCTCGCCCCAGGACACGTGCCGGCCCGCGAAGAAGAGGCCGCCCGCCGGGCCGCGGCGCTCTGCCTGCAGGCGGAGGAGCGCCGGCGACGTCGGCAGGAGAGACACCATCCGTGCAGGGCTGTAGCCGCCGCGCGCACGGACGGTCAAGAGAGCTTCGCTTCCCTACCCGAGCTCGTGCAATCCCACGAACACGGTCCGGCCGCCCTCGATCCGCCGGATCACCAGCCAGTCGCCCTTGTAGGCCTTGTGGTCGTACGGCCCGAGGCTCATGTGGGTGCGCGGCCCGCCGTTGACGGCCGGGAGCAGGCGCACCTTCTCGAGGCCCTCCTTCACGCCGCGCGGCGTGAGCAGCGGCGCGCGCGCGAGGCCCTCGGCGATCAGGCGCGCGGTGTCGTAGCTGAGGGCGGTGACGGTGTGGTCGCGGCGCTTGCCGTGGCGGGCGGCGAAGCGGTCGAGCATCGGCTGCAGGCGCGGGTTCTGCTCGCACATCTGGTCGATGCCGTGCCAGCCCTCGAGCGCCGCCATCCACTCGGGCTTCGCGTAGCAGAACTGGAAGGCGCTGGTCATGATGCGCGGCGGGTTCCAGGCGAGACGCTCGAACATCGGACCCATCAGGATGGTCGGGTAGCCGTAGCCGAGATACGCGAGGCAGTCGGGGCGCTGGTCGCGAACCTTGCGCAGCAAGCCCTCCAGGTCCTCGGGCACCTGCGTCGTGTAGGCCTCGATCAGGACGTCCAGGCCCGCGCGCGCGGCGTAGTAGCGGAAGTTGGACGCGTACTCGACGCCGCCGGGGCTCAGCTCGTGGATCATGCCGACCGTCCGGTGGCCCGGGCGGCGGATCCACGCCGCCATCATCGCCGCCTCCTCGGCGAGCCCGCCGTTGCCCAGGTTGAAGCAGAACTCGCCGTGGTAGCGGTCGGTGCCCGTCCAGGTGACGGCGGGCACGCCGGCCTGGTCGATGATCGGAGCGAGGGCAAGCGAATTATCCGTGATGAGCGGCCCGATGACGCAGAGCACGCCCTCCCGCACCAGCTCCAGGTAGCCGTCGATCGTGTTCTTCGCCTCGAGGCGGGGAAGCCCGATCGCTTCCTTTACCACCAGCTCGACGGCGCGGGTGACGACCCCCTCCTCGAGCGCCTCGTCGAAGCCCAGGCGCAGCGTGGCGAGGAAATCCTCCTTCGTGCCCATGTCGATGTCGATGAGCACGCCGACCTTGACGGGGGCGAAGGGGAGGCCGTGGGGGAGCGTGCGCTTCATGGGACCTCCAGGACGGTTCCGGCCGCGCCGCACGGGCAGGGCCCGGCAGCGAGGCGCGCCGGCACGTCGCTCGCGTAGCGCTGGAGCGACGTGTCGAGGCCCCGCGCCGTCAGCACGAGCACGCCGTCGGCGATCTCGGCCACCACCCCGTCGTCGACATGGAAGCGCCCGGCGGTGCACGTGCCCGCGACGAAGCTCGTCACCTCGGGCACGGCGAGCCACTCGCGCTGCCAGCCGCGGAAGCCCGCCGCTGGCGCTGCGGCGGCGCGTGCGGTGCGGGCGCCGACGCGGAGCCACACGATGCCGCGCCACCAGGGACGCTCCGCAGGCGGCGCGGCGGCGAGAAACGGCGCGGCCGAGGCGTCGTCGAGGACGGTCACGTCGGGCGTGACGCGGTCGATGAGCTCCCACGCCTGCCGCGCCGCCGCGGCGCCGTCGACTTGCCCGAGCGGCACGTCGAGCGCGCCCAGCTCCTCGACCACGTCGCCGAGGAGGAGCGAGCCCGGGGTGGCGAGCGCGCCCGGGAGTGTGTTCGCGACCCGCATGCCGGGGGCCACGCCGAGCCGGGTGAGAAGCCGCGTCCCCGCCGCGCGCTCGCGTGCGAGGTCGGCGGCCGACCAGGCGAGGACGAGGAGCTCGACGCCGCTGCCGCTCACGCCGAGGCGGACGGGCGGCGCGGTGCCGGGCGGCCGGCGCGTGCCGTGCGGCGGGTGGGCGAGCTGGTCCCGCACGAGATCCGCGCGGCGCGTGAGCGGCGCGCTCATGCGAGCGCATCGATCGCCCGCAGGACGTCCCGGGCGGGAGCGCGGACGCGGTAGGTGTCGGGCCGGTGGACCCAGCGGATCACACCCTCCTCGTCGAGGAGGAAGGTCGTCGACAGGAGGTCGCGGCCGTCGGTCGGCCGGCCGGTCACGAACGGCGGCGGCATGCCGTCACAGTGGCGGACGTGGAGGGCGTCCATGAGCGTCCCGTGGGGGTCGGAGAGAAAATGCGTCGATAGCGCGCGAGGCGAAAGGAGGTGAGGAAGTACAGCCCGAAGCCGCCGGCCGCGATGAGGGGAGGCAGGACCGCCGCCATCGTCGGCGCGTGTCTTAGCACGGTGACGGGGGGTCAGCCGAGGAAGCCCGCGATCGCGTCGCCGACCTCCGCCGGCCGCTCCATGGGCGCGAAGTGGCCCGCGCCGGCGACGGTGCGGAGCGTGCCCGCCGGTAGCCGGCGGATCGCCTCGTCGGCCTCGGTGGCACCGAAGCCGGGGCTCCGCTCGCCGCGGATGACGAGCGTCGGCACGGCCAGACGCTCGAGCAACGCGAAGCCGTCGGTCATGGGCGCGTGCGCGTAGACCTGCGCCTCGATCTCGCCCGGACAGCGGAGCTCGACCTGGCCGTCGGGACGGTCCGCCACGCCGTGATCGACGTAGAGGCGGACGAACTCCTCCTCCCAGGTCTCGAAGGGCATGCGCCCTCGCAGCGAGGCGAACATCACCTCCCGGCTCGGCCACACGTTGCGACGCTTGCGCGCGCCCGCGGCGAGCGGGTTGTCCCACGCGGGCTCGGTGACGTGAGGGGCGGAGACGAGCACCGGCTCGATCAGGACGGCGCGCGCGAGCCGCCGCGTCCCGGCGGCGGCTGACGCCGCCATCGCGGTGGCGCCCTTCGAGTGGCCGACGGCACGCACACCGTCCAGGCCGAGCACATCGAGGAAGCCCTTCAGGTCGGCGCCGAACGCCTCCCAGCGGTAGCCCGTCGGCGGCTTGTCGCTCTCGCCATGGCCGCGCTGGTCGAGGGCGAGGACATGATGGGTCGCCGCGAAGCGGCGGGCGTACGGCAGCCAGAGCCAGGCGTGGAAGCCGGTCGCGTGGAGGAAGACGAGCGGCGGACCGTCCCCGGCGAACTCGAGGTAGTGGAAGCGGAGGTCGCCGACGCGCACGTAGCGGTCGGCAGGCTGGGGCTCGCTCGGCACCGCTCGGCGCTTAACCGGACCCCGCAGCTGTGTCAAAACGCGGGCGCGAATGCTACCAAGCAGGGCCGCATGGACTTCTCGTTCTCCGCGCGCGAGCTCGCTTTCGCCGAGGAGGCGCGTGCCTGGCTCGAGGCGAACGTGCCGCCCGCCTGGCGCCGTGACCACTGCTGGTCGCGCGGCGACGATTCGCTCTGGCTCGCGATCGCGCGCGCCTGGCAGCGGAGGCTCCACGAGGGCGGCTGGGCGGCGATCTCCTGGCCGCGCGAGCACGGCGGCCGCGGCGCGACGGTCATCGAGCGCTGGCTCTTCGAGGAGGCGCTCGACCGCGTGGGCGCGCCGCGGCCCGCCGCCGGCGCCTACGTCGACCTGATCGGGCCGGCCATCCTCCGCCACGGGACGGAAGCGCAGCGCCGACGCTTCCTCACGCGACTCCTCTCCGGCGACGACCTCTGGTGCCAGGGTTTCTCCGAGCCCGGCGCCGGCTCGGACCTGGGCGCGCTGCGCACGCGGGGCGAGCGGCGGGGCGACGCCTTCGTCGTGAACGGCCAGAAGGTGTGGACCAGCTACGCCGACGTCGCCGACTGGTGCTTCCTCCTCTGCCGCACCGAGCCCGAGGCGCCGAAGCACCACGGCCTGAGCCTGCTCCTCGTCGACATGAGGAGCCCGGGCATCACCGTACGCCCCTTGAAGCAGATCACGGGCGACGCGGAGTTCTCGGAGGTCTTCTTCGAGGACGTGCCCGTGCCGGCCGAGATGATGGTGGGCGCGCCCGGCGCCGGCTGGCAGATCGCGATGGGCATCCTCGCGCACGAGCGCGGCCCGGTGTGGACCTTCACCTTCCAGCGCCAGATCCGGCGGAGCCTCGAGCGGCTGGTGAGGGACGCGCGCGCGCACCCGGCCGCGCGCCGGGCGCTCGCGGACCCGGGATACCGCCAGCGGCTCGCGCAGGCGCACATCGAGGTGGAGCTGCTCCGCCTGGTCGGCTACCGGAGCCTGACGCGCCTCCTGCGCACGGGGCAGCCGGGTGTGGAGAGCTCGATCGAGAAGGTGCTCGGCAGCGAGACCGACCAGCGCCTCCAGGAGCTGGCGATGGAGGTGCTCGGGCCGTGGGCAGTGCTCGACGACGAGCGCCGCCGCGCCTACCTCTACTCCCGCTCGGAGACGATCATGGGCGGGACCTCCGAGATCCAGCGCAACCTGATCGCCCAGCGCATGCTCGGGCTGCCGCGGTGACTTCGGGCGCGCGCGGTCGGCCCGCGCAGCCGTCGCCGCTCCGCCGCTGGCTGGCGCCTCCGTTCACGGTGTTCGTGTTCCTGATCCACCCGTCGCTCGGCCTCTGGCGGCCCGGCGGGCTGCTCCAGGACCCCGGCACCGGGTGGCACCTCGTGACCGGCCGCTACATCCTCGACACGGGCTCGGTTCCGGCGCGCGACCTCTTCTCGTACACCGCCGCCGGCCACCCGTGGATCGACCAGTCCTGGCTCTTCGACGCGACGAGTGCGCTCCTCGTCCGGCTGGGCGGCCTGCCGCTCTTCGCAACCGTCTCCGCGCTCGTCTACGCGTTCATCCCTGCGCTCGTCTTCCGCCGCGCGCTGCGCATCGGTGCGGGCCTGGCGCCGGCGCTCGGGCTCACGGTGCTCGCGTACCTGGTGCTCTGCTCGCACGCGATCGCGCGCCCCCACATCGTGACCTACGTGTTCTTCGCGCTCGTCCTCGAGCGGCTGGACGACTTCCAGACCGGGCGCCTGCCGGCGCGAGCCCTCTGGTGGCTGCCGCTCCTCGCGCTCGTGTGGGCGAACGTGCACGGCGGCTTCCTCGTCGGCTTCGCGCTGGGCGGGACGTTCGCGGGCGTGGCGGCGCTGCGCGCCGTCGTGCTCCGCGATCGCGAGGAACGGCGGCGGGCGCTCGTCCTCGCCGCCCTGCTGGCGGCGATGGGGCTCGCGACGCTCGTGAACCCCCACGGCCCGCGGCTCTACACCGCCGTCCGGGAGTACCTCGGCCTGCGCTCGATTCGCTACTTCCACGAGTTCCAGAGCCCGGACTTCCTGGGCGGCAGCGTGCCCGTGCTCTCCTTCGAGGCGCTCGCCCTGATGCTCCTCGTCGTCCTCGGGCTCGGGGGGAGGAGGCTCGCGTGGGTGGAGGTGACGCTGCTCGTCTTCTTCCTGCACCAGGCGCTGCACTCCGTGCGGCACATGAACCTCTTCGCCATCGTGGCCGCACCGATCATCGCTCGGGAGCTCACGCCCTGGCTCGAGAGCCGTAAGCCGGCGCTCCGTGAGCGCTGGCGGGAGATCGCGCGCGAGCAGGCGGCGCTGCGCTCGCCGCTCGTCTACTTTCCCGCCGTGTGCGCGCTCTTCGTGGCGCTTGCCCTGGCGGGCGTCCTGCGGCTTCCGCACACGCTCGATGACCTCCAGCTCAGCCGTGGGGCGGCGGAGTTCATCGCGGCGCACAGAGACCGGTTCGGCCGGTCGTTCAACACCGACGACCTGGGCGGCTCGCTCATCTATCGCTTCTGGCCGGGGCTGCGGGTCTTCGTCGACGACCGCAATGCCGTCTACGGCGACGACTTCATGATGGGCCGGTACTTTCGCGTCTTCTACGGGCAGAGGGGCTGGAGGAAGGTTCTCGAGAAGTACGGCGTGACGGCCGCCGTGGTCGACCTGGGCGCCCAGTGCACGGCACTGCTGCGCACCGCGCCCGACTGGCAGCTCGTCTACGAGGACCGGCTGAACGCGATCTTTCTCCGGCGCGACGCGTCGGGAGCTATCCTCCCCAGCTCGACACGTCCACCCCGAGCGCCTTGATGCCGGCGATGATGCGCTCGGGCTGGACGCGCGCGGGCGGCCAGTCGTAGCGCCACATGCGGTTCGCCGCCGTGTCGGCGACGAAACGCCGCGCCTGCTCGAGCGTGAAGAGGACGCCGCGGCGGCAGATCTGCCGCTCGTAGGCGTCGGCGTGCGCGGCGTCGGCCACGTAGTTCATGCTGTCGCACATGGAGATGATGTTGGTCGTGTTCCACTCGCGCGGGCTCGTGCTCACGTGGATCAGGACGGACGGGGGTGTGTGCGACAGCACCTCGCCGTCGCGCGTGACGAGCGTGACCGGCGCGAGGCAGCACGCGCAGTAGGACTCGAGGCGCACCTCCTTGCCCGCGAAGGGCGGCATGCGCGAGAGCGCGACCGACTCCATGGCGCAGCCGGCGAAGCCGTGGAACCTGCCGTCGACGAACACCTCGACCTGGCTCGGGTAGCTCGAGAAGGGCTGCAGTTTCAAGAGGTTGCAGCTCTGGGTGGCGTGGTCGACGGTGCAGATGAGGCCCAGGTCGAGCTCGCGGTAGACCTCGATCAGCCGCACGCGCGGGAGGCCCGTCGCCGCGTGGGCCGCGCGCAGGTTCGGGCCGTGGCCGTGCGCGCACCAGTACTCGTAGAGGAACTGGCGGAGCCGGAGGGCGTCGTCGCTGAACCGGAACTCGGGCACCTGCTGCGGCATGGCGTTTCCCTCCGTCAGGGAAGGCGCGGGAGGACGTCGTCGCCGTAGCGCGCGATGCGCTCGGCGTGCTCGGCGCGCGAGGCGGCGGGGAGGTTGACGTTCAGGTAGGTGACGCCGGCGGCGCCGAGCTCGGCCACGTCGGCCAGGAACGCGTCACGGTCGAAGCGCGGAGTGCCGAAGGCGCCGAGGCCGCGGGCCGTGATGGCGACCTCGAGCGGCCGGGTGCGGCCGGCGGCGCGCGCGACCTGGGCCGCGTAGGCGAGCCGCTCGCGCACGTCGGCCGCCGACTCGATGGCCGGCGTGCGCCGCCGGCTCGCGTGCGCGGCGGGGTTGAAGATCGGCATCCAGCCGTCGCCCAGCAGGACGGCGCGCCGGATGGCGCGCCGGCTGTTGCCCCCGACCCAGATGGGCGGGTGCGGCTCCTGCACCGGGCGCGGCAGCGCCGTGTGGCCCCGGGCGACGAAGTGCCTCCCCTCGAAGTGGACGTGCTCCACGCTCCACGCGGCCTTCATGGCGCGGATCGCCTCGTCGGCGAGGTCGTCGCGCTCCTCGAAGGGCACGCCGAGCGCCGCGAACTCGGGCTCCAGGTAGCCCGCGGCCACGCCGAAGACGAAGCGGCCGCCGGAGAGGACGTCGAGGCTCGCGGCCGCCTTCGCCGAGAGGAAGGGGTTCCGGTACGGCAGCACGTAGATGAAGGTGAGGAGCCGGATGCGCGCCGTCGCCGCGGCGGCGAAGGAGAGGGCGACGAAGGGATCGAGCGCGTGATGGCCAC
>Ga0209266_1001073_pt1 | contig 18877 bp, 20 predicted proteins | sample GraSoiAngelo_132_FD_185889 | JGI IMG/M metagenome (GOLD analysis project Ga0209266, IMG submission 185889) | Grasslands soil microbial communities from the Angelo Coastal Reserve, California, USA - 14_0929_02_40cm (SPAdes) (version 2) | ecosystem: Environmental > Terrestrial > Soil > Grasslands ...
CGCCATTTATAAGGGCGCAACGTTGGGCGTCGCCAATGGCCACAACTTCCTTTACGTGACAAATTTCCATACTGCTCGCGTCGAGACGTACAATGAAAATTTTCAACAGGTCAATCCAAACGGTTTCATCGACCCGAACCTGCCGGCCGGTTACGCGCCATTTGGCATTCGCAATATCAGTGTCAGTGGCCAGAGCCGGATTTACGTTACCTACGCGTTGCAGGATGCGAAGGGCGAGGATGATGTGGCCGGGCCGGGCAATGGTTTTGTCAATGTCTTCGATACCAGCGGCAATTTCGTCAAGCGGTTGATTTCAAACGGCAATCTCAACGCGCCGTGGGGACTCGCCCTGGTCGATGGCGAGCTCTGGATCGGTAATTTCGGTGACGGGACAATCAATAACTACAATCCGACCACGGGCGCGTTCATTGAAACAATAAGTAAAGCCGATGCGACGCCACTCCAGATAGATGGCTTGTGGGATCTTCTCCCGCTTCCGTTCGGGACGTCGACCGCAGTTTATTTCACTGCGGGAATTGCCGACGAGGAGCACGGCCTATTCGGTCGTATTACTGAAGACTGAGTCATCGCTGAGATCGAACATCGTCGTCTGCCGAGCACGGACGACGATGACCTCGCTGTAAACAACATGGACATTTGCACAGTCGGCCGGGCCCCGCACCTGTTTGACATTGTGCTGTACGCAAGTCGCCCCGCGTGTACTAAACACGCGGGGCGCTCATTCAACCTTTAGTTCAGCCTTTAGGCGGCTCGCTGTTGGCGAGAGGGTTGTGGCATAACGCCAAACTCAAGGACATCCTCGGAGATCTTAGTGATCGCCCAGGGTTCCGGAGTGGTCTGCAGGAGCACATTGGCTTCCACGATCTTGCGACCAACTGGTCGCAACGATTTAATGGAGAAGCCTTCCGCTGCCGTTACAATGTAGCCTTGGCCACCTTGCTGGCAAAAGAATGTGCCGCTTTCTCCGCGCAACGCTTCTGCCAAGTCCGGATGTTGGATTGTCGCATTTAACGGTAGTTTCGTTTGCATAGACGTAAGCTCGCGCAATACTGGATGATCGCCAGGTAACTTAGGTTGCCTTTTTAATTTCCCGAATTGTTGAGCGTTCCGGGAATGAGCGCAGCCTAAGGCGAGGGCAAAAGAACGGCGGCCGCGCGAGGACGCGGCACGGGGCAGGCAAATGAAGCGGACATCCAGGGTTGGCATGAAGCGCGAGTCGGTAATCGACCCGGCACTAGAAAAGCCTTTGCTCTGCCTGCACGCGGCCATGAACGTCGGCTCATTCTGGAAAGCCATGCAGCAGGTGCTCTCCGCCGCGATGCCAAATGGCTTGGTCGGTCTCATGCTTCAGCCCAATCCAATTTTGCCAATGATCGCGAGATGGACAGCGCCCATGCGTGATGGATTTTTCACCGGGGAGCCGCTCAAGCGTTATATCGCTGCGCAACCGCGTCAGCGGTTTGTGCGGATTAGCGACCTCTTTTCAAATCGAAGCAGCATGATCAAGTCGGCTTTCTATCGCCGTTACATGGCGCCTCAAACTTGCGCGCACGGCGTCTGCCTCCTTTTTTGGAAAGATCAGAGACTCATTTGTGTGATTGCAATCATGCGCACGGCGACGCAGGGCGATCTGTCACCGGCGGAGATGAAGTTGCTCCAGCATCTTTACCCACACTTTCTTACTGCCCTTTGCCGGCTCAGGTCCCTTGAGCGCGAACACTCATTGCGGATGGACCTTGAAGAATTCCTGAGCCGCCTGCCATTGCCGACGATCCTATTGCGATGGAACTTAAAACCGATTTATCAAAACCGGGCCGCGCGCGACTTCTGCGCAGTGTGGGAAAAAGGACCCGAAGAAGCAAAACGGACGAAAGCGACCTCACCGATTCCGTCCGAGATTTTGAATCGATGCCGTCTGCTCAAACAACAATGGGCGGACGCGCAGCGCCCCGTTGCGCCGCAAATAGGCTTCAAAGAAGAACGCGTCCGTCATCCACGATCGCCGCATTTGCGAGCGACACTCCATCTGAAACAGCTGAGTTCGGTCGGCGTGGCGCGGCCGCATTTCCTCATCGAGTGCGAGGATTTGCGCTCTTCCGCTGCTGTGCATACCGGGCAAGCAAGCGTCCGTTTGCCGCACCTCGCCCGACTCACACGGCGCGAACAGGAAGTTGCGCGGCTTGTCTGTGAAGGGCGGAGTAACCAGGAGATCGCTGATGACGCCCGCTTGAGTTTGCCGATGGTGAAAAAGCACCTCCACGCGATCTTCCGCAAACTCGAAGTTAACAGCCGCAGCCGGCTTATTGCGCTGCTGCGCTGAATGGCGCGGCGTGGCGCAATCCATCCCCGGTGGGAATGGAGCCGCTGGGAAGCGAGCAACATAGACGTCGGCCCGGAGGGTGAGCGAACGGGAGTGAGCGAATCAATCGAAGCGAGGGAACGCAATTCTCAGAAAGACTCTCACGCGCACTACGTCACACAAACTATCCCCGGCGGGAATCGAACCCACATTTAAGGTTTAGGAAACCTCCGTTCTATCCGTTGAACTACGGGGACGATGATCTGGAAATAATAAACGGATTGAATGGAGATGGGCAAGATAGCTTGCGGTACGCAGCGATTTCTTGAAGGCGACCTTCGCGCTCGACTATTGGCAGGTTACTTGAGAGTATCCTTGCGACGGGCATTTCCATGTGAATCCATATGGCCGCCGAGATTAAAAAGGAAATTCAGCTCGAGATCGCGCATGTGTTGTTCACAGACATTGTCGGTTACTCGAAGCTGCCGATCCATCAGCAACGAGCGGTAGTCGAGCGCTTAAACGAGATTGTCCGAGGTACGGATGAATTCCAAGCCGCGGAAACGGCGGGGCGCTTGATCAAAATCCCGACAGGCGACGGCATCACGCTGGTTTTTTATCATAGCCCAGAAGCGCCGGTTGAATGCGCGTTGGAAATTAGCCGCGCGCTCAAGAAGCATCCGGAACTTCAGCTGCGAATGGGCGTACACAGTGGACCCGTGAGTGGGGTCATCGACGCAACCGGAAAAGCGAACGTGGCTGGCGCCGGCATCAACATCGCACAGCGGGTCATGGACTGCGGCGATGCCGGACACATTTTGCTCTCGAAGCACGTCACTGAAGATCTTGAGCAATACCCTCACTGGCAGCCGCACCTCCATGAACTTGGCGAGTGTGAAGTCAAGCATGGCGTTCACGTCTCCGTGGTGAATCTGTACACTGCGGAGCTTGGGAACCCGGCAGTGCCGGAAAAACTGAAGGCGGCGCGCGTCGCTGCGGCTGCTGCTGCAGTTCCCGAGAAGAGCATCGCGGTGCTACCGTTTGAAAACCGAAGCCGCGACCCTGACAACGCCTACTTCGCCGATGGCATCCAGGATGAAATCCTGACGCGCTTATCCAAAATCGCGGATCTAAAAGTGATCTCGCGGATATCGACGCAGCATTACAAAAGCGCGCCTGAAAACCTGCCTGAGATCGCCAGACAACTTGGCGTCGCCCACATCCTGGAAGGAAGGGTGCAAAAGAGCGGCGACGCCGTGCGCGTGAACGTACAACTGATCAAAGCAGCCAATGATTCCCATCTTTGGGCCGACACCTTTGATCGCAAACTGACCGACATTTTTTCAGTGGAGAGTGAGGTGGCCAAAGCCATTGCCGATCAGTTGCGAGCGCACCTTAGCGGTCGGGAAGAGCAAGTCATCGCCGCCAAACCGACTGACAATCCTGAGGCTTACGATGCTTACCTGCGTGGCCTGGCTTATAACCTAAAAACGGGAAGCACCCCCGCCAACGACCTTGCCGCGCAGAAATATCTCAGAGAAGCGGTGCGGTTGGACCCGAAGTTCGCGCTTAGTTGGGCGCTGCTATCATACGTGGACTCGAATGGCTACATTACACTGACTCTTCAACCAACAGTTGCCCTCCGTGAGGAGGCGCAGCAGGCAGCCGAAACCGCCCTCAGTCTTCAGCCCAATCTCGGCGAGGCGCTACATGCCAAGGGCTTTTACCACTACGCCTGTCTAAAGGATTACGACACCGCGGTGCATTACTTTGAGCAAGCACGTCAGTTCCTGCCGAATAGCAGCCAGATTCCTGAGTCGCTGGCCTATGTCACACGGAGGCGAGGCCAGTGGGAGCGGAGCGAGTCCTACTTCAACGAAGCTGAGCGGCTCGACCCGCGCAACGTTACCCTGCTGAGCCAGCACGCGGTTTCGTATATCACCCTTCGTCGTTTTCCGGAAGCGCTGCGAAAGCTTGATCAGGTTCTTAATATCACACCGGACGACGTCGATACCCTCGCGCTAAAGGCGGCTATTGCACAAGCCGAGGGCGACCTGCCGCGGGCTGCTGCGCTACTCGCGCCGCTGCATCCGAACGCCGACGACTCCCAGGCCTTGGAAACACAAGTTTACCAAGCGATCTTGGAACGCCGCCCTGCGCAAATCATCCCTCGGCTAAAGGAAATACTGACCAAGCCTGATCCAGCGTTGGGTTACCTCAATGGCGAACTGCGCTTTTGGTTAGGCTGGGCGCAAGAAGTCGCGGGCGACCACGCCGCCGCCCAGGAGAGTTGGCGACAAGCGCGCAGCGAACTGGAGTCTTTTCTCAAAGAACAGCCGGAAAATTCTCAGCTGATTGACGATCTCGCGCTGACCAATATGGGTCTCGGTGACAAAGCCGCCGCGTTGGCTCTGTCGGAGCAGGCGATGGCCGCGAATCCGATCGAGAAGGACGCCTTGACGGGTCCCATTCCGATCGAGATTCTCGCGCGGGTGGCGGCGCAGGCGGGAGAGCCCGACCGCGCTATCGCCGCTTTACAGAAACTACTCTCGATACCGTACGCGGGCCCACTATATGGAAACGTACTACCGCTCACTCCTGCGCTGCTCCGGCTCGATCCGATGTTCGATCCGCTGCGGAATGATCCGCGCTTCCAGAAACTCGCCGCCTCACCCGCGCCAGAAGCGGCTGACAAATAATTCGACGCGGCGCCGTAGCAATCACGTCACCGAACTTAAGCCGCAAATTGTTTTGCAAGGTTGATCGCGTGCACTGTCAGTGTTAGCGAAAACGGCGCTGATTTTTGTGTCACCCGTGCAAGTAAAAATCGGCGGATTCCTGATTACCTGGGATGATCGTAACAATTATTCAAGACGTTTGAAGGCAGTCATTTGCTCACTGCTGATGACATCAGCGAATTCCAGCAAAAATGCCGTTTTGCCCTTAAGAAACCTCCGTTCTATCCGTTGAACTACGGGGACTCTTTTCAGAGGTCAGATATCAGATATCGAAGGTCAGATTTCAAATTCGGATTTGGACCTGATCTCTGACTTCTGATCTCTGGCCGAGTCAGCGGCCCAGCAGCCGCGGATCGAAGCGATATTCTACTGGGCGGCTGATTTTAATCTTTTTGAAACCAAGATGGTTTGGATTTAAGAGAAAATTCATCTCGCTCGTGCTTAGCACACTGGGCACTGCCAGTGCGAGAGAGCGTCCGCTGAGGATCCACTCATCGCCAATTCGCATCGTCTCAATTGTTGGCGGTTCCACATTCCAACCCGGCGGCAGATCTTTGACTGGAAGGTACTCGGTCAGTTTATCTTCCAATTCGAGTCGAAACGAGAAATATCGCTCGGTGGGAGATAGCGGCTGGACGTGGACGAATAGTTCCAGCGCTGCAAGAGATTCATGTTCGCTCGCATAAACGATCGCCGTCCCGCGTGAGTTCCATCGACCGCCGTAAAACCGTCCTCCATCGCCGGTAAATGCGCTCCTGACCCGTGCCGCGCGAACAATTCGCCAGGCAGACGGCATCAGGAATAAACGCTGTACTCAATGCGCCCGAGAAGGTTCTCAACCTCGCGGGCGCCGGTCTCGGTAGTGGCATAATCGAGCGGAACGACGCCGCCGAGGCCGTACTGTGGATGTTTCAGCCAGGCTCGCGCCTTTTCGACGCCGCCGAAAAGTTTTGTCGCTTGCATGAGTAATCGCGAAAAGCGAATCACCTTGTCTGACTCGTCGGGAGACAATCGGCCGGCGCCTTTTCGGCGCTGCAATGTCGATCTTGAAATTGAAAGTTTTTCCGCGAGTTGATCGAGAGGCAGATCGATTTTGTTCTGCAAAGTCTCCAGCTCGGAAAAAGGGAGTCCCTTTTGAATTTTCCGAATGAGTTCGGTGGGATGCAGCGCTTTTGGACTCGGCGTTTTCCTTTCGAGCGTTGCAGTTTTCATAGGTTTTTCGCGCTGTCCAATTGACACACTATATTGATTCAATTGAGCTCGTCAACGCCGGCTTGACTCTCTGGTGGATTTGATTCCGGCGCAGTCCGAATTTTTAGGCTCGGGAATTACGCAGATTGACGCGAGAAGACCCTTTCTTTCTCTATATTCGCGTAATTCGCGGGCTGCTGTTAGGCGGCAATCTGACCTAAAACAGTGCGCAGCTCGTGGAAATCGACCGGCTTGACCAGGTGAAAATCGAATCCGGCTTCTTTGCCGCGACGGATGTCCTCGTCTGTTCCGAAGCCGGTGAGAGCCACGGCTTTGATCGGCTGTTTGCGTTTTGCTTCGGAAATTAGGTCGTAGCCACTCCCGTCTGGGAGCCCGATATCGCTCAGGACAACATCGAACTCTTTTGACTCGATAATTTTCCGTGCGTTTTGTGCACCATCGGCCACGGAAATCTCATGCCCGAAATGAGTGAGAAGACGGGCCAAAGCGTGCAGCGTATCGCCGTGATCTTCCACTAGCAGAATACGTAGCGACTTTGCCGGTCTTTGCTGATCCTCCAAACCCATCGCGGTTTTTTCGGTGCACTCCGGCATCGCGTCAAGTGTCATCTTGAAAATCTGTTGAAATATTTTCGAGCGCTCTTGTTGTCCGCAATATTAGTATTTCAAGAACGAAACCACCGGCGTCGGTTCCAGTTCTCTGCGACCGTTGAGAAACTGGAGTTCGATTAAAAACTGCGCTTCAAGAAGGTGTCCGCCAACTTTGCGGATGAGCGCGGCGGCCGCAGCGGAAGTTCCGCCGGTAGCGAGCAAGTCATCCACCAAGACGATTTGCTCACCCGCCATCATGGCGTCGATGTGCATCTCCATTTCTGCTTCGCCGTACTCGAGCGAATACTTCGCAACCTCGGTCTTGTAAGGCAGTTTGCCGCGTTTCCGGATCGGGACGAAACCGACCCCGAGTTCGTATGCGACGGTCGATCCAAACAGAAACCCGCGCGCATCGATCCCGACGATTTTGTCGATCTTTTTCCCGCGGCAGCGTTCAAGAAACAGATCAATCGATGCACGAAACAGGACCGGATCGCTCAGGATCGGCGTGATGTCTTTGAAGACGATTCCCTTTTTCGGAAAATCGGGAACGTCGCGGACACCCGCTCGCAATTTGTCGACTACGTCGGAAGCCATCGGCGCGAATGCTACCGGTTAACCTCAAAACGTCAAACGTGGCCGGTGTATCGCGGCTCTGTCAGACGTTTGACCCGCGCCTTGCCAATACATCAGCACCCCCGCTTTGCGCAGTGAAGGCGGCTACACTCCTTGTTCTTCGCGAATGTGGAGCTCCTTCCATTTGTTCTTTTTGATCAGCCAGTGTTTGCCATGCTCAAAGTAATATACCTGCGATTCATCAGGGGAGACGCACAGATCGGAGCCATGAGAATTTGTGCGAAGAATCTTGAGGCCTTGCAGGGTGTCTTTGTACAACGGCAATCGGTCTTTCGGTAAATAGAGGACATCTAATTCGCCGCCCTTGTCCCTTTTGGCCGGATGCCGTGGCAATTGCGCCAGCCAACCGTCGCCTGAACCACCCATGCGATACAGGTGAAGATAAATTGTGTCTCTCGTCACCGCGATATCGACGACTCCGATCTCCGCTGGGCTTGTGTTAGCTGTCTCGAGTGTTGCAAGCGGAGCGTATCGGTATGCGCTGAGCGCCGGACCCCCGGCCTAAGCTGTCATTGTAGATTTCTCCGCGCCAAAGATCGCCGTATTCGGAAAAAAACAGTTCGCCATCTCGCGCAAACACAGGGCAGCCAATAAATGGATGACGGCGGACGTCAATTTCTTCGAACTCCCTGCCGCCGTTCTTCAGACGCAATAGGGGGTTGTCGGTGCCCCCGGTGATAAAGTTAGCGTGACTGTTTGGATCGTAGGCAATATTCGAGAATTTCGTTCCCTCGGGCGCGTCCCGGATTTTCGTCAGTTCTTTCGAATCCGGATCGAACGACCATAGCGTCTCATTTGTGACGCAAAGGATTGCCTTATCGCCGGATCTGGCGATTCCTCGTAGCCAAGTTTGATCCGGCAATTGTGGAAATGAATTCTTTCGAAACGTGTAATTCATCAGGTTTAACTCGCAAATGGCCGCATTGTCGTCGTCGCAAATAGCGAAGATTCGCTCACCGTCATTTGAGAACGTTGCATCCCCAGCTGCGCAACAGTGGACAAATCCACAGGACAAAAGGGCCGATTTGATTGCTATTCCAAACACATAGCTGCGCATAAATTCCTCGCTTTGATGCGCGAGAGCGGAACCAGTTTTACGAGCTACTCAAGACAATGTAAAGTCTAGTCCTTCAGTGGATCGAGCCCTCCTCATCATATCAACGATCTGTTTTCTCGCGGCAGTGGTGCACACGGTTGTTGAGTTGCGTGCCGGAGTGTTTCGGCCGGTGCGATTCAATTTTTTTGCGGTCGGCCTGGGATTCATTTTTCAAACGGCGTTCTTGTCGATGCGCGGTCATGCGCTTGGGCGCTGCCCGATCACGAACTTATTCGAGGTTTTTATCTTTCTCGCCTGGTCGGTAGCGGCGATTTACATGCTGGTCGGCCCAGGCTACCGGCTCTCGCTCATGGGCGCATTCACTGCGCCGCTGGTGGTCGTGCTGCAAGTCTTTGCGTTGATTGCGCCGATTGACATTCGTCACCCAGTAAAGTTGCCGGCAAATCCGTGGCTAGAATTTCATGCATCGATTTCGCTGGTGGCCTATGGAGCGTTCGCGCTCGCTTGCATCGCTGGCGTGATGTATCTGGTGCAGGAGCGCCAGCTCAAGACGCATCAACTGCACTCTATATTCTACCATCTGCCGCCGCTTAGCGATCTCTTCGCGGCGATCACGCGTCTGCTTTGGTGGGGGTTTGTGCTTTATACGCTGGGGATCGTGAGCGGTTTTTTTACCGGGCATCCGTTACCGCGCTTGCAGGTCGTAGCTGCGATTGCGGTCTGGTTGCTTTATGCGGCGATTTTGCAAGGCCAGCATCTTCGGCGGCTCGCACCGAAACGCGTGGCCGCTTTGTGCATTATTGGCTTTAGCGCTGCATTGACACTTCTCTGGGGAATCACGTTTACCGCGCAGATGCCCTCCCTGCCATGAATCTTTTCTGTGTCGGATTAAGTCATCACACGGCCAACGTGGAAACGCGGGAGCGTTTTGCCGGTCATACTGAGCCCGACTGTATTTTGCGCAGCGCGGGGTGCGCCGAAGCGTTGTTGCTTAGGACGTGTAATCGGGTGGAAGTCTATGGCGCATCCGCGAGACGTGTTTCAACGGATGAAATTGCGCGTTGTTTGATGCATGAGGCCGGAAGTGTCTCAGCGATTACAGATCGCCCGCATAGTGAAGCGCCGCCTTTTTATCGGTACGAAGGCGGGAAGTGCGTCCAGCATCTCTTTCGGGTTGCTTCCGGACTGGACTCGATGGTGGTGGGCGAGACTGAAATTCTCGGGCAGACCAAAAAGGCGTACGAGAGGGCGCGTGCTTCCGGAGCAGCGGGGCCTTATCTGCACCGCTTGTTCCAGCGCGCGTTTCGCGTTGCAAAGCAGGTCCGCACACACACGGAAATTACGCGCGGCTCAGTGTCGGTTGGCTCGGTCGCGGTTGATCTTGCCCACAGAATTTTCGGTCAGCTCAGCAATTGCAAAGTTCTTGTATTGGGAGCAGGCGAAACGAGCGAGCGCACCGCGCGGGCGCTGGTTTCTCGCGGGGCAAGCGATCTCAGAGTGAGCAATCGCTCAAGTGACCGCGCTCACGACCTGGCGCAACTCGTCGGCGGACGCGCGATTCCTTTCGAAGAATGGCCGGAGCAATGCCGCGAGATAGACATCCTGATTACATCGACGTCTTCGGAAACGCCGTTGCTCACGCTGGCGAATCTGGAGCCGATGTTGCGCGATCGCATCGATCGCCCGCTTTTCATTATCGACATCGCTGTGCCGCGCGATGTCGATCCCGAGGTAAACGAGTTGGACGGCGTTTACCTTTACGACATCGATTCACTGCAATCGGTCGCGGAGCAATCCCTCGCGCTGCGCCGCCAGCAAATCGCCGCTGCGGAAACGATCATCGCCGAGCACGTAGCGGATTTTGTCGATTCAATTTCACGCGGATTGCATCGAGCTTCGAAAACTTCTGAGCATCCGTCGGTCGGCGAAGCTCCGCTGCGCACTTCGGAGCTGTAGCGGCGCGTGTCCTCACACGCATATCGCGCTGCTTGCGACTGAGGACAGCCGCCTCTACAGCTAGATTATGGAACGCGTGCAAATCATCCTGGGTACACGCGGCAGCGAGCTTGCGCGTGCGCAAGCCCGTTTAGTTGAGAAAGCAATTCGAACGGCGCGACCGGAAGTAAAGATCGAGACTGAGGTTATCGTCACGAAAGGCGACACAGCGAAGGTGCTTAATCCTCGCGCCGGACGAAAAGGGTTGTTCACGGCAGAGATCGAACGCGCGCTGCGCGCCGGCGACGTCGATGTTGCGGTGCATAGCGCCAAAGATTTGCCGAGCGAAACCGACCCCGAGGCAGAAATCGCCGCGGTCCTTTCGCGGGCATGGATTAATGATGTTCTGATTTCGAAACAGCCGGGTCGTTTAACTCCGCTTCCAAAAGGCGCAACAGTCGCCACCGGGAGTGTGCGAAGAAAATATCAACTTTCTTGGAAGCGCCCTGACCTCAGACTTGTTGATCTTCGCGGCAACGTTCCGACGCGGCTCCGCAAACTCGCGGAGAATAATTGGGACGCGATCGTGCTGGCACGCGCAGGGCTTGAGCGGCTTGGTCTGTCACCAACGCACAACGAAATCAATTTTGAAGGCCGGCAATTCTTTCTTGAGATTCTTCCGAGCGAAATCTTTTTGCCCGCGGGCGGGCAGGGGATCATCGCGATGCAAATCCGGTCAGATGATGAACGAGCACGAACGATTGTCGATCTCGTGAATGATCGCGAGGCCTTGCTTTGTTTGCGCGCGGAGCGCGAATTTCTGCGTTTGTTGCAAGGCGATTGCAATTCGCCGGTAGGGGTGCTCGCAAAGATTGACAACGGGAAAATGAAATTGTGCGCACAAGTTTTTGAACACGGATCGACAGCGCCACGTGAAGGTGAGGTTGAAGGCGCATTCGAAGATGGCGAACTTCTGGCTGCAGAATTATTGAGGCGGATCAATGGAGAGCAAGAGTAAGAGCAGGAGCAAAGACGAGAAAGGAAAGGTTTATCTCGTCGGCGCGGGACCGGGTGATCTTGGCCTGGCAACATTGCGCGCGAAGGAGTGCATCGAAGCAGCAGATGTCATCGTTTACGATCATCTGGCAAATCCTGAGATGCTCGGCTGGGCGCGGGCTGACACGGAAATTATTTATGCGGGCAAAGAGCCGGGCAAACAGTCCTTGGGGCAGGCAGAGATTAACGCGCTACTGGTAGGCAAAGCTCGCGAGGGGAAAGAAGTCGTTCGATTAAAAGGCGGCGACCCGTTTCTGTTTGGTCGGGGCGCCGAAGAAGCGCAAGCGATCGTTGATGCCGGAATTGAATTTGAAGTTGTGCCTGGAATTACTTCGGCAATCGCCGGGCCAGCCTATGCGGGGATTCCAGTAACGCATCGCGCGGAAAATTCCCACGTCACATTTTTTACCGGCCACGAAGATCCGGCAAAAGAGGAAAGCGCTATTGACTACGCCGCGCTGGCAAAGCTCGGCGGGACGCAAGTGATGTTGATGGGCGTGGAGCGCCTGGGATCGATCACTCGCGAAATGCTGAAGCTAGGCGTGCGCGCAGATTTGCCGGCGGCACTTGTTCGATGGGCGACGACTGGAAGGCAGGAAACGCTGACCGGAACGCTTGAGGACATTGCTCAGCGCGCCGTTGCTAGCGGTTTTGAAGCGCCAGCGGTGGCCGTGTTCGGGGACGTTGTGGCTTTGCGTGAGAGCTTGAACTGGTATGAAAAGCGCCCGCTCTCGGGCAAACGCATTGTCGTTACGCGAACGAGGAAACAAGCCAGCGCGTTAAGTAACAAGCTGCGCGCTCTCGGTGCGCAGGTGATCGAGTTGCCGACGATCCGGATCGAACCGCCAACCGATCTACGCGAGTTCGCAGAACTCGTGCAGGACGCGCACATCTACGACTGGATCGTTTTCACCAGCGCAAACGGCGTCGAAGCGTTCTTTGAGATTTTCTTCAAGTTATACGACGACGCGCGCGAGCTCGGCTGCGCGCGCATTGCAGCTATCGGCCCAGCCACAGCGCAGCGAGTCAAGGATTTCCATTTTCATGTCGATCTTCAGCCGGATGAATTCATCGCGGAAGCGGTGGCGAAAGAATTTCGAAAACAGGGCAGCATCGAAAATGTGCGGATTCTCCTCGTGCGCGCTGAAAAGGCGCGCGACGTGCTTCCCAGAGAACTCTCGGCCGCAGGCGCGATTGTGGACGAAGCGTTCGCTTATCGCACTGTGCCGGAAACACGCGACATCACTGGCGCCCGCAACCAGCTGGCAAAGGAGGGCGCTGATCTTATCACGTTTACCAGTTCCTCGACGGTCGAAAATTTTCTCGCGCTTGGGTTGCCGTGGCCGAAAGGGATGCAGGTCGCAAGCATCGGTCCGATCACGTCAAAGACCGCTCGGGACCAGGGCTTGAAGATCGATATCGAAGCGCGCCGGCACGATATCGATGGATTGGTAGAAACGATCCGGCGCTTTTTCGCCGGGAATTCAACGCGCAGACCTATGGACTGAAGCGGAATTTGATGCGACCGCGCTTTGCGTTAGCTCTGGCTTTGCGCCGGTGCTTTTGCGAAGGCGTCTCGAACGCGCGCAAACGGCGGACCTCCTCGAGAATGCCCTCGGCGTCGAGCTTACTTTTGAGCCGCTTCAGCGCGCGATCCACCGGTTCACCTTTGCGAACGATCACTTCTGTCATTGATAATCACTCCTGGGTTTAAAAATAGGCGTCTTACCCGGCGAGCCGGAGCCTACGCGGGCGCAGCTTCGTCGTCAAATCCAGGGGTGAAACGTCTATCGCCGGGCGAGCGGGCTCGCTGTGGTAGTGGCTTTTTCAGTCACTTCGCGCCGCAGCGCGACGGTGCTGCGGCCCCGTGCCCGGGTCCACCACAGCACAATCGGTGAAGCGATAAAGATCGAGGAGTAGGTGCCCACCACGACGCCAATGATGATGGCCAGAGCAAAATCCCGGAGCACCGCCCCGCCGAAGAAAAACAAACAACAGATCGGAATCAAAGTGCAACCGCTGGTCAAAAGCGTCCGGCTCAATGTTTGATTGATGCTGTCGTTCATGATCTGCTCGATCGAGCCTTTGCGGCCGCTGGCCAAGCCTTCCCGAATCCGGTCGTAAACGACAATGGTGTCATAGATCGAGTAGCCGGCGATGGTGAGCACCGCGCCCACAATGGGGAGACTCAATTCCCGGCCAAGGAGGGCGAACATGCCGATTGTAATTAGTACGTCGTGCAGCAGCGCGACTGTCGCGCCCACTGCGAAGGAAAGCTCAAAGCGAAACGTGACATAGATTAGAATGCCAAGAATCCCAAGCCCCAGCGCAATCAGCGAGCTTCTGGCCAGTTCGCCGCCCACGAGAGCGCCCACGCGCTCAGAGCCTTCCACTGTGAGCCCGGCGCTGGGCATGGATTGCATGATTTGCTTTTCAACCTTCTCGCTGGTGTTGATCGGGGTGCGCACGGTGATGTAGCTCTTGCCGCCCTGTTGCGATTCCTGAATGGACGCATCGGCAAAACCAATCGCGCTCAAGGCATGCCGGACCTGGCCGATGTCGATCTTATTCGGCGCGCTCATTCGCACGAGGTCACCGCCGCGGAAATCGACGCCGAAATTTCGTTCACCGCGGATGTAAAACGCGGTCGCGCCCGCGAGGATAAGGGCGACCGAGCACATACAGGCGAGGAACCCTTTGCCGAGGAAATTAATGTGCTGGGACGAGATTAAGTGCAGCATCGAGATGCGCTTGATCCGCCCCGTATCGACGAACCAGCCAAGCACGTTCCGGCCAACGATCAGCGCGGTGAACAGCGATGCCAGAATACCGAGCGTCAGCGTGATCGCAAAGCCCTTCACCGGTCCACGTGCATTCAAGAACAGAATGACTGCCGTGATGAGCGTGGTCACGTTGGCATCGAAGATCGAGCTGAAGGCTTTATTGTAGGCGGCAGGCATCGCGGCCTTGAGCGATTTTCCGGCTGCCATTTCTTCGCGAAGCCGTTCGTAGATCAGCACGCTTGCATCCACAGCCATGCCGATGGTCAAGATGATGCCCGCGACACCGGGCAGCGTCAGCACAAAGTGGAACATGGTGAGCGCTCCGAGTAACAGGATAAGATTGACGATGAGCGCGAGATTCACGACCAATCCTGCGAACTTGTAGTAGATGGCCACGCAAATCAGCGTCAACGCGAGACCGATCAAGCCCGCGACCACGCTGACGCGAATCGAATCCATGCCCAGTGTGGGCGAGACGCTTCGTTCCTCCTCGATGCTCACCGGCGTTTGCAACGGGTTCTCGAGCACGCTGGCCAAAGCGCGCGCCTCTCGCTCGTCCATGTGTCCGCCGCTGATGACCGCGTTACCGCCGTAAATTGCCGTCCGAATCACAGGCGCGGATTGAATCACGCCATCGAGAACAATCGCGAACCGATGACCGACGTTTGCTTCTGTGATCTCACCAAATTTTTTCGCTCCCTCGCTATCAAACTTCAGCGTTACTTCCCAGCCTTCGTTGCCGTACCCGGCCGCGGCTTGCGTTACATGATTGCCGCCCAAGTCGGCTTTCTTTTTAACGAGCAACCGTTCTTCAACCGGTTTTTCATTTGCCTCCGGCGGATGCTTGTAAACTTCGATGCGATAATCCGGCGGAATGACTTCTTTTCCTTCGTCGATGGCTTTCAACCGCTGGCCGTTGTCCGGGTAAACCATACGGAATTCGAGTTTCGCTACGCGGGAAAGTTGATCGCGCGCTTCATGGATCTTCGCCGTATCAAGCCCGGGAATTTGCACCAGGATACGATCGCTTCCCACCGGACTGATAATCGGTTCGCCAGTTCCGAAATAATCGACGCGCTTCCGAATCACTTCGACTGCTTGGTCGAGCATGGCCTTACTCAGCGGCTTTTCGCCGGGCACGAGCCGAATGAGAAAGGACGTGCCGCCTTTGATATCGAGGCCGAGTGTAATCTTTTCCTTCGGCGGCCAGATGGCAACGATGCTAAACGTGACGAGCAGCACCACCAAGATGGCGGCGAGCAGGCGTTTCCGCGGACCCTGATCGGTGGCGAAGTACCATCCGAACAACACGAGCATGACGAGCCCGATAAAAAATGTAAGAGCAGGAGTCATCGAATTGTCGATTGTCGATTGTCGATTGTCGATTGGGTCATTGGTTCACCGTCTCAATATGTAAATGCCATTTTAGCTTTGCGCCGGTTTCAGCACATTCGTAATTGCCGATTTTTCCATCTCGATCTTAACATTATCGGCCACTTTAACGATCACTGTGGTGTCTTTTACGTTTGAAATGAGCCCGTGAATGCCGGCGTTGGTCACCACTCGATCGCCGGTCTTTAAACTGGCGATCAATTTTTTTTGTTGCTCCTGCCGTTTTTTCTGCGGCCGGATCATCACAAAATACATGATGACGAAAATGAAAATGAACGGCACAAAGAACCCGATGCCGCCGCCCGGGACGCTGGGACCTGGGCTTTGCGCCTGAGCCAAAACCATGTGGAGCATAACCAGAGAGCGCACGGTAAACGCGAAAGCTCTGGCTGCAATTTAGAATTGCTGTAAGGGACGCTGTTAGCGTCCCGTTTTTTTGCTCGGGAAGCTGACAGCTTCCCGCACAGATGTGGCAAGATCTGCATCGCGCGTCTCGTAATTTGAGACGAAGTGCTCTCGAAATTCGTCGAATGTGCCGTTTTGAATTTGTTCCCGCGCTTGCCTCATTAATTCGAGATAGAAATGCAGGTTGTGCAGCGTGATCAGGCGCAGACCAAGAATTTCTTCCGCTTTGACGAGGTGACGGACATAGCCCCGCGTGAATTCCTGACATGTAGGACAAGCACAATTTTCTTCGATGGGGCACTTGTCCAGCGCGAACCGGGCATTCTTAAGATTGATCGTGCCTGTGGCGGTGAACGCGGTTCCGTTACGTGCGAGGCGCGTGGGCAACACGCAATCGAACATGTCCATCCCTCGCGCGATCATTTCGAGCAGTTGTGGCGGTGTACCGAGTCCCATGGCGTATCGCGGTCTGTCTTTGGGTAAAAATGGCTCGGTTGTTTCCACAGCGCGCATCATCTCTTCCTCCGGCTCGCCTACGCTCATTCCACCGATGGCGTATCCATCGAAGTTAAGATTGACAATCGCCTGCGCGCTTTCGCGGCGCAGGTCATCAAACGTCGCGCCTTGAACGATGCCGAAAAGCTGCTGAGGCGATGTGGCATCGGCGTCTTGCCGACGATCTTGCGCAAGAAATCGGCTGGAAGCTGATGTCACTTCTTTGCACAGTTTGGCCCAGCGCATCGTCATTTCCGCGCTTTGCGCCGCGTAATCGTAATCGCAGGGATACGGCGCGCATTCATCGAGTACCATGGCGATGTCGGTGCCGAGCACGGCCTGAATTTCCATCGCAATCGCTGGCGAAATAAAAGCCCGTGCTCCATCAACGTGATTTTGAAACTCCACGCCCTCCTCCGTGATCTTGCGCAATTTCGCCAGGGAAAAAATCTGATAACCGCCGCTATCAGTCAGAATCGGTCCCTGCCAATTCATAAACGTGTGCAATCCGCCGAAGTGCTTGATCACATCGATGCCGGGTCGCACCAAGAGATGATAAGTATTTGCAAGAACGATTTGCGCACGGAGCTCGCGCAGTTCGCGCGGCATCACCGCTTTCACGGTGCCTTGTGTTCCCACTGGCATAAACGCTGGCGTATCGATCACGCCGTGCGCGGTCGTCAAGCGACCAGAGCGTGCCTTTGATTGGCGATCTTGTGCGACAAGCTCAAACACGCCGCAACTGTAGGGGAAGCTGACAGCTTCTCGCAACCTCGTGAACTGGAGCAGAAAATGCCGAAGTGCCGAGCCAGATCATCTGCCGTAGCTCACCCGCCAGATCGTGCCGTTGCCATCTTCGCTGAAAAGCAGGCTGCCGTCTTTGGCGACCGTGATTCCGACAGGGCGTCCCCAGACATTACCATTGGGCGTGACAAATCCGGTGACGAAATCTTCGTACTCACCGACCGCTTTGCCGGTTGAATGATCGAATGGCACACACACGATTTTGTAACCAGTGCACGGAAAAGTTCGCGATCGCGAGAGGCGCTCACCAGGCACGCGAGACGCATGCGCTACCCAGGCGGCCGGGATCACCGATTCCGACTATAGCGCTTCCAGACCGCGCGCTTAGCGCGCGATCACACCCAGCTTTTCGACCAAGGCCGCGCCTTTTTTTCGATCATTGATAACGAAAGTATTGTTTTCTCCGAGTGTTGACCATGGGCCGCGTGGCACTTCGCTAAATTCTACGAACTTCCAATCAGTCACATCCGTGGTGTTCAACCCGAGATATTCGCGTACCGCAGGCGACACATCGAGGCCTGCGCCTTTGTTGAGATTCGGTTTGGGGCGTTCGTTGCCAAACACATATTGCCAGTGATCGGTGCGAAAAGGCCCAGCGTCTTCCCATTGCGCGTAGGCCACTCGATTTCCCTTGCGGATGGCGACCCAGCGACCTTTGCAAGTCGACACAGCCGGCCCCTGATATGCCTCATTAAACCATGGAACAACCTGCGGCGCTTCGGGCCGATGGCCCTCTTTCGCTTTATCATTATAGGGAAGCGCGCAATAAAATGGATTTAGTCGCGGCGTGAATTTTACTGGAGTGTAATTGCTTCGATGAGCGGGAACAGGATCGTCGATCCCGCCATAATTTTTCGTCCACTCTTTGTCCCAAGAGCTTACCCGATTGGGCACCGGATTATTCTCAGCCGGTTTCTCGCCGATCCAAAAGACAGTCGTTACGATGTCCCTTTTCCACGGGAAACGCTGTCCCAGCTCGGGCGATTTTCCCGCCAGTTGACCTGGTGTGAGCGCGAGTGAGGTAAGATTGGCAAAGCGATCGTCAGATGATCGCTCCGATTTCTTGCTGAACTTAACCTTGACGGGTTCCGACTTTGCGAGACCCATGGATGCAAACAGAGATGAAATGGACGACAAGACGACCGCTATCGTGTGAGTAAATTTTCCCGGTTTCATGTCGTATCATCGCGGCGCGAATGAAAAGGCAGGATGCCTCTTTAACTGGTTCGTTCACGAGGCGCTGATGCGCGACGCTCACGGCGAAATTCAAATGCGCCATTAAAAAGTACACCGAACCTCAGTGCAGATTCGCTTTAGTCAACGAATTTCCCTGGATTCAAAATTCCGTGCGGATCGAGAGCTTGTTTGAGCTGATGGTGAAGTTCGCGTCCAACCTCACTTGTCGCATCCGGCCACCAGCGTTTTTTCGCCAAGCCAATTCCGTGTTCGCCCGT
>Ga0209266_1001074_pt1 | contig 18864 bp, 19 predicted proteins | sample GraSoiAngelo_132_FD_185889 | JGI IMG/M metagenome (GOLD analysis project Ga0209266, IMG submission 185889) | Grasslands soil microbial communities from the Angelo Coastal Reserve, California, USA - 14_0929_02_40cm (SPAdes) (version 2) | ecosystem: Environmental > Terrestrial > Soil > Grasslands ...
AGTCCTTGGGGTCGCTGGCCCACCGCGAAGCGCCGGACCTCGTGGAGATTCGACATGTCGAGCTCGCTCACCACGCCGGCGTCGGGAACGCTCACGTAGGCATGTGTCCCAGGCGGATCGAAGACGATGGTGATGCCGGCTGCGGGGAGACCCACCACGCCGCGCACCGTGAGGGAATCCAGGTCAATCACGAAAACGCTGTCCACGTTTGTGGTGACCAAGAGCCGCCGATTGTCCCGGGCCAGCGCCGTGAAAAAGGGGTCCCCGGGCACCGAGATCTCTCTCGCCTGACTGTCCCCGGGGAAGTACACGACGCTGATGGAGTGGCTAAACTGATTAGCGACATACGCCCGAGCGCCGCCGGCGCTGAAGGTGAGGCCGGTGGGCATCCGGCCCACCGCAATCGCCTTGAGGGCACGGCCGGTGCGCAGGCCGATGCGAGCGAGGCTCGCGGCATCGGGCTGCGTGACGTACACCACATTCCAAGGCGAAATCGCAACTGCGTACGTACGGCCCCCGAACGGGATCCGCGCGACCGCATTGCCACGAGGGTGGGTTGGTGGCGCGGGCGTTTGGACGACCGCACCCCCGCCCACCTGCAAGAGCGCCGCGAGCAGCAGGGTCATCGCTCGTTCGACGTGCCGCGCTCGCGCAGCCGCCCCACTTCCCGCTCCAGGGCCCGCAGCTGCTCGCGCACGTCGGCCACGAGCTCCCCCACGAACCCGAAGCCGAACAGGGCCAACCCCGCGATCACGAGGAGCAGCACCAGATAGAGGAACGCGCGGTTGCCGTGGTCGTACACGTACCGCTCGATGAGGGCGTACACGCCGACCAGAAAGCCGCAAAACATGAGCGCCGCGCCGGAGACGCCGAAGAACAGCATCGGCTTGCGCCCGAAGCGCAGCTGGAACCACACCGACACGAGGTCGAGCACCCCGACGGGGATGCGCCCGATCCCGAACTTGGATTTCCCCGCCTGGCGCGGGTGCAGCGGCACGGGTCGCTCGGCGAGCCGGAAACCGCGCGCCGCGGCGATCACCACCATGAAGCGATGCCAGTCGGGGCGCAGCGGCACCTGGTCCATCACCTCGCGCGTGTACGCCTTGACCGAGTTCAGGTCGGTCACGCGGACGCCGAAGAGCCAGCGGCACAGGACGTTGTAGATCGCCGACACGAAGCGTTTCTCGTAGGTGCCCTGCTTCGCGCCGGTGACGACGTCGGCGTCGCCGGCGAGGATCGGCTCGACGAGCCGCGGAATGTCGGCGGGCAGATACTGGAGGTCCGCGGGCCAGAAGACGAGCACGCGGCCGCGCGCGACGTCCGCCCCGGACTTGAGGGCATCGGCGATGCCGCGAGGGGCACGATGCGTGACCACCCGCACAAACGCGTGCTCGCGGGCGAGCTGCTCGAGTACGGGCATGCTGGCGTCGTGGCTGCCGTCGTTGACGATCACCAGCTCGCAGGCGTACGGGAGGGGGCGCAGGGCGGCCTGCGCCTGGCGCACCAGCTCGGGGAGGTTCTCCGCCTCGTCCCGCGCGGGCACGAGGATGCTCACGTCGGGGAGCGCCGCGGCGGCGGCGAGGCTCACAGCCGCTTGCGCATGCGCGCGGGGAGGATGTTGAGCTGGTCGCGGTATTTGGCGACGGTGCGCCGAGCGATCTTGACGCCCCGTTTCGCGAACTCCTCGACGATCTGCTGGTCGGTGAGCGGATTCTTGGGATCTTCGTCCGCGACCAGCTTCTGGATCTGGGCCTTGATGGAGCGCGCGCTCGCGTCCTCGCCGGTAGAGGTCGCGAGGCCGCTCGAGAAAAAGAACTTGAGCGGCAAGAGGCCGCGCGGCGTCTGGACGTATTTTTCGTTCGTCACGCGGCTCACGGTGCTTTCGTGCATGTTGATGACGTCGGCGACCTCGCGCAGGGTCAGCGGCTTCAGGAACTCGATCCCCTTCTCGAAGAACTCGCGCTGCCGGTCCACGATGAAGTTCATCACCTTGAGCATCGTCTGGCGGCGCTGCTCGATGGCCTGGATCATCCACTGGGCGCTGTTGAGGCGCTGGTTGATGAACTCCTTGTTCTCGCCCTGGAACTGTTTCTTGTCGCGCGCGATGTCCAAGTACGTCTTGGAGAGCCGCAGGCGCGGCAACCCCTGGTCGTTGAGGAACACGTGGTAGCGGTCGTCGATCTTCTGGACGATGAGGTCGGCGCTGATGTACTGGTCGTTCGAGGCGGCGTGCTGCAGGCCGGGTTTGGGGTCGAGCTTCCGGATTTCGTCGGCGGCCTTCTGCACCTCCTCGGCCTCGAGGCCGAAGCGTTTCCCCAGCTCGCTCCAGCGGTGGGCCTTGAGGTCGTCCCAGGCCTCCTTGACCAGCCGATACGCCAGCGTGTCCTGGCGTTTCTGCTGTTCCAGCTGCAGCAGCAGGCACTCGCGCAGGTCCCGCGCGCCCACCCCCGGTGGATCGAGCGACTGGATGATGCGCAGGATCGCTTCGGCGTCCTGGAGGGTGTACTCGGGGACCTCCACGTCCCCTTCGATCTTGTCCGCATGTTCGTGGAGGACCTGATTGACGCCGCGGACGATCTCCTCGAGCGGCGCCTGGAGATAGCCGTCTTCCCCGATGTTGCCGAGGAACTCCTCGGCGAGCAGGTGCTGGCGCGGCGTCAGGTCGAGCATCTGGACCTGCTCGCGCAGGTAGTCGTCGAGGTCTTTGGCCTCGACCGAGACCGGCTCGACGTACTCGGTCGATTCGCTGAGGTCGCGCACGCCGGACGACGTCGAGTCGGCGCCGTTGTCGAGCAGGATCTTCTCCCAATCCGGCTCGTCGTCTCCGGTCTTCTCCTTCTCCGGCTTGACCTCCTCGACGGCGGGCGCTTCCTGCTCCTCCTCGGGCTCGACGAGCTCGAGGAACGGGTTGCCGAGCAGCTCCTGCTTCAAGTGCTGCTGCAGGTCCAGGAGCGGCATGTACAGCAGGTCCATGGCCTGATAGAGCCGCGGGTTGATCCGCAGCTCCTGTTTCAGGACCTGGTGCTGGTGCAGTCCCGTTTTCATGCCGCCGGGGAGAGGCGCGCGCGCAGCCGCGCCGTGAGTGTGGGTCCGAAATACAGGTCCGCGACGCGCTCGTCGAACACCAGGTCGCGCACGGTGCCGGACACCTGGACTTTGCCCTCGAACATGATGTACGCCCGGTCCACAATGTCCAGGGTCTGCTCGACGTTGTGGTCGGTGATCAGCACGCCGATGCCCTTGTGCCGCAGGCCGGCCACGATCGTCTGGATGTCGTGCACGGCGATCGGGTCGACGCCGGCGAACGGCTCGTCGAGGAGCAGGAACTTCGGGGTCGTGACGAGGGCGCGGGTGATCTCCAGGCGCCGGCGCTCGCCGCCCGACAGCTGGTACGCCTGCTGCCGCCGCAGGTGTTTGATGCCCAGCTCGTCGAGCAGGCCCTCGAGCCGCTGGCGCTCCTCGGGAGGCGGCAGCTCCAGGGTCTCGAGGATGGCGAGCACGTTCTCCTCGACGCTGAGCTTCCGGAAGACGGACGGCTCCTGCGCGAGGTAGCCGATGCCGAGGCGCGCGCGGCGGTACATCGGCTCCTGGGAGAGGTCGCGGCCGTCGAGGCTGATCCGCCCGGCGTCGGGAGGGATTAGGCCGGTGATCATGTAGAAGCTGGTCGTCTTCCCCGCCCCGTTGGGGCCGAGCAACCCGACGATCTCGCCCTGCTCGAGCCGCAAGTTCACGTCGTCGACGACGCGGCGGCCTTTGTAGCTCTTCACCAGGCCGGCCGCCTCGAGGACGCTCGCGCCCGCGACGCGCTCGTGCTCGCCGCTGACCGCCTCGGCGCGCGCGTAGGCACGTTCGGCCGCCGCCACGAGGTTGCGGATCGCCGCGGGGCGATCGGGCGCGAGCCCCGCCCACACGTCGAGCCGGAACGCCACGGGCGCGTCGTGCCGCAGCCGACCGATGGGCAGGGTAATGATCCCCGTGAGCGCGAGCCGCGGCAGCACCGACGTCTCGAGGTTGGCCCGGGCGTCGTCGACGGAGAGGTTGCCGGCATCGCGCACCGTCTGCCCCCGCACCACGGCGCTGATCTTGAGGAAACCTTCTCGATACGCGACCGCCAGCTGGCCGAACGTGGCGCGCCCGCTCTCGTCGGCAACCCGCGCCAACGCCGCCGCAGCGAGCGGCAGCGACGAATCACGGCTGCCGAGCAGCTCGACCAGCGCCGCGGGAGCAGGGGTGGGCGCGCTCACCGCACGGCTCCCGGCTTCTTGGTGGTATCGGGCGGCGCCGGCGGACGTGGCTCTAGATGGACACCGTCGGCCCGGCCCCCCACGACGACGCGGTCGATGCGGGCCTGCTTCAGCGCAATGGTGATGCTCCGCCCCCGGGAATAGTTGATCGACGGCCCCTGGGCGGTGGCATCCTGGTTGACGATGTGCGTCAGCGCCCGGGCCGCGCCGCGGGCGAGGATCTGGCGGATGCGCGAGCGCGAGACGCCGGTCGAGTCCTTCTCCTGGGTCCAGCGCGCGACCAGGGTATCCCCCGTGATCCAATCCGCGTCCTCCGCTTTCGCCACCGAGTCGCGTTTCGAGGTGGAGAACGCGGTCCCAAACCCCCGCGCTTCGGTCAGCACCTCGTCGGGGACGTCGAGCGCCAGGGAATCGGCGCTGAAGGTCTGGAGGGTGGACACGGCGTGCGGTCGCGTTTTCTTCCCCCACGCCAGGGCCTGCTGCAGCTTGCGATGGTCGACGTGCAAGTGGATGGTGTCGGCGGTCAGGGTCCAATCCGAACCGGTCGCCTTGCCCTCCCCCAACGCCTTCACGAGGTGAACCTCGCGGTCCTGGAAGGCGAGCTCGATGCGGGTCCCGATCAAGGTGTAGCGGCGGGTCGTGTCGCCGGCCTCCTTGCCGGCGACCTGCGGCTTGCCGAGCAGGACCCCGAGCCCGACGCCTTGGTCCAACATCAGCGAGTCGGCGCGCGCAGCGAGATCGCTGCGGTCGATCGTGACCTTCCCCCCGCCCCACATGCGGTCGTTGCCGTGGAAGCGCACGCGGTCGGCGACGATGATGTACGGCTCGGCGGAGTCAGGGGCGCTGCCGCCACGGTACTCGATCGTGGGCCGCTGGGTGGCCGTCATCTCCGTCGTGTCGCGCACGCCGGGCACGGCGCGAAAGTAGGTGAGGTTCGGCCCCCGCAGCACGGAGTGGTTGCTGCGGTTGACGGCCACGACGCGGTTGTGGGCCTCGAGGCGCTCGTCGCGCAGGAAGTACGTGGCGAGGTTCGCGTCGAGCTCCAGCAGCGTGTCGCGGATGTGCACGTTGCGGATCATGTCGAAGCGCTGCTGCGCCGTGAAGTACTGGATGCTTTCCGAGGCGAAAGTGGTGTTGGTGCCCTTACAATGCGCGCGCACCCCGCCCCCGCCGTAGTAATTCGTCGCGCTCCCCGCGGTGACCTGGCGCCCACGCGGCAGGCTGTCGATCGCGATGACGCACGGCCGGCCTTGCGCGGTATCGGCCGGGGCCGGGGCCGGGGCCGGCTGCTGCGCGAGCGCGAAGGACAGCAGGAGGATCGTCATTGCTTCGGCAGGACGAACTGGCCGCCGGTCCCCGTGAGGTGCTTGGCCGCGATATTCTTGAAGTCCGGGTCCGAGGTGAAGCCCGTGCCCTTGATGTGCTGCGTGGGCGAGTCGAAGGTGAAGTCTCGGTCGGAGCTGACCTCGTTGCGGGTCTGGTTGTAGCGGATCAATTCGGTCCGCAGCGTGCCGCCATCCGAGTTGCGGACGACGACGACGTTGCCGCGGCCCTCCATGTCGCCGGTGCGCCAGTGGAAGGTGCCTTCGCGCGCGGTCATGGTGGACGTCTCGCGCCCCGTGACGTCGTAGAACGTGACGTGCACGGCGCGCAGCTCGGCCTGCTGCATGGCGTTGAAGAAGTACGCCGTGTCGGCACGCACACGGGCCCGCTGCATGCCGTTCTGGGTGACGTAATGGGTCATGGCGATCAGCGTCTGGTCCGCCGAGTCCGCGAGCTGGATGGTCGCCGTCGGCTTGACGCCGCCGCTGCAGGCCGAAAGAACGACGGCGTCGAACAACACCGTCCAACAGAAGCGTCGAACCAAGACGTACCACCAGTACGTCACTGTTCGACGCCGCTGTTCGACGGTTCCGTTTGACGTCGTCTGTTGTTTCATGCGCCCGCCCGCATCAGGTCGTGCAGGTGCACGATCCCGACGACCTTGCGCCCGCCGTCGACGACCGGCAGCGCCATGATGCCGTGCTCCTCCATGCGCCGGATGGCGGCGGCCGCCAGCTCGTCCGGCGTGGACGTTTTGGGGGTCCGCGTCATCACCTCGGCGACCGGGATGCCGAGAAAGTCGGGGGTGCGCTCCATGAGACGCGTCAAGTCGCCCGCGGTGACGACCCCGGCGAGCGCGCCCTTCTGGTCCACGACGGCGACGGTGCCGCGGCGCTCGGCGAGCAGCACCACGCAGTCGCGCATCGGGCGGTCGGGGGCGAGGAGCGGCAGGTCGGTGGTGAGCATGACGTCGGCCACGCGCTGGAGCAGCTTGCGGCCCAGCGCGCCGCCGGGGTGGAGGGCCGCGAAATCTTCGCGGCGGATGCCCTTCACCTCGAGCAGCGAGACGGCGAGGGCGTCGCCCAGCGCGAGCGCCACGGTGGTGCTCGCGGTCGGCGCGAGCGTCTCCGGGCAGGCTTCCTCCGCGACGGCCGCATCCAGGGCGACGGCCGCCTGGCGGGCGAGGACGGAGTCGGGATCGCCCGTCACGGCGATGATCGGCACGCCGAGCCGCTGGAGCTGTTCCACGAGGCCGAACAGCTCATCGGTGGAGCCGCTCTTGGAGAGCAGCATGGCGACGTCGTCCCGCCCCACGATGCCCAGGTCACCGTGCAGCGAATCCACCGGATGCAGGAACACGGCGGGCGTGCCAGTGGAGGTGAAGGTGGCGGCGATCTTGCGGGCAATGAGCCCCGACTTCCCCACCCCACTGACGATCACGCGGCCTTTCGCCTGTGCCAGGAGCGTCACGGCCCGCGCGAAGGTGTCCCCCAGGCGCTGGGCCAGCGCCTGGATCGCCGCGGCTTCGAGCGCCAGGACGCGGCGCCCCCGCTCAACGAGATCCGAGCGCCCGCTCTGCGACATCGCCGCGTTTCTCCAGGTACTCGGTGACCAAGCGGTCCCACACGCCCCGGGCCTTGAGAATCGTTTCCGCCACTTCCCGCACTGCGCCCTGGCCCCCCGGCGTTTGGGTGACGAGCGTGGCGACGGCTTTGACCTCATCCACGGCATTCGCCACGGCGACGGGCAGACCCACGCGACGGAGCAATGGGACGTCCGCGAGGTCGTCGCCCACGAACGCGCACGCTTCCCAGGCGACGCCGCGGCGCGCGAGGATCTCCTCGAACGCGGGCAGCTTCCTGGCGCCGTCGTCCTGGACGACGTCGTCGATCCCCAGCTCCTTCGCCCGGAGCGTGGTGGCGTCCGAATGGCGGCCGCTCACGAGCACGACGGGGATCCCGGCCCACTGCAGCATCTTGACGCCCAGGCCGTCCTGGATGTGGAAGCGTTTGAACTCGACCGCGTGGTCGGCCAAGCGTCCGACGTAGATGCCGCCGTCGGTCATGACCCCGTCCACATCGAGCCCGACGAGGTGGATGCGTTGGGCGAGTGACGCGTCAAGCATCGACGAATCCCGTCGCGTCACGCGCAATCAGACCGGCGCGATGCTGCGGGTGCGCCGCAGCGCGAGTCCCAGGGGGGTGGGGCGGTGGCGGCATCGGACTCGAGCGCGAGGCGCACTCGCAGCGAGCGCCGGTGGGACGCGGTTGGCTACGCACGGACTGCCTCCCTCGCCCGCTGCCACACGTCGATGGCGATCTCCAGGATTCGCGGCAGGTCATCCAGCGGCACCATGTTCGGGCCGTCGCTGGGTGCGCGGTCGGGGTCAGGGTGCGTCTCGAGAAAGAAGCCGTCGGCGCCGGCGGCCGCAGCGGCATACAGCAACGGCGGGATGCATTCCCGCAGCCCGCCGCTCGCGCCTGCCTCCCCCTTACCCGGCTGTTGCACCGAGTGGGTCGCATCGAAGACCACCGGCACGCCGCAGGCCGCCTTGAGGCGGGAGAAGTTCCGCATATCCACCACGAGATCGCCGTAGCCGAAGAACGTGCCGCGCTCGGTGACCGCGATTTCCGGGGCCCCGCCCGCGCGCACCTTCTCGACCGCTCCCGCCATGCCGTCCGGCGCCATCCACTGCCCCTTCTTGATGTTCACCGGCCGCTGCGCTTTGCCCGCGGCGACCAGTAGGTCGGTTTGGCGACAGAGGAAAGCGGGAATTTGGAGCACGTCGGCGACCTGGGCGGCGGCGGCGACGTGACCGGACTCGTGAACGTCGGTGAGAATGGCGAGGCCGGTGGCGGTGCGCACCCGCTCGAGGGCGCGGAGCCCCTCGTCGAGGCCGGGACCGCGGGCCGCATCGAGCCGGGAGCGATTCGCCTTGTCGTAGGAGGCTTTGTAGACGACGTGCACGCCGAGGCGGGCGCCGAGGGCGGCGAGGGCTTCGCCGACGCGGCGGTTCAGCGCATCGGACTCGACCACGCACGGCCCCGCGATGAGAAACGGGGCGGTTCCCGCCTCGAAGTGCCGGGCCATGTCAACGTTTCGCGCCGGCCAGCGCCGCGGGCGCTTCCTCCGGACGGGGGGGGGGCTGCCGCTTGCGCCGATACTGCAGGGCGGCCCCGATGAAGCTGGCGAAGAGCGGGTGCGGGCGGACGGGGCGCGACTTGAGCTCGGGGTGGAACTGGCAGCCGACGAACCACGGATGCTCGGGCAGCTCGATCATCTCGACCAGCGACCCGTCGGGCGACAGCCCGGCACAGCGCATACCGTATTCGGCGAGCACGTCGCGGTAGGCGTTGGAGACCTCGTAACGGTGGCGGTGGCGCTCGCTCACCTCGGGGGCGTTGTAGATCTGCGCCACGCGTGAGCCCGGCCGCAGGCGGCACGGGTACGCGCCAAGGCGCATCGTGCCCCCCATGTCCTGGATCCCCTGCTGGCTCGCCATCAAGTGGATCACGGGGTTCTCGCATTCCGGCTCGAACTCGCTCGAGTTGGTGTCGGGGAGCTTCACCACGTCGCGCGCGAACTCGACGATCGCGACCTGGAGCCCGAGGCAAATCCCGAAAAACGGCAGCTTCTGCTCGCGGGCCCAGCGGATCGCCTCGACCATACCCTCGACGCCGCGCACGCCGAACCCACCGGGCACGAGCAGCGCGTCGTAGGGGGCGAGGAGCTCGCCCGCCGCTTCCTGATCGGTAAACCGGTCGGAAGCGATCCACTGGATGTCGACGCCGGCCTCATTGGCGATGCCGCCGTGCACCAGCGCTTCGTGGATGCTCTTGTAGCTGTCGGCCAGCTCGGTGTACTTCCCCACCACCGCGACCTTCACGCGCTCGGGTGGGTTGAGAATCTTGTCGACCATGGCGGCCCAGGACCGGAGGTCGGGCTCCTTGGTCTCGAGCCGCAGGCGGCGGCACACTTCGTCGTCCAAGGCCTGAGCGTGGAACTTGAGGGGAATCTCGTAGATCGATTTGACGTCCGGGCTCTCGATCACACAGCCGAAGTCCACGTTGCAGAACTGCGCGATCTTGCGCTTCAGCTCCTCGGAGAGCGGGCGCTCGGTGCGGCAGATGAGGATGTCGGGCTGGATGCCGATCTGCATCAGCTCGCGCACCGAGTGTTGCGTCGGCTTCGTCTTGAGCTCGGCGGTCGCGGCGATGAACGGGACCAGCGTCAGGTGGATGAACAGTGCGTTGTCGCGGCCGACTTCCTGGCGGAACTGGCGGATCGCCTCGAGGAACGGCAGCGACTCGATGTCGCCCACCGTGCCGCCGATCTCGGTGATCACCACGTCGTGGTCGGGGGCGAGACGCCGGATCGCGCCCTTGATCTCATCGGTGATGTGCGGGATCACCTGGACCGTCGAGCCCAGGTATTCGCCGCGCCGCTCCTTGGTGATGACGGAGAGATAGATGCGGCCCGTGGTGACGTTGTTGACCTGCGACAGCGAGCGGTCGATGAACCGCTCGTAGTGGCCGAGGTCGAGATCGGTCTCGGCGCCGTCGTCGGTCACGTACACTTCCCCGTGTTGGAACGGGGACATCGTGCCGGGATCCACGTTGATGTAAGGATCGAACTTCTGGATCGTGACGTGGAGGCCCCGCTCGACGAGCAGCCGCCCCAGGGAGGCGGCCGCGATGCCCTTGCCGAGGGAGCTGACCACGCCGCCGGTCACGAAGATGTACTTCGTCGAGCTCACGGACTCACCTCCCGGAGTTGTCGCGCCAACAGCGCTGCAACGGTCTTGAGATCATCGGCCGTATCCACGCCCGGTGCCGGCGGCCGATCGACCAGCGCCACCCCGATGGGAAGGCCGTGCGCCAGCGGCCGCAGCTGCTCGAGCCGCTCCCACGTCTCCTCCGGCACGGGTGGCAGCCGGATCCAGCGCTCCAGCGCGTCCCGGGTGTAGGCGTACACGCCCACATGCTGGTGATAGACGACGGTGCCGCTGCCGTCCCGGTCAAAGGGGATCGGCGCGCGCGAGAAATACAGGGCGCGTCCCGTCGGTCCCACCACCACCTTCACCCGGCTGGGGTCGCCGGCGAAGGCGCGGTCCAGCGTTCCAGCGGCCGTGCCAATCGGATCTCCGCCACGCACGCGCTGGACCGCGCCGCGGATCGCCTCGACGGCGATGAGGGGCTCGTCGCCCTGCACGTTCACGCAGAGGTCGAACTCGCTAAACGCTTTCTGTCCAACCACTTCCGCGACGCGCTCCGTGCCACTCTGGTGTCGACTCGAGGTCGTCGCGGCCTCGAACCCGGCTCGCTCGACTACCGTAGCGATCTCGGGCGCGTCGGTCGCAACCACGATGCGGTCGGCGACGCCGCTGTCGGCGACACGCCTGACAACCCAGAGGATGAGAGGGTCCCCTGCCAGTAGTAGGAGGGGCTTCTTCGGGAGGCGGCTGGAGCCCAGCCGCGCGGGAATCACGCAGAGGACGGGCACGGGGGAACATACAAAATCCGTGCCGTGGCGTCTAGTGCACGGATCAGGCCACAGGAGGCCACCAGAGGGGGCGCTAGGCGCGAGTGCCCCCTGCGGGGCGGCCCTCGCGTCTCAGGCTGTCGCCCGGGCCACTTGCAGGAAGTTTGTGATCAGCCGCATCCCGTGCTCGGTGCCGATCGATTCCGGGTGGAATTGCACGCCGTAGACGGGGTACTCCCGGTGCTTCATGGCCATGATTTCATCCCGGTCCAGCTGATCCCCGCTCCATGCCGTAACGACGAGATCCACCGGCAGGGAGCTGCGCTCCACGACGAGCGAGTGATAGCGCATCGCTGTGAACGGAGAGGGGATCCCGTCGAACAGCTCGTCGTCCTCGTGGACGACCATGCACGTCTTGCCGTGCATCAAACGATCCGCCCGCACGACCCTGCCCCCGAATGCCTCGCCGATGGCCTGGTGGCCGAGGCAGACGCCGAGCAGCGGCACCTTACCGGCGAGCGCGCGGACCAGCGGGACCGCGATCCCGGCCTCGGCCGGCGTGCAGGGACCAGGGGAAATTACGGCGACAGTGGGCTTGAGCGCGAGCACGCCGGGGACCGTGATGGCGTCGTTCCGGTACACGACAGGTTCTTCGCCCAGCGCCCCGAAATACTGCACGAGGTTGTAGGTGAAGGAGTCGTAGTTGTCGAGCACGAAGAGCACGCGCGGAACATAGCGGGCGGGCGGACGGGCGGACAGGCGGACGGGAGCCCATAATTAGAGGCGTGGACATCGCAACAGGGGCGATCCGCCTAGCCGAGGGGATCCGCTCCGTCGTGGACGCCGTGGAGAGTGGCGCGCGGTGGGTGGTGGGCATGACGCCGGGCGGCTCGACGTACGTGCTCACGAAGTGGGTGTTCCTGCGCGCGCTCGCCCTCATCTATCTCATCGCCTTCGCGTCGTTCTGGGTCCAGGTCAAGGGGCTGATCGGCCCGCACGGCATCCTCCCGGCCGAGCAGTTCCTCCAGGCGGTGCGCGAGCATCATGGCGTAGAGCGCTTCCGGCTGGTCCCGACACTGTTCTGGCTCCGCGCCGACGGCGCAGCCCTGGTCGTCGGCTGCCTCGCGGGGGTCGTCGCCGCCGTGCTGGTCGTGTTCAACGTCTGGCCCACCGTCAACCTCGTCCTGTGCTGGGCGCTGTACCTCTCCCTCGCGACGGTCGGCGGAACCTTCATGGCCTTCCAGTGGGACGTGTTGCTGCTCGAGACCGGGTTCCTGGCGATCCTCGTCGCCCCGCGGGGCACGCTGCCCGCCTTCACGCTGCTGCTGCTGTGGTGGCTGCTGTTCCGGCTCACGTTCGAGTCGGGCATCGTGAAGCTCAACAGCGGGGACGCCACGTGGCGCAACCTCACGGCCCTGGACTACCACTTCTGGACCCAGCCGCTGCCGACGTGGACGGCCTGGTACGTGAACCTGCTGCCGGCCTGGTGCAAGAAAGGCATGGTGCTGGCGACGTACGCGTTCGAGATCGGGTTCCCGCTGCTGATCTTCGGGCCCCGCCCGGTGCGACTGGTTGCGGCCGCGGGGCTGGTCTTCTTCCAGCTCACGATCCTGGGAACCGGCAACTACAATTTCTTCAACCTGCTGGCCATCGCTCTGGCGCTGCTGCTCGTGGACGACGCCGGGTGGGCCCGTGTGCTCCCGGAGCGAGTCGTGCAGGCGGTCTCGGGGAGTGTGCGCCCCCTCTCCCTGCCGGTCACGGCCGCGGTGACAGTCGTGGGGCTGGTGACGTTCCTGTTCGCGACCATCAAGCTCTGGGGCACGACGTTCCCGCAGAGCAACCCGCCGGGGTTCTTGATTCGGCCGATGGTGTGGCTGGAACCCTTCCGCAGCGTCAATGCCTACGGCCTGTTCCGTGTGATGACGACGGAGCGGCCGGAGATCGTGATCGAAGGCAGCGACGACGCGCAGACGTGGCGCGCGTACGAATTCCGCTGGAAGCCCGGGGACCCGTTGCGCCGTCCCCGGTTCGTCGAGCCGCACCAGCCGCGGCTCGACTGGCAGCTGTGGTTCGCGGCGCTGTCGAGTTACGAGTACGTCTCGTGGTTCCCCGCGTTCGAGGCGCGCCTGCTCGAGGGCTCTCCCGACGTGCTGCGGCTGCTGCGGTCGAATCCGTTCCCGGACCACCCGCCGCGCTACGTGCGGGCCCTGCTCTACCGGTACCAGTTCACGACGGCGGCCGAGCGCCGGGCCATCGGCGCGTGGTGGATACGGGAGTTGGTGGGCGCCTACAGTCCGACGGTGAGCTTACCGCGGTGAAGCGACGGCGCCCTATCGCGTCGTCGCGGGCACGAGGGCGGGCCCTAGCTCCGCATGGGGGAAGGAATACGGCGTTTCGGTGCGCGTCGAGGTCAGCGGCCCCAGCCGCTTGGTCTGCGAAAACCCGATGCTCACGTTCGCCAGCTTGTCGTAGCCAGCGTAGTGGTCCCGCACGAACTCGGCCACGCGGCGGGCGAACGCCGCCCGCTCGACCTCGGGGAGATTCGCCGTGGTCGAGTCCTGGAACAGCACGCTCAGGTGGTCGTTGGTGAGGTTCACGTTGATGACCGCCGTGGGGAACTCGGCCATGAGCCCGCGTTGCAGGGCGATGAGGTCCTTGAAGGCCGCGCAGGCGGCGAGACCGAGGATGGCGGCGGGCAGCAGGGTGCGAAGGCCCTTCATGGCGTTGCCCTCGCTCGCAGCTCGATCCACTCGACCGCGCCGCCCCGCACCGCGTCGCGCACCTGCCGCTCCCGGGCGCTCAGGTCCGCCTCGCCGGTCTTCACTTCCACGAACAGCACGCGCCGCAGCGTCCCCTCGTCGAGACCATCGAACACCACGAAGTCCACCGGGCTGCCGAGGAAGCGCGCATCCTTGGGGTTGAAGCGGAAGCCGGGGAGGAACGGCAGCAGCTGCTCAGAGACCCGGCCGGTGATCACGGCCTGACTGCGGAGGATCGCATCCTCGCGGATCGTGCGGGTGTACCGCCCCTTCCAGGCGAGGAAGCAGGCCAGGGCCACGAGCAGGCCGATGACCACGCCGAGCAGGAGGTTCACGACGCGCTCGGCTTCCCGACGCCGTACCGCTCCCGCAAGATGGCGACGTGATGCCGCTCGTGGCCGGCGATGACGTAGGCGAGCGCCCGCACCGGGACGCGGTTCACGTAGGTCTGGTAGTGCTTGGCAAACTCTCCGGCGCCGGGGCACTGCACGCGGATGGGGGCGGACATGAGCAAAGTCTATGCGCGTCCCGCCCGCCCCGCGAGCGGCCAGCGAACCGGTCGGACCCCGGATCCCCACAACGGCGCGAGCGCCGCGACCAGGGGGGCGACCGGATCGCTGCCGCGATCCTCCACGTAGCGCTGCGTGGCGGACCAGGTGCGGACGTAGCCGGCGAACGCCTCGAGCGTCAGGTCTTGCTCGATCGCGACCGGCGGGAGGGCCATCTCCGCGAACGGGAATGTGACGGTGCGGTACCCCGTATCGACGAGGTTGCGCTGCGCCGGCCAATACGGGCCGACGGTGTCCTGGTAGAACCGACCCACGACCGGGTCGATGGCGGGGTCCACCTGCACCAGCCCGTAGCACCACGCGGCGACGACGCCGCCCGGCGTCAGCACGCGCCGCGCTTCAGCGAAGAAGCGCGGGATGTCGAACCAGTGGAGCGACTGCGCCACGCTCACGAGATCCATGGAGGCGGCGGGCAGCGGGGCCCGTTCCGCCAGGCTGCAGAGGTACTGGACTCTGGGGTGCGGGCGGGCCGCGGCGAGCTGCGCCGCGCTGCCGTCCGTGGCGACGACCCGGTCGAAGTGCGTCGCCAGTCCCACGGCGGCCTGGCCGCTTCCCGTGGCGCAGTCCCACGCCGTGCCACAGCGGGGCGCCTGCGCCGCCAGCGCGGCGAAGAGGGCCGGCGGGTACCGCGGTCGGAACGTCGCGTAGTCCTCGGCGACGGCGGAGAAGTGATCGCGGAAGTGGGGGCGGGGATCGGGTGCGAGGGACATCAGTGGCGCTTCCTGCCGAGCACCAACCAGGCGGCGAGCGCCGCCATCTTCTGCTCGGCGCGCCAGGGCCCGCGCGCCGCGCCGAGCTGGGTGACCGCCCGCTTCAGGACGCCCTCCGACTTACCGAGCGCCACGGCCGCCAGGGGCACAATCTCGCGCTCCACCGTCGTCACGCTGCGCAGCGCGTGCCGTTTCGCCGCCCGCTCGACGACCGTGCGGAAGAGGCGGCCCTCGGACGCGTGCGCCCGGATGTGCGGGTTGGCGATGCGGGCGGGATCGATGTCGCTCCCCACGACAATGCCCATCCCGCGGATGCGGCGCCCGCCCGCCCGGCACGCCCGGACGAGCTGTCCGACAGAGCGCCGGGCGCAGCGCTCCACGAGGCCGATGAGGGTTCGTAGCCGGGCCGTGTCGGTTTGCGCCACCCCCATCCCGGCGTGATACGGCTGGCGGGTGGCGGGGACGGCGGCGTCAGATAGAGCGAGCGTGAGCGAGTCGAGGATCTGGGGCGCATTGGGAGGGCCGCAGAGGACGACGGCGGCGGCCCAGCCCGACTTCACCCGCACGCCGATGGCGACATTCACGGCGCTTCAGGCAGCCCGTTGCGGGTTCCAGGTGTGGGTTTCGCCGCGGACATGGCGGCTCCACGCGTACAGGGCGTCGTAGATCACGAAGCCGTGGCGCAGCTGTTCGTGGTCGTCCTGAAAGTTGTGGGACAGCCCCAGGGAAATCGCGAGCAGGCCGGCCGCCTGCGGGGCGAGGTCGAGACGGGCCGTGTCGGCCCCCCGAACGATGACCGCCAGCTCAGCGAGCGCCGGATCCTCGAGGCGGTACTTGGCCAGCAGGGCGTCAAAACTGCACAGCGGACCGTCATGGCTCAGCTCGACGCCTTCGACGTCGAACGGTGTCGCACCAAGCTCGGCGGCGAGGCGCTTGACCTCTGCCGGCGGAGCGAAGACGAACTCCGCGTCGGGGTCGATGAAACGAGTAATGAGCCAGGGACAGGCGATGCGGTCGATCTTCGGCCGTGCGCGGGTGATCCATTTCATGGTGCCTCCGATTCGAGGGCCTGCCGTAATCTGCGACCGCGTTGACCACTGCGCCACGGCCCGCTACGTTCGTCACCCCTCACGTTTTGGAGTGATCGCCGATGTCCGCAGCCCGGTCCGTCGTTCGTCTCGCCACGCTCGCGCTCCTCGTCCTCGCCGCCACGCGCGGCGCCGCACAGGCCCCGGCGATGCCGCCGGCCACCACGCTCGTCCCGCTGCGCGTGGTGGACCCGACGTTCATCGACACGACCACGAGCGCCTGCGTCGACTTCTTCCAGTACGCGACGGGCGCCTGGCTGGCTCACGACACAGTTCCGCCGGAGTACGCCTCGTCGGGCGTCACGCGCGACATGGCCGATCGCAACGAGCTGGTGGTACGCGGCGTGCTCGTTGACGCCGTGGTGCGGCGCGCCGCGCAGCCGACCGGCAGCACGCTGCGCAAGTTGGGGACGTTCTACGCCACCTGCATGGATTCCACGGCCATCGAGGCGGCGGGCGCGCGGCCCATCAAGCCGCTGCTGGCGGGGATCGACTCGGTGACGTCCGCGGCCGCCGTCGTGTCGCGGATCGCCTATCTGCAGAAGCGCGGGATCGATGTCGCGTTCCGCTATTTCCCCCTGGCAGACCCGCACGACGCGGCTCACTACGTGACGTGGCTGGCGCAGGGTGGTCTCGGCCTGCCCGACCGCGACTACTACACGAATACCGGCCCGGCGGCGGACTCGGTGCGACAGCAGTACGTCGAGCACATCGCCAAGCTTTTCACACTTGCCGGGCAACCCGCTGCGGTCGCCGCGCGCGATGCCGAGCAGGTGATGGCGCTGGAGACCGAGCTCGCCAAGGCGTCGCTCACCCGCGTGCAGCGGCGCGACCCCGCGGCGACCGATCACCCCATGCCGATCGCCCAGCTTCGCACGCTGACGCCCGCCGTGGACTGGACGCGCTACTTCCGGGCCATCGGCCTCACGGCTGCGGTCACGCGGGTCAATGCCGCCGAGCCGGATTTCCTCGCGCGCGTCAGCGCCCTGCTGCAGACCACGCCGCCCGCGACGTGGCGCGCCTACCTGCGGGTCCGGGTGCTCGCCGCGACCGCGCCGTGGCTCAGCACGCCGTTCGTCCAGGAGGACTTCGCGTTCCGCTCGCGCTTCAGCGGCGCCAAGCAGTTGCTGCCGCGCTGGAAGCGCTGCCTGCGCCAAGCGGACGGCGACCTGGGCGAGGCCCTGGGTGAAGCGTACGTCGCCAAGACCTTCCCCCCGGAAGCGCGGGTGCGGGCGCGCGCCGTCATCGACGACATCCGCGCCGCGTTCCGGGAGCGCCTGCTGCACCTCACCTGGATGTCGGACTCGACGCGCGGGCAGGCGGTCGACAAGCTCGCGCGCATGGGGGAGAAAATCGGCTACCCCGACCACTGGCGGGACTACACGCGGCTCGAGACCGCCGAGGGGCCGTTCGTGCTCAACGAGCTGCGTGCGAATGTGTTCGAGTGGCAGCGCACCGTGAACCGGCCCGGCGCCCCCGTCGATACCACGGAATGGGACATCACCGTCCCCACTGTGAACGCGTACTACGACCCCACCAAGAATGAGATGGTGTTCCCCGCGGGGGCCCTGGCACCGCAGACGTTCGACCCCGCCGCCGACGATGCGGCGAACTACGGCTCCCTCGGCGGCAGCTGGGCGGGGCACGAGCTCACCCACGGGTTCGACGACGAGGGGCGCCACTACGACGCGTCCGGGAACCTCCGCGACTGGTGGACCCCCACCGACTCGGTGCACTTCACCGAGCAGGCCCAGCGCGTCGTCGACCAGTTCAACGGCTACCTCCAGGTCGACACGTTCCACGTCAACGGCAAGCTCACGCTCGGCGAGAACATCGCCGACTACGGCGGGATCCTGACGGCGTTCGACGCCCTGCAGCGCGCGCTGCAGCGCGACGGCCGTCCCGGCCTCATCGACGGGTACACGCCGGAGCAGCGCTATTTCCTTGCCTACGCGCAAAGCTGGCGCGACCACACGCGCGACGCGTCGCTGCGCACGCGGCTGACGGTGGATCCCCACGCCCCCGAGCAGTGGCGCGTGAACGGGCCGCTGTCCAACAGCGCGGCGTTCGCGCGGGCGTTCGGCTGCAAGCCGGGCGACCCGATGGTCCGACCGGCCGAGCGCGTCCCGCAGATCTGGTAGGGAGGGCTGCCGAGACCGGGCGCCCCGCGCGAGGTCGAGCCTCGCGTGGGGCGCCCGAGTGTTTACGGCCTGAGGATCTTGACCGTGGTGCCGTTGCTGCTTCCATCGACGTCGTGATTGAACGTCCGATCGTAGGTGCGGCCGTCCATGGTGACGCTTACCACGGTGAGGTTCACCGCGGTGACGCTTCGCTTGAGACTCGGGAACAGCATGATGCAGGTGCCGTTCCCGCCCCCTTCGCCCGTCGTGCACGTATCCGAGTTCAGGCCGATAATGCTCCAGTGGCCCACCACCGTGGCGCCGTTGAGCGGATTGTGATCGGCGTCGTGCACGGTGATTTCGACCGTCGCCGACCAGGTGCCCCCGCCGTTTCGGGAGGCGGTGCCGTCCAGGTCGCCGATATGGATGATGATCGACGGCGAGTTCACCGCCACGGTGGTCGATGCCTGGTCGTTGGCGGCGTTGTCGTCCGCCCGGGTATGGCTCGCCGTGAGGGTGTGGCTGCCCAGCGAGCTGGCGCCCGTGCTCCAACTGTAGGCAAGCGTTGTG
>Ga0209266_1001082_pt1 | contig 18791 bp, 19 predicted proteins | sample GraSoiAngelo_132_FD_185889 | JGI IMG/M metagenome (GOLD analysis project Ga0209266, IMG submission 185889) | Grasslands soil microbial communities from the Angelo Coastal Reserve, California, USA - 14_0929_02_40cm (SPAdes) (version 2) | ecosystem: Environmental > Terrestrial > Soil > Grasslands ...
CACCTCGAGCACGTCCATCCCGTTCACCAGCTCCGCCGCCATGTCGTAGGAGCAGGCGTGCTCGACGACGTCGGTCACCGCGGCAACGCGCTCGAATGCCGTCCCCATCCCGTAGCGGTTGTTCTCGCACAGGAATACCACGGGGAGCTTCCACACGGAGGCCATGTTCAGGGCCTCGTGGAACGCCCCGATATTCACTGCCGCCTCACCGAAGAAGCAGAGGCAGACCTGCTCGCCACCTTGGTACTTGATGGCGAAGCCGATCCCGGTGGCGAGCGGGATGTGACCGCCCACGATCGCGTGGCCGCCCATGAACCGGAGCGATGCGTCGAACAGGTGCATCGAACCGCCCTTGCCCTTGGAGCAGCCCGTCGCCTTCCCGAACAGCTCGGCCATGACGACGCCGGGGGGGATGCCGCGGACCAGCGCCTGTCCATGCTCGCGATAGGAGGAAATGACGTAATCGTCCGGCCGCAGCGTCGCGAGCGCGCCCACCGCCACTGCTTCCTGACCGAACCCGCCGATCTTGCCGAGCGCGTACGCTTCCGCTGCCCGCTCCTCGAAGCGCCGGATCAGGAGCATCTCGCGCAGCAGGCGCCGCTCCAGCTCGGCCTGGGTCCCGCCTTTCGTCGCCTGTGTCGTCGCGGTGGCCATGGCGGGAAGGTGGCCTCAGGCGGTCGCCGTCGCGCGCGCGACCTGCTCCCAGGCGTGGTAGCTCGAGCGCACCAGGGGACCCGACTCTACGTGACGATATCCCATCTCGAGCCCGAGCCGCTTGAGCTCGGCGAACTCGTCGGGCGTGTAGTAGCGGGCGATCGGAAGATGGCGATCGGATGGACGCAGGTACTGGCCCAGGGTGAGGAGGTCCACTCCCTGCGCGCGCAGGTCGCGCATCGCCACCAGCAGCTCGTCCCACTCCTCGCCGAGCCCGCAGATGATCCCCGATTTGGTAAGGAGCCGCGAGTCCATCTCCTTGGCGCGGCGCAGCAGCTCGAGCGCCCGCGCGTAGCGGCCGCCGGGCCGCGCGAGGCGGTACAGCCGCTCGACCGTCTCCAGGTTGTGGTTCAGGATGTCCGGCTGCGCGGCGACGACGATCCGCAGCGCGGCCTCGTTGCCGCGAAAGTCGGGGATGAGCAGCTCCACGGAGGTCCCCGGGACCCGGGCGCGGATCTCGCTGACGCACGCGGCGAAGCTCTCGGCGCCGCCATGCGGCAGATCGTCGCGGTCCACGCTCGTGATCACCACGTGCTGCAGCCCCATCCGCTCCACGGCGGCGGCGAGACGGGCTGGCTCCTCGGGATCGAGCGGCCGGGGCGTGCCGTGCGCCACGGCGCAGTAGGCGCAGTTCCGCGTGCACACGTCACCCAGGATCATGAACGTGGCCGCCCGGTGCTCCCAGCACTCCCCCACGTTGGGGCAGTGCGCCTCCTCGCACACCGTGTGCAGCTTCAGCTCCCGCATCAGCTGCTTCAGGGCGACGTAGTTGGGCCCGCCAGGTGCCGGCACTTTGAGCCACGAGGGCTTTCGCGGGGGAACCGAGGGGGCGCTGGGCGCCAGCTGGACTAAGAAGGCGGGCATCAGGGCTTTAGGTGGTGGCGCAATGGGAAGATAGCGGCTTCAGGCAGGGGCGGGTAGCAGCGAAATCAACCGTTTGGTTGATCTCCCTTCGCTTGAGCTTTGAGACGACGTAGATGCTCTTCCAGCTCAGGGGTAGTCGAGAGCGTCCCGTCGGCGATGGCGGCGATCTCCTCGGCCTCTTGCCACTGGCGCTCGAGCTCCGTGATCTCGGCCAGCTCATCCACCGCCATTTCCAGCGCCACGCGCCGCTCCGGGCGCAGCGACCGCAGCGTCACTTCGCGGCGTGACACCTCCCGAACCAGGCGCTCGGGGCCGCCCATCTGGTCGACTTCCCGCGCCGCCAGCTCGGCGTGGCGGCGGGCGCTGCGTTTCGCGTTCAAGTACGTGAGTCCGCGGCGCAGCGCCTGCGCGGCGTCGGATCCGGTGAGCAGCGCACCCTCCGCACCGCAGGAGGGGCAGCGAACGACGAGGGCCAGGTCGGCGTGCGTCTCTGTGACGAGGCGGCCGTCCTTCAGGTGCCGGGCTCGGAGCTGCATGACGCTGCCGCACGCGGCGCACACGGGGGGCTCCGACAACGTGACGCGGCGATTGCCGACCAGAGCCACGTATACGCCGTCAGCCATCCGGGCGAAGTTCCACACGAAGAAGCCGAAGGACCCACCCGCAGCGACGTTCACGGCGACTCCGAGGCCGACGGCGGCGATAGTTAGCGGCACCACCACGCTCGCCCGCTCGCGCTCGCGCGCCCGCAACCGCTCCCCGTAGCGCCACCCGGCGAGCTCCACCCGTGGCGGCCGCCCGATGCGCACGAAATCGTAGTCCCGCCAGCGCACCAGGGCGACCTGGCCCGTGGCGGCGAGGACGCGTCCCTCCTGGGCGGCCCGGGCGACCGCCTGGATGCGCTCGAGCCGGTCGTCGAGCGGACTGAGGTTCCACCGCCCGCACGCCCGGCAGATCACCCACAGCCGGCCGCGCCACTCGTCGAACGCGATCCTCCGGCCGACGCCGAGGCCCGACGGGCCGCCGTCGCCGTCGAGATGCGCGTTGCAGAAGGCGCAGGTCTGGTACATCGGTCAGGCCGCGAGCGCGCCCGGACGGTCGGGCCGCCACGCCGCGACATCGACGGCCGTCTCCCCCGCGCTCAATAAATCGCCCACGATCTCCCCCGTCAGGGCTGCGAGCAGCACGCCGTTGCGCCCGTGCCCGGTCGCGTACCACAGGCGCTCGACCCCAGGGTGGGCTCCCACGATGGGGCGGCCGTCGGCGGTGAGCGGGCGCAGGCCCGCCCACATCCGCAGCACCGGCTCGCGCAGCAGGCCTGGAAAGAGGCGGATTGCTCCCCGGAAGATCTGCGCGAGTCCCTCGTTGGTAACGCGACAGTCGAAGCCCGCGTGCTCCATGGTGCTACCGAGCAGAGCTTCGCCGCCGCGCGCCAGGACGTAGCAGTGCTCGTTGTAGAGAATGGCCGCGGGCATCTCCGCGGGCCACGCGGTCGCGGCCATTTGGCCGCGCACCGGCTCGACGGCAGGGGGACGGGGGAGTGCTCCGATCGCCTTGGACCAGGCCCCCGCGGCGACGACGACGTGCCCGGCCGCCGTGGAGCCCTGGGGCGAGACCACTCCCGTCGCCCGGCCGTCTGCGACGGCGACGCTCTGGACCGGCTCCGCGAGGAGCGTGGCGCCGAGGCGCCGCGCGTCGGCGAGACAGGCGCGCGCCAGCGCTTGGGGATCGAGCGCTCCGTCCTCGGGAGCGAACAACGCGCCACGACAGTCGTCCGCCGCGCCGGGCCAGCGCTCGCGCACCTCGTCGGGCCCCAGCCAATCGCAGCGCAGGCCCGCCTGGCGCTGCGCCGCCACCGCGTCCTTGAGCCCGTGCTCGGCGGCTTCGTCGAACGCGAGCGAGGCGATCCCCGACTGCCACAGATGGATGTCGATCGCGGTTGTCTCGCGCAGCGCCGGTGCGAGGGGGTGGTACAGGTCGCGCGCCCGCACCGCCAGGCTCAGGGAATCGTCGGGGCCGGGCTCGATCTGCGCCGCGAGCATCCCGGCCGACGCGGGGGACGCGGCCCCCGGCTCCGGGCCCGGCTCGAAGACAGCCACGGTGAGCCCGCGCAGCGCGGCGGCGCGGGCGCACGCTGCGCCCACGACCCCGCCGCCGATCACCACGACGTCATACGTTTTCATGTGCTGGCACGAAGCTGAAACCCCCTGCTAGATTGCAACGTAAGACGCAGGGCTCAGGGTTCACGGAGGGAACCATGTTTCGAAGCATACTCGGATTCGCCGTTTTCGCCGTTCTGGCGCTCGTAGCCATCAAGCTGCTGTTCGGCGTGTTCGGCATCGTCCTTGGTCTGGTGACCACGCTGCTCGTGTGGGCTGCCTTCGGCTTCCTGCTGTACCTCGGTTTGCGCGTGATCAGCCCGGGCACCGCCGAAAAGCTGCGCGAGCTCATCAAGGGGCGCCCCACGGACACGTCGCCCTAGCGCTCCCAGGGCAGCACCTGGCTCGAATGGGCGTGGATGATCCTCCACCCGCCCGGCTTCTCCTCGCAGATGAACGTCGCTCGCCCGGCCTCCGCCTGATTCTGGGCCGGGTTGACCCAGCGGTAGTCCACCATCGCCCATGCGAAACGTCCGGCCAGAGTCACCGTCGCCGCTGCCACAGTGACTCTGCCGCCGTAGCCCACGCCGGCGAAGCGCGGCGCCGCGAAGCGGACGCGCGCGTTCGCCACCACCAGCGCCTCCTGTGCGTACAGCGAGTCCGCCCCGCGGTCGCCCGCCCCGTCGAGCGTTAACGCCTGGCGCACGAGCGCATCGATGCGGTCGGGCGTCGCGGCGACGGCGGGAGCGGGGGCTCGACGCGGACGCGTCGTCTGGGTGACGCACGCCGCCGCGGCGAGCGCGCACGAGAGGAGCCGATGGCCCCGGCTAACGCCCATCCAGCTGTTCGAGCACGGCCCAGCACAACAGGGGAATGAGGAGCTCGTGGTGGCCGGTGAGCTGGATCCCCCGGCCGCCGCCCTGGGTCGGGCGCTCGACCACGTTGACACGCGGGCGATAGTGTCGCTCCATGTCGCAATCGCACGCGGTGAAACCCGTCGGCTTTCCATCGTGCAGGTTACGGGCGATGGAGAGCGCCTTGAGGAACACCTCGGGCATGACCACCGCGCTTCCCAGATTCAGCACGACGCCGCCGCCTTCCAGGGCAGGCAGCGCTTCCGCGAGCCGCTTGAAGTCGCGGTGGCTGGTGGCGCCCAACGCCGCTCCATCGGCCGTGGGATGCTGATGGATGATGTCGGCGCCCACGGCCGCGTGTACCGTGACAGGCACGCCCAGCGTCGCGCACGCGACCAGCACTGAGACATCGGGTGCGGCGAGCGTCCGCCGCCGGCGCAGGTACTCAGCCAGGGCCTCGCCCATGCCGCGCCCGTCGTGGGCACCCTCGGCGATCCCGGCGTTCATGTCGCGCCCCGTCTCCTCCGCCATCCCGAACGACCCGTCCTTGAGGCCGGCGGCGACGTCCTCACTCGTGCCGCCGTAGGCGGCGAGCTCGAAGTCATGGATCGCCGCGCTGCCGTTCAGCGCCACGTGGGTAATCACGTGGCGTCGCATCAGCTCGATCAGGAGCGGACCGAGCCCGACCTTGATGACGTGCCCCCCGAGCATGGCGACCACTGCGTGCCGCCCCGCGGCTCGCGCCAGCTGGCCCACCAGATAGCGCAGGTCCTGCGCCGCTAGCACGTCGGGGAGCGATTCCCAGAAGGCGCCGAAGCTCGAGTCCGTGCCGGGAGGGTGCGCAAAGACAGTGGGAGCGACCTTGTTGGTGCGGCGCGTGATGGAGACGGTCTTGAGGCGCGAGAAATCCGCCTCGTGATACTCGGTCATGGGTGCCCCGGGACGGAGTACTCCTTGAGCTTCAACGTCACCACGCCGAACGAGAACCTCGATTGCAGCCCGAGCATGACGCGTTCGCGGTCGTCGGAGAGCCACATCCGGGCGTCCGATTTCTCGGCGAAGATCCCGCCGCCGTTCGGGATCTTGGGAGAGAGCACGATCGCGTTCCACTTGCGGCCCGCGACGTTGACGCGGTCGCGCCCCAGCACGGTGACGATGACGGGGTTGCGCTCGGGACGAAAGTAACGTCGGTACTCGTAGCGCTGGCCGATCACGAGCGGCACGGTCCGGATCCAGTACAGGAAGGCGGCGTCGTCCAGGGGATCGGGCACGGTGGGGAATGCACTGTCGCGCCCCGCCTCGCGATACACTCCCGAGTCAGGGAGGATCTCGAACTTGTGCTCCCAGGACTTGCCCTTCTCTTCGGTGGCGTTCCAGAAGCGCCGCGAGCGGAAGTCGGAGCGCCCCACCCACGACTCGAGCGTCTGGTTGAGGTGGTACCAGAGCGCGCCGCCCTCGATGTGGAACCGGAAGTGCACCGCGGGTGCCCCACGCACCGTGTCGAGGCCCGCGACCTCCATCGTGGCCTCGCCCACGCTGAAGACGCCGAAGCGCGCCGCGTACACCAGCCGTTCGCCTACTGGGAAGGGGACGGCGGTAGGAGCGGCAGGGACGACACGGGCCGGGGACGAATCAGTGGCCGGCGTCCCCGCGGGGCTGGCGTGGTGACTCGAGTCCTGGGGACTGGCGTCCCGCGGCGCTGCGCAGAGCATTGCGATCGCCAGCGTCACCAGCGCGGCGCGAATCGCCGCGCGGGCCCGCCAGGCGTCCACCAGCTGCCTCAGCGGCTTGGTGCGCGACGGGCGCTGCACGAGGTCGTAGCGCGTCTCGGCCGGCACCGCTTCGATGCGGCGGGCGTGCGGCAGCATCCGCGCCAGCAGCTCCGCGTTCGCGCACCACCCGTCGGTGGTGAGCAGCGGCGCTGCGTCGCGCCGCTGCGCGTGGCGCCATACGATCAGCCGCAGCGCGACGAAGCCGGAGAGGGCATCGCGCAGGCCCGGCACGCGCAGCAGCCGCGGGGCCCAGCGGCGGGCCCAGAGCACTGCGCGGGGCGCGCGGCCCCGCGCCTGGAGCAGCTCCGCCACGACGACGTCGCTCCCCGACTCAAGGCGCCGCACCATCTCCACCATGACATCCGGCGACTGGCTGAAGTCGGCGTGCAGCACGATGGCGCAGTCGCGCCGGGGGCGGTCGGTGCGCTGCAGCGCGAGGGTGAGCAGCTCCTCGAGGCTCCTGGCGTAGCCGCGGCGCTCCCGGTGCGTGACGACGCTCATCGGCAGCACCTTGGCGTATGACGCCAGCAGCTCCGCCGTGCCGTCGCGCGAGCCGTCGTCGCAGACCAGCAGCTGATACTCGCGCGGGAACGTGGTGAAGACCTGCCGCACCTTCCAGAGCACGAGGCCCACTGTGGGGGCCTCGTTGTGCACCGGAACACACACGTAGATCATGGCCCTGCAATCTAGACGAGCGCCCGATAGAGGGCCAAGACGCCGCGCGCCATGGAGGACGCGGTGAACCGCGGGGGGAGCGGGAAAGGAGCAGGGTGGTCGAGCGCGGCGAGCACCTTGCGCGCGAGGGCGTCGGCGTCGCCCACCGGCACGAGCCACTCCTCCGGGACGATCTCCGGTAGCCCGCCGCCCCGGGTCGCGACGACCGGCTTCCCGAGCACCAACGCGTGCAGCACCACGCTCCCCAGGCCTTCCTCCTTCGAGGACATCACGAGCACGTCGGCCTCCCGGATGACGGGGTCCACTGCGGGGATGTGGCCGGAGAGATACACGCGATCTTTGAGACCGAGCTTCGCGATCTCGGCTTCCAGCGCGGGACGCAAGCTTCCTTCGCCGGCGATGATCCAGCGGAGGTCGGGGCGGAGCGCCCGCGCGGCATAGGCGGCGCGGATCAGCGTGCGCTGGTCCTTGTGGCCTACCAGGGCGGCGACGTTCAACGCCAGCGGCGTGCCGGGAGCGAGCCCCATCGAGCCGCGGATGTCCACCGGCAGCACGGCTGCGCGGCGCACTTCTGCGGCATCGATTCCCGACGGCACGACCGCTATCGCATCGGGCGCGATGCCGTCGGTCACGAGGATGTTCCGCACGGCATCGGAAATCGCGATGATGCGATCGACCTGGAACCACACGCTGCCCCGCCGCACGTGGAAATCCACGCGCCGCGTGGCCACGAGCGCCGGGCGCGCGCGTCCGCTGCGGGCGAGCCGCCGCGCCCAGGCGCTCAATTGCAGGGCGTGACTGTCGTGCGCGTGGACGATGTTCGGACGGTACTCGCGTATCGCGTGATACAAATGCCACAGGGCGCGCGGATCGAGCCCCGGTCCCCAGGGAACCTCGCGCAGGCGGACGCCGTCCGCCCGCGCCCGGCGCGCGAGCTCGCCGCCGCGCTTGGTGACGAGGAGCTGCTCTAGACCTCCCCCCTCCCCCTCGCGGGCGAGCTCGCGGGCGAGCAGCCGGGCTTGGTTCTGCCCGCCGCGCCATTCCCGGCCCGCGTCGACCTGAAGGATGCGCAGCGGGTCAGCCGGGGTGTGAGAGCAAGGGGGGCACGGGGGGTGGGAGGGGCGGGGGGGCCGGTGGGGCTTGGGCGGCCAGGCGGTCGAGCACGCCGCGCAGCTCGGCGAGCGTGAACGGCTTGTGGAGGTACGGCCGGCCGAGGCTCTCGAGGAAGTGCAGGGTGTCACCGCGCACCGTGTCCCCCGTCGCGAAGATGATCCGTTGGGCAGCCTGGGGGTGCTGCTGGGCGAGGCGGTGGTACATCTCCCGGCCGCCGAGGTGGGGCATCCGCAGGTCGCAGATGATGACGTCGAAGGGGTCGGCGATCGCCCGCTCGAGGGCGTAGGCGCCGTCGCTCGCCACCTCCACGGTGTGTCCCCAGCTCTCCAGCGTCGATCGCATGTAGTAGAGGATGTGGGGCTCGTCATCCACGACGAGCACGCGCAGCGACCGCGTCTGGGTGACGGGGTCCGCCGGAGCCGCGGGGGGCCGCGGCTGGGCGCCGCCCGGCAGCTCGACGGTGAACGTCACCCCGGAGCCCGGCCGCGCGTCGAGGGTGATGCGCCCGCCGTGTTCCTTCACGATCCCCTGCGAGATCGAGAGCCCCAGGCCTGTGCCTTCACCCTCCCGCTTGGTCGTGAAGAACGGCTCGAACACGCGCTGGGCGATCTCATCGGGGATGCCGGGGCCGTTGTCGGCCACGCTCACGGCTACCCCGTCGAGCCAGCGCCGGGCCGTGACCCAGATGCGGCCGCTCCGCTGGACGCTCGCGATCGCTTGCGCGGCGTTGTTGATGAGGTTTACGAACACCTGTTTGATCTGGTTCGCGTTGACCTCGAGGTCGGGGAGGTCCTCCTCCACCCGCAGCGTCGCCTCCACCTTGTGAGCCATCAGCTGGTTGCGGAGCAGCGCCAGCGTGGACGCGAGAATCGGCCCGATCGGCTGCACCTGGCGCTCGCCCTCCTGGCTGCGCGCGAACGAGAGGAGGTTCTTGACGATCGTCGCGGCGCGCTCCGCTTCCTGGCGGATCACCTGCAGCGGCTCGGTGAGGGGCGCCGGGATCTCGCCCGTCTCCGCGAGGAAGTCCGACAAGCCCACGACGGAGGCGAGCGGGTTGTTGAGATCGTGCGCCACGCCGGCGATTAGTTGACCGATCGCGGACATTTTCTCAGACTGTATGAGCTGCTCCTGGAGCCGGCGCTTGGCGGTCTGGTCCTCGAACACCAAAACCGCCGCTCCTGGCTCGGCCAGCGGGATGGCGGTGAGGAGCACAGAGCGGTCCGCGGAGCGCAGCTCCGCCGTGGTGGGGGTGCGCTCCGTCACGGCGCGGCCGACCGCTTCAGCCCAGGCTGGAGGGAGCAGGCCGATCCAGGGACGGCCCGGAATCGCGGTGACCGGCGTCTGCACCAGGTCGGCGAAGACCCGATTGGCGCGGCGTACCACGCCCTCCGGGTCGATGATGCACATGGCCTGCGTGATCGCGTCGACTGTCTGCTCCCACTCGCGCTTGGCGGAGGAGAGCAGCTCGACGAGACGGGCGTTCTCGAGCGCGATCGAGACCTGCGCGACGACGGCGCGCACGATCATCAGGTCGTCGGGGCGGAACGCATCGGGCCGCTCTGCGGTGAGCGAGACGGCACCGACTGGCCGTGCGCCGGCCACGAGCGGCGCGCCGATCCAGGCCCCGGGAGCGCTCAAGCCGAGCTCGACGCCCTGGGCGCGTGCCGCGGTCGCGACATCGCGCGCGAACAGCAGCGGTCCGCGCCGCAGCGCGAGCTGCAGCAGGGGATCGTCGGTGTTCGCAGGCTCGGGGCCGGAGTCGTAGGCGGCGGCGAGGCGGTTCGACACCGCGTCGAGCAGGACGATGGAGAGCCGGTCGGGCGCCAACAGCTCGGTGAGGGTCCGCGCGACCAGATCCACGGCCGTCGCGGGCCGGAAGGTGCCGGCGAGCTCCTGGGACAGCGTGGTGAGACGCCCCAGCAGCTCGTGACTCAGGTGCGGGGGACGCGCCCCGCCGGGAGGATGGCTCATGATTCTCGCCAACGTGCGCAGCCGGCTGCGGGCCGCCGATTTCCGCCTCGCGGCGCTGGCGCTGGGTCGCGGTGATCCGGCGCGACGCGCGCGCTACGAGCGCTTGCTCGTCGAGGAGGGGCCGGACGCCCTGCTCGACGATCCCCAGCTGCTCCCGGCGCTCCTCGCCGTGCGCTCCCTCGTCGTGCCCTCAGCACCGCTCTTCACCTATGCTGCTGTGCGGCACACGCTGCTCGCCGGCGGCGTGGACGACCGCGCGCTCGCGGACTACCTCGCCGCGCTGCTGCTCGAGTTCGGGGATCACGGCCGCCACCGCCGGGTCCGCCGCACTGACGACGAGTCCTACGACTATCTCGTGGACATCGTCGCGGACCTCGCCGAGCAGGACGGGGCGGGGGAGCGGGGCTTCCTGCTGCAAACGCACCTCGGCAACTACAGCCTGTGGCTCGCGGGACTGTTTCCGGACTACGTGGCCGCTCGCCGCACCCGCGTGGGGGGCCCCGATCTGCCGTACTACGATGCGCTCGGCCGCCACGGCTACGACCTCGCTTCGCGGCACCGGCTGGCGCGGGATTGCGGGATGGCCGCGATCTTTCGCGCGGCTGCGGATCTCTTCCCGGCGCTGCGGGCCGCGTTCAACCGCCTGAGCGACCGGGTGTTTTTTCCAAACGTCATGACGCCAGACCGGATATTGAGAGCACTGTAAGCCGTCGCTCTCAGCTGTTGACGGCTTCACTCATCGAGAAACCTCGTCGGCACCTGCGTCGTCGCCTCCACCAGCAGCTCGGCAGCCTTGAGGAACCGCACCATGATCGGCAGCGAGCCCTGGAGCAGGATCTTGCGCTGCATGATCCCCGCAATCGGCCCGAGCTCCTTGCGAATCACCTGCTTCCAGCGGGCGTAGTCGGCTGTGAGCACGAATGGCGCGCGCTGCGCCTCCGGCTGCGATACGATCTTCGCCCCGCGGCATACACCACGCTCGAGATCGAGCCAGATCCCCACGGGGTTGGGGAGCCCGATCTCGGGGCGCGCATTCACCACCAAGGCCACGGCACCGTGAGTCCACGTCGCGGCCGCCTGGCGGTACGCGTCGCTCGCGTTGACCGCCTGCTCGCACGCGGTGGCCCACTCCGGCGAGGGGAACGAGAGCGTCATCGCAGCGCGGCGGCCAGGCCCGCGAACAGGGCGCCTTCCACCTCGTCCTCCGGGTGCCACTGCACCGCCAGCATCCACGACCCGCGGCCGTTCGCCCACTCGACTCCTTCGATCACGCCGTCCTCGGCCCACGCAGTGGCGCGCAGCGGGGGAGCGAGCTCGCGGATCGCCTGATGATGCCGGCTGTTCACCGACGCCTGGCGCGTGCGCAGCGTGCGGTGCAGCAGCGAATCGGGCTCGACCCGGAGGCTGTGGCGTCCGCTCTCGTCGGCGTGGTCGATCGGACCGGGTCGCTCGCTCGGGAGGTCCTGATACAACGTGCCGCCGAGCGCCACGTTGAGAATCTGGATCCCGCGACAGATGGCGAGGATCGGGAGCTGCCGCTCCCGCGCCGCGGCGATCAGGGCCACCTCCACGGCGTCCCGCGCGGCGTCGGTCGGCTCGAGCTTGGGATGGGGCGCTGCATGGTAGCGGGCGGGGTCCACGTCATGCCCTCCCGTGAGGACGAGGCCGGCGACGTGGTCGAGCACTGCGGTGCCGCTCGCGGGATCGAGCAGCGGCGGCACGACGAGCGGCACGAGCCCGGCGCGGACCAGTGCGGTGGCGTACGCGGTGTTCAGGACGACGCGCTCGCGACCCTCGTGGGTCCGCCGGCCCGCAGTCACCGCTACCACCTTGCTCATCGCGTCACCGGGGCGGGCCCGAGTAGCGGGCAGCGCGGGTTGCTCACGCCACCCCAATCCACCCGCACCCCGAAGAGGGGAACGCTGCGGTCGGTTCCCGTGACGGCTCCGAGCTGGGGGAGCGACTTCGGCGCCTCGGGCTCGTACAGGATCACGCCCTCGGCGCGCTGCGTCGAGTCGTCCACCACCAGCACCCCGTAGCCGCCGGGGCTGGCCGGGAACGCGGGACCCTGGTAGCCCATCAGCAGCTGCGTCTTGTCGTACGCGACCAGCACCTCACCCTGCTGTGCCTGTCCCACGACGCGCGCCGGGAGCGAACCCGGCAGCCCGCGCGGCGCGTCGGCGAGCAGGTAGACGACATTGGTCATCCGCTGCTGCACCATGGCAGGCCCGACCAGCTGCGCGATCCCGCAGGTGGGTCGCGAGCGGTCGCCGGCGCAGCGCGCCAGGGCGACCACCCACAGCACTGCCACGGCGCTCGCGCTCACCCGGGGCGGCGGCATGCGACCAATTTAATACGTCCAGGTGAGCGTCATGGTGACGGTGCGCACCGGGGCGAGCGTCTGCGGCGCGAGGTTGTACAGGTAGTTTAGGGCGTTCGCGACGAGGAGCCGCACGCTGAGGGCATCGCGCTGGTATCCCGCGCGCAGGTCGAGGACCTTGGGCGCCACCTGAGGGTCGGTCGGGGGATAGAGCTCGACCCGCTCGAAGCGGCTCGTGTAGCGAAAGTCCGCGCCGAGGTTGAATCCGCCCCAGGCGTAGTCGGCGGCCAGGGTGAGGAGATGCCTGGGCCGGAAGGCGAGGGGCTGGGCGGGCACGGTGTCGTGAGCGAATTCACGCGTGTAGAGCAACGTGTAGGCCAATGACGTCGAAAGGTGAGGCGTGAAGGGGAAGGCGTAGAGGGCGACGTCGAGTCCTGCGAGGCGCGCGCGCTGGAGGTTCTGAAACTGGATCTGCTGAGTGGTGGCACCCGTGGCGGGATCCACGGTCAGCTGGATGGTCGGCTCGATCAGGTCGCTCGCTTCGGTCCAGAACAGCGCCGCGTCGGTGCGTACCATGGTCCCGAACTGGGCGGCGTTGCCGACCTCCAACGACCAGGCTGTCTCGGGTCCGAGACTGGGATTGGGGGCGACGGTGAACGGGCCGAGCGCTGTCTCCACGAACTGCTCTGCCAGCGACGGCGCGCGGAAGCCGCGTCCGGCGGAGACGCGCCAGAACAGCGTTCCCCCGGCCCCCGGCAGCACCAGCCCCACGCGCGGGCTCACGACGGCACTCAGGCCGCCGCCGTCCACCGCGATGTAGTCGACGCGGGCACCCGCGGTCATCCGCGCTGACCCGAGCCGCTGCTCGCTTTCCGCGTAGGCTGCGAACTCGTCCTGCCCGTGATCGTGAAAGATGTTGCTCGTTACGTCGGACAGCGCGCCCTCCGCGCCCACGGTGACGACGCGGCCCGCCGTCGGGCGCACCAGGCCGCGCATCTCGGCGCCGTAGCGGTTGGCCACGCCGAAATCCGTCGTCGGGCTGCGGAAGTCGGTGAAGTCGGTTCGCAGCCAGGAGCCGCGCGCCAGCCACGACTCTCGCGGCGATACGGTGTGCTCGAGCGTCGCGGCGAACAGCCCCTTGTCGGAGCGCGTATGCGCTCCTGCCTGCGACCTGTCGATCATGAATGGTTGGTAGGACTGCCCCCGGTCGTCGCACTGGCCGTGCTCGCACCAGAGCAACGGGGCTTGGTACTGATTGCTCGCCCACGAGCCGATGAGATGCAGATGGCTGGTGGCAGACGGCAGCCATTCACCCTTGCCCACCACCTCCCAGTAGTCGCTCCGGTCCTGCTCGCGGTAGCCGTCGGAGTGCCGGCCGCCGGCGGTGAGGCTGGCGCGCACGGCGTCGCCGCCGTACGAGCCGGTCACGTCCAGTCCCTCCTGGGCGCCGATGTAGTCGCGGAACCGCCAGATCGTGTCCGGGGGATTGGCGTAGTAGCCCCCCGTGGTGCGGACACGGGCGTGCAGCCCCGTAGGGATGTCGCGCGTGATCAAGTTGACCACACCGCCGAGCGCGGCGGAGCCGTACAGGGCCGAGCCGGCCCCCTTCACGATCTCCACGCGCTCGACCTGATCTACCGGGAGCATGTCCCAGTTGATGCCGCCGCGATCGCCCTGGTTCGCGGGCACGCCGTCCACCAGCAGGAGCACGCGCGCACCCAGACCCTGCACGTAGCCGGTCGAGCCGCGGATGTTGACCTGGCCGTTCAGGAACTGCACGCCGGGCGCCTTGTCCACCGCTTCGTCCACGGTGTTCACGGCGCGGCGCGCGAGCTCGCTGTCCTGCACGAGCGCGACGCTGGTGACGACCTGGTCGAGAAGCTGCGAGCGCTTCCCGGCCGTCACGACGACGGGCTCCATATGGAGCGCGCTCGGCCGCAACGCAAAGTCGGCGGCGACGGAATCCCCGGGCGCGAGCGTGAGTGTGTCAGCCGCCGCGCGATACCCGAACCGCTGCACGCGCACCACGACCTGGCCCGCGGCGATGCCGGTGAGCGTGTAGCGACCAGCCGCGTCGGTGGCGACGGTGTGTGCGCTGCCTTGGGCGCCGACGCGGGCGTCCTCGAGGGCTTGGCCGGTGGCGGCGTCACGCACGGTACCGCGCACGACCGCGGTCTGCTGCGCTTCCGCGCCGATGGGCGCGACCGCGAGCGAGGTGAGCATGAGGAGTCGCTTCAAGGGCACGGCGGCGTGTAATAGCTGCACGGACGGTGCATCCGCCCGAAATCGATCACGAAGTCGATCCCTTCGGTTTGCGCGGAGACGTTCACGACCCCCGGCTGGCTCGCGTCGGCGGGATCACGATAGTAGCCCGTTTCGCGCAGGGTCGAGTCCGCGTTCTCGAGGGTGAATCCTTGCTTCACCCAAACCGCCACAACCCATTCGTAGCGTCCGGCCGGGAGGGAGACAGCGTAGAACGCGGCGCTGCTGTCAAGCGGCAGCTTCTGCAGCAGGAGCAGCGACGGCTGGAATGTGAACAGGCTGTCGCGCGAGTGAGGGAACGTGTGGTACGCGACGATGTAGACGGCCTGGGTGCTGTCGGGCTCCGTGCCCTGGAACGTCACAGTGCCGCAGATCCCGACGAATCCCTTGGCGCAGACGGGGATCGGCTCCAAGCCGCCGTTGCAGGCGACGTTAAGGACGAGAGCGAGGAGTGCGGCGAAGGCGCGCCGTCGCATGCCAGCAATCTGGACGGAGCGGGCGCGCCGTCAACTTGACCGCGGATTCGGCCGCAAATAACGTTGACTCGCCATGCCCATCTACGAGTACCGCTGCACCAAGTGTCGCACCCGTTTCAGCCACGCGGAGCCGATCGCCGCGCACGGGCGGCGCCGGCCGGCGTGCCCGAAGTGCAAGTCGCGAGCGGTCGAGCAGGTGTACTCGGCGTTCTTCGCGAAGACGGTCCGCAAGAGTTAGCGCGTGTGTTCGAGCGCCTGCGCGACGCCCTGCGGGCCGCTCTCGACGCGGCGACACCGGCGGGAGATCTGCGCGACCTCGCCCGCCAGATGCGTGAGGCGGTGATCGAAGCGAAGGTGGCGGTGCAGGAGCTGCGCGATGCCCTCGGCCGCACCGAGCGCGAGCTTCAGGCGGAGCGGCAGCGGCTGGTCGACGCCGAGCGGCGCGGTCGGCTCGCGGCAGAGATTCAGGATCAGGAGACGGCGGACGTGGCGCAGCGCTTCGCGACCAAACACGGCGAGCGGGTGCGGGTGCTCGAGCGCAAGCTCGCGGCGCAGCGCGACGAGGTCGCGCTGGCGGAGCGGGAGCTCGCTGAGATGCAGGCGCAGCTCGGCCGTGCCGAGCGCGACCGGCCGGTGACCGAGGCCGAGCGCAGCGCCGAGCGCGCCTGGCGCGACCTGCAGCAGGCGGGCGGGGTCCGGCCCGGGGTGGATCCCTCGGACGCTGGGCTCAAGGACGACCTCGATCGCGCGACGCGGGAGGCAGCCGCAGAGCGACAGCTCAGGGAGATCAAGAAGCGGATGAAGAAGGAGTAGCGATGCTCCTCTTGCTCGCCGCACTCGCGTTGCAACAGTCTCCCACGCCCCTCGCCCCCGCCGACCTGCTCAAGCGCGCGCACACCTACAGCATCGTCGCCTACGACTCCGCGACGGGGGACTTGGGCGTCGCCGTGCAATCGAAGTTTCCCAACGTGGGCGGGATCGTCCCGTGGGCCAAGTCGGCCGTCGGCGCCGTCGCCACCCAATCCCTGGGCAACACCGACTACGGCGAGAACGGGCTCGCCCTGATGGCCTTGGGGACGAGCGCGCCGGAGGCGCTGCGCATTGTGATGCGCGGCGATCCCCGCCCGGCACAGCGCCAGGTGGGGATGGTGGACGCGCATGGCAACGCGGCGAGCTGGACGGGGGACTCGTGCTTCGACTGGGCCGGAGGCCGGACGGGCGGACCGGCGGACGGGCGGATGGGGGGGAAGGGCGCGCTCGTTGTCGGCCGCGATTTCGCGGCACAAGCCAACATCATGGTCTCCGACCAGACGGTGAAGAACATGGCCGAGGGCTTCCAGCGCGCCACGGGCTCGCTCGCGGACCGCCTGATGGCGGCGCTCGTCGCCGGGCAGGCGGGGGGCGGAGACCGGCGGGGGATGGAGTCGGCGGCGCTGCTCGTGGCGCGCAAGAACGGCGGCTACCTCGGCCTGAACGACCGCTACATCGACATCCGCGTCTACGACGACACCAATCCCCTGCGCGAGCTCGCGCGGCTGTACCGGCTGCACCAGCTTTACTTCTTCACCAGCCGGCCCGAGGACCTCGTGCCGATCACGCCGACCATCGTGCGGCAGCTGGAGCCGATCCTGTTGCGCGAGCCGCCGGGCCAGGCGCAGAAGTGGCTCGACGCACCCCAGGGCGTCGCGAACCAGAAGTTCCTGAACGCGCTCGCCAACTTCATGTACTGGGAGAATTACGACGTGCGCGTGCGGATGGACGGCAAGATCGACCGGGTCGTCGTGGACGACGTGCTGAAACGGCGGAAGCCCTGAACGCCCTGCGGCGGCTGCTCGCCTGGTTCCGCGACGCCTACGACGGGCCGCGAGCGACGCATGAGCCCCGACGTTCCGGAGGCACCATGGAGATCAAGCGCGACCGGATGGTCTTTCTCGGCTACGGCAAGTACTGGCGCTCAGACGGCATTGTCGGGCTGATGCCGATCGAGGAGGAGCGCGGGCCCCGGCGCCGCACCAACGTGTTCGTGCAGGGACGCGGCGAGCCGATCGTCGCGTCGCGCACCGAGCAGAGCATCCTGGAGGACATGGGCGCCACCGAAGGCGGCTTCCAGGCGGAGGCGCTGCGCGAGGCCGTGACCGAGCTGCTCACCGCGTTCCACGAGTTCTCTCCCGTGCTGCGGCGGGCCCTGCTGAACGAGCATCATTTCGACGTGGAGAAGTGGGAGCAGCGACTGGGCGAGATCCTCCGCGCCCCGCACGTCCCGGAGACCGTGGAACAGAACGAGCTGTTCGACTGATGACCGCACCCATCGCAGCGCCGACGCGTCGCGACCCCGCCGGCTGGTTCGGCCATCCGGGTGGTCTGTCCACGCTGTTTTTCACCGAGATGTGGGAGCGCTTCAGCTATTACGGGATGCGCGCGTTCCTCATCCTCTACATGACGGCGCCCGCGGCGGCGGGTGGGCTCGAGTTCGACGTGAAGCACGCAGGCTCGGTATACGGCACCTACACCAGCAGCGCGTGGGCGGCGGCGATCTTCGGGGGCATCGTCGCGGACCGGTTCCTGGGGCAGTACCGCAGCGTGCTGTTCGGCGGCAGCATCATCGCCCTGGGCCACTTCACGCTCGCCTTCAAGTCGCTGCCGTTCTTCTACGCCGGCCTCTCGTTCATCGTCATCGGCACTGGCCTCCTCAAGCCCAACGTCAGCACGCTGGTGGGCGGCCTGTACGACCAGAGCGACGCGCGGCGCGACGCCGGGTTCTCGATCTTCTACATGGGGATCAACCTGGGTGCGGCGCTCGGGCCCATCATCGCCGGGTGGTTCGCCCAGCAGGTGAGTTGGCACGTCGGGTTCGCGTGCGCGGGCATCGGCATGTCGTTCGGGCTGGTGCAGTATGTCCTCGGCAAGCGACGCCTCCAGCCGGCGTTCGAGCGGCTCGCGGTGCGTCCCCCGCCGCGCCTGGCCGCGACGGCCGCGAGCGCGGATCCGCGCGCGTCCGCCACGCCGGCGTGGCTCGGCTTTACGCCGGTCGAGTGGAAGCGCATCGCCGCGATGTTCGTGTTCTTCGTGTTCGCGGCGGTGTTCTGGACCGGGTACGAGCAGGCAGGCTCGACCCTCAATCTCTTCGGGGATCGGTACACGCGGCTCTCGGTACTCGGCTTCAGCTTCCCGTCCAGCTGGTACGTGGCCGTACAGGCGATCTTCGTCATTCTCCTGGCTCCGGTGTTCGCGTGGCTGTGGGTGCGCTTGGGCCGGCGGGAGCCGTCGAGCCCCGCGAAGTTTGCCTTCGGGCTGTTCTTCCTCGGCCTGTCGTTCGTCCTGCTGATCCCCGCCGCGGCGGTTGCCCAGAGCGGCTCCGGCGTTCGGGTGAGCCCGTTGTGGCTGGTTGGGTGCTACTTCGTGCAGGAGCTGGGGGAGCTGAGCCTCTCGCCCGTGGGTCTCTCGGTGTTCACGAAGCTCGCTCCCGTAAAGATCGTCGGGATGATGCTCGGGGTGTGGTTCCTGGCCGACGCCTTGGGCAACAAGCTCGCCGGGTGGACCGCGGGGTTCTTCACCTCGATGCCGCTGTCGCAGCTGTTCGGCGCGCTGGCGGCCGTGTGCCTCGGCGCGGCGGCGATCCTGTTCCTGATGATCCAGCCGGTGAAGCGGCTGATGGGGGGCGTGCACTAGCG
>Ga0209266_1001088_pt1 | contig 18744 bp, 20 predicted proteins | sample GraSoiAngelo_132_FD_185889 | JGI IMG/M metagenome (GOLD analysis project Ga0209266, IMG submission 185889) | Grasslands soil microbial communities from the Angelo Coastal Reserve, California, USA - 14_0929_02_40cm (SPAdes) (version 2) | ecosystem: Environmental > Terrestrial > Soil > Grasslands ...
CGAGCCGCGCGCGCTGTAGGCGGTCGCGAGCGTCTTGCCGCGGAAGTTCTGCATGTAGTCGACGTACACGCGGCGCCCCCGCGCGTCGACCGCGCGCTCGACCGTGGCGACGCGCGGATGCCGTTCCGCGACGAGCGTCGCGATGATTTCGCAAAAAAGCCGCCCAGTCTCGTACGACGTGCCGCGCGGCAGCGGGATGTAGACGTGCATGCCCGTCGCCCCGGACGTCTTCGGCACCGCCGGCGTCCCGATTCGCTCGAGCTCGTCGTGAATCCAGCGCGCGACGTCCACGACGGTCGCGAACGGCACTCCGGGCATCGGGTCGAGATCCAGCACGACGTGATTGGCGTCGTCGAGCGAGCCGACGCGCGAGAACCACGGGTCCTGGGAGATGGCGGCGATCTGCGCCATATAAAGGAGCGTGATCAGCGAGCCGCCGATCAACCGACTCGGCACTTCGGTGTCCACGGGCAGCGTTTCCACCCGGACGCCCGGCGGCGCGTCGGCCGGCGCCCGCTGCTGGTAGAACGCCTTGCCCCGCACGCCGTCGGGAAAACGCCGCATCACGAGGGGACGATCGGCGACCGCAGGCAACAGGAGCGGGGCGGCCCACGCGTAGTAGCGCAACAGCGCACCTTTGGTCAGACCTAGAGCCGGCCAGAAGACTTTGTCGAGATGGCTTACCGCGAGCTGTCCACCGCCGGGGAGCTCGACGACCGCCTCGCCGCCACGCGCTTCGATCTCCGCGAGTCTCGCGATCACCTGGCCGGTGGGGCCCGGCGCCGCCGGCCACGGCTCGACGTCGCGCGAGCGTCGCGCGCGGCCACCCGCCCGCCTGGCGGACGCCGCCGCGATCCCCTTGGGTGCGCGCACCGTGATGTCGGGCTCGCGCCGGACCTGCCGGGGATCGACGTCGTCTCGTACGCCGAGATACTTCGGGTGCCGCATCTTGCCATCCGCCGTCCATTCCGTGAACGCGACTTCCACAACCAGCTCCGGCCGTGTCCAGTGTGGCCGCTCGTTGGCGATGGGTCGCGTGGCGAACGGGCACGTCGTCGTCTCCAGCGGCTTGCACAGTGAGGCCAGCCGCGCGAGCTCGCGTTCGCTGAACCCCGTGCCGGTGTGGGCGACGTAGAGCAGCGCATCGCCCTCCCACACGCCGAGGATGAGCGCGCCGAAGTACGGACGGCTGCCACGGCCCTCGGTCCACCCACCCACCACACATTCCTGTCGCCGCAGGACCTTGATCTTGCGCCACGCGGCGCTGCGGCGCCCCGACTGATACGAGGAATCGAGGTGCTTGGCGACCAGGCCCTCCCAACCGTGCGCCAGCACGTCGCGGTACAGCGCGCGCCCGTCTCCAGGCCGGAAATCGGACAGCCGCAGCAGCGTGGTGCCGGTGTTGCCGAAGATGCGCTCCAGCCGCGCGCGACGCGCGGTGAGCGGCAGCGCGCGCACGTCGGTGTCGCCGTCGCGCAGGACGTCGAACGCGACGAACGCGACGGGCTCGGTGTCCTCGCGCCCGCCGATCTCGCGCTCCGACGTGAGGTGAATCCGTCCCTGCAGCCGTTGAAAGCCGGTCGGCTCGCCGTGCTGATCGAGCGCGACGATCTCGCCGTCGAGCAGCACGTCGGCTTTCAGCCGGCGCGCGAACACCTCGAGCGCGCGGGCGATCTCGGGGAACTGCGCGGTCTTGTCGTTGCCGAGGCGCGACCATAGCCGCACGGCGCCCGGACCGCCGCCCGCGCGGACGAACGCGAGCGTGCGGATGCCGTCGTACTTCGGCTCGTACGCCAGGCGCGGATCGACCAGCGGCGCCTCGTCGAGCGAGGCCAGCATCGGGCGTGGCAGCGGCTGTGGCATCGGCGTTGCTGTCAGTGTAGCCATGCCCGACCCGCCGGAGCCCCAAGAGACCCAGCCCACCGAGCGCGTGCACCAGTTCACGGTGAGCCGCGGCATGACCCCCGTCCTCGTCATCGAGACGACGTCCTGGTACCTCGGACTGCTGCAGGCGGCCCTCGCCCGCGTCGCCCTCGAAGGCCAGAACTGAGCGGCAGATTTCTTGCTGACGTCGTCCCCGGAGGTAAACCTATGAAGGCGACCGACCTACTGAAGAAACAACACAAGAGCGTGAAGGCGTTGTTCAAGAAGGTCGAGAACACCGAGGACGCGCGCCGACGCCGTCAGCTCATGGACGAGATCACGAACGAGCTGAAGATCCACACCAAGATCGAAGAGGAGATCTTCTACCCGGCGGTGCGCGAGATCGGCACGTCCAAGGCGGAGGAGCTCGTCGACGAATCCTTCGAAGAGCATCACGTGGTCGACCTCGTGCTCGCGGAGCTGCCGAAGGTCGATCCGGAAGACGACCGATTCGCGGCGAAGATGACCGTCCTCTCCGAGCTGGTGCAGCACCACGCCGACGAGGAAGAGGAAGAGATGTTCCCGATGTGCGAGAAGAAGCTCGGCCGTGAGCGACTGCAGCAGCTCGGCGAGCAGATGCAGCAGATGGCGGAAAGCGGGCAGCGGCGGGCCGCCTGATGCGCCGCTCGGCGGCGTTGCTCCTGATCGTGGCGCTGGTGGCCGTGGCTCTCTGGGCGACCGGCGTGATCACGGTCAACGTCAACCCGCCGAAGACTGAGCACGCGAGCGCCTCGCCGTTCTGGCTCGAGAAGGACGGCGAGGCGCAACTGCCGCCGCCGCTGCGCATCTGGGTCGACCTGGCGAAGGCGACGCGGCCCGCCGTCGTCAACGTCTCGACCACGCAGCGGGCGCGGGCGCGCGGCCCGTTGTCCGACGAGTTCTTTCGGCGTTTCTTCGAGCGCGGCCCGCGCGACGGCGAGCCGCCGCGCGGCCGGCAAAGCCTCGGCTCGGGCGTGATCGCATCGCCCGACGGCTACATTGTCACCAACGTCCACGTCGTGGCCGATGCCGACGAGATCGTCGTCCGCCTGGGCGACCACAGCGAGCACAAGGCCAAGGTCGTCGGCCTCGACCCGCGGACGGACGTCGCGCTGCTGAAGATCGACGCGCGCAATCTGCCCGCGATGCCGTTCGGCGATTCCGATCGGCTCGAGGTCGGCGAGCCCGTGATGGCGATCGGCAATCCGTTCGGTCTCGAGCAGACCGTCACCACCGGCATCGTCAGCGCGAAGGAGCGCTTCATCGGCAGCGGTCCGTACGACGATTTCATCCAGACCGACGCGTCGGTGAATCCCGGCAACTCCGGCGGTCCACTCGTGGACACGCGCGGCTCGCTGGTGGGGATCAACACCGCGATCTTTTCGCAGACCGGCGGCTCGGTCGGTATCGGCTTCGCGATTCCCGTGAACCTCGCCAAGGACGTGCTGCGCCAGCTCAAGGACCGCGGGGAGGTGGTGCGCGGCTATCTCGGCGTGTCGGTGATGCCCATCACGCCGGAAGCGCGGCAGGCCGCGCGCCTCGAGAGCAGCCGCGGTGCGCTCGTCGCGGAAATCGTATCCGGCTCGCCGGCGGCCGGGGCCGGCCTCAAGCCCGGCGACGTCATCGTAGCCTTCCAGAATGAGCCGATCCAGAGTCCGCACGACCTCACGCGGCGCGTGGCCGCGACCCCGCCCGGCTCGAAGGTGACGCTGCGGGTCGTCCGCGGCGGCACCCAGACGTCGGTCGACGCGACGCTTGGCCGCCTGAAGGACACGACCGCCGCGGTGCCGGCCGCCGAACGTTGAGCGGCTTTCCCCGAACCGTCTGCTACGATCTACAGCCGAGGAGGACTCCATGACCAGACTCATCGCGATACTGGTGGCGCTGCTGTTCGCGCTCGGCGCGGTGTCGGTGCCGATGGCGAACGCGGGCGGCACGACGACCAAGGCCCCGACCAAGAGCGACAGCCCGGAGGCCAGAGGCGGCGCCGGCAAGCCGATGAAGAAGCAGCTCGACATCAACAGCGCGAGCGACGAGGATCTCAAGCAACTGCCCGGCATCGGCGACGCGCTGTCGAAGAAGATCAGCGACAACCGCCCCTACAAGCGGAAGGACGAGCTGGTCTCCAAGAAGGTGCTGCCGCGCGCGACGTACGAGAAGATCAAGGACCAGATCGTCGCCAAGCAGGACACGGCGGCGACCAAAAAATAGTCCGTGACTCCGGCGGGGCGGAGCATCACTCCGCCCCGTCGCGCACGCTTTCACGCTGAAGCCCATCCCGCTGCACGCTGTCCGGACGCTCTTCCTCGAGCGCCAGCATCTGACGCGGCCGCGCCGTCACCCGCTCGGCGCCAGCGGTCTGGTTCGCTTCGTCGAAGACGTCGGCGGCGTGCAGCTCGACTCGATCAACGTGCTCGATCGCGCCCATTACCTGACGGTATGGAGTCGCTTCGGACGCTACGATCGCGCGCGCTTCGATCGCCTCGTATATGAGCGTCGGCTGCTGTTCGAGTACTGGGCGCACGCGGCGTGCCTGGTGCCGGCGTCGATGCTGCCGTGGTGGCGACGCGCCATGCTCGACTACCGTGTGAGGCACACGGGATGGTCCGACTGGCTGCGCCGCAACACCCGCACGCTGCGCCAGGTGCGCGAGGCGATCGCGCAGAACGGGCCGATGGCCAACGCCGACTTCGAGGGCCGCCGCGCGCGCGGCGCCGGCGCCGGCTGGTGGAACTGGAAGCCGGTGCAGCACGCGCTGCACTATCTGTGGATGAGCGGGGCGCTGGCTATTCACTCCCGCCGGCACTTCCACAAACGGTTCGACCTGCTCGAGCGCGCGATGCCCGACGCCGCCGGCGTGCCTGTCGTCTCGCCGGAGGAGTTCCGGCGCTGGCACATCGAGCGTAGTCTGCACGCGATGGGCGCCGCGACGGTGCAGGACGTCGCCGGCTATCTGACGTTTCCGCGATTCGGGCCCGGTGTGCGCCGGGCGGCGATGGCCGCGATGCGCGCCGCCGGTGAGATCACCGAGATCGAGGTGGAGGGCTCGCGCGTGTCCTGGCTGGCCCTCACGCGCGATCTGCCCGCCCTGGCGCGTGCGGCGCGTCGTCCCGAGGCCTCGCGCGGCACGACGCTACTGTCTCCGTTCGACTCGTTGCTCTGGTATCGCGAGCGCGTGGCCCGCCTGTTCGGCTTCGACTATCGCATCCAGGTGTACACGCCGAGCGCGAAGCGGCTGCACGGCTACTACACGCTGCCGATCGTACACGACGGCCACCTGATCGGCCGGGCGGATGCCAAGGCGTATCGCGCCGAGCGCCGTCTCGAGGTGCTCAGCGTGCATTTCGAGCCGTGGTTCGCGGCCGGGCGGCCGGCGCCGAGCGGGCTCGGTGTCGTCGACGCCGATGCCGCGACGGCGGGACTCGCAGCGGCGCTGGCCTCGCTCGCGACGTTCGTCGTCGGCGGCGGCGAGGTGACGCTCTCGCGCGTGACGCCGCAGCGACTGCGCACGCCGCTCTCGCGTGCGCTGAGTGCCGGGCGCGCCTAGTCGGCGACGAGCACGAAGTCGGTGGTGATCGCGCGTTGCCCGTCGCGCGGATAGAGCTGCGTGACGAGCGTGCGGTGTCCCGCCGCGCTGATCTTGACGTGCAGGTGCGGCGGGCGGCCGGGGTAGCGGCCGGGCGCGACGGTTTCGTAGCGGAACGCGCCCTCGCCGCCCGTCCGCTGGGTGGCGCGCAGCTCGTCCTGGTAGTCGCCGCGGCCGTCCGCCGACCACCACTCGAGCCGGGCCCCGGGCAACGCAGCGCAGCCTCGCGTCGAGCGCACGGTGCCGTTGACGACGAGGCCATGGCCGGTGACCGCGCGCTCCGGCGCGTCGGGCTTGTAGAACGGTCCGAGCATGTCGGGTTTCGTGGGTGCGCACGAGGGCGACTGGGCCGCGGCAGCGGCGGCGACGACGAGGCTCAGCGCCAGCGTGAGCACAACGCGCGTCATGCGCGCATGGTAGCATCGCGCGCTGAATGCGAAGAGCACGCATCGCGATCGCACACTCGTTGGATCCGGCCTGGGGCGTGGCCGCGGTCCGCATCGTCATGGGCCTGATCTTCGTCACGGCCGGATGGAGCAAGATCGCGAACGGCTTCGGCGCGGTCGCCGCGAACTTCGGCAAGATGGGCATGCCCGCGCCCGGCATCACGGGGCCGTTCATCGCGCTGCTCGAGCTGATCGGCGGCGCGTTGCTGCTCGCCGGCATTGCCGGACGCTGGCTCGGCCTGCTCTTCGCCGTCGAGTTCGTCGTGGCGACGTTCCTCGTGAAGCTCCCGAGCGTCGGCTGGGCCGGCGCACGCCTGGATGCCATGCTGCTCGCCGGTGCGCTCTTGATCTTCTTCGCGGGCTCGGGCCGCCTGTCCGTCGATGACGTCTGGCTGGAGCGCCGGCGAGCGTGACGCGCGAGGTGTGGCGGGTGTTCGCGACGTACGTCGCGGCCGTCGCGAGCATCTTCGTGGCCTCGAGCATGGCCATCGTCACGCTGAAGTCGATGTTTCCCGAGACGCCCGATCAGGCGCTGCTCGCATCGCTGTCCGCCCTCATCGCCGGTAGTCTCGCCTCGTCGTTCGCGTTGATCGTCACGCTGCTCGCGGTCGTCCAGCCGGAGGCACCGGCCGCCCTGCGCCTGGCACCGGGTTGGGAGACGGGTCGCGCGCTCGCGATGATGGTGCTCGGCATGCTGGCGCTCGGACAGATGCTCGACTCGCTTACCTGGCTGCTCGGACTGGCGCAGCGGGGGTCGATGGTGATCGTCCGGCGAGTGCTCGAGGGCGCGGTCGGGCCCGACCTCTTCGCCGCCGTCGTCGTCTTCGGCGTGATCGCGGGTGTGGCCGAGGAGCTGTTTTTCCGTGGCTACATGCAGACGCGTCTGGTCCAGGCGTGGGGCGCGCCGCGCGGCGTCGCGGCGACGGCGGCGTGCTTCGGCGTGCTGCACGTCGACATCGCCGGCGTGCACATCGTGCTCGCGTTCGCGATGGGCGTCTATCTCGGCCTCGTCGTGGAGCGCACGGGCAGCGTGCTGCCCGCCATCGTTTGTCATGTCGTGAACAACGTCGTCTACACGCTGCAGACCGCGCTCGGCGGCACCGTCGAGGACCGCGCGACCAACGGCGTGATCGCGGCGGCGTGCGCGCTCTTGTTCGCGCTCTGCCTGGCGTGGCTGCGCCGCGCGGCGCCGCCCCCGGCGCGCGCGTGAACCTTGCGAGCGCGGCTCACCGACCGTACCCTACGCTGCGTTGTCGTCGTCCATCGATCCACCAGCCACGAGGCGGAGGTCCGAATGTCCGAGCTGACGCGGCGCTATGTCGTCATGAGCCTCGCCACCGCAGCGCCGTTCGATGTCGACGATCACGACGGCGTCTTCGTCCTCAAGCCCTGGAAGGATCCGGCCGCGCTGCGCGCGCTGACCGCGTATCGCGACAACTGTTATCCCGAGCTGGCGCGCGACCTCGACGCGTGGATCCGCGCGATCCAGCAGGGGCCCGCCGTGCGCGGCGACGTCGGGCGCCGCAACGAGCCGCACGTGCGTCGTCGCGACGGCGGGCACGGTGGCCAGCGGCGCGCCAAGCCGCGCGCACCCGGGCCGAAATCGAGCGGTCCGGAGTCCCGCGCATCGCGAACCGCGCACCCGCGCTCGAAGCCGGGCTCGCGCCACCCGCGACGACAAAAACGGCGGCGCCGTCGGCGGTGACGGCCGCCGACGACCTCGCCCCGCGCCGCATCGCCGCGCGCGGCGCCTTGGGCCAAGGAGCCACCCGATGAGCGACGATCTGGTCAAAGAATGCATCGGCGCGCGCGACGAGGCGCGGCCGCACCGGCCGCCGAGCGAGACGCGGCGTCTGAGCCTGAGCGAGGCGTATGCGGTGCAGGATCGGCTGCGCGAGACGCTCGTCGGCCGCGGTGAGTGCGTCGCCGGCTGGAAGGCCGGCTTCACCAACAAGGCGGGACAGGAGGCGTGGCAGGTCTCCGAGCCGGTCTGCGCTTTTCTGCTGGCGAGCGGCGTGCTCTCGAGCGGTGCCGAGATCGGCGCGGCGCGGTTCGTCAAGCCCGGTGTGGAGGCGGAGGTCGCCTTCGTGATGAAGCACGAGTTGGCCGGACCCGGCGTCACGGCGACGCGCGCGCTGCAGGCGGTGGAGGGCGCGCTGCCGGCGCTCGAGCTGATCGACTTCCGTCACAGCGGCAAGGCGATCGGCACCGACGCCGTCGCCGAGGGCGTCTATGCCAAGGCGATCGTGCTCGGTGGCGCGCTGACGCCGCTGACGGGCATCGACCTCGCGCTCGAGGGACTCGTCTACGAGCAGAGCGGCGTCGTCGTGGGCACCGCCACCGCATGGGAGGTGATGGGCAATCCGCTCAACTCGCTGGCCTGGATCGCCAATCACCTGGGCGCGCGCGGCCTCGGTCTGCGCGCCGGCGACGTCGTGATGACCGGCTCGGTGTCGAAAATTCTGCAAGTGAAGGTGGGCGACACGGTACGGGCGACCTTCACCCGGCTCGGCTCGGTGAGCGTGCGGTTCGCATGAACGACGCCGCCGTCGTCGTCACGACCCGGTCGTGACGACGGCGGACCTCGTGGCCCGCACGCGCGCGCGGCTCGCCGCGCGCGACCGCCGGATGGTGGTGGGCGGGCCGCTGATCAAGGCCGCGGTGCTGTTACCGATCCTCGACCGCAGCGAGCCGTGGCTGGTCTTCGCGAAGCGGACGACCACCGTCGCTCAGCACGCCGGACAGATTTCGTTTCCGGGTGGGCGCGTCGATCCGCGGGACGCCGGCTTCCTCGAGGCGGCGCTGCGCGAGGCCCACGAGGAGGTGGGCCTGCCGCCCGAGCAGGTCGAGCCGCTCGGCGCGCTCGACGACCAGGAAACGATCGCGACCCAGTTCATCATCACACCGTGGGTCGGCCTCGTGCGCGAGCCGGTGGCCTGGAAGCCCGACGGGCACGAGATCGAGCGGGTGATCGAGGTGCCGGTCGCGGCGCTGCTCGACCGCGCCAACACCCGCACCGAGCACTGGACGCGCGACGGCGTCACGCGCGAGGTCTATTTCTACCAGTACGCCGGCGAGACGATCTGGGGCGCGACGGCGCGCATCCTGCGCGACTACCTTGCCATCGTCGCCGCGCCCTGATCCGCGCACGCGCGCGGACGGACCGACGGTCGGCCTCTGCGCCACGTGCGCACACGGTCGGCGCGTGGAGTCGGCGCGCGGCGCGGTGTTCTGGCGGTGCGCCCGCAGCGCGGACGATCCGCGGTTTGCGAAGTACCCGCGGCTGCCGATTCTGAAATGCGTGGGCTTCGCGCCGACCGACGCCGCCGGCGCGGCCGGGCCGGGCTAGCCCTTCACGCCGCCCGCGCCCCAGCCCTGGACCAGATAGCGCTGCACGCCGGCGAAGAACAGGACCGCCGGCAGCGTGATCATGACGCCGGCGGCCATGATCATCCCCCAGTCCACGATGGTCGCGTTGAAGAGGTCGTTGACGCCGACGGGCAGCGTCTTGAGCTCTTCAGACGTGATCAAGACGAGCGCAAACAGGAAGTCGTTGTAGGCGAGGATGAACGTGAAGATCGCCGCCGCGATCAGCCCGGGCAGCGCCAGCGGCAGGACGACGTGCCAGACGGCGCGCGCGCGGCCGGCGCCGTCCACCATCGCCGCCTCCTCGAGCTCGAGCGGGATCGACTCGAAGAACGCGCGCAGCAGCCACAGGCAGAACGGCAGGCAGAAGGTCGTGTACGACAGCACGAGCGCCAGCCGCGTGTTCACGATGCCGAGCTGTTTCACGAGGATGTAGAAGGGAATGATGATCATGACGGGCGCGAACATGTAGGTGGTGAGGATCAGCCCCGCGACCTTCTCGCGTCCGGCGAAGGCGAAGCGGGTGAGACCATAGGCGCCGAGCGCGGAGACGCTGAGGGTGACCGCCACCGTGGCGAGCGAGACCACCGCGCTGTTGCGGAAGAACGTCAGGAACGCGGTCTCGCCGAAGAGTCGGGCAAAATTCTCGAGCGTCGGATGCGCGGGCACCAGCCGCGGCGGCGTGGCGAAGATCTCGGCCGAGGGCTTCAGCGACGTGGCCAGCATCCAGAAGAGGGGAAAGGCGCCGACCACCAGCAGCGTGAGCCCGCCGATGTACAGCACGCCGGCGCGTCCGGCGCCGCCGCGCGTCACGACATCGCCTCCTCGCGCTCGAAAACGCGGAAGTACACCGCGGTGGCCACGATGAGCATCACGAACATGATCACGGCGAGCGCCGCGCCCATGCCCGCCTGCAGATAGGTGAAGCTGCGCGCATACGCATAGACGGGCAGCGTGCGAATGTAGCGGCTGACGCCGCCGTCGCCGGCCATGAGCCACACCGTGTCGAACTTGGTGAACATCCAGATCGAGCGCAGCAGCACGATGACGAACAGCACGCTGCGCGTCTGGGGCAGCGTCACGTGCCGGAAGCGGCGCCAGGCGCCGGCGCCGTCCACCGTCGCCGCCTCATAGAGCTCGGGTGGAATGGTCTGGAGCCGGGCGAGATACGTGACCACGACGAACGGAAAGAACTGCCACACGCTCGTGATGACGAGCGACGTCATGATCCAGTCCTTGCCGAGCCACGCCACCGGCCCCCGCACTGCGCCGGCCGCGATGAGCAGATGATTCACCAGGCCATAGGAGTCGTTGAGCAGCCACTTCCAGAGCATCACGGCGACGATCGTCGGGATCACGTACGGGAACAGGACCACGCCGCGCAGCAGCGTGCGACCGCGGAAGCCCTCGTTCAGCAGCAACGCCGTCGGGATGCCGACCGCCAGCTGTAGCACGAGCGTGGCCCCCGCGTACACGAGGCCGTGGCCGAAGCTGTTCCAGAACTCCTCGTCGTGGGCGAAGTACACGTAGTGCCCGAGGCCGACGAAGCGCTGCACGGGCAGGAACGCGTGCTTGTCGAAGAGGCTGATCCAGGCGTTGTACAGGACCGGAAACACGACGAGGCCGCCGAGCAGCAGCAGCGACGGGGCGAGGAGGAGCCAGCCGGCGACGGCGTTCTGCCTCACTCGCCGCGATCTCCGACCGCGACTACGACCAGCGCTTGTGACCCAGCTGTGTCAGGAGCTCCTCGGCGCGCTTTTGGGCGCGATCGGCCTCGGCCTTGGGCGGCTTCTGCCCGACCATGACCTCGACGACCATGTCGGCCACGATGCTCGAGCCGTCGAGCTCGGCGAGGAAGGGCAGCAGGTTGTCATCGGGCCGCGTGAAGCCCAGCGGCAGCAGGCGCTTGTCCCGCAGCGCCGCGAGCATGGCGTCGTGCCAGGACTTCCACTTCTTGATGCGTGGGTGCGCGAGGTACTCGGGGTCGTTGAGCATGGACTTGAAGATCGGTGTCAGATGGATCGGCACCGAGTGGCAGTAGGCCAGGTAATGCTCCTTCTTGTAGAACAACTTCAAGAATTCGAACGCCTCGTTCGGGTACTTCGACTGCGAGAACACGGCCCAGTTCTCGCCGTCGAGCGTCGTCATGCCGATCTTCCCGGACGGTCCGCGCGGGCGCAGCATCGGCGCGAAGTGCTCGGGGTCGCGCATGTTCTCGGGCGCATACTTCTCGATGTAGCCGATGGCGCGCGCCCCCGAGAGATGCGACATCGCGATCTTGCCGGTGGCCAGCGCGGCCTGCGTGTCGAGATACTTCTGTCCCGACCAGCCCGCGGGCTGGAACCGGTTGAGCTTCTGCAGGTAGTCGAGGATTTCGAGCATCGACTTGCCGTTCAGTTGTGGCCGCCACGTCTTGGCGTCGACCCAGGTGCCCCCGTTGGAGGCCAGCCACTCCGCGGGATGCACGAAGCCCATGTAGAGCTTCTCGCCGGGCACCTGAATCGCGTAGCGCCCGTCCTCCGTGAGCGCCGCGCAGAGCTTCAGCATGTCGTCGAAGGTCTCCGGCGGCTTCAGGCCCTTCTTCTCGCGCAGGTCGCGCCGCTCGCAGAAGTACGTCGCGCCCATGGCGTGCGTCACGCCGTAGTACTTGCCGTCGAAGTGCTGCAGCTTGAGCGTCGCCTCGTGGATGTCGCTCTCGCCGAGCGCGCGGATCAGTTCGTCCATCGGCCGCAGGAGATGCTTCACGTAGAGGGAGGCGGTCATGAACGGGTTGAGGTGCGTGAGGTCGGGCGGGCTGCCGGCGGCGAGCGCGGCCAGCAGTTTGGTGTTGAGATCGCCCCAGCCGAGGGCCTGCTGCTTGACCTTGAAGCCGGGGAACTTGCGCTCGAACTCGGCGATCGAGGTCTCCTGGATGGTCTTCACCGTCTGGGGCTCGACCTCGGTGTGCCAGACGTTGAGCTCGCGCCCCTGCTGGCCGAGGGCGGCCGGCGCGCCGGCAAGCAGCGTGGCGCCGGCGGTGAGCGACGTGGTTTTGAGGAAGTCGCGACGGGAGACGGTCGACACTCGCGTCATGCTCCGCTCCTTCAGGTAGTCCCTCACGGTGCCCAGAGATAGAGGAAGTGCGGCCCGGCTCCGGCCCCGGCCAGCGTCGCCAGCCGCTCGACCGTCGTGTCCAGGGCGTGCGCCTCGGTGCGCGTCTGCGCGTAGTACGTCGCCTGGTACTCGCGCGGCCGCTTGTAGACGATGACCTTGGCCTCGTCCACGCCGATCGCGCTGCGCGCGGCGGCGAGCGCGTCCGGCATGTAGCCGATGGCGTCCACGAGACGCCGATCGAGCGCCTGTGGCGCGGTGTAGATGCGCCCGTCGGCGAGCCCGCGTGCGGTGTCTTGCGGCAGCCGTCGCCGCTCGACGACCTTGGCCACGAACTGCCGCTGCAGCTCGTCGATCACCGACTGAAAGATTCCGCGCTCCTCCGGCGTCAGTGTCCTGAACGGGCTTCCCATGTCCTTGTGCTCGGCCGACTTGAACGTGCTCGTGGCGACGCCCACCTTGCCCAGCAGCCCTTCGACGTTGGCGGTGACCATGATGGTGCCGATGGAGCCGGTCACTGTGGTCGGATGCGCGACGATGCGGTCGGCGGCGAGCGCGATGTAGTAGCCGCCCGAGGCGGCGACGTCCATCAGGGCGGCGATGACCGGCACCTTCGTCTCCTCGCGGAACAACGTGACCTCGCGATAGATGATGTCCGATGCGGTGACCGTGCCCCCGGGGGTGTTGATGCGCAACACGAGCGCGCGCACGTCACGATCCTTCGCCGCCTTCGTGAGCTCCTCGCGGATGCGCACCAGCATCGGCACGCGCGCCGGCGGGGGGCCGAGGCCCAAGCCGCTGGACGGCGCCTCGTCGGTGATAAAACCCGAGACGTCCATGAGGAGGATCTTGGCCTCGCCCTTGCCCTCGACGACCTCTTCCTCCAGCGGCCGGATGCGTGGCGTCAGGTCCACCGAGAGCACGGAGCAGCCGGTCAGCATCGCCAGCAGGAGCACGAGCGCGATCACGCGCGGCATGGCGGCAAGTATACTAGCGCCCCATGAGTCTCTCCATCGACGACGTGCATGCCGCCGCGCGGCGCTTGCGCAATCGCATCCACCGCACGCCCGTCGTGTCGTGCCAGTCCCTGGACGATGCCACCGGACTGACGGTGTTTCTCAAGTGTGAAAACCTCCAGCGCGCGGGCGCCTTCAAGATCCGCGGCGCGCTCAACAAGCTGCTGACGCTGAGCGCCGACGACCGGCGCCGCGGCGTCGTCGCGTTCTCCTCCGGCAATCACGCGCAGGGCGTCGCCCTGGCCGCGCGCATGACCGACACGACCGCGATCATCTGCATGCCCTCCGACGCACCGAAGCTCAAGCTCGAGGCCACCCGTCGCTACGGCGCCGAGGTCGTCTTCTACGATCGCCAGCGCGACGACCGCGAGGCGGTCGCCCGCGGGCTGGCGGAGAAGACCAATCGCGTGATCGTGCCGCCGTTCGACGACTACGCGATCATGGCCGGGCAGGGGACGGCCGCCCTCGAGCTCTTCCAGGACGTTCCGTCGCTCGATGCGCTGTTGACGCCGGTCGGCGGCGGCGGGCTCATGGCCGGCTGCGCCACCGTGGCGCGGACGCTCTTTCCCGGCATCCAGATCTTCGGCGTCGAGACGGACACCGCCAACGACACGCACCTGTCGCTGCGCAAGGGCGAGCGGGTGACGATTCCGCCGCCGCCGACGATCGCCGACGGCATCCGCCTCACCACGCCCGGCGCGCTGACGTTTCCGATCCTCAAGGCCACCATCAATGACGTCGTGCTGGTCAGCGACGACGAGGTGCGCGAGGCGGTCCGCTTCCTCGCGCTGCGCGCACACCTGGTCGCCGAGCCTACCGGCGCCGTGGCGGCGGCGGCGGTGCTGTCGGGACGCCTCTCGCTGCCCCCCGGCGCGCGGGTCGGCGTGGTGCTCTCCGGCGGCAACGTCGATCCCGACGTCCTCGGCGACCTCCTGCGCGGCTGAGGGCGTGCCGAACTTCCTCAGAGAGTGCGTCGCACGCGAGGGCCAGGAGGACGCGCTGCGCGACGACCTCGTCGCGGCGCACGAGCGCTTCGCGCGCGCGATGCCGCATCTCGTCGAGGTCCTGCTCTATCGCGAGCACTTCATGAGCCGCCGCTTCCTTTCGATCGTCCGTTACGACGACGAGCGCGCCGTGGCGAGCCTCGAGCGCGGCGAGATGCTCGACGCCCTCGCCGCGGTGGAGCGCGCGCGGTGTGACGGGCCCGGGGACTCGCGGCCGCTCGTGCTGCTGTACGAGCACGCCGCGGTTCCACAGCGAGGCCAGTACAGCGTGATCGCGCTGCTCACGGCCTTGTCGGAGGGCACGGCGAACGAGGTCGGCCGCCGCATGGCGGGCGGTGCTAACGCGCTGGTCGAGCGCTTCAAGCCGACGCGGTTGGTGGTGGCGCGCGTGGTCGACCGGCTCCGCCTGCTCGTGATGCTCGACGCCGGCCAGGCGATCGACATCGACCGATATCTGGCCTCGTCGCTTCGTCGCCAGCACATGGACGCGCTGGCGCCCTACCTGTCGGCGCCGCCCCAGTGGTACGCGCTCGATCCGGTCTGGCGCTACTTCCGCGACGACTAGCGGGCCGCGCCCGCGGCCAGCCGCAGATCCTCGACGAGCATTCCGTACAGACGCTCCTGGGCGGCGGCGTCCTCGCCGCGCAGTACGGCCGATGGATGGAGCGTGGCGAGCGTCTGGGGCGCCCACCGTGTCGAGAACACGCGGCCGCGATCGCGCATGAGACGGAAGTCGTCGCCGAGCAGCGCGCGCGCCGCCGTCGCCCCCAGGCACACGAGCGTCTCGGGCGTGAGGCGCGCGAGCTCGGCCTCGACCCAGGGCCGGCAGGCGACGATCTCGGACAGGCGCGGCGTCTGGTGGATGCGGCGTTTGCCTCGCAGCACGAACTTGAAGTGTTTCACGGCGTTGGTGACGTAGATGGCGTCGCGATCGATGCCGACATCGCGGAGCGCACGGTCGAGCACCTCGCCCGCCGGCCCGACGAATGGCGCATCGCGCAGGTCCTCCTGATCGCCCGGCTGCTCGCCCACGAGAACGACACGCGCGTCGGCGGGGCCGCGGCCGAAGACCGTCTGCGTCGCGTCGCGATAGAGCGGACAGCCGCGGCACTGTTTGGCCGCCTTCGCGAGCGTCGCGAGATCGGCGTCGGCCGGCACGAACGCGGCGGCGCCGCCGCCCTCGGCCTGGAGCCGGAGCACTTCCTGGCGCTCGGCCTGCTCGGCCTCGCGGCGCCCCTGCGCGGCGAGGCCGTGAAGGCGGCGAACGGCCGGATCGCCGCGGTCGTCGAGTAGATCGCGCCGCTCGTTGACGATGCGCCACAACACGTCGTAGAGCGCGCCCCAGCGCGTCGGGTCGCTGGCCGTCGCCGCCTGGCGCGCCAGCTCGAGGAAGCGCGGTGGCACGCGGAAGAATTTCGAGGCCCGCGGCGCCGGCGGCGCGTCGGGCCGCTCGCGCCACTCGACATCCGCGGGGCTGACGCCGTCGCTCAGCAGTGCCCGCGCGGCCGCCTGCCAGCGCTCGAAGGTGGGCTCGAATTCGACGGTGACCATCGCCGCACCACTCCCGCCCGGGCGCTCATCGCCGATGGAAGCCGGGCACGACCTCCTCGGCGAGCTGACGCAGCTGGTCCAGCATCATCTCGGGCGGGCACATCGGCCGCACGATGAACTTCGACCCTCCGCCGGCCACGTATTCGTCGAGACGCTCGCGCAGCAGCGCCGGCGGGCCGAACGCCGTGCAGCGCTCGAGCGTCGCGTCGTCCACGCGATTGCGCGGGACGAACGGCGCCGCCAGCGCGCGCGCCTCGGCGCGATCGCGTGCGAAGCAGAAATTGACGAGTGTGCCGAAATGATCCGCGGGCACCTCCCGTCCGGCCTCCGCGGCGAACCGCTGCGTCTGTGCGACCCCAGCGGCGAAGCGATCGGGCGGAATGAAGGAGGGGATCCAGCCGTCGCCGAGTCGTCCCGCGCGGCGCATGGCCGCCTCGCTGTTGCCGCCGATCCACGCGGGCATCGGCTGCTGGATCGGCCGCGGCAGCACGGTGATCTTGTCCAGCCGCCAGAACTCGCCCTCGAAGGTGACCTGATCCTCGCTCCAGCACCGACGCATGATCGTCAGCGCCTCGTCCGTGCGCCGGCCGCGCTCCTTGAACGGCACGCCGGCGGCCTGGAACTCGCGCTCCTGCTCCACGCCGATGCCGAAGGCCGGCAGCATGCGGCCGCCGGAGAGGTAGTCGATCATCGCGATCTCACGCGCCGCGGTCACCGGGTTCCGGAACGGCGTGATGAACACGCTCGGCCCGAATTTCAGCCGTCGAGTCCGCGCGGCGACGGCGGCCAGCGTCGTCATCGGCTCGGGCACGGGCAGCGGTGAGGACAGGCGCTCGGAAAACCACAGCGAGTCGATTTCCGTCGTCTCGCACAGGTCTACCAGGCGCCACAGAAACGCCGCACCCTCGGGACCCGCCGGCCACGGGCCCGGCATGACGCCGACCCGGTACTTGATCTGCATTGCGCGCACTCTACCATCTTTGTAGAATGAATCGCGGTTCAGTCACGGGAATGCGCAATCCCGACAAGCCCCAGCAGATCATCGACGCGGCCGTGCGCGTGTTCGCGCGCAACGGCTTCTACAACTCACGCGTGTCGGACATCGCGCGCGAAGCCGGCATCGCCAGCGGCACCATCTATCTCTACTTCAAGACCAAGGACGAGATCCTCGTCACGCTCTTCCGGGAAAAGATGGCGGAATTCGTGAGCGGGCTGCGCAAGGACATCGCCGCGGAGCCGAACGCGCCCGCCAAGCTGCGCCGCCTGGTGCGCCTGCACTTCGAGACACTGGAGGCGCAGCCGGACATGGCGGAGGTCGTCCAGGTCGAGCTGCGCCAGGGCCAGAAGTTCTTCCGCGGCGCGTCCGCCCACGAGATCTCCGCGTACTTCGACCTGATCGGCTCAATTCTGACAGCAGGCGTGGACGCCGGCGTCTTTCGCGCGGATCTCCCCATCAAGGTCGCAACCAGGATGCTCTTCGGGGCCATGGACCAGCTGACGACCTCCTGGGTGCTCGGCAAGCGCGGCTACCGGCTCGTGGAGGCCGCCGAGCCCGTGGCCAACATCTTCCTCAAAGGAGTTACCCGCGATGGGATTTGAAACGCTCGTGCTCGCGCGCGAGGAGACGTTCGCGATCGTCACCCTCAATCGCCCGCCGGCCAACGCCATCAGCGAGCCGCTCATCCGCGAGCTGAACGACGCGCTCAACTCGGTGCGCGACGACGACGCCGTGCGCTCCGTGATCATCACCGGCGCCGGCGACAAGATCTTCTGCGGCGGCGCCGACCTCGGCTCGGCGTTGATGCGCAAGATCGAGCGGTTTGGGAAGCCCGTCATCGCCGCGATCAATGGCCACGCGATGGGCGGCGGGATGGAGATCGCGATGGCCTGCCACTTCCGGCTGATGAAAGAGACGGCGCGGATGGGCCAGACCGAATCCAATCTCGGTATCATCCCGGGCTACGGCGGGACGCAGCGGCTGCCGCGCCTCATCGGTCGCACGAAGGCGCTCGAGTTTCTGATTCTCGGCACGCAGATTCCGGCGCCCGAGTGTCTGCAGCTGCGCCTGGTCAACCGGCTCTGCAAGGAGAGCGAGACGCTCGCCGACGCGAAGGCGCTCGCGCGCCAGCTCGGCAAGCGCGCGCCGCTGGCGACGGCCGCCATCATCAGGGCCGTCGACGAGGGCCTGGAAGCGCCGATGGCCAAATCGATCGATATCGAGCTGGAGGCTTTCATGCCGACGCTGCGCAGCGAGGACGCGGCAGAGGGAATCCAGGCGTTCTTCGGCAAGCGCGAGGCGCAGTTCAAGGGCCGGTAATGGATCTCGGCGTTCGCGGCAAGGTCGCGCTCGTCACCGGTGGCGCCCGGAGCCTCGGCAAGGCCGACTGTCTGGCGCTCGCGGCCGAGGGCTGCAAGATCGCCGTGCTCGATCTGGATCCCGAGGGCGCCGAGGTCGCGGCCAAGGAGATCGTCGCCGCTGGCGGCGTCGCGCGTGGCTACGGCGGCGACATCCGCGACACGGGGCAGGTGACGGCGGCCGTTGCGGCGATCGAACGCGATCTGGGTCCCGTCGACATCTGCGTCAACAACGCCGGCCTGATCTATACGGTCGGCCAGCTGAAGGACATGCGCGACGAGGACTGGGAGCTGAACCTCTCGGTGAACGTCACCGGCACGTTCAAAGTCACGCGCGCGGTCTTTCCAGGCATGCGCGAGCGGCGCTGGGGCCGCATCATCGTGATGGCGTCGATCGCCGGACTCATGGGCGGCTTCGGACAGACGGC
>Ga0209266_1001093_pt1 | contig 18692 bp, 11 predicted proteins | sample GraSoiAngelo_132_FD_185889 | JGI IMG/M metagenome (GOLD analysis project Ga0209266, IMG submission 185889) | Grasslands soil microbial communities from the Angelo Coastal Reserve, California, USA - 14_0929_02_40cm (SPAdes) (version 2) | ecosystem: Environmental > Terrestrial > Soil > Grasslands ...
ACTCACCCTCGACGTAGGCGAAGCTCACGTTCAGGTTGCCGGGCAGGCGGTGGACCGGGTGCCCGTTCAGGAAGATCTCGTCGAGCTGCGAGAAGAGCCCCTCGCGGAGCCGCTCGCGCAGCCCGAGCAGACGCTGCGCCTCGTCCGCCATGCCCTCGCGGCAGAGGTCGCACGCCTTTCCGAAGCCGACGATGCCCGGCACGTTGAGCGTCCCGGAGCGGAAGCCGCGCTCGTGGCCGCCGCCGTCGATGATGGGCGTCAGCCGCACGCGCGGGGCCTTCGCACGCACGTAGAGCGCGCCGATGCCCTTCGGCCCGTACATCTTGTGCGCCGACATGGAGAGGAGGTCGATGTTCATCGCCTCCACGTCGACCGGGAGCTTGCCGACCCCCTGGGTCGCATCGCTGTGGAAGAGGACGCCCTTCTCGTGCGCCACCCTGCCGATCTCGGCGATCGGGTTGATCGTGCCGATCTCGTTGTTCGCGAACATGATCGAGACCAGCACGGTCTTGTCGGTGATCGCTCGCCGGACGTCGTCCGGGTCGACAAGCCCGTACTCGTCGACCGGGAGGTAGGTGACCGCCGCGAGGCCCTTCCGCTCGAGGGCCTTACAGGTGTCGAGGACCGCCTTGTGCTCGGTCGCGGCGGTGATGACGTGGTTGCCCTTGTCCTTGTAGAACTCGACCACCCCTTTGATGGCGAGGTTGTCGGACTCGGTGGCGCCGCTGGTGAAGATGATCTCCTTCGCCTTGGCGTTGATCAGGCGGGCGATCCGCTCGCGCCCCGTCTCGGCCGCCTTCTCGGCCTCCCAGCCGTAGCCGTGGCTCCGGCTGGCCGCGTTGCCGAAGGTCTCGGTGAGATAGGGGATCATCGCCTCGAGCACCCGCGGATCGAGCGGGGTCGTGGCGTGGTTGTCCATGTAGATTCCCTTACCGTTCATGCGGGATTCCTCTCCGATTAGCCGACAATCCGGACCGGATGAATCCACTATATTGGCTGTTCCTGGCCTGTCAACCCAGCCCCTGTGTCTGCGCCACTTTCAGAGACGCTGTTCTGAGAGCGCCCGCGGCGGCACGGTGTGGTCGGGGCGAAATATCTCGCGCAGGAAGGCCCCTGTGTGGGACGCCGGGCTCGCGGCGATCTCCTCCGGGGTACCGGCCGCCACCAGGCGGCCGCCCTGGGCCCCGCCCTCGGGGCCCAGGTCGATCACGTAGTCGGCGCTCTTCACGACGTCCAGGTTGTGTTCGATCAGGAGGACCGTGTTGCCCGCGTCGACCAGCCGCCCGAGCACCTGGAGGAGCCGCCGCACGTCGTCGAAGTGGAGACCCGTGGTCGGCTCGTCGAGCACGTAGAGGGTGCGGCCGGTGGCGCGGCGGGCGAGCTCCCGGGCGAGCTTGACGCGCTGCGCCTCGCCGCCCGAGAGCGTGGTCGCGGGCTGGCCGAGCCGGATGTACTCGAGCCCGACCTCGCGCAGCGCCTCCAGCCGCTGGCGGGCGGCCGGCACCGAGCCCAGGAAGTCGAGCGCCTCGGCCACGCTCAGATCGAGCACGTCGGCGATGCTCCGTCCCTTGAAGCGCACCTCGAGCGTCTCGCGGTTGTAGCGCCGGCCGCCGCACACCTCGCAGGTGACGAACACGTCGGGGAGGAAGTGCATCTCGATGGCGATGAGCCCGTCCCCGGCGCACGCCTCGCAGCGGCCGCCCTTCACGTTGAAGGAGAAGCGACCGGGCCCGTAGCCGCGCGTCCGGGCCTCCGGGAGCTGAGCGAAGAGCTCGCGGATGGGGCCGAAGGCGCCGGTGTAGGTAGCGGGGTTCGAGCGCGGGCTCCGCCCGATCGGCGCCTGGTCGATCTCGATCACCTTGTCGAGCATCTGCCAGCCGCTGAGCTCGGCGTGCGCGCCGGGCTCCTGGCGCCCGCCGCCGAGGCGCTTCGCGAGCGCGGGGTAGATCGTGTCCACCACCAGGCTCGACTTCCCCGAGCCCGACACGCCCGTGACGCAGGTCATCGTGCCGAGCGGAACGTCCACGTCGATGCCGCGCAGGTTGTTGGCGCGCGCGCCGCGCACGCCGATCGTCCAGCCGGTGCCGCGCCGGCGCCGGCGCGGCACCGGCACCTCCTCGGCGCCGGCCAGATAGCGCCCGGTGAGCGAGGCGGGGTCCGCCATGATCGCCGCCGGCGGCCCCGCCGACACCACCCGGCCGCCGTGCACGCCGGCGCCCGGTCCCATGTCGATCACGTGGTCGGCGGCGAGGATCGTGTCGCGGTCGTGCTCCACCACGACCACCGTGTTGCCGAGGTCGCGGAGCTGGCGGAGGGTGGCGAGGAGTCGCGCGTTGTCGCGCTGGTGGAGGCCGATCGACGGCTCGTCCAGGATGTAGAGCACGCCGACCAGCTTCGAGCCGATCTGCGTCGCGAGCCGGATACGCTGCCCCTCGCCGCCCGAGAGCGTCGCCGCGCCGCGGTCGAGCGCCAGGTAGTCGAGCCCGACGTCGACGAGGAAGCCAAGGCGCGCCATGATCTCCTTCACGACGGGGCGCGCGATCTCGCGCTCGGCGGGCGAGAGCTCGAGGCCGCGGAGGAAGCCGAGCGCGTCGCCGATGGGAAGGGCCGACACCTCGACGATGCTCCGCCCCCCGACGCGCACGAAGCGCGCCTCGCGACGGAGTCGCGTGCCCTCGCAGGCCGTGCATCGCCGGTCGCTCACCAGACCTTCCAGCTCCTCCCTGAGCCAGGCGGAGCGCGTCTCCTGCTGGCGGCGCCGGAGGAGCGCCAGGAGCCCCGCGAACGGCCGGCGGACGTTGCGGCCGCCGTGCTCGAACTCGACCTCCTGCTCCCCCGAGCCCTCGAGCAGGACGGCCCGCACGGTCGCCGGCAGATCCCTGAACGGCGTCGCGAGCCGGAAGCGGTACTGCGCCGCGAGGCCCGCGAGCACCGCCTCGAGCCGCGGCAGGGCGCGCAGCACGGCGGAGGAGAGCGCAGCCGGGAGCGGCGCCTCCGGCCTCGGCACGATGAGCGCCGGGTCGAAGCGGCGCTCGACCCCGAGCCCGCCGCACGCCGGGCAGGCGCCATGCGGGCTGTTGAAGGAGAAGAAGCGCGGCGCGAGCTCCGGGTACGAGACCCCGCACGTCGGGCAGGCGTGCCGCTCGCTGAAGAAGAGCGGGCGCGGCGCCTCCGTGCCGGGCTCCACGGATTCGACGAGCGCCGTGCCGTCGCCGTGCCGGAAGGCGACCGCGAGCGAGTCCGCGAGGCGCGTCTCGACGCCCGGACGCACGACCAGGCGATCGACGAGCACCTCGATAGTGTGCCGCACCGTCCGCGCGAGCGCGATGTCCTCGCCGAGCTCGCGCAGCTCGCCGTCGACGCGCACGCGCACGAAGCCGCCGCGGCGGAGCTCGTCCAGCTCCCGGCGGTGCTCGCCCTTGCGGTCGCGGACGAAGGGCGCGTAGACGAACAGCCGCGTGTCCGCCGGGAGCGCCGCCAGCCGGTCCACCACCTGCTCGACCGTCTGCGCCGCGATCTCGCGCCCGCAGGAGTAGCAGATCGGGTGGCCGACGCGGGCGTAGAGGAGGCGCAGGTAGTCGGCGATCTCGGTCACCGTGCCGACCGTCGAGCGCGGGTTCCGGCCCGTCCCCTTCGCCTCGATCGCGATCGCGGGCGAGAGGCCCTCGATGGCGTCGCAGTCGGGCTTCTCCATCTGTTCGAGAAACTGGCGCGCGTAGGCGGAGAGGGACTCCACGTAGCGGCGCTGCCCCTCGGCGTAGAGCGTGTCGAAGGCGAGCGACGATTTGCCCGAGCCCGAGAGCCCGGTGATCACGACCAGCCGGTCGCGCGGGATCTCGACGTCGATGCTCTTCAAGTTGTGGGCGCGGGCCCCGCGCACGATGAGGCACCCCGCCGGGCCTGCCGGCCCCGTGGGGACCCCGCCGGAGCAGCCGGGGCTCGAGTCGATCATGCCCCGAGGGCGCGGCGGGCCTCCGCCACTTCGCGCTCGACGACGCGCCGATACTCGGCGAGCTGCTCCGGCGTATCCGCCTCGAAGCGCAGCACCAGCACCGGCTGCGTGTTCGACGCGCGCACGAGGCCCCAGCCGTGGGGGAAGCGCACGCGCACGCCGTCCACGTCGATGATCTCGCGGCCGGCGGCCCGGAAGCGGTCCCGCACGCGCTCGGCCACCGCGAACTTCAAGTCGTCGGGGCAGTCGACGCGGATCTCGGGCGTGGTGTGTGACGGCGGCAGGTCGGCGAGGAGCTGGTCCACCCGCTTCCCGGTGCGGGCGACGATGTCGAGGAGGCGCGCGCCGGCGTAGATGGCGTCGTCGTAGCCGAAGTACTTCTCCTTGAAGAAGATGTGCCCGCTCATCTCGCCGCCGAGCAGAGCGCCGGTTTCGCGCATCTTGGCCTTGAGTAGCGAGTGGCCGGCCTTCCACATGATGGCGCGCCCGCCGTGCCTGCCGATGTCGTCGTAGAGGCGCTGCGAGCACTTCACCTCGGAAACGATCACCGCGCCCGGATTGCGCGCGAGCAGGTCGCGTCCGAAGACCACGAGGAGCTCGTCGCCCCAGACGATGCGCCCGTTCGCGTCCACGACGCCGATGCGGTCGGCGTCGCCGTCGAAGGCGATGCCGAGCTCCGCTCCCGTCTCGGCGACGGAGCGGATCAGGTCGCGCATGTTGTCGGCGACGGTCGGATCGGGGTGATGGTTCGGGAAGCGGCCGTCCGGGTCGCAGAACAGCTCGCGCACGCGCGCCCCGAGGCGGCGGTAGATGCCCGGCGCGACCGGGCCCGCCGTCCCGTTGCCGGCGTCGACCACGACGTCGATCGCGCGCGCGAGGCGTCCTACCCGCGCGGCGATGTCGTCCTGGTAGACGGGGAGGACGGGGCGGTTCTCGATCGTCCCCTTGCCCGTCTCGAACCTGCCGGCCTCGAGGTGCCGGCGCAGGTCCTGGATCTGCTCCCCGTGCAGGGCGTCCTTGCCGAGGCAGATCTTGAAGCCGTTGTAGTCGGGCGGGTTGTGGCTGCCGGTCACCTGGATGCCGCCATCCAGGTCCCAGTGGAAGAGCGAGAAGTACATGAGGGGTGTGGGGCAGACGCCGATGTCGAGCACGCGGAGGCCGGCCGACGCGATACCCGCGACGACGGCGGCCGCGTAGCGATCGGAGGTGAGGCGGCAGTCGCGGCCGACCGAGACCACGCGCCGGCCCGCCTCGGCGGCGAGCGTGCCGAAGGTCTGGCCCAGGCGGCGCGCGAAGTCGGCGTCGAAGTCCTTCTCGGCGACGCCGCGGATGTCGTACTCGCGGAAGATGGCGGGATTCAGTCGAGGACCTCCACGTGGTGACGCTCGCGCAGGTCGTGCGAGAGCCAGTTCTGGAACCGCTCCTCGAGCGCCTGGTTGTACAGCGTGTCGCGGATCTCCTCCTGCACCTCGTCGACGGGCTTGTGGCCCGCGCCGATGCGCTGGTCGACGCGCAGGAGGTGGAAGCCGCCCCCGGCGCGCACCGGCTCGCTCACCTTGCCCGCCTCGAGCGCGAAGGCCGCCTGCTCGAGGTCGTGCTCCATCTCGCCGCGGCCGAAGGTGCCGAGCGCGCCGCCCCTGCGGGCCCCGGGGCCCTCCGAGAACTGCTCGGCGAGCGCCGCGAAGTCCTGCCCCTCCTGGGCGAGCGACCGCACCTCGATCGCCTTGGCCCGCGCGTGCGCCACCGAGGCCTCTTCGACCGGGTCCTCGATGGCGAGGAAGATGTCGCGCACCTTGACGCGCTCGACGGTCGCGTAGTCGTCGAGGTGAGCCTCGTAGTAGCGGCGGACCTCCTCGGGCGAGACGTTCACGTGGCTCCGGATCTCGCGGTTGACGAGCGCCGCCTTCTCGAGCTCGCTCTTGACGCGCGCGCGGTAGGCCTCGAGGGTGAGCCCCTGCGCCTCCAGCGCAGCTTTGAAGCGCTCCCGGTCCATCCCGTTGCGCTGCTCGATCTCCTCGATGTAGCGGTCGATCTCGTCGTCGCGGGCGGTGATGCCCAGCGCCTTGATCTCCTTCTCGAGGAGCTTGTCGGTGATGAGGGCCTCCAGCACCCGCGCGGCGGGCGTGCTCTCGGCGTTGCGCTCCTTGGCGTAGCGCCGCACCTCGTGCGCCGTGATCGGCTCGCCGTCGATGGTGGCGACGATGCGATTCGCGATCTCCGCGCGCGCCGCGCCCGCCAGCAGAGCCGGGACGACGAGTGCCGCCACGCGCACCCCGCGAGGCATCGCGCGGCGGCGTATCATGTGGCGGAGAGCCTCTGCAAGTGTGCGCGCAGCTCGGCGATCATGCCGTCATGATCCGTCGCCGCGGGCCGGATCTCCAGCACCGAGCCGCCCGCCATGCGCGCGCGTCCCTTGCTGCCGCGCACGAAGGCGAGCACGCCCTCGGGGCTGAGCGGCGTCCCGGGATCGAACTCGAGCACCACGCCCTCGCCGCGCCGACGCGCACGGACGATGCGCAGGTCCTTGAGCCAGCGGCGAAGCTCCATCAGCCGGAGCAGGGTGTCCGCCTGGGGCGGGGTCGGCCCGTAGCGATCGGCGAGTTCGGCCGCGATCTCCTCCACGTCGCGCACGCCGCGGATGCCCGCCAGGCGCTTGTAGACCACCAGGCGCTGGCTCACGTCGGCGATGTATGTCTCGGGGATGAAGGCCGGGATGCCGAGCTGGACTTCGGGCTCGACCTCCGTCTCGGCCGGCGTGCCGCGCAGCTCGCGCACCGCCTGCTCGAGCAGGTGGGTGTAGAGCTCGAGGCCGACCGCCGCGATGTGCCCCGACTGCTGCTTGCCGAGCAGGTTCCCGGCGCCCCGGATCTCGAGGTCGTGGGCCGCGAGGCGGAAGCCTCCGCCCAGGTCGTCGAGCTCCTGCAGGACGCGGAGCCGCTTCTGTGCCTCGGGCGTGATCAGGTGCTCGCCCGGTATCAACAGATAGGCGTAGGCGCGATGGTGCGAGCGGCCGATCCGGCCGCGCAGCTGGTAGAGCTGGGCCAGGCCGAAGGTGTCGGCGCGGTTCACGATCATGGTGTTGGCGGTCGGGATGTCGAGCCCGGACTCGATGATCGCCGAGCTGACCAGCAGGTTCGTCTTCCCGTGCATGAAGTCGAGCATGGTGCGCTCGAGCCCGCGCTCGGCCATCTGCCCATGCGCCACCGCAATGCGCGCCTCGGGCACGACCTCCGCCAGCCGCCGGGCCATGGCGTCGATGTTCTCGACCCGGTTGTGCACGAAGAAGACCTGGCCCCCGCGCCCGAGCTCGCGCAGGACGGCGTCGCGGATGACCGCCTCGTCATAGCGCGTGACGTAGGTGCGGATCGCGAGGCGATCGACGGGCGGCGTCTCGATGACGGAGAGATCGCGGATGCCCGAGAGCGCCATGTTGAGCGTGCGCGGGATCGGCGTAGCGGTGAGGGTGAGGACGTCCACGGTCGGGCGCAGGCTGCGGATGCGTTCCTTCGCCTTCACCCCGAAGCGGTGCTCCTCGTCGACGATGAGGAGCCCGAGGGCGCGGAACGCGACGTCCTTCTGGAGCAGGCGGTGCGTGCCGATCACGACGTCGACCTGCCCCGCGGCGAGGCCGGCGAGCGTCTGCTTGCTCTCGGCCGCGGAGTGGAAGCGGGAGAGCATCTCGACCCCGACCGGATGGCCCGCGAAGCGGGTGCGGAAGGTCTCCAGGTGCTGCTGGGCGAGGATCGTGGTCGGCACCAGCACGGCGACCTGCTTGCCGCCGAGCACGGCGACCCAGGCAGCGCGCATCGCGACCTCGGTCTTGCCGTAGCCGACGTCGCCGCAGATGAGGCGGTCCATCGGCTTCTCGCGCCCGAGGTCGGCGAGCACGTCGTCGATCGCGTGCTGCTGGTCCGGGGTCTCCTCGAAGGCGAAGCGCGCCGCGAACTCGGCGTAGAGACCGTCGGACTCCCGGTAGGGCGCCCGGCCGTGCGCCTCGCGCGCGGCGTAGACCCGGACCAGCTCGTGCGCCATGGCGAGGAGCGACTCGCGCGTCTTCGCCTTGACGCGCTCCCACGAGGTGCCACCCAGCTTGTCGAGCGGCGGCGCGGCGCTGTCGGCGCTCACGTAGCGCTGCACCAGGTTGATGCGGTCGACGGGCAGGTAGAGGCGGTCGCCGCCCGCGTACTCGAGGTGGAGGTAGTCGCCCTCGGTGTCCGCCACCTGCATGTGGCGGAGCCCGCGGTAGACGCCGATGCCGTGGTCGACGTGGACCACGTAGTCATTGGGCTTGAGCTCGGCGAGGGTGGAGAGGAAGTCCGCCGGCCGCGCCCGCGGCCCGCGCCGCACCTGCCGCCGCTCGCCGAGGATCTCCGCCTCGGTCGCGAGCGCGAGGCGGTCGGCAGGGAGCCAGACGCCGCGCGTGAGCTCGCCTACCAGCGCGAGCACCGCGCGGCCGGGAGCCGAGAGCGCCTGGGGGAAGGCCGCGCGGGTCGGCGTCAGGCTGAGCCCGTGTCCGGCGAGGAGCGCCACCATGCGGTCGCGCTGCGACTCGGTGGTGGCGACGAGCACCGGCCGGACGTCCTCCCGCTGCCAGTCGCCGAGCCGCGCCGCGACCGCCCTGAGCGGCCCCTCGGCGCCCGGCGCCGTGCGCAGCGCGAGGCCCTCCGTCGCGTAGGTGGTGGCCTGGAGGGCGTCGCCGTCGAGCACCTCGAGCCCCTCCACCTCGACCCGCGGGCGCCCGCCGAGCAGGGCCCGCCACGCCGCGGCGGGCAGGTACAGGCGCTCGGGGGGCGGGTGAAAGCGCGCTTCGCGGACGGCCTCGGCCGCATGCGCCTCGATCTGCACCCAGGCCGTCTCGACCGCCGCCTCGACCGCACCCGCCCCCTGCATCCAGAGGAGCGTCCCCGCGGGCAGGTAGTCGGCGAGCGTGCCCGGCTCCTCGTAGAGATAGGGAAGGAGCTGCTCGGTGCCCGGGAGGACGAGCTGGCTCCGAACCGCCTCGACCATGTCGCGCCGCTCCTGACGGGCGAGGCCGAGCTCGGCGGCGCGCGCGTCGACCAGACGCGCCGCCGCCGCGCCGAGGCGCGAGAGCCCAAGCTCCCGAATCGGCAGGAGCAGCACGTCCTCCACACGCTCGAGCGAGCGCTGCGAGGACGGGTCGAAGGCGCGGATGCTCTCGACCGTGTCGCCTGCGAACTCGAGCCGCACCGGCCGCTCGTACCCGGCGGGGAAGGCGTCGAGCAGGCCGCCCCGCACGGCGAGGTCGCCCGGGTCCTGGACGAGCGGCACGCGGTGGTAGCCCCACTCGACCAGGCCCGCCGCGAGGCCGTCGGGCGTGAGCGGCTCGCCGGCCACCACGTAGGTCACCGCGCCCGCGAACGTGGCACGAGGCAGGCAGCGTTCGATCCATGCCTCGGCCGACGTGACCACGATCGGGGCGGGGGTGTGCACGAGGTGGTAGAAGCCCTCCAGGCGGGCGGCGACGGCCTCGCGCGCGGGGGAGAGAGCCTCGAAGGGCGGCACCTCGCGCGCCGGCAGGTGGTGGACGCGGCGGCCGAGAGGCCCCGCGCCCGGCGGCTCACCCAGGAAGAAGCGCAGGTCGGCGGCGAAGGCCTCCGCCTCACCCCCGCTCGCGCACGTCACCACGACCGGCCGCGGCCGCCGCTCGAGCAGGCGCGCGAGGCAGAGCGCCGGCGCGCTGCCGCGCAGCCCCCCGACGCGCACCCGGCCCGCGGGCTCGGCGTCGAGCCGCTCGGCCATTCGTCCGACGAGATCGGTGAGCGACGTCTGCATGGAACCCGTCGGCGCCCGATCCGCGCTGCGCAGCCGCGCGGGAGCGCTAAGATGACCCACGAAGCGTTGCGCAAGGGCCGGCGGGGTGCCGCCGCCGTGACCTCCGCAGGGCCCGCGCGCACCCGCAGCCTGCGGGGGGACGCCGCGGCCGACGCGGCGCGCGTGGACCGAGGACCGGGAGCGCCGGCGGCACCCCGCCGACCCCCCGCCGCACCCTGGGTTCCGGCATCATCCCCGCCTCCCCCCCGCGCGCACGATCGCGTAGAGCGGGATGACCAGGCGCTTCTCGTCGGGATGGTCGGTGAATATCTCCACCCTGGACTCCACCTTGCCGGGCTTGAGGCCGTCGCGCAGGCGCAGGGTCAGGCGATACTCCTGCCCCTCCTGCACGGCGGCCAGGGTGTAGGTCACGACGTCGTCGGGCACCGTGACGCTGGTCACCGTGAGCGGGCGGGCACCGCGGTTGCGGATGTAGAGGTCGCGCTCGGGGGCGGCGCCGCCGCGCAAGACGCCGAAGGTGACCTGGGGCGGGAGCACGACCACGTCGCCCTCGACGCTGCCGAAGACGGGGAGCGTCAGCACCGGCTCGCGCGGGCTCGTGGTGTGGAGCGTGAGCTGTTCGTTGAAGTGGCCCAGCGCCATGTCGCGGTCGATCTCGACCAGCAGGCGCTGCCCGGGGCCATCGGGGCGCGGCTCGAGCCGGGCGTGCACGTGCGGGCTCGTGGGCTCGACCCGCTCGACCGCATAGCGCTCGCCGGGCCGCCCGGACGTGACGATCACCTCCCGCCGGGTCGCCTCGCCCCGGCGAATGTGCCCGAGGTAGAGCGGCTGCGGCGCGAGGACCAGGTCGGCGACCACCTGGCCGGCGAGCGAGAGCCCGACCACGGGTGCCTCGGGGTCGTTGGTGTAGACGTTGACGGTCTTGGTCGTCCGCCCCGCCAGCCGCGCGGTGTCGAGGCTCACGGCGACACGCGCCTCGCCGCCCGGCGGGACCTCGCGCTCCGAGAGGACGGCGACCGTGCAGCCGCACGAGCTCTTCACGTGGTCGATGCGCAGCGTGGCGCCGCCCCGGTTCGGCACCCGGAAGGTGTGATCGACGCGCGCGCCCCGATCGACCGTGCCGAAGTCGAAGACCGGCTCGTCGAGCGCGATGCGCGGCCGGCCCTCCTCGGCCGCTCCCAGCCCGGCCGCCACGACGAGCGCCAGGCCGGCACCCCATCCTCCCCTCATGCGCCCTCCTCCGGCACGAGCAGCCCCAGGTACACCGCCGTCATCCGCCTCGGGAACTCCATCGTACCCAGGTTCTCATAGCGTAGCGCGCACGCGCCGGCGAGCGCGGCCCCGGCCAGCGCGCGGGCCGGGCGCGGGCGCCTTTTCCTCCGGGGAGAGATGCGGCGCCGCGCCTACCGCTTCGCCTCTTCCGGCTTCTCCCGCGCGGCGAGGGCGACGGCGAGCTCGCGCGCGGCCTCCGCGAAGTCGGGCTTCGAGCGCAGGGCCTCGCGATAGTGGGCAATGGCCTCGTCGGCCTGGCCCCCCCGGGCGAGCGCGAGCCCCAGGTTGAAGTGCGCGACCGCGTCGGGGCGGAGCCGGACCCCCTGCTCGAGCTCCCCGACGGCCCCGCCGACGTCGCCGGTCGCGAGCAGCGCGAGCCCGAGGTTGTTGTGCAGGTTCGGGTACTCGGGTTTCAAGAGCAGCGCCGCCCGGTAGGGGGCGATCGCCTCCTCGGCGCGGCCCTTCCGCTGGAGGACCACACCCAGGTTGTAGTACGCGTCGGGATTCGAGGGCTCGAGGGCGACCGAGGCGGAGAAGTGCAGGGTCGCCTCGTCGAGCCTGCCCTGGCGCGCGAGCGCGTCGCCCAGGTTGTTGTGGGCGAGCCAGTTGTCGCTAGTCACCTCGAGCGCGTGCGTGAAGAGCGCGACCGAGTTCTGCCAGTAATGGACCTGGCTCCAGGTGAGGCAGCCGAGCGCCCCCAGGAGCGCGGCGGCCCCGGCAGCGATGAGCGGCGGGCGGATCGGCCAGCGGCGGAGCAGATCGTGGGCGCCCCACGCGACGACGAGGAACGGGCCCACGAGCGGAACGTACACGAATCGGTCCGCCATCGCCTGGCTCCCGGCCTGCACGATGCCGATCACGGGTACGAGCGTGACCAGGAACCAGAGCCATCCCACCAGCAGGTAGGAACGCCGCCGGAGCGCGAAGGCGGTCGTTGTCAGGAGAAGGAAGGCAGCCCCGGCGAGGTCCCACGCCGGCCACGCCGAGGGGTAGGGATAGAAGACCGCCAGGTCGGTCGGCCACACGGTCTTTCCGAGGTAACGGGCGTACGAGACCGCCGCATTCGCGAGGCGGGCCGCCACGGGAAAGCGGTCGAGGTGCCCCACCGCGCCGGACCGCCCGGCTGCGATCAGCTCCATGACGCCCGCGCCCGCGGCCAGGACGAGCAGCGGAACCTTTTCCAGGACGAGGCGCGCCGACATCCCGCGCCCGAGCGGCCAGACGTCGAGGAGCAGAAGCACGAACGGCAGCGTGACGAGCATGGGCTTCGCCATGAGCCCGAGCGCCAGCGCCAGCGCGACCGCGGCATATCGTCCCGGGCCCGGTCGCTCGGCGTAGCGCCCGTAGGCGCCGATGGCGAGGAAGGCGAAGAGCGCGCTCAGCAGGTCCTTGCGCTCCGCCACCCAGGCGACGGACTCGACGTGCAGCGGGTGGAGGGCGAAGAGCGCCGCCACCACCGCGCTTCGCCACCGCGCGCGGGTGAGGCGCACGAGGACGAGGAGCAGGAGCACCGTGTTGACCACATGCAGGAAGAGGTTCGTCGCGTGGTGACCCGCCGGGTTCGATCCCCACAGCTCCACGTCGAGCATGTGCGAGAGCCAGGTGAGGGGATGCCAGAGGGCGGCGTGCGTGGCGGTGAACGCCCAGTGGACGCCAGCGAGCGTGAGCCCGCCCCGGACCGCGGGGTTGGCGGTCACGTAGAGGTCGTCGTCCAGGTTGAGGTAGCCGCAGTGGAGGACCGGCCAGTAGGCGGCAGCGGTGGCGAGAGCGAGAAGCGCGGCGAGCCACGCCACGCTCCATCTCGACCCCGTCGGCAGCCCTGGGCGGAGCGCGGCGGCCGTGTCGGCCACGGGCGTCAACGTCCTCCCGCCCTCTCCGCGAGCCTCCGCTGCGCCCCGACGAGCTGCTCACCCAGCGCCGGATCGGGCCCGGCTGCGGCCGCGGTCAGGGCCAGGGGAGCGCGCGCTGCGCCCTCGTCGTCGAAATCGTCGAACGCAAAGTCGGTCCGCAGGCCGTTCAGGTAGGGCAGGAGCGCGAACACCGCGACCAAGACGAGGGCGAGGCGGGCGCGCGGCGGACCTGTGCTCGTCTCGGCCATCCCCGCTCTCAATCGAGCGGGAGGAACCGCTCGCCCCGGTAGAGATACGCGGGCAGCTCCGGGTATCGGGCGCGCAGCACCGCGTTCCGCTCGCGCAGGTCCGTCGCCACCACCCAGGGTCCGTCGAGCGTCGGCCGGTTGACGTTCAGGTGGGGCAGGAAGAGCGTGAACCCCTCCCGGTCGTAGGCGATCTCGTCCGTGCAGGCGGGCGTGAGCGTGCTCCCCGGCTCGAGCCGGAGCGTCGCATCGCCGTTCAGGTTGACGGCCGGGAGCGGAGTCGGCGACGCGGCCTGCCGGACGCGCTCCTCGAGCCGCGCTCCCGACCATCCTTCCGCACGCGCCTGGCGCAGGAGCTCCTCGAGCACGCAGTGGTCCGCCCGCCGGTACGCCTTCTCGGTGGCCGAGGCGGACAGACCGGCCGCGCGCAGCCCGTTGATCAGCCGGTTGCCCCAGGCGACGGCGACGAACACGAGGCCCGAGCGGAGGCCTTGCGCGCGCGCCTTCGCGACGAGGTCGACTTTCATGCTCGGGACGCCGGTCTGGTAGATCCGGAAACGACTCGGCATCCCGACGAGGAGCGAGTAGAGGAGGCAGGCCGTCACCAGGATCGTCAGCCCGTCGATCAGCCTGACGGGACGGCCAAAGTCGCCGAACTGGAATCGCCGCCGCCGCGCGGCCCCGTACAACCCGACGACCGCGCGGGCCGTGAGCGGCAGGAGGAACGCGAGCCCCGTGTGGACGAAGCGCGGCCCGAGATAGGAATCGCGGTGCCAGTAGAAGAAGTAGGCGGCGGGCAGCGACAGGAAGAGGAGCAGCAGGCGGCGGTCCCACCGCCGCTCACCCAGACCGAGCGCGAAGAAGGCGCCGACCGCGGCCAGGCCCGGGACCGGGGTTTCGAAGAGATACTCGTTCAGCATGCTCAGGTTCAAGAGCTGATCGCCGAGACCCGTCCAGGGCGTGTGGCGCTCCCCCCACGGCGACTCGTGGAAGCCGAGGCCGTGGCTCGCTCCCCAGAGCTTGATGTACCCCGGCAGGAAGGGGTGGCCCGTGGTCGCCCAGTTGAAGGCGAGGAGCGAGCCGGCGAGCGCCCCGAAGGCGGCCGCAGCGAGCCCGACATCGGCCCAGCGGCGACGGCGCAGGACCTCGGGAAGGGCGAAGCAGGCCATCGTCCCGCCGGTCGCGAAGGCACACACCGGCCGGCAGAGAAAGCCGGCGCCGAGGGCGGCGCCCCAGAGGAGGGGCCAGCGGCCACCGCCGGTCTCCTCCCAGCGGACGAACGCGAGCATGGCGAGCGACACGAAGAAGAGCGTCGGCGCATGGTTCATGAAGCTCGCACCCATGAACAGGAAGAAGGGCGAGAGGAGGAAGAGCGCCGCCGTGAGCTGCGCCACCGCCTCGTCATAGATCCGGCGGGTGAAGGCCACCGCGACGGCGATCGTCCCGAGCGAGAGGACGATCGGCACGGCCCAGGGCGCCCCGGCCCACAGCCCGAGCGCCAGGAGGGCGGAGTGGCCGGGGGGATACTGCGCGTACCATCCGTGCTCGTCGACGATCAGGTGCTGCGTGGTGAAGAACTCGGGGAGCGCGGGCGGTAGGCTCTTGACCAAACCCGCAGCGAAGATGCGCGCCTGGAAGAACTGCGCGATCTCGTCGACCATGACCGGCCGGCAGTGGAAGACGACCACCGCGATCGTGACCAGCACGGTGCCCGTCGCCGCGAGAACGAGTGGAAGCGCGGCGGGACGGAGCCACACCGCCAGCGCGCCTCCGCCCCGCCGCAGCGCGCGCAGGAGCCGCGGCGGCGCCAGCATGCCGGCGAGCCACGCGCCGGTCGCGAAGATGGTGCTCCCGAGGACCCAGCCCGCGGGGCCGAAGAGCCCCCGCGTGTCCGCATACGGACCGAAGATGGTCGCGACCGGGAGGAACGGGAGCGCGAGCAGCAGAACGCCCGCCGCCCGGAACCCCGCCCCGCCCGGACGCATGCCGATCGCGACCGGCCGGTCCCACACCCCGGCCATCAGCCTCGCCATGGTGCTGACTCGAAGGCCGGCCGCCTGGTCCGACGAACGGGGCTCGAACGCGTCAGCGGTAGACGCAGACGCACTCGGTCGGGTTGTTGGGCGGGGAGCAGATGCCCACGCAATCGCTGTCCGCCTGGCAGAGGTGGTCCTTGTTGGTGGAGCAGGCGCCGCTCGTCTGCCCCTGCTGGATCACGCAGAACCCGACGCAGGTCGACGGCGCGTTCGGATCGCAATTCTCGCCGTCGTCGATCCGGCCGTTGCCGCAGGTGTGGCGGAGGTTCAGCGTGTAGCTGATCGGGTTCGCCCGGAACGTGTCGCCCGCGTCGCCTTGCCCAAAGACAGTGGCCCTGATGACGAGCGAGAGGGAGGTGTACAGGTCGGTCGCGAGCGGCGCGTACTGCCCGCGCAGGCAGTTGATCATCTGGGGGGTGACGAACGGGAACAGCTGCACGAAGGTCGTGTTGGGCGCGCCGCTGCCCGATTGGTCGATCGTGCTGTTGATCGGGTTGATGACCGCTCCGATGAAGAGCTGGTCATTGCGCAGCCCGCGGCACGCGATCGGGAATCCGTTGCGGGACGGGACGAACTGGCGGAAGCGGCGCGCTCCCCGGATCTTGTAGTGCAAGGCGATGTGGTCGATCTGGATCGCCTGGTCGATGAGGTTGTTCTGCAGCTGGATGTAGACCCCGCAGGGATTGGCGAAAGGGTTGTTGCGGTCGGGGAAGAAGAGGGTCTGGGCGCCGTAGGTGTTCCAGAGCCCCATCTCGTACACGCCGTCGGCGATCTGCGAGTCCAGCTTCGGGATCTCGCACGTGATCATGGTGCTGCTCGTGCTCTCCATACCCCTGAACCACCCGACCGCCCGGAAGACCGACCCGTTCGGGTTGTTGTCGGCCCGGGCGACGCCCGTGGCCAAGAGCGCGGCAAGGGCCGCCGCGACCAGTATCCCTCGTTCCACGATCCGCATGACTCTCCTCCCCGCCCCTCCAGCCCCGACGCCCGCACGCATCAGAGATGGCTCACGATCTCCTCACCCGAAAGCTCCACGAACGCCGTCCGGCCGATCTCCTCGAGGCACACGTAGCGGATGTGCCTCCCGGCCGACTTCTTGTCGGACCGCATGGCGAGCGCGAGGGCCGCGGGCGTGAGGCCCGACGGCATATCGGTCGGAAGCCCCGCCCGCTTGAGCAGCGCGGCCAGACGCCGGGCGGTCTCTGCCTGGCAGCGGCCGAGCGCCACCGACACGCGTGCGGCCGCGACCATGCCGATCGCCACCGCCTCTCCGTGGAGCAGCCCGCGGTAGCCCGTGAGCGCCTCGAGGGCATGGCCGACCGTGTGCCCGAAGTTGAGCACGGAGCGGCTGCCGTGGATCTCCTGCTCGTCCTCGGCCACCACGCGCGCCTTGTAGCGCACGCAGGCGGCGACCACCGGGACGATCGCGTCGCGCTCGAGGCCGATCACGCGTTCGAGCCCCTCCTCGAGTTCGCCGAAGAGGGCCGCATCGCCGATCGCCGCCGTCTTGATGACCTCGGCCACCCCGGCGAGCAGCTCGCGTCGCGGCAGCGTCGCAAGCGTGTCGACGTCGGCCAGCACCAGGCGCGGCTGATGGAAGGCGCCGATCAGGTTCTTGCCGAGCGCGTGGTTGACGCCGGTCTTGCCGCCGATGGCCGCGTCGATCTGCGCGAGCAGCGTGGTCGGCAGGAGCACGGTCGGCAGGCCGCGCAGGAGGGTCGCGGCCGCGAAGCCGGCCAGGTCGGTCACCACCCCGCCGCCGAGCGCGACCAGCGGCGAGCGGCGCTCGATCCCCGCCTCGAGCAGGCGATCGTAGAGGACCGCGAGCGAGGCGAGGTTCTTCTGCTCCTCGCCGTCGGGGATCGCGACCGCAGCCGGCGCGAAGCCGGCGGCGCGGAGCGAGTCGAGCACCGGCTCGCGGTAGAGCGCGCCGACGCGCTCGCTGGTGACCAGCGCGCAGCGCCCCCCGAAGCCGGCCGCCGCGAGCCGCGCCCCGATCTCCGCCAGCACGCCGGGGGCGACCACCACCGGGTAGGAGCGCTGTCCGAGCTCCACCCGCACCTCCTCGCCCGTCTGCCCGCGGATCACCCGCACCTCCGCCCCTCGCGCCACCGCCGCCTCACCGTCCCGCCACGAGCGCCCGGACGCGCTCCACCACCTCGTCCACGCCGAGCCCCGAGGTGTCGATCGCGTGCGTCGCGAGCGCGTAGGCTGGCGCGCGCTCGGCGAGCAGCTCCCGGATGCGCGTCAGGCGATCGCCCCCGGCGCTTCCATCGGCCAGGAGCGGTCGGTTCCCGGGATCGCCCACGCGGCGCAGGATCTCCTCGGGCGAGGCGGCGAGGCAGACGATCGGCCCGGAGGCCGCGAGCCGGCGGCGGTTTTCCGGATCGAGCAGCGTGCCGCCGCCGGTGGCGATCACCGCCTCGGGCACCAGGCACGCCTCGGCGACGGCGGCGCGCTCGAGCTGGCGAAAACGCGCCTCGCCGTCACTGGCGAAGAGGTCCGCCACCTTCTTCCCGCTGGCGGCCTCGACCAGCCCGTCGATGTCGACGAAGGGGCGCCCGAGGCGCCGCGCCAGGCGGCGGCCGACCTCGGTCTTCCCGGTGGCCATGAAGCCGGTCAAGATCACCTGCGGCACCTCTAGAAGCTCCGCACGTGCTCGAGGTAGCCGTCCAGGTTGCGGCGGATCTCGGCCAGCGAGTCGCCGCCGAACTTCTCGAGGAAGGCGTCCGCGATCACGAAGGCCACCACCGCCTCGGCGATCACCGCCGCGGCGGGGATGGCGACCACGTCGGAGCGCTCGATGGCGGCCCTGGCCTCGTCCTTCGTCTCGATGTCGACGGAGTGGAGCGGGCTCATGAGGGTCGAGAGCGGCTTGAAGGCGGTGCGCACCACCACCGGCTCCCCGCTCGACATGCCGCCCTCGGTGCCGCCCGCGTTGTTGGTGCGGCGCTCGAAGCCGCGCGTGCCCTCGTTGAAGTAGATCTCGTCGTGCACCTGCGAGCCGGGACGGCGCGCGGTCTCGAACCCGAGGCCGATCTCGACCCCCTTGGCCGCCTGCACGCTCATGAGCGCCTGCGCCAGGCGCCCGTCGAGCTTGCGATCCCACTGCGCGTGGCTGCCGAGGCCGGGCGGGAGGCCGATCGCGACCGTCTCCACCACGCCCCCCAGCGTGTCGCCCGCCGCCTTGCACTCGTCGATGCGCGCCATGATCCGCCGCTCGGCCTCCGGGTCGGCCATGCGCACGGGCGACTCCTCGGCGCGCGCGAAGACCTCCTGGGCCGTGAGCGCACGGTGCTGGGCCGCGATGCCGCCGATCTCCGCCACCCACCCGAAGACCCGGATGCCGAAGGGGGCGAGCAGGCACTTCGCGACCCCGCCCACCGCGACTCGCGCCGCGGTCTCGCGCGCGCTCGCGCGCTCGAGCACGTTGCGCACGTCGCGGTGGTTGTACTTGAGCGCGCCGGCCAGGTCCGCATGGCCGGGCCGCGGCCGCGTGACCGCGAGATTCGGATCCCGGTCCTCGGGCCGGGGCGACATCTTC
>Ga0209266_1001102_pt1 | contig 18591 bp, 21 predicted proteins | sample GraSoiAngelo_132_FD_185889 | JGI IMG/M metagenome (GOLD analysis project Ga0209266, IMG submission 185889) | Grasslands soil microbial communities from the Angelo Coastal Reserve, California, USA - 14_0929_02_40cm (SPAdes) (version 2) | ecosystem: Environmental > Terrestrial > Soil > Grasslands ...
TGCAGCCGATTGGGCGCCGTGATCCAGACCAGCTCGACGTCGCGATCCCGCAGCAGCTCGCGATAGTCGGTGCTCGCGCGCGCGACGCCGTGACGCTTCGCGAAGTCGGCCGCATGGCCTTTGGTCGGCGACGCGACGGCGACGACCTCGACCTCGTCCGGAACAGCTTTCGCCGCACCCGCGACGCAGCCCGCCTGAAAACGTGAGCCGATGATTCCGATTTTCACTTTGGACATGCGGCCATTCTACCGCAGCAAGCGGTTCTTGGTAACGTTTGGCTGCCTGGCGGCATTTGTCCTATGAGCATGACCATACCAGCTGTGAGACCGTCGAGCCTCCCGCGCGTGGATGCCCAAGCTCTGGGCACGTTGTACGACACATACGCGGGCCAGCTCTTTCGCCTCGCCTACCGATTGCTCGGAACGCGCGAAGACGCCGAAGATGTCGTGCACGATGTGTTCGTCGGGCTACCGGAGGCGTTGGCGCATTACGAAGAACGCGGCCATCTCGATGCCTGGCTGCGGCGGGTCACCGTGCGTGTCGCGTTGATGCGTCAGCGCAGTCGAGAACGGCGCCGCGAGATATCCCTCCACAGCGCCGCAGATGTCCCGACTCCGGCAGGGCTTACGCCGGAACAGATCGAGCTGCAGGCGGCAGTGAATGCGCTTCCCGGAGCGCTGCGCAGCGTGCTCGTGCTCAAAGAGATGGAAGGATATAGCCACGCCGAGATCGCAACCTTGCTCGGCATCAGCGCGGTGACGTCGCGCGTGCGCCTCTACCGGGCGATACGCGGCGTACGACAGCGCTTGGAGGATCGCCAATGAACAGGGATCTGCGAACAAAGCTTCAGCAACTGCCAGTTCCGGAACCGCGGCCCGAGCTGCGTGAGCGGATTCGCGCAAGCCGGGCGACGGGAGAGCGCGTCGTCCTGCCGATCGACGCTCGACGGTGGTGGCGCCTGACCATACCAAGAGCGGCGGCCGCGGCGATCGTGTTGCTGGCCCTCACGTGGGTGGGGTCGCAGTGGTTCGCGGGCGGTGATCGGAACGCTCCCACCGGTGCGAGTTTCTTCGCCGGCAGCGTGTTTTGGCCCACCACTGCACTGAGTCAGGAAGTCGAGGGGGGGGCACAAGACACCGTGGGCCGCGCCCGCTACCCGCTGCTCGACCGCGTGCCCTCGCGCGATTTGCGACCGGGCTCGTGGAGTTACCGGGCAACGATGACGACAGATGGACTGGTCACCACGGAGCAAGGCCACCGCAAGTTTTCTATCGCGCCTACGACCGTCGGCGGGGTGCTGGCTCTGGCGATTGTCACGAGCGGAACGGGACGATACAGCCCCGAGGGGTTCACCGACTCTCTACTCGTGAGTCGAGATTCACTGCGTCTGCTACGCCACTCGAAACGCTATGGGAAGAATCCCGGCGGGAGGGACTTCCCTGCTACGCCAGCGCGCTATTTGTCGTGGCGGGATGCGGACATCAACTGGGTGGGGTCCGTCTATCGCGCGCTCTTCCAGCTGACACCGTTGAACCGCTCGTGGCGCGGCAGCGTGTACGTGCCGTGGATCACGTACCCCAGCCGGGTGCGTGTACTTGCGATCGACCTCCGCGTGACCGGTAGTGAGCATGTCACGTTGCCCGCGGGCAGCTACGACACGTGGGTTGTGAGCGTGCGCTTCCGCGATGATGAGGCCCGCGTCTATGTCAGCAAGACTTCTGGCCTAGTCGTGAAAATCGCTATGCCGATGGGGGAGGATGCTGTCTGGGAGCAGGTGCTGAGCGGAAGCTGAGCGAAACTCTTATCACCTGTCCCACACGGCTACTCCGACGCGCGAGTCGGCCGTTCCGTAATAGAGATACCATCGACCTTTGAACGGGACGAGGCCTTCCACGAACGTAGTGCCGTTTGAGTACTGACCCGTCCGCTCGTAGCTCTCGGTCGGACGGATAAAAGGCGTTGCCGAGCGCGCAATGAGCTTGATGGGATTGTGCGGATCAAATAACGCTTGGCCACCAGTGTAAACGCGCGCCGGCAGCGAGGAATCGCCGTGTATCGCGCTGTTCCCCGCGTTGTACAGCACCACGATGCCGGAGTCCGTCAGAAGCGGGGGCGGACCACCCTCGACCAACCACGAATCGAAGTACCCGGGTCGCGGCGACAGCACGTTGAGCAGGCTCCCGTCGCCATCCTCGACCGGCGTCCAGTCCAGCAAATTGTCGGACATCGCGATGTGGAGATCCGGGACCCCGAAGTACATCCAGTACCTGCCGTTGACGCGCGTGGCGATGACGCGATCGCCTGCGACTCGACTGAGGATGGCGCCCGACTTAGACTCGGCGCGCAGATACTTGCCACCAGCGGCGCCGGCAAAGGCAGGCCCATGCTTCGTCCAGTGGATGAGATCGCGCGACGTCGCAACCGCCAGCCGCGGGATGTCGCGGTTCCATTGCGTGTAGGTGAGCACATAGGTGCCGTCGTCAGATTCGACGATCCGCGGATCCTCGACGCCGCCCGGCCACTCATACTGCCGCTGCGCGTCGGTGTCGGGATACAACACCGGCGCGCCGCGCCGCGTGAACCGCAGGCCATCGCTGCTCTCGGCCAACCCCAACCGCGAGGTGTGCCGGCCGATCTGCTGCTCGCCGCTCGCATCTTCCGCGCGATAGAGCACGAAGACTTTTCCGTCCTTCACGACGGCGGCCGGATTGAAGGTGGCGTATTCCTCCCACGCGACCACGCTGTCCGTCATCGGTGAGCGGAAATGGGAGGCCGGATTGGGGGTTATGACTGGGTTCACCTGCGCGGGCTTTACAAACGGGCCGAACGTCCAAGCCTGCGTTATCAGGAGCAGGAGATTCATACGACCCGGCTTTAAGGGAGCGAGTAGGCGACGTACGCGTCACCCGACTTCGTGCCCAACTTACCGCCACCGGCCGCGATGACAACGTACTGCCGCCCGCCGACTGCATAGGTGCTGGGCGTCGCATAACCAGCCGCCGGCAGGGACGTCTCCCACAGCAGCTGACCCGTCGTCTTGTCGAACGCGCGGAATTTCGCGTCCATCGTGGCGGCGATAAAGACGAGACCGCCCGCCGTGACGATCGGCCCGCCGTACTGCTCCGCTCCCGAATACGGACGGGTCGTGTCCGTTAGCGCCGGATGCTGACCCAGAGGAATTCTCCAGCGGTACTCGCCGGTGTTGAGATCGATCGCGCTCAACGTGCCCCACGGTGGCCTGATGGCGGGAAATCCAGCCGAATCGCGCCAGCGCTCGTAGCCGACGAACTCGTAGGGCGACTTGGGATGCACTCGGTGGGTCGCGTTCGCCAGCAGCGGTTCGTTGAGCAGTCGACCGAGTAGATACTCGATCACGGCGCGCTTCTCCTCAGCGGGAAGATCAGCTAATGAAGGCATGAAGCCGCGGCCGTGTTCGACGATCTGAAACACTTGATCGGGTGTCAGTCGCGCACCGATGCCGATGAGCGACGGCGCGCGATCGTGACCGCGCCGATCGACGCCATGACAGGCGACGCACGCGCCGGCGTATACGGCGGCACCAGTTCTCGGCGCGCCGGTTTGCATGGGGATCCTCGCGTTGACGTAGAGGACACCCGTCTGGGTGTCGACCGCTGCCCCGCCACACTCTCCGCCGCCGTCGAAGCCCGGCAGGACGACGCTGCCTTCGCGACTCGGCGGCGTGAACAGGCCATCGTGTCGCAGCGACCGAAAGCGCCGCCGCTCGGCCGGCGTGACGTCGGCCTCGGCGATTGACTGCCGCGCGAACGGTGCAGGAGTGAGCGAATACGGTTGCGTCGGCCACGCGCGCTCGCCCCGCAAATTGGAGGCGGGTACTGCACGCTCCTCGATCGGAAAGAGTGGATTACCGGAACCACGATCGAACAGGAAGACGAGCCCGCTCTTCGTAATCTGCGCGACCGCATCCACGCGCTTTCCATTGTGCTTGACTGTGACGAGGTTCGGTGACGCTGGCAGATCACGATCCCAGAGATCGTGATGCACCGTCTGGAAGTGCCAGATCCGTTTGCCGGTCGTGGCATCGAGCGCGAGCAACGAGTTGGCGAAGAGGTTGGCACCCAGCCGATCGCCGCCGTAAAAATCGGGCGAGGCCGAGCCGGTCGGGATGTAGACGAAGCCGCGGGCAGTATCCACCGTCATGCCCGCCCACGAGTTCGCGCCGCCCGCTGTCTTGTAGGCGTCGGCTGGCCAGGTATCGTATCCGAATTCGCCCGGCCACGGAATGGTATGGAAGGTCCAGCGGATCTTGCCGGTGCGCGCATCGTAGGCGCGTACGTGACCGGGCGCCGCACCCTCTTCTTCTCCGACTCGCGTGCCCCAGATCAGTATGTCCTTGTAGACGACTCCCGGACTGGTCGACACCAAGTATGCATCGGTGACGTCGCGTCCGAGGCCCACGCCGAGGTCCACGGAGCCGGAATCGCCGAAGGTGGGAATCGGATGACCGGTCTGCGCATCGAGCGCGTACAACCGGCGACCGGCGGCAAAGAAGATGCGCCGGTCGCCACCATCAGCCCAGTACACGACGCCGCGGTTGACATGTGACTCGCGCGCGCGATGCGCGAAGGGGTCAAATCGCCAGAGCAGCCTGCCGCTCTCGGCTCGAAGCGCGATCGCGGCAAGCGCGGGCGTCGTCGTATAGAGCAGTCCATTGACGACGATCGGCGTCGCCTGGATTTCAGAGTGCCCGTCCGGTGGAAGGTCGCCGGTGTGATAGATCCAGGCGACCTTCAACTGCCCGACGTTCCGGCGATTGATCTGATCGAGCGCGGAGTAACGCGTGTTGCCGGGACTGCCGCCCGTGACGCGCCAGTCCACTGCGCCAGAATCGCTCCCCGCTCGTTGGGTACATGCGAAAGCAGGAATCGCGATGACGGCGAGGGCAGCGCGCCAACCGCGCACCGGTTACCTCGCCGGTGTCAGCACGATATTGCGGAATTCCACGGGGCCGTGATCGCCCTGGAGCATCAGCGGACCGGGCGAACCTTCATCGCTATCGAGCGCACCGCCGGTGATTCCGGGTATCTCCTCGTTGCAGATCAGAGTCTTGCCGTTCAAGACCACCGTCAGCATGCGTCCCACGAGCGTGATATCGTACGCCTGCCACTCACCCGGTTTTCGCGCGGCGGCTTCGCTCGGCGGCAGAAAACCGTAGACCGCGCCGAGGTGATCCTGAACCGGTTCGAGCGCGTCGCTATCCTCGATTTGGACCTCGTGTCGTCCACGAAGGTAAACGCCGCTGTTCCCTTTGGGTGGATAGCGAAACTCGATATGCAGCTTGAAATCGTTGAACGTTTGGCGAGTGATGAGGTTGGTGCCGGCACGCGTGTTTGTGAGTATGCGATTCACGGCACTCCAGTTTGCTCCCGGCGTTTGCCAGCTCGCCATGTCCGTGCCGTTGAAGAGAGCGATCGGCGCCCCCCAGCGCGGCGGCGACGCGCGGCGCAATAGTGGCGCGCGATTCGCGGTCCAGGCGTAGCGCTTGCCGGCGGGATCGGTCAACCAGCCCGTCAACTGATCGCCTCTCAGCACCCCTTCGACGTGCAGGTCGCTGTCTCCCTGCTCCCACTGCGGCGGAATTGAGAAGGAGAAGACGGAGTCTTTGAACTCAACCCGGGAGACCGGCCGCGCGCTGCCGACGACGCCAACGAAGCGCCCAACCAGCATTCGAGAGCCGGATCGCTCAACCTCGAGCCACGAGGGATAACGGTGCGATGAGTCGGTCACCGTCAGATCCCAACGCCCCACGATCGGATACTGCTGCGGCTGCTGAGCGTGGAGCGGTGAGGCAAGGACGACTCCAACGGCGGCGATGACGTAAGCCTCTCTCATCTTTTCCTCCCGGTGAGTCCGCTCGCGGAATCGAGCTTCATGAAGTCACGTGCGGGATCTTGACGATAGAACGTGCTCAACAGCTCGTACAGCTCGGGGTCTTCATGACCGAGCTCTTCGGGCCGCTCGAAAAAGACTTCTGTCGCCACCGCAAAGAATTCGGCGATGTCCGTGGCTCCATAGTCGCTCATGACGCTGGGCGCGTGGGCTGCGACCTTCGCGTCGAGGCGCTCATAAGCACGCAGAAGTGTGCTGCTCCAATTGTCCGGACTCGCGACGCGGGGCTTCCAGGCTCGGTCGACTCCGGCCGGCGTGAGATCATTCTCGTAGGCCAGCTCGTGCGCGAACTCGTGTAACACGACGTTGTGACCGTCGGCGGGATCTCTGGCACCTTCCGAGACCGCGTCCCAGGAAATGACAATGATGCCGTTGCCCCATGACTCTCCCAATTCGGGGAGCGGACGGTCGCGCTCGTTCGTCCAGACCCACTTGCGAGGATCGCGGACCGTTCGAGGCACGAACGTCGCAGGGTAGACGAGAATTTCGCGAAGTCCCGGGAAGGGCTCGCCCGGTATGGCAAGCGTGAGCAAGCACGCGTGCGCTGCGATGATGAGCTGCATCTCCTCGGTCAAGACGAGCCCCTGGCATCCCTCCCAATGCCGCGTCCTGATCAACTCGCTGCTGGCTCGAAGGAGAAGCGTCCGCTGCTCGTCGGAGAGATGGCGCATGGCGGGCGCCGCTGTGTCGAGTAGCGAGCTCCATTTCGCCGGGATCGGCCTCGTTGCCTGGCGACGCGCATCATTCTGAGCAATCGACAGCAGAAGCGGCCGCAGCGCGAAGAAGCCTGCGGCCAGCAGCAGAGCACTTCCGATGCCGATTAGCAGCTCATCCACGGTGGCACGCGGTCACCGGCATCCTTTTTCCAGCTGAACTGTGTCTCCGGGGCGGCGCGCGTTTGTAGTGCCGAGGACCTCGGTGCCGCCGAGCGCCTGCGCGCCGTAGGACAAACCCGCCTCACCGCTGACGACGATCGAGTACGAACCGGGAGGGACCGTCGCGATCACATTCCGCACGCCCGCCCGGTATTCATAGACCTCGACGTCACCGCGCGTATTGTTGCGCACTCGCAGGACCGGCGTGCCATTGCAGATAGTGAGCGGCTGAGTGTCTTGCGATGAATGGGAGTGCGCGCAGCCAAGGACCCCGATCAACATCGTGACCGCCGTTATCGCGACTCGCATTGAGCCTTTAGAGATGCGTATAGAGGATACCCGTGGCGATCAGAAAAAGATCAGCGGGTGACAGAGAGCAGCTCCTCCAAATACTGTTTCCAGATAGTCGCAATCGTATGCGTCCCGTGCCCTCGAGTCTCCGGACTCGTGGGCAATATCACCGCACGGCCCCGCGGCACTCGTTTGATCTCGCGCTCCAAGACACCGAGCTCGGGCGGATTGATGAGATCGTCGGCGGAATTCACCGCAACGAGTTGTGCGCGAATTTTCTCGAGGTCCGGGCCGGGATCGTAATCACGGGAGGCTTCCACCTGGTAGAGAACGTCGTTCGCGTCCGCCGTTTTCAGTGACGCTGCGACCGCGGCATCGAGCACCGAATCGCCGCTCATGAGGGTCGGCATCTGCTGCTGGCGCAACACCGGATTGCTCCCCATCAGGAACAGCATCTCTTCCGCGGTGCGCAGACTGGGCGGCTCGGTGGCGTAGTTGCCGCTGCGCCAGTCGGGATCGTTACGGATCGCGTCGATCACGATGCGGCGCCAGACCCGGTTGCGCCCTGAGATCTGGGTTGGCAGGCTCGCGAGCGGCATGAGCGCATCCATGAAATCCGGATAGCGTTCGCCCCACAGCCATGTCTGCATGCCTCCCATCGATGTGCCCATCACCAGGCGCAGATGGTTGACGTGGAGGCCTTCGGTGAGCAGCCGGTGCAACGCGTCGACCATGTCCCGGTAGCCATACCGCGGGAAGGTCGCGTGCAGGCCATCACTCGGCTTGCTCGATTGGCCGTGCCCAATCCCGTCGGGCAGGATGATGAAGTAGCGCGAGGCATCGAGCAGCCCACCGGGGACGAACAGGACTCCCGCGAACTCCGGACGTATGAACTGCGCGCCGCTTCCACCGGTGCCGTGCATGATGAGGACTGCGTTGCGCACGACCCCCTGCGCGTCGCGCGCAGGACTCCCCAGCGTTCTGTAATGCATCCGCAGCTCGGCTAACTTCTCGCCCGACCTGAACGTGAAATCCTTGAGCACGAAGTCGCCCTGCACCGGCGTGGGATTCTGGGCCCGCGCCGCGTCGGGACGAACGGCGACCAACATCGCGAAGAGGGTCAACCACCGCTTGAGCGTCAGGAAGCTCTCAGGGGCGACTGCTCTTGAAATCAATCGGGATCTGGATGAGCACGCGCACCGCGCGTCCTCCAATGCGAGCAGGCGTAAACAGGCAGCTCTTCATCGCCGTCACCGCCGCACTCGACAGCGAGTCGTTCGGACTCGTGACCGCGCGAACAGTCGCGGGCTCCGGACGCCCGAGTGTGTCGACGACCAATTCCAATCGCACACGGCCTTGCACCCCCGAGTTGCGAAGCGAAGGGGGATATTCGGGCGGCGGACAATACACCGGGCTGGGCCCTGAATCGACCGCGGTAGCAACGGAGATGTGAGGAAGGTTTCTGGACGCGGAGTCGACAGCAGGGCGCGCCGCCGGGCGCGGTGCCAGAGGGGGCGGCGGCGGGGGCGCGTGCGCGCATGCGAACGCACCGACGAGCGAGATCGCCAGGAGGTATCGCATCCCGTAAGTTAGGATGCGCCATGAAGAAATCCATCGGCGACAACATGATTCCGAAGGACTGGGGCTTCGAGCGTGGCCTGGAGCTCGTCAAGAAGGCCGGCTTCGACGGCATCGAGCTGTGGCTGGGCGACGTCCCCTGGTTTCAGATGGCCACCTCGGACACCGAGGTTCGCGCGCTCCGACGGAAGATCGAAAGCGCCGGCCTCGTGGTATCCAACGTCTCGACCGGGCTGCACTGGGAGTCGCCGCTCTCCGCCCGGGACCCCAAGGTCCGGACCCAGGCGGTCCGCATCGTGGAGCGGCAGATCGAAACGGCGGCGTTGCTCGGGACCGACGCGATTCTGGTTGTCGCCGGCCTGGTGACCGAGGAAGTCCCCTACAACGAAGTGTACCAGCGCTGCGTCGAGACGCTCCGGTCGCTGGGCGAGAAGGCGGGGCGCGCCGGCGTCCGGATCGGCTGCGAGAATTGCAACGCGGAACACCGGTTTCTCATCAGCCCGCGTGAGTTCTGGCAGTTTCTGAACGACGTGAACAGCAACGCGGTGGGGATTCATCTCGATGTCGGCAACATCCACGACACGGGATTTGCGGAGCAGTGGATCGAGATTCATGGACCCAGAATCACGCGGATCCATCTGAAGGATGTGATGAAGAAGCGCGGCCGCTGCGGCGATCAGAGTGTTTACACCAATCTGTTTCTCGGTGACAACAACTGGCCCGCTATTCGCGCCGCGATGACCAAAGTGGGTTACGACGGATGGCTGATCGCGGAAATGGAGGCGCGCTACCGGTACGCGCGTGATCAGCAGTTCTACGACACCGCCCAAGCCATGGACCGGCTGATTTCGGGGAGGCTGTGACATCGACATCACCCGCAGGGACTTCCTCGGTAGCGCCGCCGCGGTGATGAGCGTTGCGGGGTTGCGCCTTCCTGTGCTGCCGAGGCTTCGCACAGACTTCAGGTGGCTCGTTACTCCCGTGCGGCACCAGTGCGCGTTCGCAGAATCGGCCTCCGGATACCGTTCAGCCCTTCCGCCGAGGTGGCAGGGTGAGGCGGGTTGCCCGTGCTCGCTATTGATCGTCCCCGCCGTGCTGAACATCCCGCCCGGCTTGGTGAAGCACATCGACGCGTGTGTGCGCCGCGGGGCGACCGTCATCATAGAATCCGGTGCGGGCTTCGCCGGTCATGGGAATTTCCGCCAGCACCGACGCGCGCTCCGTGAACTGCTGCAGGTAGACGTGCACGCGCCTGTGGACCTGTGGTCGCGGAACCCGCGTCGCGCACCCTATATCGATTACACCTGGCCCCATCCGGCCAAGATCCGCGATTTCAGCCGCGTAGTGCCGCTGGGTGATCATCCGGGTGAAATCATCGCGTGGGCTGACGGTCTGCCTGTGGCATTCAAACACCGGATCGAACGCGGGACGTTGATCTATTTCGGCTCGCCACTCGGGCCGGCGCTGTGGGCCGGGGACGCCGAGGCTCGGCGGTGGTTACTGGCGAGCTTCCCGCTGTTTGATTAGTAACCGCTCTGCAAAGTCGAGGCGTTCCTGCGTCTCGCTCAGCTGCCGCCGCAGCTCGCTTACCTCATCTCCGAGGTCTGCGAATCGAGCCTCGTTGTCGCTTCCGGGAGCCTCGGGGAGAGCTTCTTCCAAGCCCCCGCGGGAGTCCCGCCACATGCGCCTCGCCCATAACCCGAACCCGAGCGCCAGCAACCCGTGACCCGCGGCGTGCAACACGTTTGGAAGCGCGTACCCGAGGAAGATTAGGTTGAGTGCGCTCAGCCAGAACAGGATCTGAAACTTCGTCGTGGGCTTGAACATCGTGGACCTACGCTCGACCCTCAAAGCGTTTTGTGATGGCTTCGGCGACTGCATCCGCGAGATCCACGATCGCTCCGGCCGCGAATCGAACAGCTTGAACAACCTGTAAGAGCACGGGTTGTGATGGCGTTTGTGCAACTGCGGCGGGGGGTGGGAGCAGGGCTCCACCCGACGCTTCCGGTTCGCGCTCGATCGCCTGTTCGGCGTCGTCCTTACGTTTGCGAGGATTCCGTCCCTTGCTCATCGCTCGGCCTTGTCAATGGGGTGCGTCTTCGCTACGGCGCGCTGAAGAAGAATGATTCACTTCCTCAATCTATGCGCTCCATACAGCGCCGGGGTGAGCTCGTACACCGCCCGTTCCCGCCCGCGAGCATCCCGCGTCGTGCCGGCGAATGCTGCACCGATCTTCTCCACCGCGCGCCGGGAGCGGTGGTTGTCCGGGCCGATGATAAAGATGACGCGCTGCACCGACTTGAACGCGTGCGCCAGCATCAGCCGCTTCATCTCGGCATTGTATCGGCCGCCCCAGTAGGCGCGGGCCAGGAACGTCCAGCCGATCTCGACGACGCTACGATCCGCGTCGTAGCCGTGATAGCGTGATGAGCCGATGATGTGACGGCTGGACCGATCCAGCGCGACCAACGCGCCGCCGGACGCAAGTGCCTCCGCGAAGAACGCCCGGAACGTCGGCTCCTGATACCGATCGCGTTCCGGATGTTGCTCCCAGATCAGCGGATCCGCTGCGACCCGGAATAGCGCGTCGAAGTCGTCCGCGCGCAGGGGGCGTAGCTCGAGGAGGTCGCCCTGCAGAACAGGCTGTCGATCGAAGGACACGGCGTTGAAGATGCACGGTTTTCAATTCTGCGGCATTTGGCGCGGACGGGAGGCGGGCGTTCGCTCGTCCATCTGAATCGCGACACGGGCCTCAGCAATCTTCCTGCTACCTAGGCTCGGAGTCGGCGGGAAGCGCGAGGCGCACCGCGAGGTCTTCCATCTGGCGCGCCCGTAGGCGGGCCCATCCCGGAACGCGGAGTGCCCCATTGACGATCAAGACGGCACCGCCGGCGAGCAGCGCGGGAATCGCACTGCCCACTTGAGCACCGAGCGCACTGGCGACCGCGAGTATCACAGCAGCGCCCAGCCCTACGAGTCCCAACCTGATGGAAGCAGCCGCCCCACCGTGCAGTGAACCCAGGCGAATGCGCTGGCCGGTTGCCGTCGGCTCGAGCAACACGTACAGATTGCCATTCGTCCATTGACGGAGCGATCCCTCAGCCCTGGTTCTCCCGCGCGCCCTGAACACTTCACGCAATTCTCCGACGAGCTGTTCCCACTCGTCGTCGGTAAGTCGCCGGGACAGTGTCACTCGCCGTTCGACGCCAATTGGCAAGCCAATGAGCGTTCGTGACACGGCGTTCCGGCGTACCTCTAACGCCTGCGCGGCGCGGGCGACAGCATCGGGAGCGATGCCGACCTCACTACCGATCGCCTTGAGGTCGGCGAGGCTCAAGCCATGACTTGGGGACGAGTGTGGTACTGGAGTCGCCGGGCCCTCTGCTGCCGAACGAAAGATCTCCGCAACTTCCTCGTCGGTGTAACGTCGCTCAGTCATGGCCATTGTAATGCGATCTCAACCCTTTCTCCTTGGATCAGAGTGACTTCCCCTTGCACGAAGCGAAACGACACTGGAGCCCCTACCTGGGAAGGTATCGGAATGCCTCGGATCCAGACGCGCTGCACTGCACACGGTACGGAGTAGGTCAGCAACTCTCCGGGGTTCAGCGCACCGATAGCAGTCGTCGACAGCGTTCCCGCTCGCAAGCGGATCTCCAGGGCGTGCGGCGTTCGATTATAAACGACGAAGTCGCATCGTACCGTCTCACGTCCGCGCCCCTGGTGCGGCGCTGCCGCGCAGCCGCAAGCCAGGAGCACAAAGACGTAGCGCGCGCTTCGAGACGGAAGTACCATGCGGTTCAATTCTACCGCATCTTGGTGAGCTGTGGTTAGCCTCGCGCTGTGCATTCTGACTGCACTCGCCGTGCAACATCCGACAGCCCGCGTGCTCGTATGGGGCGGCGATGCGGAGGGCGGCGCCCCCTTCGTGGAAGCCGATCCGGCCGATCCATCACAGGTACGTGGCTTCGACGTCGAGGTCGCCGACCGGATCGCCTGCGGACTCGGTCGCACCACCCGCTTCGTCCAGGTCCAGTGGTCCAGCATCGATCAATCCGTCGAACGGGGTGATTTCGCGCTCGGCCTCTCGGGTGTCGAGGACACGCCCGCACGCCGCGCCCGGCACGCCGCCACCCTCCCCTACTTCGAATTCCGTGAAGTGCTCGCCGTGCGACCGGAGGAGGCAGCCCGCATTCACGGTCTGATCGATCTGCGCGGCCGGCGCGTTGCGACGCTGGGCGCGACGATCGCGTACGACCTGCTCATGCGGGCACGCGATTCGACGGGTCTCATCCCTGTGTCGTACGACGACGATGTGCATCCCTATGGCGACCTCGTGACGGGACGAGTGGACGCGGTGCTGCTGGATCACATCATCGCGCAGCGCGCCCTGCGGCGCCGTGGCGGCTCTGGTTTCGTGATCCTCGCGCCGCCCGTCGCCGTCGGGCACTACGTCGGCGTCCTCGCGCGCGCCGATTCCGCGTTGCGCGATTCCGTGGACGCCGTGCTGCGCGAAGCGATGCGCGATGGATCGCTCGAGCAAATTTTCCGTCGCTGGAGCGTGTGGGATCCAACCCAGGGCGTGCTCTTCGACGGGGTGCTGCGATCCAACATGACAGCAAGGTCGCCAGGGACAGCACCGGTGGTTCAGGCAATCGCTTACCTCCCCTCCCTTGCCCGTGCTGCCGCCGTGACGGCGCTGGTGTCGGTGCTCTCCATGATGCTGGCGGTCCTCGTCGGACTCGCGCTCGCATCGGGGCGGCTGTACGGATCCGGCTGGCTGCGAGCACTCACCACTGTCTACATCGAGGTGATACGCGGGACGCCGCTCCTGCTACAGCTCTTCGTCATCTATTACGGGCTCGCGGGCGTGGTCCGGTTGCCGGCGTTTCTCGCCGCGATTCTGGGTCTCGGCCTGAACTACGCGGCCTACGAGGCCGAGATCTATCGCGGCGCGCTGCTCGCAGTCCCGCGCGCACAGCTCGAGGCCGGACGGACGCTCGGTTTGTCGGAAGGGCAGATCCTGCGACTCGTGCGCGGGCCGCAGGCCTTACGCTACGCGCTCGCGCCGATGACCAACGACTTCGTCGCCTTGCTCAAAGATTCCGCGCTCGTGTCGGTCATCACGGTCGTCGAGCTGACCAAGCAGACAGCGATCTACGCCACGAACGTCGGCAGCTGGATCGTGCCCGGTGCCTTGTGCGCCGTCGTGTATCTGGCGATGTCGCTGCCGCTCGCGCGCCTGGCACGCCGGCTGGAGCATCGTTGGGGCGCGCGCGCACCGTGAGCGCGCTGCTCGTGATCGATCGGCTGCGCGTCCGCTTCGACTCGCGGGACGTCCTGCGAGCGCTGTCGCTCGAAGTCGCGGCGGGCGAGCTAGTGGCGTTGATGGCTCCATCCGGTGCCGGCAAGACGACAGCTCTGCGAGCGGTCGCCGCTCTCCAGCCGTTCGACGAGGGCCGGATCGTGGTCGATGGATTCGCACTTGTCCCCGGACCGGTACCGCCCGAAGCTCGACTCGTGCCGCTGCGGCGTCGAGTGGGTCTCGTGTTTCAGGGGCACGCGCTGTTCGAGCACCTCAGCGCACTCGACAACATCACGCTGGCGTTGCGGCACGTCCTCGGCAAAAGCCGAGAGGACGCGGATGCGGTTGCGGAGAGACTGCTGGACTCGCTGGAGGTCGGCGCGCGGGCGAGCGCCTGGCCGCGTCAGCTTTCGGGCGGTGAGGCGCAGCGCGTCGCGATCGCGCGCGCACTGGCACCGGACCCCGCGCTGTTGCTCATGGACGAGCCAACCGCAGCTCTGGACCCTCCGCGGCGCACCGCGCTCGGAAACACCTTGCGCCGCTTGTGCGAGCAGGGGCGCGGACTGCTGGTCGCGACACACGACGCGGAATTCGCGCGGGCGCATGCCGATCGGGTGCTCACGCTCGGTACTTAGGAGGCTTTAAAGTGAGGGTTCTCGATCAGGCCGAGCAGGTTTCCAAAGGGATCCGCGACCGTCGCGACCCGAATGTCACCACCGACGTCCTGGATGGGCGCCGTCACGGTCGCGCCCGCCTTGGTGAACTCTTGAACCGCTGAATCGAGGTTGGGAACTCCCCAGTAGGCGACACAGCCACCGGGGCCCGGCGGAACTCCCGTGACGTCCGGATCCAACCCGAGCTCGAAGCCGCCAATCTGGAAGCCAACGTAGTACGCCTCGTCAAAGTAGGGCTGCACGCCGAATGCTGCGGCGTACCAGACTTTCGCGCGCTTTAGATCTGAGACGTGGTAGATGACCGTGCGCAATCCGAGGACCAATGGGCGCTCCAGGATGTGAGAAGTAGTCGATCAGTCGCGCTTGCGCAGGAAGACATGCATCGCGCGCTCGCCGGCGACGTGCTTGAGACACTCGTAGCCTAACGCCGGCAGATTCAGCCCCGCGAGCAGCGCTTCGCCGGCGCCGAGCAGGAGGGGCCTGACGGCCCGGTGCAATTCATCAATGAGGCCGGCGCCCAGATACTGCCGGATTGTGGCGACGCCACCGCCGAGGCGGATGTCGCGCCCGCCGGCCACCTCCCGCGCCTGCTGCAGTGCGGCTTTGATGCCGCCTGTGACGAATCGAAATTCGGTGCCGCCGGCCATCCGCAACGGCGGCCGCGCGTGATGGGTCAGGACAAAGACCGGCGTGTGATACGGTGGCTCGTCGCCCCACCAGCCTTTCCAGCTTTCGTCCGGCCACGGCCCCCGCACGGGGCCGAACATATTGCGTCCCAGGATCCACGCGCCGAGACCCGCCAATCCTTGCTCGGCCATTTCGTTGTCGACGCCCGTTTCCCCGGCCTTCGGATTGCCGTGCATCTGTTGCCAGACGCGCGTCGAGAAGAACCACTCCATGAGGAGCGGGCCGCCCAGACCCAGCGGGTTCTGAAGGTCTTGGTTGGGTCCGGCGCCGAACCCGTCGAGCGATATCGCAAAGCTGCTGACACGAAGTTTGGACAACACTTCCGACTCACCTTCTCGGAAGTTCGTGGATGATTGACCAGATCACGCCAAACCGGTCGCGAAGCTGGCTGAAGCGCGTCGCATAGAACGTTTCCTTCAGCGGCATGTAGACCTCACCGCCCTCCGCAAGCAGGTTGTGGACTCGCTCGGCTTCTTCCGTAGAATCGAGCGAGAGGTACACGTAGACGCTGCGGATTTTCTGGAAGACGGAGGGAGGAACATCATTTCCGATCAACACGGTGTCGCCAATGTTCATCCGCGCATGAATGATCGCTTTGCCGGCTTCACTCGGCGCTCCTGGAGCCTGGCTCTGGTTCATCATCATCGTAATTTTGCCGCGGAGATGTTTCTCGTAGAAGCGAAACGCCTCTTCGCAATTCCCGCCGAAATTCAGTTGGGTATACAGCTTCATCGGTGGCCTTTCCTGCGAATGATTCGGAGGCGCGTGCTCGCAGCGCCGGAGGACGCAAACTACGTCCTCCGGTGGAGCGACTGATGTCAGTGAGAGGTCATGGTTCTGCGGGAGCCCTCGGTGGCCAGTCTCGCTTACGGATAGAAACGCACGAACAGCGCCCCGGACGAAAACCAGCTACGCGCATACAGACTTGGACCAATGCTGGTTGAGCCACTCGAGGACGACGAGGTGTGATCGTACTGGATCTTGGCCTCGGCGCCGACGCTGAATGCAGGAGCCGGACTGTACTCCCCGCCGATCGCGCCGGCGATGAACCACCCGCTGCTCGTCGTCGATGTCTGCCCCGCGGATCCATTCACCCTGGTTGACCCGTGTAACAGCCCGAAGCGGGGGCCAAAGTACATGTTGAGGCGCTCCTGCGGGTGCGCGACCGAGAACACGCCCAGCCCGACGATGGTGTGCGAGTCCCACGCGGTGTCGGAAGTCACCGGGTAATCGGCGCGCGCGGACAAGAAATCGACATACGGCTCGAGCCGGAAATGGGCGCTGACATTGATAGGTAAGAACACCCCGATGTCGGGAACGGAGATACCGACGCCCACACGACGGGCGTGGTCTTGCGCGGCGAGAGGCAGCGTGAGAGTAGCAACGGCGCAGAGGATGACGACTGGCTTGGCGCTCATGGGGATCCCCGCTCGGAAGTGGAGGCTTGCGGATGCTAAGGTTCACGCACGCATCAGGCTGCGCTCATCACGGTACTTCACGTAGACGGTTCTGCGCGGTGGCAGCGCGCACAACTCCTTCATGCCGATCTTCTTCGCAATCGTGCGCGCGCCTTCATTATTGTCATCGATACAGGCGATGACGCGCTCGACCTTGGCCGTGTCGAACGCCCACATGAGGATCAATTCGCAGGCGCGTTTGGCGAGTCCCCGCCGTTGGGCCTCCGATCGCAGCGCGCATAAGACTTCGAAGTCCTTGCCGTCGAATGCCTGAGATCTGATCAACCCACCGATTCCGATCGGGACCTGCCCTTCCATGACGGCAAAGAGGCGGTGCTTATCGTCCTGCTCCGGCTCGGGCAATGGTCCGACGAATTCCCAGACGTCTTCCTGCAGTTGCAGAGAACGCAGCAGGGCATCGTGAGACGCGTTTAGGGGCAGAAGCTCCATGACTCAGTCCGAATGGGGATACGTGGAAAGTACTCTTATGGAGCCGTGACCGCGAAACTATAACGCCCCGAACCGACGTCCACGATCACATCGTTGCCCCGCTGCCGGGAGGAGCGAACGCCTTCGCTGGCGTTGAGCGCAACGCCTCCTTCCCGCACCTGGTCGAGGAGCGCGTCCCACAAGGTCACTTCCGCGGACGTGTTGGCCGGAACGGTGAGGTCGAGTACGAATCGCCGCCCCTCGAGTCTCCACGCGGACTTCAGCGTCCCGTAACCCGTTTCGAGAGAAGCGCTCGCGCTCGTCAGGCCGGCTCCCGGTCGTGGCGCGATTCGTGACCGCCGGTATCCCACCGCCGCCGAATCCACATCGATCCCGCCGATGTTCCGGTACATCCAGTCGCCGACCGCGCCGAAGGCGTAGTGATTGAACGAGTTCATCCCGGGATCTTCGAACGAGCTGTCGGGTCGAATGCCGTCCCACCGTTCCCACATCGTCGTCGCCCCTCTGGTAATGGGGTATAGCCACGACGGGTAGGTGCGCTGGGTGAGCAATGCGAACGCGAGCCCAACGTGGCCGGTGGCGCCGAGCACATGCAGGAGATACGGCGTGCCGAGAAACCCAGTCGTGAGATGGTGCTCGCGCGCTTCTACATCCTGCGCTAGGCGCCCGGCTGCGACCGACACCAGCGAATCCGGAAGGAGATCGAACGCGACCGCGAGCGCGTAGGCCGTCTGCGTGTTCTCGCCCACTCGACCCGTACTCGAGACGAACTCCCGGTCAAACGCATCTCGGATCGCGTGGAAGCGTGCACGATACGCGGCCGCTTCGTCACTCCGGCCGAGCGCCGCCGCGCTGCGCGATACCAGATCGGTGGAGTGCGCCAGGAATGCTGTCGCGATCAGGTCCGTTCCCGTGGTCGCGCCGGGATACGAGGGATCGTCGCTGTGGAGCGCGAGCCAGTCGCCGAACTGCCATCCCGGTTTCCAAATCAGGTCCGTGCCCGCGCGGCGCCGCGCGTAATCGACCCACGCGCGCATGCTCGGATACTGGCGTTCGAGAACTCCTCGGTCGCCGTACGTGAGATACATCGTCCAGGGAATGATGACCGCGGCGTCGGACCAGCCTGCCGTGCCCGCGAAGCGTGTCGAGTCGCCGCCCAGTGGATTCGGAATCACCCAGGGTACACTGCCGCTACGGTCCTGATCGGCCGCCATATCTGCCAGCCACTTCGCGAAGAAACCGGAGACGTCCATGTTGAACGCGGCAGTGCGCGCGAACACCTGAGCATCTCCCGTCCATCCGAGACGCTCGTCGCGTTGCGGGCAGTCAGTCGGCACGTCGAGAAA
>Ga0209266_1001107_pt1 | contig 18562 bp, 16 predicted proteins | sample GraSoiAngelo_132_FD_185889 | JGI IMG/M metagenome (GOLD analysis project Ga0209266, IMG submission 185889) | Grasslands soil microbial communities from the Angelo Coastal Reserve, California, USA - 14_0929_02_40cm (SPAdes) (version 2) | ecosystem: Environmental > Terrestrial > Soil > Grasslands ...
CAGCTCAAGGAGGCATTGAGGGAATTAAAACCTGGCTTCGCGAGCTGCTCCGGCGAGAACAGGACGTAGTCGGATAGCCGCGCGACCAAAGTCACGGCGATCAACCCGATGGCGCCGCCGGGCAAAGGTTCGAACATCAGACCGACAATCACGCCGGAAAAAATCGCGAAGTAGTACCACGCGTACTGCGGCAACCCCGCGGGCGCGGGGATGAGTGCAACCACGAGCGCCACAACGATTGGGGCGAAATGTTTCCAGGTGATTTTTCTAGAACCCTCTTTTTTAGCGCTGACGGTGGGTGCCACCGGCGCCGTTTCGACCTTACTCATGGGAGACTCCTTTCGCGCGCTTGCACGGACATTGCCAGCCTGAATCGCACATTATTTCCACCCCTGGGCGACCATTTTCCGTCTCAAAAACGCGATCTGTGTCGCCAGCGGTAGGTCCTTCGGGCAGACGTCGTGGCAGGCGATGAGCGACATGCAGCCGAAAACGCCGTCGTCGTCACCGATCAGCTCGAAGTAATCGTCATCGTTGCGCCGGTCGCGCGGATCGAGACGGAAGCGCGCGATCTTGTTGAGTCCCACCGCACCGACAAAATCCTCGCGCATGCGCGCGGTGCCGCAGGCGGCGACGCAGCAGCCGCACTCGATGCAGCGATCGAGCTCGTAGATCTTTTCGGCGAGCTCCGGCTCCATTTTTTCTTCGAACCTGGCGAGATCGACATCCGGCTGCTTCATATGCAGCCAGGTCTGCAGCCGCTCGCTCATGCCGCGCATCCATTTGCCGGTGTTGACCGACAGATCGGCGATCAGCTCGAAGACCGGCAGGGGCGCGAGTGAGATCTCGGTGCCCAAGTCCTTGGTCAACGTGCGGCAGGCGAGGGTGGGACGGCCATTGATCATCATGCCGCAGCTGCCGCAGATGCCGGCGCGGCAGACGAAGTCGAACTCCAGCGACGGATCCTGCTTCTCGCGAATCTCCATGAGGGCGATAAACAGCGTCATGCCTTCCGCTTCTTCGATCTCGTACGTTTGCATGCGCGGCACGCTTCCCGGCTCCTGCGGGTTGAAGCGCAGAGCGCTGATCTTCAGCTGGCGTTTCACCGGCTCGTTTTTCATTCTGCACCTCTCCTTCGTTTTGGCATCGTCTCGGTTCTCACATCCCCGGAGTGATCATTTCTTCGGGCTTGATCCACTTGTCGAAGTCCTCGGCCTTCACCAGACCCAGTGCCAGTGCGGCTTCTTTGAGTGTCGTGCCCTCGGCGTGGGCTTTCTTCGCGATCTTGGCCGCGTTGTCGTAACCGATGTGCGGGTTGAGCGCGGTAACCAGCATCAAGCTTTTCTTCATCAGCTCGTCGATGCGGGCGGCGTTGGGCTGCAGCCCCGCGATACAATGCTGCGTGAAGCCCTCGACTCCTTTGGCCAAGAGTTTGGCCGAGTGAATGAAGTTGTGGATCATCAGCGGCTTGAAGACGTTGAGCTCGAAGTTGCCGCTGGCTCCACCGATGTTCAGAGCCACATCGTTACCCAACACCTGGGCGCAGATCATCGTGAGCGCTTCGCTCTGGGTGGGATTAACCTTGCCGGGCATAATCGAGCTGCCGGGCTCGTTCTCCGGGATGCTAATTTCGCCCAGGCCGGCTCTAGGACCGGAGGCGAGCCACCGCACATCGTTGGCGATTTTCATCAGCGAACAGGCGAGCGTCTTGAGCGCTCCATGGGCAAAAACCAAGGCGTCGTGACCGGCCAAGGCCTCGAACTTATTCGGAGCGCTCACGAAGGGCTGGTTCGTGAGCGCGGCGATTTTGACCGCAGCTTTGACCGCGAACTCGGGATGGGTGTTCAGCCCAGTCCCCACAGCCGTGCCTCCGAGGGCGAGCTCGTAAAGATGGGGCAGTGTCACGGCGATGCGCTGCAGGTCGTTGTCCAGCATTTTTGCCCAACCCGAAATCTCCTGACCGAGACTAAGCGGCACCGCGTCCATCAGATGGGTGCGGCCAATCTTGATCACGTCGGCGTTAGCTCGGGCCTTTACTTCCAACGTTTGTTTCAGTTCCTTGACCGCTTCGGCCACGGCGGACAAGACCTCCACTGCGGCGATGTGCATCGCCGTGGGAAAGGTGTCGTTGGAGCTTTGCGCTTTGTTGACGTCGTCGTTGGGATGGATGGGCTTTTTGCTCCCCATCACACCGCCGGCAATCTCGATCGCCCGATTGCTGATTACTTCGTTGACGTTCATGTTGGTCTGCGTGCCTGAGCCGGTCTGCCAAATGACGAGCGGAAAATGATCGTCGAGCTTGCCGGCGATGACTTCGTCGGCGACCTGAGCGATCAGATCGCCTCTTTCCTGGTCCAAAAGCTTGAGCTCGACGTTCGCCATGGCTGCCGCTTTTTTAAGGATGCCGAAAGCCTTGATAAGCTCTCTCGGCATGGTGTCCCGCCCCGCCCCTGCGTGAAAATATTTGAGCGAGCGCTGTGTCTGCGCGCCCCAGTAACGGTCCGATGGGACCGCAATTTCGCCCATAGTATCTTTCTCGATCCGAGTCTCAGCCATAGCGGATCCTCCTTTTCTGTTCTGCTAAAATACCGCAAGAAGGCGACTGCAGTCGCGTCAAAGTGATCCTGTCAATTACGCATCGCGAAGCGGTTTCGTATTCGCTCGGTGCGGAACCTCATCCTGCTCGCTGCTCGCGAGACTCCCCAAGTGGCTCGCCGAGCCGTTCATTCCTGCCGCGGAGGACCTTCGGCATCAGATGCTCGTAGGGCATCAACTTCCCTTGTAGGGTAAAGCGATCGGCGCCATCGCGCTGCTGCTTGAGGGCTTCGATCTCGGCGACGCGCCTGGCCGTGTCCGGGTGATCGATATGATCCTTGGCGCCGTAGCCGCGCCAGCCCGGCGGCAGCTCCATCTTCATCACGTCGATCTGTTCGTAGGCGAGCGACGGCAACGTGTCGGTTTCGGACTTCCACGTCGCCAAGGTGCGATTCAGCCACTGGGCGTCGTTGCGGCGCGGGAAGTCCTCGCGGAAATGAGCGCCGCGGCTTTCGGTTCGCTGGAGCGCGCCGTAGGCGACGCAGAGCGCCATTTTGAGCATCTTCTGCACTCTATAGGCCGTCACCAGCTCCGGATTGGCGCCCCGCGCCTTGTAGCGCAGACCGATGTTGCGGCTGCGCAACAATAGCTGTTGCAGTTCGTGCACCGCCTCTTCCAAAACTTTGCCGGTGCGGAAGATACTGACCTTCGCCGTCATGATCGTTTGCATCTCGGCCATGATCGCAGCGGCGTTTTCCGTGCCGCGGCCGTCGGTCAAGGCGTCAATCTTGGCTTGCTCCAGGCGCAGCGTTTCCTCGATCACACCGGTGGGAATATTCCCGGATCTTTCGCTCTCGCAAAAGTCGGCGATAAACTCGCCGACGATCATGCCCGCGGCCACCGTCTCGGCTACCGAGTTTCCGCCCAGCCGGTTGAAGCCATGCATGTCCCAGCACGCCGCTTCACCTGCGGAAAACAATCCCTTCAAGGTCGGGCTTTCGCCGGTGTGGTTCGTACGTACGCCGCCCATGGTGTAGTGCTGCGCCGGCCGCACCGGCACCCAGTCCTTCACCGGATCGACGCCGAGAAAATAATGGCAGATCTCGTAAACCTCGCGCAGGTTGTGTTTGATGTGGTGCTCGCCCAGCAAGGTGATGTCCAACCAGAGATGCTCTCCGAACCGCGACTTCACGCCTTTGCCTTTGGCGATGTGCTCTTCCATGCGCCGCGAGACGACGTCGCGCGACGCCAGCTCCTTTTTCTCCGGCTCGTAGTCGGGCATGAAGCGATGGCCGTCGACGTCCTTCAGCAGCCCGCCATCGCCGCGCGCGCCCTCGGTCAAAAGAATGCCTGCAGGAAAAGCAGGCGTCGGATGAAACTGCACCGCCTCCATATTGCCGAGGGTGGCAACGCCGGTCTCCAGGGCGATGGCGGTGGGAATGCCTTCGGAGATAACCGCATTCGTCGTCACGCGGTAGAGCCGCCCCGCGCCGCCGCCGGTAATCGCAGTGGCTTTGGCGACGTAAGCTGCCAATTCACCGGTAACAAGATTTCGCACGATCGCGCCGTAACAACGGCCGCCATCGTGGATCAAAGCAATCGCTTCGGCTCGCTCGTGCACCGGGATGCCATTGGCAATCGCTTGATCGCTCATGGTGAACAGCATCGCGTGGCCCGTGCCGTCGGACACGTAACAGGTGCGCCACTTGTTGGTGCCGCCGAAGGCGCGCTGCGCGATTAGCCCATGGGCTTCGTCGCGTTCGGTGATCGTCACTTTCTGCCCGTTGATAATGACGTCGCGGTCGCCCCGGGTCACGCGGCTCCAGGGTAGGCCCCAGGCCGCCAGCTCGCGCACCGCTTTCGGCGCGGTGTCGACGAACATACGCACGACTTCCTGGTCGGCTCCCCAGTCGCTGCCGCGCACCGTGTCTTCGAAGTGCACGTCTTCGTTGTCGCCTTCGCCTTTGATGACGTTGCCGAGACTTGCCTGCATGCCGCCCTGGGCCGCGGCGGAATGCGAGCGTTTGGGCGGCACCAGCGAAAGGATGATGACATCGTGGCCGCGGCGTTTGGCGCCGATGCCGATGCGCAAGCCCGCAAGGCCGCCGCCAATCACTAGAACGTCCGTGTAAATGATCTTCATAAATCTCCGTTCAAGATTCCCAGGTCAAAGTTCAATGTGGAAGCGGAAACATTTGAACTTTGAACTTCTCAGTTAATGTTGTGACGACGGCATTGATTGAAATTGCGACGGCACGTAGCGCTCGCCGAGCCGATCGCGGCGCTCGTGGCCGATTTTCATGTACGCCGCCAATGTCAGCAATCCCAGCGTCAGGAAAAACACCGTGATTCCCCACTTGAGCCTCTTGAGCATAGTGCGCGTCCGCTTCGGATCATCGCCTTCGAACCAGCCCCACTTGACCGCCAACCGGTAAAGGCCGACGCCACCATGCAGCTCCACGGCAAACAAAAGAACCAGATACAGCGGCCACCAGCGGTCGCTCCACACGCGTTCCGCCGATTCGTAGGGGCCGATATCGCCGGGATGCATGAGCATCTGGTACAGATGAACCGACGCCAGAAAGAAGAGCGCAAAGCCGGTCCAAGCCTGAACCCACCAGAGCGTGGTGTCCTCATGGCGCAGCATTTGCCGGTGGCTGGCAAAGCTTTTGTATTCTTGAAAGTTCGCAGGAAATTTTCGCATGGCGAGCAAGCCGTGGAGCACGAACATGACCGAAACCAGAGCGACGACTGCCGCCACGATGCCGGAATAGCTTTTGCCCAGGATAAACTGTCCCTCGAACATCTTGGTCACCCACCACATGGCATCGTTGCTGATCAGGATCGTCGACACGAAGGCCATGTGGCCCCACATGAAAAGACCGAGGAACAATCCGCTCGCGCTCTGAACCAAGTCCAGCCTCGCGGGCCAGTGACTTTTTCGCGTCCTCTGATCCAATCCAACTCCGGCAATGACATCGGCTTCGCTCTTCATTGTCCTGCTCCTAACCTATGTTTGGCTGTAGACGATGCGCACGACTCAAACAATTGCACGTGAAGTTTTATTATCGAGGAATTGAGATGAAGTATATTGGACCTTGGTCCAATGTGGCCGGGATGTTTTATCCTGTGACGCTTGCATGGGTGATGACCTCTTTAATCGAGGTCCCCCCTTGACTAACAGCCGGGCTGAACCGCTGGCTTGCAACTGCTCTATCCGTCGCGCCGCGGTCGTTATCGCCGATCAGCTTCTCGAACGCTCGCGCGGTGTCACAAGCTTAACCGCCGGTCACCTTGCCACGAAAAGCAACCAAGGCGTTCCCAGCACCAGGAAAGCGAGTAGACAAAACCCCGTGGTCAGCAGGCCAAGCCGGTAAAGCTCGCCCTGCGTCAGGTAGTTGCTGCCGACGAAGATGATGTTCTGACTGCCACCCTGCGGAGTGATGGTCGAGAAGTAGCTGCTTGCGAACAGCAGCGCAAAGGCCATCAGCGACGCGGGGACGCCGGTGCGCACGGCGACGTCGAGGAACACACCGAAGAGCGCGAGGACCTGAGCCGCCTGGCTCACGAACATGTAATGCATCAGCACGTAGAGCACCATCAAAACGACATAGGCGATTGGCCAGGCTACGCCACCGAGCATCGCGGTAAGTTTCCCGCCGACGTATCCCATGAAACCGAGCTCGTTGAGCTGGCCGCTCAACGCGAAAAGCACGGCAAGCCAGAGAAAGGTCGCCAGAGTGCTGCCTTGCAGGTGGATGTCCTCGATCGTCAGGACGTTGGTCGCTAGGAGCAGGCCTAGGCCGGCGAACGCCACCGCAGCAAGATTCAGCTTGAGGCTGTCCGCCATCACCCACCCCGTCACCATGACCGCAAAAGTCACCCCGACGATCCACTCGTTACGCGTCAGGGGTCCCATGCTGTGCAGTTCATTACGCGCCAGCGCGGGCGCATTCGGGGTGTCGGTCACCCCTGGCGGAAACAGCCGGACGAGAATCAGGGGCAGCAAAAGGATGGTTGCCAATGCCGGAACACAGGAGGCCAGCAGCCACGTGCCGAAGGCAATCTTCACACCGGCTTGCGCCGCAAGCGAGACGCCGATCGGGTTGGCGGAAGTGGCCGTGAGCCACAAAGCGGACGAGACGCTCAAACTCGCCATGCCGCAGAACATGAGATAGCCGCCCATACGGCGCCCCTCTGCGTCTTCCGGCGTCGAACCGGCGCTCTGGGCAAGGGAAAGAATGATCGGATAGAGCACGCCGGCGCGCGCGGTGTTGCTCGGAAACGCGGGCGCAATCAGCGCGTCGGTCAGAAAGATGCTGTAACCCAGTCCGAGCGTGGATCTTCCGAAGGCGCTCACCACGAGCAGACTGATGCGGCGTCCGAGTCCGGATTTCACCACCGCATGCGCCACCAGGAAAGCCACTATGACCAGCAACACGCTCGAGTTGGCGAAACCGGCGAAAGCCTTGACCGGGTCTACGGTATTAGTCAGTACAACGGCGCCCACGGCTAGCAGCGAGGCGGTTAGGAGCGGAAAGGCATTCACGACGACCGAAAAGATTGCTGCTGCAAAAACCGCAAAAAGGTGCCAGGCCTCGCGCGTGAGCCCGGCCGGGATTGGCGCGAACCAGATGCCGAGTGCCAGGGTGAAAGACACAGCTTGTTTGCCCAGCTGGCGAAAGCGGGCGGCGCCTACAGCCATCCCCCGCGTCATCCTGCAGAAGCCGTATCGGTCTGACCCAACCGGGCGCGGCCCTTGAAGTCGACGACCTGCCCACTTACTGCGCCATCTTCTGCATCGATCACGTACTGCCACTGGAACGTGTAGTCCCCGGTCACGCCGGCGTAACGGCCTGTCCCGCCGACGAACGTGCCCACGATACGGTTACCGCTTCCGACCGCCTCGCCCTTCAACTCACTGTAAACCATGTCGCCGCGCTCGTCGGTCCAGACGCAGCGGCCCTGCATGCCTGCGCGGCTGTCGGAAAAGCCGATCGCTTGCGCTCTGAACCCAACCGCCGGCCGCTGTGGCCCGGTGAGCAGAACTGTTCCTGTCAGTTCGAAGATCGCCGCGCGATCATCCGGACCCAGGCGCAGTGTCCGACGCGTGCCTGCGGCGGTCCACGCGCCCTCGAATTCGTGCCATCCTCCTGCGGGAGGAGTCTGCGGCGTGCCGCCCGACTGGCTGCACGCCGCCGTCAGCAGCAGAGCGATGATCATTGGCCATCGCCGGCGGGGCGTTAGTAAGTGCTGCGATCGAGAAATCATTTTCTTCTTTCTTCGAATAGGATTACGGATTCCCGTCGGGATGCTCCTCCTATGCAAGCTTCCATCATGCGACCCGCTATCGACTCGTCGCCTCCCGGGGCGGCTGAGCCGGCGGCAAATTGTTGTCCTTACCCGTTCCCTCCTCGATCAGCTTCTCGAACGCTTGGGCGATGGCGAGCACCTGATCCTGCCGCACGCCCGAGCCGGGGAGCGCCGCCATGCGACGAATTGTCGCGATGCGCTCAGGCTGGGTCTTGAGCACCATCAAGTTGAGCGTTTCCTCGCCATGGCAGCGCGCGCAACGAGCGACCAGCAGGGAAGCCGTGATGCGCTCGAATTCACTCGGCGGAATGTTGGCGCCCGGGTGGCTTTGCATGCGCTCGACCGTGCGCTGGACCTCTGATGGCTCCATCGAAACGGTCACGCCGAGGCGCCGCGAGCTATGACACTCTACGCAGTTCTGCATCAAAATCTGGCGAACTCGCAGCGGACGGAGCATGGCGACATCGTGCTTGCGAGCCAGATCCGGCGGCAGATTGGCGACACGCTGCTGCACCTCTCTCACCTGTGTGATGAGAGCGATGGTGAGAACAAGGTTGATGATCACCACCAGCATGACGATGATGCGGAAAGCGGGGAATCGCGGCGGTTGTTCAGTGGCCATTTCACGACACTCCTTCCGCGCCGCGCCAGGCGCCGGCCGGGTGAGTTGCAGAATGCGGTCTGGTCTCCGGCGACGGCAATTCTTCGTGGATCGGCAGGATGCGCGCCAGCCAACCAAATGCAAACAGGGCCGCTGCAGTAATGCCGAGTGTGATCGTGACTTCTCCCAACGAAGGCACGTAGGTTTCCCAGTGGCGCACGCGCAGGCCGATCACCGCGACGTTCAGCCGGTGCAGTAATACGCCGGCGATGATCAAGGAGCATGCGGTCGCGAGTCCGCGCCGGCTCTCACGCACTTCCGGCATTAGCAGCAGAACACAGGGAAGCATCAGCCCGAAACCGATCTCGACCCAGAAGGAAACGGCGAACCATGAATTGATGAACATGGCATCAGCGGCGCCACGATAGAAAAGATCGCCCATTTGAAAAGCGAGGAAGAGTCCAACGAGCCAGGCCTCGATGCGGGCGAGGCCGGCGAGCAGATCCATGCGCGGAGGGAAGCCGAGCCAGCGCGCCGCGGCCAAGTGCTCGATGATTGCCATCGCTGGACCGGCCATCATCGCGGAAAACAGATACAGCAACGGCAAATTATCCGACCACCAGAGGACGTTGATCTTGTGCGGGATGAGCGTCATGAGAGTCCCGAGAGACGACTGGTGCAGGTGCGACAGCGTCACGCCAAGAAGCATGATTGGGATGTAAATCGCTCGGGTGACGCGAAACGTGCGATCCCAGCCAGCCTGCTCGAGCGGCACCTGCGCAAATTCCAAAGCGAGCACGGTGAGGTAGAGAAACGCGCACCAGCCGACTTCATACAATGCGGAAGTGGGCGCCCAGGAGACCAGGACCATCCAGACCATCCACGGCCGGCCAAGCTCGACCATGAGCATGGTAATGGCGCTGGCGTAGCAGAGAAAAGCCATGAGCACCGCGGGGCGCACGAACGAGTGGTAGCGATGCACGCCGAGGACTTCCACCAACGCCGTGATCGTGAAGCCGACGCCGCCTATGGCGATCATCGTCATGATGCCGTAGCCGACCCACCAACCCCACGGATAGGCGTTGTTGATATTGGCGATAGTGCCGATGCCGGTCGCGAATCGCACGAAGGCAACGACGGCGGCTGCCGCCATGATCGCCAGCAGCAATTTGTCCCACCAGGTAAGCCGAACGCGCCAGTTCATGTGTGCTCTCCATCGTGCTTTTGGTAGCGCATGCGCCGGCGCACGATCCAATTAAGCGCGCCGAACACTGCATACAAGACAGCAAACACGGGCGCTGTGGCGCGCAGCCATCTGTGCGTGAGGTCGGGCATCGGCGTCTTCGGCAGGCCGGTGATGTAGCCGATCTTTTCGAAGGGCACGGATGAAAGGTGCAGCACGCTGGTGCCGCCGACCTCGTCGAGCCCGTAGATTTCGGGAATGTAAGTTCCCGGCGCCGCCGCGATGCGTCGCTTCGCTTCCGTAACCATGTCCTCGCGGTCTCCGAACGTGATCGCGCCCGTCGGGCAGACGGTCGCGCAGGCCGGGTCCATGCCGACTTCCAGACGGTCTGCGCAAAAGGTGCACTTGTGAATCTTCGGCGCGAAGCTCTCGTAATCGTATTTCGGAATGATGAAGGGACATGCCTGCATGCATGCACGGCAGCCGATGCAGCGCGATTCATCGAACACCACAGGGCCGAGATCGGTCTTGAACATCGCATTGGTCGGACACGCCGAGGCGCAGGCCGGCTGCTCGCAGTGCATGCAGAGCTGGCGTCCGAATACCCAATCGGGCTTTTCGCCGGTAACGACCTCGTTGAAGGTAATCAGCGTATAATTGTTGGCGTCGAGATCGCGCGGGTTCTGATAGCCTTCGCCGGCGAAGAAATCTGTCTTGTCCTCGGGCCGGTCGTTCCACGACTTGCAGGCGACCATGCAGGCCCGGCAGCCGATGCACCGGGTATTGTCCTGAATCATCGCTTTCGGTTTCACCGTCGATGGTTTTGCTGTCGCTGTGCTCATGCGCGGTCCTTTCTCTTGAGGTTACAAAGAAACACTTTGGTCTCGGGAATGTGCGAGTTGGCGTCACCGACGCTGGCGGTGAGATCATTGGCGATGTCGCCCGGCACGATGCCGGCGTAGCCCCAATGCCAGGGAAGGCCGATCTCATCGATCATCTGACCCTCGATAAAAAAGGGTTGGAAGCGTTCGGTGACCAGCGCGTAGACTTCGATGGAGCCGCGCGCGCTGCTCACAATCACCTTGTCGCCGTTTTTGATCCCTTCGCGCTTCGCCAGCGCCGTGCCGATTTCGACGAACGCGCTAGGCACGAGGCCTACGAGCCAGGGCATGTTGCGGCTCATGGCGCCGGTCTGCCAGTGCTCGGAAACTCGATACGTGGTGGCGACGATCGGGAAGACATCAGGTGTGCCGTAGCGGTCAAATTCGCTGGAGTTCCAGACCTGCGCGCAGGGATCCGACTGGGTCTTGGAGAAGGGGTTCTTGACCGGGCTCTCCACCGGCTCGTAGTGCTCGGGAAACGGTCCGTCGTTGACGTCCAGCGAGTAAAGCTGTCCGACGCCCGATGCCAGCATGATAAACGGATTGGTTTCGCCCGGCGGCATGCCGCCGTCGGGAACGTCGCCTTCCCACGCGTTCTTTTCGGCGTTCCAGCGGATGACCCACTTGCGCGGATTGAACGGCTCGCCTTTGCGATTGACCGACGCGCGGTTGTAGAGAATCCTCCGGTTCATCGGCCACGTCCACCCCCATTTCGGATGGAGTCCGATCTTGTTCGGCGCATCGGACGCATCGCGGCGCGCCGCCAGATTGCCCTCTTCGGTGTAGCCGCCGCAATAGATCCAGTTCCCCGACATGGTGCTGCCGTCGTCGCGCAGCTGCGCGAACCCCGGCACCTGTTTGCCAGCGGCGAATTCCTTGCCGTCTTTTTCGTTTACGTTGACCAGGAAGCGTCCGTTCAATTCGCGCGCGACCCGATGGGGATCCGGGTGATCGCCATAATCCCACGCCAAGTGGCGTATCGGCTCTGGAAATACGCCGTCCTTCGCGTACGCGCGCTTCATGGCTTTAGCGAGGCCGTCGACGATATCGAGGTCGGGGCGGCTGTCCGCGATCGGCTTAACCGCGCGATGGCGCCACTGCGCCCAGCGCCCGCTGTTGACGATGCTGCCTTCCTTCTCGACGCCGGAACAGGCAGGCAAAACGAAGACCTCGGTGGGAATTCGTCCCGGATCCACGCCGGGCCGCTTCCAGAACTGCGCGGTCTCATGCTCGAACAAATCGGCGACCACCATCCAATCGAGCTTGTCGATGGCCGCACGGATCAACCGCGCATTGGCGCCGCCGACCACGGGATTCTGGCCGAAGCAGAAGAGCCCCTTGATTTCGCCCGCCAGCATCGCGTGGGTGAGCGCGAGAAACGCATAGCCCTTTCCTTCGAAACCTCGCCCCAGCTTCGGCAGGTGGGAAAAGTCGAAGTCGTTCTCGCTCTTGGCGTGATCGCCCCACCACGCCTTGAGCAGGCTCACGACATACTTGGGCGTGTTCTGCAGCCAGTTGGCGCTCTGCGCATTGGCCGCCACCGGAGTGACGCGCTTCAAATAGCTCTTGAGGTCGACATCCGCTTCCACCGGCAGCTTGAGATAGCCGGGCAAACCATCCCAGTTCAGTCCCTGATCCGTCGAACCTTGCACGTTGGATTCGCCGCGCATAGCGTTGACGCCGCCGCCGGCGACGCCAATGTTGCCGAGCAAAAGCTGCAGGATGGCATAGGAACGGATGTTCTGCGTGCCGTGGCTGTGCTGCGCCGTGCCCATGGCATAGAGCCAGGTGCCCGCGCGATCGGGAGCGTAAGTCGAGGTGTAAAGATCGCAAACCCGCAGGTAATTTTCTTTGGGTGTGCCGGTGATACGGCACACCGCGTCGGTGCTATAGCGGGAGAAGTGCTGCTTCAATAATTGAAACACACAACGTGGATGCTTGAGGGTCGGGTCGCGCCGGGGCTCTCCCTTGGCGTCGAGCGCGAACGCCCAGCGCGTGCGATCGTAGCGCTTCTCCTTGGGATCGTAGCCGGCGAAAAGACCGTCGGCGAGGCTGTAGTCGTCGCCGACGATCCACGAGGCGTTGGTGTACTCGCGCACGTACTCTTCCTGAATGCGGTTATGTTCGAGCGCATAGTTGATCATGCCACCGACGAAGGCGATGTCGGTGCCCGAGCGCAGTTTTGCGAAAACATCCGCGATTGAGCTGGTGCGATTGAAGCGCGGGTCCACGTGCAGGATATAGGTGCCCTGCTCCTTGGCGCGCGCCAGCCAGTTCATCGAGATGGGATGATCTTCCGCCGGGTTTCCGCCCATGATGAGCACGACATCGGCGTTGAGCATATCGACCCAATGATTGGTCATCGCTCCTCTACCGAACGAGGCCGCCAGACCGACGACCGTGGAGCTGTGTCAGAGCCGGGCCTGGTGTTCGAGATACACCAGGCCGAGGGCCCTCATGAGTTTTGCGAGGGGATAGGCCTCCTCGTTGTCCAATGCGGAGCCGCCGAGACAGGCGATCGCTTCCGTCCGGTTGGTGATCTTGCCGTCCACTGTTGCCTTGAAAGTCTTATCGCGCGTTTCTTTGACTCGCGCAGCGATTCGCTCGAACGCCCAGTCCCAGCTTTTCTCTTCCCACTTCACGCCGTTGGGTTTGCGGTAGAGAACCTTTTGCAGTCGCCGCGAATTGTTGACGACCTGGATGCCTGCCGCTCCCTTGCTGCACAAAGTGCCTTCGCTTATCGGGTGGCCAGGATCGCCCTCGATGTGGATCACCTTGCCGGCGCGCGTCGAGACCACCTGGCCACAACCCACGCCGCAGAAGGGACAGACCGTTGTCGTAGCGGTTGCGCCGCGGGTCTTGAGCGGCGGAATCGCCGGGCCGCAGCCCGCCTGTGTCAGGGCGCCGATCGCCACCGTACCTGTTGTCAATCCCTTGAGGAACTGGCGGCGCGTTGGCCGCGGTGTTTCGTTAGCAGGATTATGGTTATCGTCCTGCTGATCTTTGTTTTGATTATTCATTTAGCCCTCTCTCTTTGCGGCCAATTGACTTTCGGGCGATAGTGCTTCGAATGTCGCGCAGTGCGAAACCGGTAGAATTGGAAGCCATCAATTTGCGCCGTTCAGCCTTGGCGCCGGTCACCTGGTTTTCAATATCAAAATCGGAACTGGTTAGGGTATTGGACTTTAGTCCAATACGGACTGACTCGCAACTATTCGGCCGCCGGCGATTGCGAGTGCGTCTGTCCAATCCAACCGTTCGAACGTTCACGGTTTAGGCGCTTGCCGGCACTTGGCTGGCTCTTGTTTGAGCCTTGTACGTCGGTCCAGTTCATGTCGCAGACACAATCAAATCATCAGAGAAATCGCGGTCGGGGAAATTCACCGTCGACCCGAAAGAGATACAAAAACCGTGGACTGCCCATCTCGACGGGATGATCGCACGGAGGACATTCGAGTACTCACGGTCTATAGCGCTGATCATGGACGCCCAGGCGGCGAGAGAAAAGGCCCGCGCTGACAAGATCAAGAGCCAGAGCAAATGAAGCGCTGAAGTTCGCAATAAGGCAAAACTATGGACGAAACAGCAACATCGGCAAAGATGGAAAGGCCGGTGGATAGATGATTGAGCTACAAATATCAACTGTTCCTATATGGTCGCGAGCGGTTACCTATCTCCCACTTGTCTCCCTTCAGTAACTTTGCGCGTCTCGACTACTCTTTTCCAGCCTTCTACGTCAAATAGCAGCATGGCATTGGCCCCGGAAACCACTTTGTACTGAATTCCTTTATAAAGAAAAACTCTATCGGGTAGCTCGTAGATTCTCTTGAAGTCCTTGCTCCCTTCGACCTCGGTAGCAATCCAGTACCGTCCGTCGTATACGTTCGGATCCGTGATGAAGGGAACGTCGACGCCTCCCTCTCTAAAACTCACTTTAATCCAATTTGGACCTGCGCCAGTCGCAACACCTGGAGTCAATTGAGTCAGCAGCAAGGATTTTGTTCCGGTGGCATCTTGATATTGAGCGACAACGTCCGTCGATATGTAGAACTGTAGCTTTTCCAAATCTCCTAAGTTGAGGCTGTAATTCTGCCGGTGGGAACTGTTCTGAAAAGGAACCCGAGGAGTCGAGGAGCAGCTTGCGAGAAGAAAAATAATAGCGACCGTGAGGAATCCTCGATTGGTTCGTCCGCCCATCCAGCCAATCCAAGAGCGGACGCATGCATACACCAGTTCCGGAGTCTGGGATATAGTGAGTCTTTTTTGAATTGTCATTACTTATCCTTTCCACCCTGGCTTCTATTCCAAGAATCAAATCCATCGAGGGAGGAGCGATTCAGAGCCTTCTCCCTTCGACGGGGGAGGTTGGATAGCGCTGTGCGCATACCGAAGTGACTGCTCGTTGTTGTCCTCACCGTGCAGTTCTTGGGACGGCAGCGACCGATCATGGTTTACCCGTTTGAGCGCGCAATTCTCCCTTGCCGTCGCGCAGGGCGATCTGGCCCTTCCTCGAGAAGTCGATAGATTCGCCAAGAATCCGGGCGGCCTCCTGCGGCGCGTGGAAGCCCGTCGAGTTTTCCGCCTCGACGAAGTCGAGATAGAACTGCGCCTTACGCTGAAAACCCTGCGCCACCGCAAGCTCTTTGTCAAGCTTGCCCGCTCCCTTTGCCGCTTTGAGATCCTTGATCAGATCCATCAGCGCGTCCATCGCCACATTGCGCAGCTTGAACGTCCGCTCCTGAATCGTCTCGACCCGCGCCTTGAGCTCTTCCTCGGGCCACTTGTGACAGGTCTGGCAGGCGCGGTTGATGTTGAGCACCGGACTGCGCACGTGGTGATCGCTGATCTTGAGAGCGCCCTCGCGTTTGTAGGGCATATGACAATCGGCGCAGGTCACGCCCGAACGCGCGTGAATTCCCTGGTTCCACATCTCGAACTCCGGATGCTGCGCTTTGAGCACTGGAGCGCCGGTGTCGGCGTGGGTCCAGTCTTTGAACTGCGCCTCGTCGTAGTACGCTTGAATGTTTTCGACTTTGAGCCCTTTGGCCCACGGGTAGACGAGGCGCTTTTCCGGTCCTTTGAAATAATATTCGACATGGCACTGGCCGCAGACATACGCGCGCATCTCCTGCCGCGTCGCCTGCTTGTTCACATCGTAATCTTTAATTCCCTGCGAAGCTTTGAAGGCGCGAATACCTTCGATGAAACCGGGACGCGTCACCCGCAACTGCATGTTGCTTGGATCGTGGCAGTCGATGCAGGCCACCGGATGCGAGACCAGCTTGCGCGCTTCGGTAAATGGCATTTGATTGAACTTTTCGAAGCCCGCGATGAGATCGCCGTTGCCCGCTTTCTTATAAGGAACGTAAACCGATCCATGGCACTGGATGCACGTGCCCGGCTGCTTGACCACCTGCTGGCGCTCGGTGAAAGTCTGATCGTCGAGCATGTAAGCGTGCCCACGTTCCTCGCGAAAATCCTTGGCGAATGCATATCCCGCCCACATCACTTTCAAGCGCGGGTCTTCCTCGATCTTTGATTGTGAGATTACCGAGCGCGGATCGGCCTTCGTCGGCGTATGAGGCAGAACCTCGCTGCCGCCGTAGCGGGTACGCACCTGATCCACCGTCCGTTTGTAGTCGTCATATTGCAGCGGAAAGTTCTTGCCCCACACCGCCGGATCTTACATGTCATCGGTCAGCTCGACCACGCGGTAAAAAGGGTTTTTCGCCTCCTGCTTCCGCTCGAGGATATTCATCAACAAGGCAACGCCAACGATGGTCGCGAGCACGGCCGCGCCCACGATGAGGTAGAAAAGACGACGGCGCCGGGCACTCACAGGATCGTTAATCGATTCGGCCATAGCTTCGTCCTCCAACGATTGCAGTCGCGATTCGTCTCTTCATTGAAGATGTCCCACCGAGTCATGGCAGCGCAGACAAGCGATCTGTCCTTCGACCGCTGCCGGGTGCGTCGCTTCGACGGCGTCGACGATTTCTTGATGACAGTTACGACAGGCTTGCTCGGTGATCTCCCGGCTGTGCGGCTTGATTTGAATGTTGTCCTCGTAACCGCCCGTGGTAAAGAAAAATGAATGCCAGAAGCCGTTTGAGGCTTTGGTCGCATACTTGCCGATGAAGTTTGCCGGCGTGTGGCAGCTATTGCAGGTCGCCACCGCGCGGTGCGACGACTTGAGCCAGCCGTCGAATTGCTCACGCATCACGTGGCAGTTGGCGCAGGCCGCCGGATCGTCGGTCAAGTAGGACCAACCCTTGGCATAGGCGAAGGTGTATGCGCCGATGCCGACAGCGATGCCGATCACCACTCCGAGCAGGATGCCTTGGATCATGCGCGGTTTCATTTAATGCTTCCGCAACGGTTTGAACTTTTTGCACGACTTGAACGTCTTGAACGTTTTGTTTTCTATCTTATGGCTGCCATCCTCCGCCCAGCGCGCGGTAAAGTTGCACGACCGCAGTCAGCTGTGAGCCCTTGGCGCGCGCCAGCAACAGCTCTTGATCGAAAAGTTGCTGGTCCGCGATCAGGATTTCCAAATAATTTGCCAACCCGGTGTCATAGCGCAGGCGCGACAAACGCGCCGCGTTGCCGAGGGCTTGAACGCTCGTCTCCAGCTCACCGCGCACGTCCTTGAGCTTCTCTACGCTCACAAGTGAATCCGCGACCTCGCGGAACCCGTTCTGTGCAGCTTTCTGGTATTGCGCCAGTGCTTGATCGAATCGAGCTTTAGTCGCCTCGTAGTTATAGAAAATGCGCCAGCCCTGAAAGACCGGCTGTAGGATCCCGCCGGCAACTGACCAAATGGCAGCGCGTTTGTCGGCTAGGTTCGAGAGCTCGTGGCTGGCGCTGCCGAGTGCCGCAGTCAATGAAAAATTTGGAAAGAAAAGCGCTTTGGCGGCGCCGATATCGGCATTGGTTGCAAGCAGCAAATCCTCGGCGCCTTTGACATCGGGCCGGCGCTCAAGCAATGCCGAGGGCAATCCTGCAGGTATGCTTGGTGGATAATATTGGTCCGTTAAAGCCGCGCCCCGAGGAACGGGTCCGGGATTGCGACCGAGAAGAAAATTGATGAGGTTTTCTTGCGTCACGATCTGGCGCTCTATTTCGGGAATAGTCGCGGCGGTGCGCGAACGGTTGGCAGTCGCTTGATCCAATTCGAGCTGATTGGACACGCCGCCGAGAAGCCGTCTGCGGTAGAACTCGATTGTTTCGTCGTTGATTCTCAAAGTCCGCTGGCTGATCTCCAGTTCCAGATCGAGCTCGCGCAAAATGAAATAGGACTGAGCTACGTCGGCGACTAAAGCGATAAACACGCCGCGCTGCGCCTGCTCCGTGGCATAAAAAACCCCTGTTGCCGATTCCGCTTCCCGCCGAATCCTGCCAAAGACGTCAAGCTCCCACGCCATGTTCAATCCGAGCAGCCAGTTTTGGAAAGTGCGGCTGGTGATGATTGTCTGTGGCGGCTCGGTGGCGCGTGAGACCTGTTGCGCGCTGCCGCCACCGTTCAGGTTCACTTGCGGATAGAGAAACGACCGGGCAAAGCCGATCTGCGCGCGCGCTTCTTCCACGCGCGCGGCAGCCGTCCGCAAGTCGTAATTGTTGCTCAATGCTTCTCGGGTCAGCTCCTGCAACGTCGGATCCTTGAAAACTTCCCACCAGGGAAGATCGGCGATGGATTCCGCTGTGGGCGCACCGACAATCCCTCGGTGGTTTTCCGGAATCAAAATCTTTGGTCGGAGATAGTCCGGACCCAGGGTGCAGCCGGTCAATAGAAAAACAACCACAACGACAAAGCCCGTTCGCGTCATCTCAGCGTGCTCCCTCATGCGACGGCATGGCCGGGACTGCAGTTGGGACGGGTTTCTTTTTCCGGCCCAGACCTTCGACAAACGCGAAGTTGCCGGGAATGAGGAAAACGCCGAGAGCAGTGGCGACCAGCATGCCCCAGAAGACGGCAGTGCCCATAACGTTCTGTGCGCCGGCCCCCGCGCCGCTGGCGATCATCAGCGGCACGACACCCAGGATAAAGGC
>Ga0209266_1001109_pt1 | contig 18534 bp, 22 predicted proteins | sample GraSoiAngelo_132_FD_185889 | JGI IMG/M metagenome (GOLD analysis project Ga0209266, IMG submission 185889) | Grasslands soil microbial communities from the Angelo Coastal Reserve, California, USA - 14_0929_02_40cm (SPAdes) (version 2) | ecosystem: Environmental > Terrestrial > Soil > Grasslands ...
AACAGGCTAGCTTCTCAGGGATTTCTCGCACTAGCGCCGGACCTTCATGACGGTGCTGTAGCAACGTCCGTAGAGGGGGCGAAGGAGCTCCGGTCAAGAATCGCTGACGAGAGAATAAAGCAGATAGTCCTAGGAGCAACCGACTACCTTCGGGCAGACCCGTCAATACCCGGACACAAAATCGGCGTCGTGGGCTTCTCCATGGGGGCAGCATGGTCTCTATTATTGAGCACCTTGAAGCCCGACACCGTTGGAGCGGTTGTGGTCTTCTACGGGAGCTACACTATGGATTTCTCAAAAGCTGAAGCATCCTTTCTGGGTCATTTCTCACCCGAGGATGAATGGGAACCCATTGGGGACGTGCGAGCTACAGAGGAGAAGATTCGCGAGGCCGGAAGGGAAGTCGCGTTTCACTTCTATCCTGGAACGAAACACTGGTTCGTCGAGGAGAATCGGCCGGTAGAGTACAATCGGGACGCGTCAGATCTTGCTTGGAAGAGGACGCTAGAGTTCCTCGACAACAAACTACGATAATCCGTGGATGAAAAGGATCTCTCTTTAGACCCCCTTGGGGGTCAGAGTTTGGTTGGCTGAAGCCGCGCAAGATTTACGAATCTGTTCGGAGTGTGGCACCGTAATGTTCACCGTTGAGGAGCGTGATCGAGTTCGCAATCGGGTTGTGCAAATGAGCCGTGCGGACCCTCGACTGGTCGCGGGTGCGCTGGTCGGGTCTACAGCCGGAGGTGGTGGCGACAAGTGGTCGGACCTGGACCTCACCTTTGGTCTGGCCGACGGTGCGGGAATAGATGAGGTTCTTGCTGATTGGACCGACCGTTTTGCGAACGAGTTCCAAGCTGTCCACATATTTGACCTTCCGCATCTGTCAACGATCTACAGAGTATTCCTCCTGCCCAACAACCTTCAGGTGGACTTGTCGTTCACCCCGGGAAACAAGTTTCTTGGCAAGGGTCTCAAGCACGACCTACTCTTCGGGAACGCTCTCGAAAGGGATCCGTCCAAGCCAGCGTCCGCCGAACAGACCTTTGGACTTGCGGTGGTCTACCTGCTTCACGCCCACGCCTGCATTGCTCGGGAGAGGATGTGGGAGGCTGAATATTGTATCAGTGCAGCCCGAGACCAGGCGCTCTCGCTTGCATGTCTTAATCGCAGCCTAAAGACAACCTACGGTAGAGGTTTCGATGATTTGCCTCCAGATATCTTGAAGCCCGTCGCCGGAGCTCTCGTGGGTTCACTTCAAAAAACTGAGCTGATACGAGCACTCGGCAAGAGCGTCGATGTGCTCCTGCAAAATTCCAAAGATGTTTCTGATCTTGCCCAGAGACTTGGACCACAACTTCGTGAGCTCAAGTCGCATCAACAAAAGTGACTGGAAGAACGGCTCAACTTCGATGAAATAGCCCACCCCTTAAGTCGTCCATTCAAAGATGTCCAGAAGAGGGAAGCATTTGGTTGTCGCACCTGTCCCGAGAGAGTTTGCAGACCACCCTAATCCCGACTACAATTACCGAGTAATAATCGGCGATAGCCGTCGAATGAGCGAAGTCACCGACGAATCGGTCCACCTTACCGTGACCTCGCCCCCATATCCTATGGTATCGATCTGGGACGACTCTTTCGCGGAAGCTTCAGCTCCATCCTACGATGATATGCACGCGTACCTCAACGAGGCTTGGCGTGAAGTCAGAAGAGTGCTCGTCCCTGGAGGCATTGCATGTATCAATATCGGAGACGCTACCCGGACCTCGAAAGGCGTCTTCCACCTCTACCCGAACCATTCCAGAACAATCGAGAACTTTGAGAAGCTCGGCTTCGTAACTCTGCCCTACGTGCTCTGGAAGAAGCCCACCAACAGGCCCCACTACAAAGGCAAAGGAGCCTTTCTAGGGTCCGGATTCCTCCCACCGAACGCGTACGTAACAGTTGACATGGAGTACATCCTCATCTTCCGCAAAGGCCCACCACGTTCCTTCCCGCCAAAAGACCCTAGACGGTACGACAGCAAGTTCACCAAGAAAGAACGGGACGAATGGTTCTCACAAGTCTGGAAGGTCCCAGGCGCCAGACAGGAGATTGACGGTCTTGAAAGGCGAGTAGCAGCCTTTCCAGAAGAGATTCCCAGAAGATTGATCAGAATGTTCTCGATTCTAGGAGACGTGATTCTGGACCCATTCCTGGGGTCCGGGACAACTCTCAAAATAGCTATGGACCTAGCTCGCAGGTTCGTCGGCTACGAAAAACTCCCACAAATGGCCGAGATCATCAAACAGAGAGTCGGGTCCAACCGAAGACTAGTCGAGTTTCTTGAGCAGGGCCGCGTCGTCAACGAACTCGTTGGATAGATCTGATGAGTTAGCTACTCGTCCTCGAAGACCATCACATCTTTTGTCTTCTTCACCATGTCGCCGAAGACTCCCTTGTACCGGGTGGCCCGGATCGGAGTGTCGTCAATGTAATGGTACTCGTCTCCTTCATTGCGCCTAGGCTTGCCGAGGATCAGCTGGTGATACCTCACTCCATGTTTCTGAAGCCAGGTCAGAGTAGCTTCTCTATGTTCTTCTGTTCTAGCCGTGAAGAAGCAGATGAAGTGGCCCTGGTCATGCCATTGGTTGATCTTTGTGATCGAGTCAGGATATGGTTGCGCGGATGACATCAGCTCAGAATGCTCATTGTCCACATGCTCGCAGATGCACCCGTCAATGTCGATAATGAAGATCTTCCTCAACGAGACTCGCACGCTGAATGTCTTATGGAATGCTTAGAACGTTTCCCATTTCGCCCGTTCTATTCGCGCCAGTAACGGTCGATTTACTTTCGAGTGCGACCCCCTATTGTTGACACGGATTCTCTGCGATACTTGAACGGTGACAAAGTTCCAACTACTGCTTACAGCTGCTGGGCATGATCGTATACGGGCGCTCTGAGAATCTGAATGCGATGCAAGGATCTGCAGGTCGGAGAATACATGAGAAACAAGCACATAGCAATATTCGTGATCGCTCTAGTCGCTGTTGCGGTTCTCGCATGGTACCAGAGTCTACCCCGGCCTCATGGCCCGGCGAGCCCGACCGCGCACTGGACAGAGTACGTGTTGACCAAAAATGGTAACCATACTCAGGTTCAAGCCTCGTACAGTGATGGACAAGTGACCACGGATCAGATAATCTGGCTGAATTTCGACAATAGGACCGCGGTCTACAACTATTTCGGCTGCACCCCCTCGATGCCCGGCTGCACACTCGACGGCTGCGCCTTCACAGTCCTCAACGATACTGCCACGGAATACCGGGTGAAAGTCTACTGCACACCTGGAGCCTGAGCCCTTACCCGAGCATCTATCACCGCTCTCGTTGGAGAGCTTTGACCAGCCCAGGTAGCGCGCGTAGATTAGGAACCCTATAATCCGGGTCGCCTCCCCGGTTTCCTCTGCGATCAACGATCACAGAGATCATTCCGACAGCTTTGGCCCCCTCGATATCGGTCCTAGGATTATCGCCGATATAGATGCTGGATTTCGGCTGCACTCTGAGTTTTCTCGCGATGAGACTAAATGACTCATGACCAGGCTTGACCCTAGGCGTGTCCTCACCCGCGACCACAATAGCATCGAATAGGTTGTGGAAAGGGACCTGTCGTATCCTCTTCCTCTTCATCCCCGGTGTCCCGTCACTGTCCGAGACGATACCAAGCTTGTATCCGACGCGTTTCAACTTGCAGACGGTCGGCTCTGCGTCCTCGAAAGGGGGGCTGTTCGCCGCATAGACTCTCCAGTACTGAAGCGTTAGATCGCGGATCCATTTTGGGTCCATCCGCTTCAGCCCCAGTTCCTTGAAGAGTGTCTTCCACCATACATCTCTATTGTATCGGAATTTTCGCCCCAACATTTCATGATCGATACGCCGCAGATGTTCGAATAATCGGACATGGCCCATGGAGTAGCCGTTTTTCTTCAGCTGCTTGGAAACAAGCTTCGCGACAGCGAGCAGTGAGAGTCTGGCCCCGATCGGCGATCTGAGCAAGGTGTTGTCTAGGTCGAAGACGACCGCTTCGATCTCTCGCGCCGGAATGGCTACTGCCCTTCTAGTCGTAGGTCTCTGGTCTTCGATCGGCGAACCGTTCTCTACGGAGACGGTTATGGAATGAGAGGTCGATCTCTTGGATCACAATTCCCTCTCCCATTCTGGAAACTGACGCGATTTTTGGATGAGAGATCTTTGTTCTACGGTCCTCTCTCAAGCTAATGATCATGCTGTGGCCATTAAACCACGGCGGCGCATACACGTTCGGAGCGACTATCGGCATACGATTCTCCAAGCAGCGAACGGTAACGTACTGTTGCCAGGGCGTGATTCCCGGTTTCACTATTCTCGACGGGCAGAGTATCAATTCGACTCCCTTCAGTGCGTAGATGCGTGATGGTTCGGGAAAATCAACATCGTAGCAGACCAGTATGCCGATCTTGTACCCCTTCACCTGAAAGACGGGATAGGAGCTCCCAGGCTTAGCGTACTTCCTTTCAAAACGGAACAAGTGGACCTTGAACTGTCGCCCAATAATCTCCCCATCTTCTCCAATAACCGGACTGCTTAGCCGCACCTGTCCCTTGACCTTTTCATAGAACGCCCCTCCAACAACAGCCACTCCGTACTCCTCAGCCAGCGACTGCAGGCCTGGCAGAGGGCTCATGGGCGCGGGAATCACTTTCTCCGGCAACCAATGCTCAGGCAGACAGATGATATCTACTTCTCTCTCTGCAGCTTTCTTCGCGAGCTTCACCGCGTGAAAGATCGTATCCTCCACGGATGTCTCGATTGGTTTGACCTGCACTGCTGCGGCTCGGATTATCTTCTTCGCCACTAAAAGAACAGTCCCAAGTTAGTCTCTCATTCTCTTGACGGCCAGGTCGACTAGCAGTCGCGCAACCTCCCGCTTCTCAGCCAGAGGAATGTGCACAACTTTCTTTCTACCATCGACAACATACAGCTCGTTCGTATCCACCTGGAACCCTACGCCCTCGTGTCCCACATCATTCGCTGCCACTAGGTCAGCATTCTTCTCGTGTATTATCTTGAACGCTTCATCAATCAGCTCTTCATTCGACACATTGTGTTCGGTCTTGAAGGCAACTAGGAATGTTTTCGGGCTTGCTCTCCGGATCTCCTCCAATATCTTGGGAGTTGCGCGAAGTTCCAGGTTTATCTGTGGTTTCTCGCGGGTCTTGATCTTCTTAGGAGCGACCGTTACGGGTCTGTAATCGGTCGGGGCGCCTGCGGCGAAGACTAGATCCGGTGCAGTCTTCTTGAGTTCGTCGAGAACCGCTTCCAGTAGTTCGGTCGTACTCTCAACCCTGAGCGTCTTAATCCCGAAGGGCGGATTTACCGTCCCGGGACCCAGAATCAGCGTCGTGCTCGCGCCACGAGAAGCAACCTCCTCTGCGATGGCTACGCCCATCTTCCCAGAACTCCGATTAGTTACAACGCGGACAGGATCGATGTGTTCGATTGTTGGACCTGCGGTCACGAGAACTCGTCGACCCTCCAAGTCCCTACTTTGACTACTTGACAAGCGTGCGATAACTGAACGAACTATATTCTCAGTGGAAGCGATCTTCGCCTTTCCCTCTGAGACTTCTGGTTCGATGAATTCTACACCAATCTTCTTGAGCCGTGAGATGTTCTCTTGGACGATCGGATGGTCGTACAAGGGCTCGTGCATCGCAGGCGCAATCATTACCGGTATTCGTGAGCCGATAGCGGTCGCGGCGACTGTGGTGACAGGTGTGTCATCAATTCCCGTCGCCAACTTTCCTATTGTGTTTGCAGTAGCTGGTGCCACCAGAACTAGGTCTGTGTGGCCCTCGCTCTTCCCACCGAGCGCGATATGCTCTAGCTTACCCGTGAGATGTGTGACTACAGGGTTTCCTGTTGCCCATTCGAGAAGATCCGCGCCAATCATCTTCTCCGTGGAGGGAGAAATGACCGCGTAGACATCTGCTCCGTGGCGCATAAGCTCGCGAGCAATTTCCGGCGCCTTGAACGAAGCAACACTACTCGTCACGAGGAGTGCGATCTTCCTTCCAGCCAGTTCTCGACCCTTGGAGGAGATGATGTCTTTGGACGGATGGCTCATGTTTCGATGTGTCCCCTACCTTTTCAGTTTCCCTGTTTCGTATGCCGAATCCAATAGTTCGATTAACTCGTTGAGAGTGTACTTTCCAGCGCTAGCTGGTATTCTGCGCAGAATGTCAGGCAGTGCTGGGAGCATCGGTCGAATGAATGCCGGGATCTTCTCATACATCACCTGGACGCCAGCCACTATCTCGTCTGCATCCTTTCCTTGGATGCTGGTCCCCTTCGGTTTTGCCCTGGTCTTGGCACTCAATATCGTCACAGCTTGACTGCCTCTCATAGCCTCACCATATAATGGGTTCTCGCCAGATTCCAGATAGCAACTCGGCCCTTTGAGGCAAGTCTCAGTGCTGTACGAACATCTCTAAAGATTCCGTGAAAGTCTAGCGGTCTCTCAATCAGGGGAATCTTGGAACAGGCGATTCTCCCAGTCCCGGAAGCCCAGTCTCTATCGCCGAGCGCTGCAAGAGACTCCATTGATGCCATTTCCTCCAGAGTCGACGCGAGAAAAGGACGAAGAATAGGTCGCCGACGACTATCAGCGGATTAGCGAGCCCGATGCTTGCTATGATCCCGAAGACTGCGATTGGGAAGATTAGCCCGATACCAAACGCTACCTTCCGTTCCTGGTTGTTCCTGGCTCCCATTGATTTGAAGGCTCGGGTCAGTATGAAGATCGCGAAGACTATGTCGACTATCATGGGGATTATTGGAGGAATGTTCGCTCCCGCGGCAAATCCTCCAGCGAGGAGGGTTGCCGGGAACAAGAGTGCACCGATGATCGCGAACTTTCGAGGACCCCAATCTGGCTCAGACTGTTTCGTCTTAGGGAAGTCTCCCGGAAGTTTTCGAGCCGCGACCACAAGGATCGTTATGACGATCCCAGAGAAAAGCATCAGTCCCCCGCCGGGATTGTACGGTTGAAAGATCACAGACTCAAGCACGAACAAAGCAAAGCAGTCGATGATAAGACCAAGAATGCTGAACGTCACTCCCGTCCCGGAGACTAGGCTCTTGGATTTCATCTCCGGAAAGACTAGGCCGAAGAGGAAGATCGGAAGGCCGATACTGTAGACAGAATGGAATATCAGCAGCCCAACGGTCCAGACCCAGTTCACTCCCAGCCAATGACCATAGAAGCCGAGAACTCCTACCGGCTGCGCTAGAGGATTGAACAGTGTCCAAAGGGCAAGTCCCTCCTCGACAATTCCATATGCGACTCCAAGGAGGAAGATTGAGGCCCAGCCCTTCTTCCAGCGAATCATCGCCTCCCGTATCAGTATGACACCCGAGCCGTAGAGCCCAAGGTTTGCGAGCAACAGTCCAAAGAAGAGTGGAGGACTAATCACCAGCAATGTTAGCTGGCTAGGTGTTGGGTTCTTCGAGTCTCGGGATTCACAGTCCGTGTTTCTCCAGGGGTTCTGCAAGGAGTTCCCGGAATCGTCTATGTTTCGCCCTCCCTTCAAACTCGTCCCTTATGAGACGCAGGGTTTCTTTGCAGAGTCTCAATGCTGACCGGTAGACCTTCGAGGTGTCCCGTGTACCCTCTATCCCGAGGGCTAGGGGATAGTCGGTTTCTAGGTGTCGCGGTCTCTTACCAGCTTTCAAGACCTGATGCCAAAGATAGTTCTCACTGATGATCGAAACGTCGTTCAACACGATAACGGCTCTCTCTGCGCAATACGCGATGATCCGAGCCGAATGTCTCGTCATGTAATCATCTTGTTTGCGCCAACCGTTTCTCATCTTGCCCGAATATTCGATTATGTTGTGGTACATGTCCCAGAGAGATTTTTCCAAGACCTGATGCGAGGGCTTCGCTCTCCTCCAGCGTAGCAGAATCATGCTAATCATTCCCTTGGGATCGTAGAGGACCTTGGTTGCTAACGCGCTGCCACGAGCCCAAAAGAAAGCTTTCAGATCAGTGAACTCCTTTTCCAACTCCGCAATCCTGAGAAATCCAACTCCAACGTAGATGTCTCCGTCGAAATAGGAGAACTCTGAGGGCTTCCTTCCACGATTTATCACAGCTAACATGTCGATGTCGCTGAAAGGTCCCGGCTCTCCCCTAGCGACGCTTCCGTGAACCAGAACTCCAATCACGCTCGGGTATTCTCGCCTCACAAAAGATGCAGCGCGCTTCGCCGTTTCATCGAAAAGCCGTTTCAACTCATTTGACGTCAAGTTTTCCAGAGCGGTCAAGATTCCGTTGCCTAGAGAGAATTGCTAGGGCTGTCGCCACCTAGCTACTCGCGAGGTTACTGCTAAGGCGATTGTGAGCGAGACTGCGATCAGAGACCAGCCGACAACAGGAGACCAGTAGGGTAGGGTCGGGGTGCTGCCCATGGCGTCTCGTATGAGAAGGGCGGCATTGGTTGTCGGAATCGCGTATGTTACTAGCAGAATGCTGCGTGGAAGAATCTCGGCCGGGTAGAAGACTGGCGGTAGGATTCCGACGAGGACGCTTAGGAGTAGTCCTGACTGCCATCCATTTCGCAGATTTGAGGTGAAGGTTGAAACGAGGTAGCCGATTGCCGATGAGAAGAGCCAGACTCCCGTGAGCGACAATAATACGAGGGGGAGACTGATTAGAGGCAGTCCGATGTACACTAGTAGTGGTAATAGGAGTACTAGTGCTGGGGACGCGAAGAATAATCCCGCGAACGCGATGCCTAGCAGGTAGCCGAGCTGGTTGACCGGGCTCGCGACGAAAAAGTCCTGCAACTTCGTCTCCAGACGATACCAGGTTGCGTCGCCTGCGAGTCCCGTGCCAACAGTTGACAGGACCAGTAGGAGGGAGCCGATTACTCCCAGCGCGAAGGATCGTCCGCCTGTCGTGACTGTTATGATGAAGAGTAGGCTGAACGGAGTTGCGAATAGCCAGACAAGGCTCAGCAGGTTTCTTCGAAGCCAAGTTATTGAGAGCATGTAGCCTATTACGACCGCGGCACGGAACTGTTTTGCACCGCTCATTCCTCGGCCCTCCCGACTAGGTCCACGAACAGATCCTCCAATGAGACCCTCGCTAGACCTACATCTGAACCGCGCTTCAATGCTTCATCGGCCAGCTCTCTTCCCAGTCGATCGTCCGTTAGGACTCTGAATCTCTCAGCCAGTTTCACAACTCGACCATAATTGCTCAGTTCTTCCTCGGAAAAGGTCGAACCGACAATGTCGACGCGAACCCGTTCTTTCACGTTCCGGAGAAGCTCTGCTGGACTCCCTGACAAGACCATTTTTCCATGGTCAATTATCGCAACGTTGTTGGACAGTATCTCGGCCTCGTCGATGTAATGAGTCGTCAGCAGTATGCTTCGTCCCTCCTTCTGGATCTCGTTGAGAACGCCCCATATTCTACGGCGGGTGACCGCGTCAAGTCCCAGTGTAGGCTCGTCAAGAAAGATGAGCTCTGCGTCGGTCGCCACGGCCATCGCTACGCGGACCCGTTGTTTCAGTCCACCGGACAACGAATCAGCAGGCTGGTTGCGGTATTCTGTCAGCTCCAACCGCTCTATCGTTTTCTCTGATCTCTCATGTGCCTGGTTCCGCGACATGCCCCGGGCTAGGAGCGTCAAATAGACGTGGTCCCACGGCGTCAAGGGCCCTATCGTGCTGCCCTCTTGAGGTACGACCGCGATCTTACTCCTGATCTGTAACGGCTCGTCCCTGACATCATGTCCCAACACTGAAATGCTGCCCTTGCTCAGCATCAGCTGCGTTGCAGCGATTCTGAGAAACGTGGTCTTGCCCGCACCGTTGCGACCGAGGAGGGTGAAAATCTCCCCGCGACCGATTGTAAGGGTGATGTCCGAGAGAGCTTGTGTCCTAGAACGGTGGTAGATCTTTGATAGGGACTCGGCTTCTATTACATTCAATTCTAGGCCCTTCCATCTAATCCACCGCTATCCGCGGACCCTACTACCCTCGCTTGAAAGCAAAACCAATCTGGATTTCAGCCTTTGCCCATGCCCCCGACTCGGTCTCTTGGATTGAAGCGCGAGAATAATCTGCACCAAGTTCGCTGATTTTTCTTTAATAGACACAGTGCTTTCAACACTCTGTGGATCGTATTGGAAACTGGCTATGCTGAAGTAGACGGTGGAAGATTGTACTATGAGACGAGCGGAAAGGGTCCGGCGATGGTCTTGATACATGCTGGATTCTTGGACAGCCGAATGTGGGACACGCAGTTCCAGCTATTTTCAAAGAACTACATGGTCATCCGGTATGATGTTCGTGGTTTCGGCAGGTCTGATATCGCCCGGACGAAATTTTCTGATTACAAAGACCTCCGCGGAATTCTAGATCACCTGAGAGTGAAAACGGCCTCTCTTATCGGAGTGTCGAACGGGGGGAGGATAGCCTCGGACTTCGCCGTCGAATACCCATCAATGGTAGACCATCTAGTACTGGTTTCTCCAGGAATGAGCGGCTACAAGGCTTCCGGTCCGGAAGAGGAGAAGCTGTGGGAAGAGTTTGACAAACAGATGAAACCTCAGGAAGACGCGGACAGAGAGGGTAGGGCAGCAGACGCTGTCGAGATGGACGTAAATGCATGGGCGTCCGCCCAGACGCCAGCAAACCGAGAACGCATTACAAAGATCGCAATGGACAACTTCCATGTCCATGTCGAGAATCCATGGAAGCTCCAAGTTCCTCCCGAGCCACGAACCTGGCAACGCCTTTCCCAGATTCGGGTCCCGACACTCCTCATTATCGGCGATAGAGACGTCCCCCCGCAGATACTCATGGTGGACAACATTCACTCTCACATTCCCGGTTCCAAGAAAGTGCTGATCCAAGGGGCGGATCACATTGTCAACATGTCAAAGTCTGACGAGTTCAACAGAACAGTTCTTGAATTCTTCAGAGAGCAGACCCAAGAGATACAAGCATAAGTTTACTGCACAGAGTCATAGGATCCCCACTGAGTGAATCGACTCTTGGAAACCAGCAACGTCGACATGACGGGCAAAGTATGCCTAATCACGGGAGGTAATTCGGGAATAGGCAAAGCCACAGCCTTGGGTCTGGCCAAGCTGAACGCTTCGGTTGTGATCGTCTCCCGGGACAAGGACAAAGGCGAAGCGACGCTCATTGAGATAAGAAGCAAGAGTGGTAATCGAAACGTCGATGCGATGACGGCGGATCTGTCGTCCCAAGACTCAGTCCGCGAACTAGCACACGACTTCACTGGTAGATACAAGAAGCTCCACGTTCTAATCAACAATGCAGGAATCTTCTTGCCGAAGCGGGTCCAGACTGTCGATGGACTCGAGGCAACATTTGCAACGAACCACTTGGGACACTTCCTTCTAACCAATCTACTCTTGGACTTGTTGAAGGCCAGCGCCCCGTCGCGAGTCATCAACCTAACGTCCTCTGCTCACTATGGAACCGAGATGAATTTTGAGGATCTTCAGGGCGAGAAGAAGTACAGTGGATACCACGCCTACAGCCAGTCAAAACTAGCCAACGTCCTCTTCACGTATCAATTGGCAAAACAGTTGGAGGGCACAGGAGTCACGGTCAACAGTCTCCACCCTGGGGTGGTCAGAACCGGCTTTGGAAGAGACCAGGGCGGCCTCATGTCGATTCTTGTCACAGTTGGCCGTCCTTTCATGATTAGTCCAGACAGGGCTGCTAGAGCTGCAATTTATCTCGCAACGTCGCCGGAATTGGAAGGCGTTACTGGAAAATTCTTCTCCAGAGGGAAAGAAAAGAGATCTTCTAGAGAATCCTACGACGAGACCTCAGCTGAGAGACTATGGAAGGTAAGCGAAGAGCTAACAACACTAAACGCCTGAGACTGAGGCTGCGTTGGGTGACCAGACTTCTATTTACGTAAGTCTGAGAGGCTGGATATTACAACTGCCTGGGGTAAGAGAGGCGCCTCATAGAGTCGGAGGGGTCGAATTCCAGGTCGATGGCGTCGAATTCATGCACTTCCACGGACTCTCATGGCTCGACATTCGGCTCTCGATAGAGGACCAGGCATCAGTATTGAAGACCGGACAGGCTCTTCGCCACCGAGCACAAGTGCATAGCGAAGCCGCGTGGGTTAGCTTACGAATCGAGAACTCGCAAGATCTTGCGAACGCAAAGAAGGTCATACATCTGGCCTACAAGAACGCAAGGAAGAATCCGGGGGATCTCGAGTCTAGATGAAACCAAGAAGGTCTCAGTGGAGAATGCTGTAGTGAAATATCTTCTCGAAGGCCAACTAATTCAAAAGCCCGGAGTTTCGCAACCTTGGCGAGTTAGACTTTGAATTGAAAGCCATCCCTCCTACCTATGCTCCACCTCGTCCACCGCCAGGTGGAAAACCGCTTACCAACCGCCAGAAGAACGCTAGCAGCTACGATCCTAATCACGATCTTTATCGTCATGCTGTTAGGATTATTCTTACAACATCGTCTCTAGCCTCGATCTCACACGAGGAAATGACACCCCCCTCAGAAGATGAACTTCACCCGAGCAAATTTGAGACGGGCAGAGCTTTGTGAGCGGCCCTTTAACTTCGGCTTGATGTCTTCTTGGTCCCTGGAGCTTCTCTTGTCGGTTCTTCGGGGAAGAGGTCCTTGGGCATCCCAGACATGACATCGGCGAACGAGTCTCTCCCAGATCCCGGAATTCCTGGATTGTGAGTCCTGATTCTGTTGAAAAGGTCGTCTATTTTGTCGCCTATCTTGCTCTTCTCCTTGATCGTCTCATCAAGCTCCTGGCCATCACTCTCCAATCGTTGCAATCTAGCGGCCAGGCCCTCGATTCCTTTCGAGACTTCCAGCATTCCGTTGACGGTTGCGAGAGATGACTTCAAGGTTGAGAGTTCTTTCTGGAGGGCCTCGCGATAGCTGCGCAATCTGTCGAGTATGGGCTGGTAGAGTCTCAAGAAATCGGTCATGAGATTCTCAAACTGCCTTATCGCCAGCGTGTACCTTTCTTCCTTCTTCTTCTCAGCAAATCCTTTCGCCGTCTGAATAAGCTTCTCGCGAAGAGTTACTCTCTCTATCACGTCATCAAGAACTTCACGTATGTTGTAGGACTCGTCGAACATCGTTTCGCGCATTAGGAACCGAGTAATCCCCATTCGAGCGGGAGCCTTAAGAAATCCGTCACCATCGGCCCAGCTTCCCGGTATCTTCGCGGTCCTCACGTTGGAGCCGCTTAAATTTGTCCGACGACTAGTCGTCTTTTCAACGTGTTAAGGGGTGACGACTATTTCTCCTTTCATCCAGAGTGGGTGAAAAATACAGTGGTACTTGTAGACTCCGGGGGTTGTGAGCTGCACGAAGAAGGTATTACCGCTGTCCAGTTCTCCTGAATCAAACTTGGTAGCGCCGCTAGGTATCACTGTAGCGGTAACGGTGTGGGGTGAGTCGTCATGGTTCTTCCATTGGACAAAGGTCCCGAGCTTAATGGTCACGTTGAAAGGGGCGAAGTTGAAGTGGCTGTCAATCGAGACTCCAGACGGAATGTCTATGCAAGTGGCGGTCGAACAGGAGATCGGCTTGGGCTTGGCAGGAAAGACTAGCACATAGAACATGGAGCCGCCGAGGACAAGCCCGACAAGGAGGAGGGCTGACAGGACAACGGTGTCCGGCTGGTACGAAGTGGTCGTCAATCTTCTCACCTAATGTCCTATCGAGCCCAACGCAAGAACCACGGCAAGTACAGCGAAGAAGAGAGAAGCTGCAGCAAGCCCGACGATTCCACGGGGCTCATACTTGAGGCGTAGGAATACCATGGCTACGGCAAGGATCTGGCTGGCAGCGAGTGCGGCTATGACTATGTTCGTATAGATTGTAGTTGGGCTCAGAAAGTTTTTCGCCAATGCCCATTCAAAGAGAGTTGCAACAACTAGGTAGGACCAGACCGCTATCGGGGTTGTGTTGTTCATCTTTCTCACAACAAATAGAAGAGGGGAAAGACGACGAGCCAGACACAGTTCACGAATGACCAGTATAGGTTGAAGTTCTCTACTGAGCCGTAGTGTTCAGCTGAGAAGCCCCCAGTGGCAGCCCTTTTCATGAGATAGATCATTATCAAGAGTCCGGCGAGGACATGAGCGCCGTGTATCCCCGTCGTGACGAGGTAGCTGCTCACAGGCAGCCCAATTGGGGAGCCATGCACCAAGTTCGTTATGAGACCATACCACTCGGTTCCCTTTACCCCTAGAGAAATGATCCCGAGCAGAAGAGTCGCTCCCAGCCAGCCGATCAGGCCTCGCCTGTTACCGGCTTTTATCGACTGAAGCCCGAGATAGGCCGTCAGGCTGCTTGTAATGACGATGAGGGTGTCGATAGTCCCAAAATTGATGTCGTGAAGAACACCTGGGGTTGGCCAGTAGGGGAAGTTGACTCGTATGAACGCGTAGCTTCCCAAGAGGACGCCGAAAAGCACCGCTTCAGACCCCAGGAAGGTCCACATGGCCAGCTTGTCCTTCGGTACCTTGCTGAAGGGCCAGCGCTCGCCCTCCTCTTCTTCAGGAAGTCTGAATCTACCTCTGTAGTCGTCCCAGGCCCAGCCGAAGACTCCCCCGGCAAGAATGACAAGACCGACGATAATTACCGGTAGGCCGAAGGCTAGCCCTGCCATGCTCACCGCGAAGCCGAGGCAGAGAATTATCGGCCTCGTACTGAGAGGACTTGCCTCATGAGCGGGTTCGGACATTGCGTGAGAAACCCCATTTCCAAGACCATTCCCGATACCATGACTTGAAGCTCCGACAGGATGGGGCATACTTGTGCCGCTAACCCATTCCCTATCTGTCGAATTCCAAGGATTCATAGGGGCACGCGGACCTCGCAGGGTCATTCCCATATTATAGACGAGGAGAAGCTGAGATGGGATGAAGATGAATGCCCCAACGGTTGCGACAAAGTTGGCCGGGCCCCACCCCGTCGACGCGACATAGGTGACGATGCGCCTCGGCATATCTTCGAGGAAGAACATTGGGAAAAAGATGAGGTTGAATCCGACGAAGGAGAGTATAAAATGGGTCTTTCCAAGGGTCTCATTATACATCCTCCCAGTCATCTTGGGCAGCCAGTAGTATATTCCCGCGAACAGCCCGAACTCCGAGGCTCCAACCATCACGTAGTGAAAGTGCGCCACAACAAAATATGTGCCTCTTAGGGCGATGTCAAGAGCCAGTGACGAGTTGAAGACGCCTGACAGTCCACCGATCACAAAGATGACGACGGAGCCCAGCGCGAAGAGCATAGGAGTAGTGAGCTTGACCGCTCCTTTGTACATGGTTCCTATGAAAGATAGCATCAGAACCCCGAAGGGAATTGAGATCATCTCTGTGTTGATCGTAAACACCTCACGCTCCGTCAAACTGATCCCCGTCAAGAACATGTGATGACCGTACACCATGTAGCTCAGCAGAACGACAATTCCGACCGCGGCGAACAGCGGCTTCCTTGCATAGACTGGTCTCCCGGAGAAAGTCGCGATTATTCCGGCTACGATTCCGAACGCGGGCAATAAGACGATGTAGACTTCAGGGTGACCGAAGAACCACCAGACATGGTCCCAGAGGATAGAACCACCGGCAGAGGAGGTGAAGAAGGAGGTCCCGAGAAGCCTGTCAGCCTCGAGCATAATGAGACCTGCGATGAGAGAGGGGAAGGCCCATAGAAACTGGAGCATTGTCCAGAAAGTGAACATCGTAAACATGGGCAGCTTGACAAAGCTGACACCCTGTGCTCTATGCCAGAGGATCGTGACGAGTATGTTTACGGTGCCGACGGTGTTCGAGGCGGCTAGAACGATGAGGGCTGCAGCTCCCAACGTCTCGCCGGAGCCAGGGCTAAACTGGAGCGACGTAAGTGGAGAATAGTTCGTCCACCCCGATGCGGGAGATCCTCCCGGAACGAAGAAACTTGCGAAAGCGGTTATCCCACTGAATACGTACATCCAGTAGCTCGTGGCGTTGAGCCTGGCAAACGCCACGTCGGCGGCTCCTATCTGGAGGGGAACGAAATAGTTTGCAAAAGCGATTCCCAGCGGCGAGAGGAACCAGAGTACCATGATCAGACCATGCATCGTAACCGCCTCGTTGTACTGTGGAGGCTGAAGGAATGTCTCAGAGGGGAATGCGAGCTGTGTACGCATGAGAAATGCGAGAATGCCAGCCAAGAAGGCGAAGTAGAACGATGTTACCAGATAGAGAATACCGACCTCCTTATGGTTGGTTGTAAACAACCACCTCTTCAGCCATGCAGTATTCACGCATACCCACTCCTAGGTGACCACGAGCTTTGCTCTCATGAAAGCGTGCCCAGCCCCACACAATTCGTAACATAGGATCGGGAACGTCCCTGTGGTGGATATTTGGAACCATATCAGGTTGTATTTGCCCGGGATCGCGTCTGCTTTTACTCGAAGGTCTGGGATGCCGAACGAGTGAAACACGTCGATCGAGGTTATGTTCAGAATCACGATCTTGTTGTGGGGTACAGTCAATACGGCAGGAACACCGCAGCCGCTTGTACAGTTGAAGCTCCAAGAGAAGCGCTGGCCAGTGACATTGACGTGTAACGCATTTGGATCATTCCAGCCATTCGGCGGGTTGTTATAGACGCCTATGGCATGGAAGCTAGCATAGCCGGCGCCTGCAAGCACGGAGGCCATGACTATCACGATTATGAGAACGGTCCGGATCGGAATCTTCCCATCCTCCCCATGCTGCGCTGGACCGGAACCAGGTCTAGCCCGGAACTTTGTTACGAAAAACACGAGGGATCCTATCGTGATTGTACCGGCCGCGACAGCCAAAACCCAGTACAGGTTGTATAGAGACTGCCAAGTATCCGCTGTGGGCGCTGATATCGCCAGCAGACCGCGCCTCAGAAGAGACCTTCGTCCCCTCCGATCGAGATTTAAGCTTAGTGAACACACCGGGGCCCGAGCGCAAGCGCTAGTTCGAGTGGTCAGTGCGAGACTCTAGGCTCTTCAATATGGCATCTCTCACACTGCAGAGCGCTCGTTCCGTCTTCTATGATGGTCTTGTAGGGTTGGGTAAATCATGCTGACCAGCAGGACCCTGGCGATTCTCGCAATATCAATTACTGCGTTATCCGGATTCATCACCATCCAATACTTCCATTTGCCTAGCCCGGCCTTCAACGTGTCCTTTGCTCAGAGCTGTGAAAGACCCCCAGGCTACGTCCTGGTTATTCTAGACGACAACGGATTCAACGACAGCATCCATAGAGGCCAGCCAACCATCGAGTTTCAACGAGGCGACACTGTCAACATTCTAGTCTGCAACCTGGACTCAGTCCAGTCCCACGGCTTTGCCATCGACCACTATTTTCCCGCCGGCGTCACTTTGAGACCGGGAGAAGCATACAAGGTAGCCTTTGTCGTTAAGGAACTAGGTCGCTTCACGATCTACTGCAACGTCTTCTGCACGGTCCACACGTTCATGAAGGGCAGACTGATAGTGAATTAACAGAAGCCCTTCAGGTCTCGAATGTGAACTACTATTATATACTCTGTGAGGTTGCTCTCGTCGAGGAAGATGTCACAATCCCAAGCAGCTTCGTCAACAGGACGCACAGCTTTGGCGATAGGAGTCGTCGCTCTCATCATCGGTGCATCAGCCTTAGGCTATGCCGTGTACTTTGGTCTCAGCCAGTTGCCGTCCCAGTTGTCCTCAGTTTCAGTGGATAAGCCATGCTCGACAGCTCAGCCGTGCGCGAACAAAACCTTCAGAGTCGATTGGTTCCTGTCCAACCAGACTGGCCAAGATAGATTCTACCCCTCGGACATTACCGTTCTCCAAGGAGATAACATCACCATCATCCTCGTCACCAACGACACTACAGACGCTCACACTTTCACCATCAATTTGGGACTGAGGGGCTTTTCCAGCAGCACCTTCTTCCAGCTGAACAACAGCTGGACGGGCCTGTCAAGTGGTGACTTCATCACGCCTGGGACTCCTGGGTACAACCTTAATTTCACAGGAAAGCCCGACGGATGTCAGGACAATAATGGCAGCACAGTCGCCTGCAACACGCAAAAGCAGGACGACACCGCAAACGGGGGCACGGGTCCCACTGGGGCCTGCAACAATTATGCCTCAACGCCTCCTCCATGTAATCTCTGGTCTATCGGCTACCTTGGCGTAGTCAATACTCCAGGTGTCTACGAGTTCCACTGTTTCTACCACCAGAAAGGAGGCATGGTCGGTTACATCACAGTGCTTCCAAACAAGGGATTCACTGCCTAACCCCCTTATCCATTTTTTTCTTACTCTGTTCAGAACAATCTATCGAAGAGGACGACGCGAAGAACCCTACCGTTCAGTATTATCACAGTGGCGAAGGAGGGGAGGAAAAGTATAGCGAGTATTTATTAGACCGATTTCTCG
>Ga0209266_1001115_pt1 | contig 18450 bp, 19 predicted proteins | sample GraSoiAngelo_132_FD_185889 | JGI IMG/M metagenome (GOLD analysis project Ga0209266, IMG submission 185889) | Grasslands soil microbial communities from the Angelo Coastal Reserve, California, USA - 14_0929_02_40cm (SPAdes) (version 2) | ecosystem: Environmental > Terrestrial > Soil > Grasslands ...
CCGCTCCCCCCGGGGGGAAGGGCCGCCACTTGATCTCCCCGGGCGCCAGCATGACGTGCGCCGCGCGGGCCTCGGGCGGCGGCGCCGGCGCGGCGGCCGGCTCGGCCTTGTGCGTCCAGCGCGCCCAGGTCGCGCAGCCGGCGACACCAGCCACCGCGGCGATCACGAGCAGACGAGATGACCAGCTCTTCATCGAGTCCTCCTTGCCGGCGCGGGGTCTGCCGCGCGGCCTCTACCCCTCATAGAGCTTGAGCACCTCCACCTTCCCGGCAGGGGCGGCCTGGATGCAGAGCTCGCACAGCACGCACTCGTCCAGGTTCTCCTCGACGATGCGGAGCCTCCCGTCCTTTTCCTGCGCGAAGATGTTGACCGGGCAGACCTCGACGAGCTTCTTCGCGAGCGCCGCGTCGGCCGCGACCGTCGGGTCCACCTGCACGTCGATGAACATGCCCGGCATCAGTGCCCTCGCAGGCGCTCCTGCACGAGCGCCGGGATGTCCTCGATGCGCTCGGCGACCGAGATGCCGGCGGCCTGCATGCGCGCGATCTTGTCGGCGGTGGTGTCCGCCTTGCCCTCGACGATCGTGCCCGCATGGCCGAAGCGCATCCCCGGCATCTCGTCCATGAAGCGGCCGGCCATGAAGGCGACGATCGGGAGGCGCGAGCGGTGCTCGCGCACCCAGTCGGCCAGCTCGGCCTCCATGCGGCCGCCGGGCTCGGAGTAGATGACGATCGCCCTGGTCTCCGGGTCGGCCTCGAAGAGCGGCATCAGCTCGGCGTAGGTCGAGCCGATGATCGCGTCGCCGCCGATCGAGACGGCGGTCGACTGTCCGAGGCCGGCGGCCGAGAGCGTGTTCGCAATCTCGGTCGTCATGCCGCCCGAGCGCGACATGACCCCGATCGGCCCCTTCTTGAAGGCGCGGCGGACGTTCACCGCCGGGCCGCCGAGGCCGCCCATCTTGGCTTCCTCGGGCGAGAGGATGCCGAGGCAGTTGGGGCCGATGATGCGCGCGCCGCGCAGGCGGGCGAGCTCCACCATCTGCGCCACCTCGCCGCGCGGGATGCGCTCGGTGACGACCACGACGAGCTTCACGCCCGCCTCGATGGCCTCGAAGACGGCGTCGCGCGTGAAGCGCGGCGGCACGGTCACGATCGAGCCGTCGACGTGCTGCCGCGCGGTGATGTCCCGCACGCAGTCGTAGACGGGCACGCCGTACACGTCGCGCCCGGCGCGGCCCGGCGTCACGCCGCCCACGATCCGGGTGCCGTAGTCGAGGCCCTCGCGCGTCAGGTTCACCGCCTCGCGCCCGGTGATGCCCTGGATGATGACCGCCGTATCCTTGTTGATGAGGATGGACATCAGGCCTTCATCTTGCCGACGGCGCGTCCCGCAGCCTCGTACATGGACACCGTGCGGTCGCAGTACTCGACGCCGTACTTGCGGAGGATCGTGAACCCGTCGTCCTCCCACGCGCCCGGGATGCGGAAGATGGCGATCGTCTCGGCGGGGTTGCGGCCCGCCTCGACGCAGCCTTTGATCACGCCGCGCGCGACGATGTCGACGCGCGTGTTGGAGACGACGTTCATCATGACGGCGATCTTCTTTACACCCGGCTTCGAGAGGATGAGCTTGGTCAGCTCGCATGCCTTCCTGACGCTCGGGTTGCCGCCGATCTCGCAATAGTTGGCGGGCCGGCCGCCGTGCCTGCGGATGGCGTCGAAGAGCGTGAGCGAGCCGCCGCCGGCGCCGATCACGAGCCCCAGGTCGCCGTCGAACTCGCGCACGTTGCCGGCGACGCCGCGATGATCCGAGGCGTCGATCTGCGCGCCCTTCACCTCGAACGCGGTCGGCGGGCGCGCCTCGCGCGTCTCCTCCTTGCCGATGCCGAGCTCCTGGAGGAGCGTCGCGTGCTTGTCGCGCGCGTCGCCCTCCAGGTCGACGTGGCCGTCGAGGACGAGGAAGCGGCCGTCCCGGGTCTTCCCGAGCGGATTGATCTCGGCGAGCGTCAGATCGTAGCGGAGGAAGATCTCGACCAGCGTGGCGACGATGGGCGTCAGGCGGTTCAGGTCCTCGCCGCTGACGCCGACGGCCGCGATCGCCTCCTTCGCCTTGTAGGGCGTGAACGGGAGGAGCGTCGAGACGTGGACCTGGCCCACGTGCTCGGGGTGCTGTTCGGCGACCTGCTCGATGTCGATGCCGCCCATGTCGCTGAAGACGAGGACGGGGAGCTTCCTCCGCCCGTCCCAGGTGACCGCGGCGAAGTACTCGCTGGCGACGGGCGCGCGCTCCTCGACCAGCACGCCGCGCGGCTTCTGCCCCTTGATCTCGAGCGCGAGGATCGCGCGCGCGGCGGCCTCGGCCTCCGCCGGCGTGTCGGCGAACTTGACGCCGCCGGCCTTCATGCGCCCGCCGGTCAGCACCTGGGACTTGAGGACGACCGGGACGGCGAGGTCCCGGGCGATCTCTGCGGCCTCGGTGGCGCTGCGCGCGACGCGGCCCTTCAGGAGAGGCGTGCCGTGGCGGGCGAAGAGGGCTTTGGCTTCGTATTCGTAGAAACGCATGGGCGGAACACGAAGAAGCGCGAGGCAGCTAACACGCTGCGTCGACGAGGGTCAAGGGACGATGGTGGTTGAAGGGGGCCGCCGACCGGCGCTATGGTCGGAGGTGATGGCCGAAGCCTGGCGCGAGGCGCTCTCCGACGCCGAGGTACGCGAGCTGCTCGAGATGCGCGACTGGCGCTCGTGGCTCTCGATCGCGGTCGACTGGGGCACGATCGGCGTCGCCCTCGCCCTGGTCGCCCGCTGGCCGAACCCGCTCACGATGGTCGTCGCCCTCTTCGTCATCGGCGGCCGGCAGCTCGGCCTCGCCGTCCTCATGCACGAGGCTGCGCACCGGACGCTCTTCCGGGAGCGGCGCTGGAACGACCTGGTCGGCAACTGGCTGTGCGCGTATCCCGTGTGGAGCGACCTCTACCCGTACCGCCCCTACCACCTCCAGCACCACGCGAAGACCTGGACGGAGCACGATCCCGACCTGCCGCTCGCCGCGCCGTTCCCGGTGACGCGCGCGAGCATGCGGCGGAAGATCTGGCGCGACCTCTCGGGCCGGACGGGCTGGAAGCGCTTGAAGGCGACCCTGCGCCGCGACCTGGGCCTCTCCAGGGGGCGCGTCAAGCGGAACTTCGACGCCGGGCTCGACGCGCTCGGGGGGGTCGTGGTCACGAACGGCGTGCTGCTCGGCGTGCTCGCGCTCGCCGGGCACCCGGCGCTCTATCTCCTCTGGGTCGGGGCCTGGCTCACGACCTACAGCCTCGCGATGCGGCTGCGCTCGATCGCGGAGCACGGCATGGTGCCCGACCCCGCCGACCCGCTGCGCAACACGCGCACGACGCTCGCGCGCTGGTGGGAGCGGCTGCTCCTCGCGCCGAATCGCGTCAATTATCACCTCGAGCACCACCTCGTGATGACCGTGCCGCACTACAACCTGCCGCGCATGCACCGGCTGCTGCGCGCGCGGGGGGTGCTCGAGGACGCCTGCGTGACGCGCGGCTATCTCGACGTGCTGCGGCTGGCGTCGGCCGCGCCGGCGGACTCCTAGCAGGGTGCTGAAAACGGGTCCCGTCCTTCGTGGAGCGGGTCGCGCGGGGCCGGGCTCCCCGCCGCGCCTTCGATTCCGCGCCGCGCATTTCCTTGAACGGCGCGCTTGCGGCTCATAGGCGGCGCTCTGGGGAGCCCGGCCCCGCGCGACCCGTCCGCGACGCCGGGGGTTTTTTCAGCAGCCTGCTAGAGGGGGCCCCTCAGCCCTGTGCGCCGTCCCGGCGCACGATCGCGACGCGCGGCACGGGCGGGTTCTTCCCGTAGTCGTAGAAGCCGCACCCCGTCTTTCGCCCGAGGTAGCCGGCCAGCACCATGCGGCGTAGGAGCGGCGGCGGCGCGAAGCGCGCCTCCTTGTACTCCTCCTGCAGGAGCGCGGCCATGTGGTAGACGATGTCCAGGCCGATGAAGTCGGCGAGCGCCAGCGGGCCCATGGGGTGGTTGGCGCCGTTCTGCATCGCCGCATCGATGTCGGCGATCGAGCCGAGGCCGCGCTCGAGGCAGCCGATCGCGTCCACCATGTAGGGGACGAGGAGGCGGTTCACGATGTAGCCGGTCGAGTCGGCGACCACGACCGGCGCCTTGCCGAGCCGCCGGGCGAATGCGACGCAGCTCTCCACCGTCTCCGCCGACGTCCTCAGGCCCGGCGCCACCTCGACCAGCTTCATGGCGTGCACCGGGTTGAAGAAGTGGAGGCCGATGAAGCGCTCGGGCCGCCCGGTGGCGGCGGCCAGCTCGGTCACGGTGAGCGTCGAGGTGTTGGTCGCGAAGATGGCCTCGGCCGTCACGATCTCGTCGAGGCGTCCCAAGTGATCCTGCTTCACGGGCAGCTCCTCGACGATCGACTCGATCACCAGGTCGACGTTGGCGAGATCGTGCAGGTGGGTCGTCCAGCGCAGGCGCTCGAGGAGCGCGCCGTGGTCGGCGGCCGTCAGCTTGCCGCGCTCGACGTCCTTCTGGAGCTGTTTCTCGACCTTGGTCCGCTGCGCGTCGAGCGCCCCCGGGGTGGCCTTCGCCATGATCGTGTCGAAGCCGGCGCGGGCCGCGGCCTGCGCGATGCCGAGGCCCATCTGACCGGCGCCGAGGACGCCGACGCTGCGAATCTCCATGGTGCCGAAGACCCCCCTGGCCGGCCTGGCTACGACACTTCCGGCGCCGGCGTCAACCAATATGCGCGGCGCCGCGCAGGCTGGTCTAGCCCACCCCGGCAATGGTACATGCGCCGCATGCGCGACGAGACGAGCCTCATCGTCCCCGCCGTGCGCGCCGTGCTCGACGAGGCGCTGGCCGCGGGGCGGCGGACGACCGACGGCGGCAAGGCGATCGACGAGCACCAGGTGCACGCCGAGCGGCTCGCCTACGCCGCGACCGAGGCGGCGGCCGCCGAGGCGCTGACCACCTACGCCCGCGAGCGCGCCGGCGACGAGGTCATCGGCCGCATGGCGGCCGCGTTCGCGGGCGAGGTGGCGAGCCGGCTCGCCGCCGAGATCGAGGGCCATCGCGACGACTTCGGCGTGCGTGGCGAGACGCTCGGGCGCTCGCTCGGCGCCCCCGAGGTGCTCGCCGCCGTGCGCGCCGCGCAGCACGAGGCGCGGCTCCGCGAGATCGGGCGGGAGATCATCCGCACGCGCGGCGCCAACAACTGCTTCATCGACGGCGAGATGGCCGAGATGGCGCGCGACTCGGCTCGCAGCTTTGCCCGAAAAGAAGTCGCGCCCATCGCCGAGCGCATCCACCACCACGACGAGCTCGTCCCCGAGTCGATCATCTGCCGGATGGCCGAGCTCGGTTACTTCGGCATGTCGGTGCCCGAGGAGTACGGCGGGCAGGGCATGGGCAACCTGGTGATGATCGTCATCACCGAGGAGCTCTCGGCGGCCTCGCTCGCCGCGGCGGGGAGCCTCATCACGCGCCCGGAGATCCTGACCAAGGCGCTGCTCAAGGGCGGGACCGAGGGGCAGAAGCGGAAGTGGCTCCCGCCGGTCGCGGCCGGTGAGCTCATGGTCGGCATCTCGGTGACCGAGCCGGACACCGGCTCCGACGTCGCCTCGGTGCGCTGCCGGGCCGAGCGGACCGCGGACGGCTGGCTCATCTCGGGCGCGAAGGCGTGGTGCACGTTCGCCGGGCGCGCCGACGTGCTGGCCCTCCTCGCGCGCACCAATCCGGATCCCAAGGCAGGCGCGCGCGGCCTCTCGCTCTTCATCGTCCCCAAGGACCCGTTCCCGGGCCACCAGTTCGAGATGCGCCAGCCGGGAGGCGGCGTGCTGCACGGGAAGGCGGACGCGACGCCCGGCTACCGCGGCATGCACTCCTTCACGCTCGGCTTCGAGAAATACCTCGTACCGGCCGAGAACCTGATCGGCGAGGCGGCGGGGGAGGGCAAGGGCTTCTACCTGCAGATGGGGGGCTTCGCGGCGGGCCGGCTCCAGACCGGCGGCCGCGCCTCGGGGCTCGCACAGGCGGCGCTCGAGGCGACCGCCACCTACGCGAGCGAGCGCCGGCAGTTCGGCCGCCCGATCGGCGACTTCCAGCTGACGCAGCACAAGCTCGGTCGCATGGCGACCCATCTCGCGGCCGCCCGCCAGCTCACCTACGCGGCCGCGCGCGCCATGGACCGGGACGAGACGGTCGTGCTCGAGCCGGCCATGGCCAAGCTCTTCGCCTCCGACGTGGCGGTGCGGGTCACGCAAGAGGGCCAGCTCCTCCACGGCGGCTGGGGCTACGCCGAGGAGTTCGCCATCTCGCGCCACGTGGTCGACGCGCTCGTGCTGCCGATCTTCGAGGGTGTGAAGCCGATCCTCGAGCTCAAGGTGATCGCGCGCGGGCTGCTGGGCCGGTGAACGCGCCTCAGAGTCACGCCTCGCGCCGCAGCGGGCGGCGGCGGATGTGCGCGCCGAGCAGGCGGCAGGCGACGAACATCCCGACCGCCTCGAGCGCGATCAGGTACGGCAAGAAGCCGACCCGCTGCGCGGCCCACGCGACGGCCAGCACCACCGCTCCCACCAGCGTGATCAGCATGCCGACCACGACGTTGGCGGTCGACTGGCGCCCCGTCGTCGGTGGCTCGGAGAGCGGCACGTAGTCGCGCCCCGCGGCGGGCAGCAGCGAGAGGAAGGGCAGGGCGAGGAGGCTCGGAACGGCGACCGGCAGCTTCTCGGCGTCGGTCGCCGCGATCCAGAGGAGGGCGATGACCGTGCCCGGCAGGATGACGTAGTAGATCGCCGCCTTGCGCACGCCGTGGAAGAGCGGCGCCGCGCTGCCGAGCGGGACCGCGGCGAAGACCTCGCTTGCCGCATGGTGCGAGGAGGTGCGCAGCGCCTCGAGGATTACCGACGGCAGCATGCCGAGGATCAGGACCGAGACGAAAGCGCCCGCGGTCAGGCTGTAGGTCGCGCGGCTGAAGAGCTGCGCGACCGGGAGGAGGAGGAAGAAACCGAGCGAGGGGTAGAGCCGCGTCTTCGTCTCGCGGTCGCGCCACAGGTAGACGGCGGTGAGCTGGAACGCCGCGCGCTCGACGGGATCGCGGAGCCACCAGCGGACGAGGCTGCCCGGTGCGCGCTCCGCGCCGGGGGACGGGCGCGCGCGGCGCGCGCGCCGCGTCGGCGCCTCGCCGAGCTGCGCGAGCGCCCCGGCATAGCCCGGGGCGAGGCGCGCCACCGCCATCCAGCCGAGCCCCAGCGTGGCGGCGACGGCCAGCAGGGCGAGCGGCACGGCGCGCGGCGGGGGCACGGCGGCGCCGAGCACGTCGAGCGCCGCGAACCACGCCGGCGGGTAGACGAGGGCGTAGGCCGCGTCGAGACGGAAGCGGGGGAGCTCCAGCAGATGCGCCAGGACCTGCGAGAAGCCGAGGAAGGCCGCCGACAACCCGGCCTGCGACCAGGCCGCGACGCTGCCGAAGCGGTTGCGATCGACGAAGCGGCCGACCAGGCCGTAGGTGAACACGACGGTGGCGGTCGTGAAGGCCACCAGCAACACCACCGTGCCCAGGTGCACGAGCGGGAACGTCGCGCGCATGCCCGTCACCCGGAGCCCGAGGAGCATGGGCGGGAGGTTGAGCGCCAGGCCGAGGAGGAGCGCGAAGCCCATGAGGCTCGCCGCCTTCGCGAGCAGTATCGTGCGCGGCGCGAGCGGCAGGTGGGCGAGCACGTCGTGCTCGGGCAGGTTGAAGAGCAGGTCTCCCGACTCTGCCGCCAGGCTCATGCCGAGCATGACGAAGGTGAGGCTGTGCACGACGAGGGCGAAGCTGAAGGGGTCGTGCGAGCCGGTCGCGCCGAAGCCGGCCACCGTGCCCATGGAGGCGTAGAGGAGGACCATGGCGGTCGCCCCGCCCAGCTTGCTCGGCTTGCGCCGGTAGAAGGCGCGCACGGCCTTACCCCGCAGGCTCATGCGGAAGTAAGCGCGCAGCAGCGCCCGGAGCTGCCGCAGGTCGAGCGCGTGACTCATCGCGCCAGCACGCGCGCGAACTCCTCGGCGCGCGCGAGCAGGTGCTCGGTGGCGGTGAGCCGGTTGAAGATGCGCTCGAGCGAGACCTCCCCGGTCTCCTCCTGCAGCTGCGCGAGCGAGCCGTCGGCGATCAGGCGCCCCTCGTGGATGATGACGATCCGCTCGCACACCCGCTCGACCACGTCGAGCAGGTGCGAGCAGTAGATGATCGTCTTGCCTTCGCGCGCGAGCGACGTGATCAGGGTCTTGAAGGCGAGCGCGGCGTTGGCGTCGAGGCCGTTGAGCGGCTCGTCGAAGAAGATGGCCTTCGGGTTGTGGAGGAGCGCGGCGGCGATGACGACCCGCTGCCGCATGCCCTTCGAGTACGCGGCCAGCAGCTCGCTGCGGAGCATGGCCTCGGCCAGCTCGAAGAACTCGGCGAAGCGGACGATGCGCGCCGCGGCCTCGCCGTCGGACAGACCGTAGAGCGCGGCGATGAGCTGGAGGTACTCCCAGCCGGTGAGCGTCTCGAACACGGCGCCGGACTCCGGTACGTAGCCGACCAGGCGCTTCACCGCGACCGGATCGCGCACCACGTCGAGCCCGAAGACCTCCGCCGTGCCCGCGCTGGGCGGCAGCATGCCGGTCAGCATCTTCACGGTGGTCGACTTGCCGGCGCCGTTGGGGCCGAGGAGCCCCACCAGCTGCCCGGTGGGGATCTCGAGGTCGAGGCCGCGCACGGCCTCGACCTCGCCGAAGCGCTTGGAGAGCTGACGGAGGCGGATCACGCGGCGGCCGCGTCGCGGAGCCGGAGGCGGCTCACGGCTCCCGGACGACCGGCAGCCCCGCCGCCGTCCACGCCCGCCAGCCGCCGTCCATCGACTCGGCCCGCGTGTAGCCCATCTTCTGGAGCGCGTCGGCGGCGAGCGCCGAGCGGAAGCCGCCGCCGCAGTAGAGCACCAGGTGGGCGTCGTGGTCGGGCACGGCCTGCTCGATGTCCCGCTCGATGATGCCCTTGCAGAGGTGGCGCGCGCCGGGGAGGTGGCCGCGGCGCCACTCCTCCTCCTCGCGGACGTCGATGAGCTCGACCGGGGCGCCCGCGGCGCGCATGCGCTCGACGTCGGCGACGGCGACCTCGCGGATGCGCCGCCTGGCATCGGCGACCAGCGCGAGGAAGCCCGGCGAGTGCTCCATCAGTCGTCCTCGGACCCCTTCGTGCCCACGAAGCGATCTTCGGCATCGGCGAACAAAACGTTGAATGTGGTGAGGCTCCCGTAGGCGCGCGTGATGTAGTCCTGGAGCTGGAGGCGGTCCTCGTCGGTGAGCTTGGGGTGCGTGTTGATGCGCTGCTCGAGCACGCGCAGGCGCTCGCGCACGGCGACGATCTTGCGGAAGAAGGCCTCGATCGGGACGGTCTTCTCCTGCGTGCCGGCCTTGCCCGGCTTCATGACGAGCTGGCCGCCGGTCCAGCGCTCGCCGATCGCACCCGACACCGACTGCTCGGCGTTGAGCACGGCGCGTACCGCCTGCACGATCTTGCGGAGGTCCTCGTCGTCGAGCGGCATTGCGCTCCTCAGAGGACCGCGGCGACGTCGAAGTCGAGGCCGGGGTCCTCCTGACTCAGCGTGCGGATGGACTCGAAGGCCAGCTCGGGGAGCGCCGCCATGGCTCGCATTCTACGGTGATGAGCGGCCTACGCTCAACCCGCGCTCAGCGCGGCAGCTCGCGCAGCCCCGGGCGCGGCGCGTTCACCAGGCAGGCCGTGTTCCCGTGCGGGTGGCGGTTCTCGTACATGAGCTGGTGCACGTGCGGGATCTGCTCGAAGGTGAAGGTCTCCGAGAGGCACGGGTCGACCTTGCCCGCCGCGACCAGGTCGTTCAAGGCCTTCGCCTGCTCGTCGTTGGCGAAGTGAGAGCCCTGAAAGCGCTTCTGCCGCATCCAGAGGTAGCGCAGATCGGCGACCGCGGTGTAGCCGCTCGTGCCGGCGCAGATGACGACCATGCCGCCCGTGTCGCAGACGAAGATCGAGGTCGGCACGGTGTCCTCGCCCGGGTGCTCGAAGACGATGCGCGGGCTCCGGCGCGCGCCCACCACCTCCCAGAGGGCGGCGCCGAAGGCGCGCGCGCCCTTCAGCCACTCGCCGTAGCGCTCCGTGTCCTTCCAGTGCGGCGACATCCCCCAGTGCGAGAACTTCTTGCGGTTGATGCAGCCCTTGGCGCCGAGCCGCGTGCAGAACTCGACCTTGTCCTCGCTCGAGACGACCGCGACCGCGATGCCGCCCATGGCGCGCGTGATCTGGATCGCCTGGCAGCCGAGGCCGCCGGCGCCGCCCCAGATGAGCACCACGTCGCCGGGCCTGACGGTGTGCGGCGGCCAGGCGGCGAGCATGCGGTACGCGGTCGCCCCGACCAGCATGTAGGCGGCCGCGGCATCCCAGGAAAGCTGCTTCGGCTTCGGCAGGCACTGGTGCGCCTGCACGCGCGTGAACTGCGCGAAGCTGCCCCAGCTCGTCTCGTAGCCCCAGATGCGGAAGCTCGCGCCGAACATGGGATCGGCGCCCGACTTGACCGCCGGGTCGTCCTGGCTCCACACCCCGCAGTGGATCACGACCTCGTCGCCGACCTTCACGCTGCGCACCGCGCTGCCCACCTTCCACACGATGCCGGAGGCGTCGCTCCCGCCGATGTGGAAGGGGTTGGGGTCGGGGAAGTAAGCATCCTTCTGCCGGCTCTTGATCACGTCGACCGGCGAGCCGAGCGCCGCCCACACGTTGTTGTAGTTGATGCCGGCGGCCATGACCCACACGAGGACCTCGTCGGGGCGCAGCTCCGACGGCACCTCGACCTGCTCCACCTTGAAGGCCCTGGTCGGCTCGCCGAAGCGGTCCTGGCGGACCACCTGCGCGAGCATGCGCGGCGGCACCTCGCCGAGCGGCGGCGTCTCGCCGAGCTGGTAGAGCTCCTTCATCCGCCTTGCGGCCCACCCATCATGGCGAGGAAGTCGTGCAGGTTCGGGAAGCGCAGCATCATGTTGGTGCGCTTCTCGTCGCCGATCGTCGAGCGCGGGCGGTCGGCGTAGTTGTGGCCGGGGAAGAGGAGGGTCTCGTCGGGGAGCGCCGCGAGCACCTGCGTGAGGCTCCGGTACATGTCCTCGGGGTTGGAGCCGGGCAGGTCGACGCGGCCGCAGGAGCCGATGAACAGCGTGTCGCCCGAGACCAGCGCGTTGCCGACCAGGAAGCACTGCGAGCCGGGCGTGTGGCCGGGCGTGTGCAGGAACGTGACCTTGAGCTCGCCCACCTGGACCTCGTCGCCGCCCTCGACCGCGACCAGATCGGACTGGGACAGCCCGGTCACGCGGTGCACGAAGGGCAGCTCGGCCTTGTGGATGTAGACCTTCGCCGGTACGCGCGCCACCAGCTCCGCCGCGCCGATGATCTGGTGGCCCATGAGGCTCCCGCCCAGGTGGTCGGGATGGAAGTGTGTGACCAGATCCTTCGTGATGCGGTAGCCGTCGCTCTCCGCGGTGCGCACGATCGCGTCGACGTCCCAGGCCGCGTCCACCACCGCCGCCTCGTGCGTGTTCGGGTCGCCGAGCAGGTAGACGTAGTTCTGCATCGGGCCGAGCTGGAGCTGCTTGAAGTAGATGGGGAGCTTCATCGGCGGTTGCCCGTGCATAGCACGCGACGGGCGACGGTCAAGGCGGACTCGCCACCGAGACTCGGGGTGGCCCGGCGCAGGCCGCAGGCGGCCCCCTCTCTCCGAGCCGGCCGGGGGTGGGTTCCCGGGGCCCGCGGCCGCCCCGCCCGGCGCGGGACGGGGGGCCAGCGCTTGACGCGGCGTTCGTCCGCGCCGTAGCGTGGCGGCGAGGAGAGGACGAGTCGGGGACTCACCGAGAAATGAACCGACGCGCGCTCTGCGCGGCGGTTCTGGCTGTGGCCTGCAGTGCAGCCTTCGGCCGTACCGCGGGTCACGGCTTTCTCTTCTGGGATGATCGCGCCTTCATCGCCGAGAATCCCCTGATCGCCCACCCCTCGGCGGCGAGTCTCCTGGCGCTCTGGACGACGCCGCTGGAAGACCTCTACGCGCCGCTCACGTACACGCTCTGGGGGCTGCTTGCGGCGGTCGTCGGGCCGAAGCCCTGGGCGTTCCACCTGACCAACGTCGCGCTCCACGCGCTCAACGCCGGTCTGGTCTTCGCGGTGCTGCGCCGTCTCGTCACGGAGGACGACGGAAGGGCCGCGCTGGCCGGCGCGCTCCTCTTCGCCCTTCATCCCGTGCAGAGCGAAGCCGTCGCGTGGGCTTCGGAGACGAAGGATCTCCTCTCCGCGCTCTTCTCGCTGCTCGCCATCCGCCAGTATCTGGTCTTCCGCGAACGCGAGAACCGCCGCGCCTACCTGTGGGCATCGGGCGCCTTCGCCTGCGCGCTCCTGGCCAAGCCCTCGGCCGTCGTCGCCCCTGCTCTGCTCGTCATCCTGAACCGCGGGATCCACCGGCGTGGCTGGGCAGGAAGCCTGCGCGGGTTGATCCCGTGGTTCGTCGCCGCCGCGGCATTCACCCTGATCGCGGCTCGCGTTCAACCGGCCGCGGGCCACCTGCACTTCGTGGCGCCCATCTGGCTGCGGCCGGCGATCGCTCTGGATGCGCTCACGTTCTATCTCGGGAAGCTCATCCTGCCGCTGCATCTCGTCCCGGACTACGGACGCACCTCGCAGTCGCTCGTCTCGAGCGGCGCGCTGGCCTACACGTGGATGCCTGCCGCGGCGCTCCTTGCCGCGGCGTGGGCCTTCCGTGGTGCGCGGCCTCGCATGGCCGCTGCGGTCGCTCTCTTCGTCGCCGCGCTCCTGCCGGTCCTCGGTCTCGTGCCGTTCGACTTCCAGTACTACTCCAATGTCGCGGATCACTACCTGTATCTTCCGATGATCGGCCCGGCCCTTGGCCTCGCGGCCGCCTGGGGGAGGCTCGCACCGCTCGCTCGGCGCATCGTCGTTCCCGTCGCGCTCGCGAGCCTGCTCGCCTCGAGCTTCGTGCAAGCCTCGCACTGGAAGGACGACGCCACGCTCTACGCACATACGCTCGCTCTGAATCCGCGCAGCTTCATGGCCCACAACAACACGGGGCAGATGCTCGAGGAAGAGGGACGGTTCGAGGACGCGCTCTCCCACTATCGCGCGGCGCTCGAGGCGTATCCGGGTTGGCAGGACGCACTGAACAACATCGGGAACGTCCTCTACAAGGAAGGGAGGTACGATGACGCCATTCGCCACTACACCGACGTCATTGGGCGCAGCTCGCCGGCGGAGGGGCTGACGAGGACGGCCGCCCGGATGCACAACAATCTGGGGGCCGCCTACCTCAAGAAGAGCATGTACAACGACGCGGCGATCGAATTTCGGCGGGCGATGGCGATCGATCCCGACTACCTGGAACCGTACTACAACCTCGGCTTGGTGCTGATGGCGTTCGGCCGCTATGCCGATGCGATCCCGGTGTTGCGGAGGGGGCTCGTCGTGAACCCGGACCACGCGGAGCTGCGCCGTCAGCTCGGCCTGGCGGTGGCGAGATCGGGAGGGTAGCTCCCGCGCTCAACGCTTGCGCTGCGCCCGGAGCTCGGCCTCGCGCTGGAGCGGTCGCTCCCAGAGGAACTCGCGCTCGCCCAGGTGGTGACCGATCCAGCGCGAGAGCACGAAGAGCAGGTCGGAGAGGCGGTTCAGGTACGCGAGCGGCCACGCGCCGACGTCTTCGTGCCGCATGAGGCGGAGCACGTCGCGCTCCGCGCGCCGGCACACGGTGCGTGCGACGTGCAGGAACGCGCTCACGCGCCCGCCGCCCGGGAGCACGAAGGACTTGAGCGGCGCGAGGTCCTTCTGGCAGCGATCCATGAGCGTCTCGAGCGCCGTCACCTCGGCCGCGCCGACGCGGAACATGCCGGGGCGGAACTCCGCGGCCGGCGTGGCGAGCTCGCCGCCCAGGTCGAAGAGCTCGCTCTGCAGCTTGCGGAGGATCGCATCCACTTCGCGACCCGCGCGCGAGCGCCGGTGCTCGGCCACGTTCACGGCGCGCGCCACGCCGACGGCGGCGTTCAGCTCGTCGACCGTCCCGTAGGCGTCGATGCGCGGGCTGTCCTTGGCGACGCGCGAGCCGCCCACCAGGTCCGTCTCGCCCTGGTCGCCGCGGCGCGTGTAGACGCGGGTGATGCGGATCGCCACCGCTCAGACCTGCCGGAAGAGCGAGGCGACGCCCGCCTCGTTCGGCTCGGCGCGCGCGACGGCGAGGTTCTCCGCCACGTGCTCGCGGCGGCTCATGCCGACGAGCGCGGCGGTGATCCCCGGCGTCGAGCGCACGAACTGGAGGGCGCGCTGGGCCCAGGTCTGGAGCCCGGGGAACGCGTCGACCATGGCCTGCGGCAGGCGGCGCGAGAGCTGCCCCTGGAGGATCGCCGCGCTCGCCACCGCCGCGATGCCGAAGCGCGCCGCCGCCTCGAGCGGCGTCAGACGCTCGCCCTCGACGACCTGGGTGGCCGAGGAGTACGTCTCGTGCATGGCCAGGTTGTAGGGGAGCTGGATCACCTTGAAGTGATGCCCGCGGCCGGCGACCGTCTCCGCCTCGCGCACCAGCTCGGCGAGCGAGAGGTGCTCGCGCGCGTCGGGCCGGGTCCGGAAGCCGTTCCAGGTGGCCACGCCATAGCGTCCGACGCGGCCTGCCGCCACCTGTCGCTCGAGCATCTCGAAGGCGGCGCGGATACGGACCAGGAAGTCCTTGCGGGGAATGCTGCCGAGCTGCGTCTCGGGGTTGTGCACGTAGTAGACGTCGACGGCGGCGAGGCCCAGGTTGCCGAGGCTCCTCCCGAGCTGGTCCTCGAGATAGCGCGGCGTCATCGCGTGCCCGCCACCCACCACGTCCTCGGGCTGGAGGATGCCGGTCCGCAGGTAGGTGTCGCGCACGTACTGGCCGGGATCGACCGGCACGCCGCCGTCGAAGGGGATGTAGCCCCCCTTGGTGCACACGACGAACTGCTCGCGCGTGAAGCCGCCCTCGCGCTCGAGGGCGACCAGGGCCTGGCCGATGACCCGCTCGCTGCGCTGCGCGCGGTAGTTGATGGCGGTGTCGAGCAGGTTGCAGCCGGAGTTGGCGGCGTCGACGATCGCCTGCCCGTAGCCGCGATCGATCTGGTCGTCCTCCTCGCCGAGATACGTCCCCAGGCCGATCGAGGACACGGCGAGGCTGTCGAGGGTACGGAAATGCGCTCCCGGCAGCTCGGCGTGGGCCGCGCGATAGGCCGCCGTGGCGGCCGCCGTCGCTCCCGGCATCAGCCCGCGGCCGCCTGTGCGCGCCGCGCGTGACGCTTGATGATCTCGCGCAGGCGCGGCGGGTCGATCGGCTTCTTGTAGATGACGTCCTCGAGGCCGGCCATGCGGCTGCGCTTGATGATGTGGTCCTTGTCGAAATGGAACGCCGTCATGAGCACCACCGGGAGGCCGGGCCAGCGCCGCGAGACCTCCTGGAAGAACTGGTAGCCGTCCAGGTCGGGCATGACCACGTCGCTCAGCACGAGGTCGACGACCGTCGTCTCGAGGCGCGCGATCCCCTCGCGCCCGCCGGTCGCGACCAGCACCTCGCAACCCTCCTGCGTGAGCAGATCGCGCAGCGACTGGCACACCCCGAGGTCGTCGTCGACGACCAAAATGCGGATGCCGCTGAGCGCCGGATCGTGCGGCTCGAGCGCCGCCGCGCGCCCGCCGTCGGCGCCCGCACCCCCGGCGCGGAGGTCGGTCATCTGCGTGCCGGGGAGATACTCGCGCGTGGCGTACTCCGAGCCGTGCGCCATCTCGGTCAGCTGGTTCACGATGTGCTGGATGCGCTTGAGCGCCGTGTGAATCGAGTCGAGACGCTCCCCCTCGACCACGAAGTCTTCGTCCGAGGTGACACGCGCCACGTGCGCCTCGAGCAGGTTCAGGTTGTTGACGATCACCTCGAGCGGGTTGTTGATCTCGTGCGCGAGCCCGATCGCCACCTCGCCCAGGGTGGCGAGCCGGTCGTGACGGCGGATCTCGCGCAGGTCCTTGGCGAAGCCGATCGAGCCGAGCTCGTGGCCCTCGGCGTCGCGGATGATCGAGCCCGCGATCAGGACCGGGATGCTCGCGCCGCTCTTCATGACGAAGGTCGTCTCGCAGTTCTTCCCCTGGCGCATCGCCGCCATCACCTTGCGGGCCTCGGCGAGATCGGGATAGAGGCGCGTGACGTGCTGGCCGAGGACCTCGTCGGGCGTGTAGCCGAGGGTCTGCCGCGCGCCGTCGTTGTAGAAGGTGATGGTGCCCTGGCGATCGACGGCGACCACGATGTCCGGAGAGCTCTCGAGCAGCTTCTCGAAGTAGATGGACGGCAGACGGGAGACGGAGGCCATGCGGAACCGAGACGCGCGATCGTAGGCGGCGGCGGGGCCAGGGTCAAGGCGGCGCTGGCGCTCGTGCTCTTCGCCGGCTGCTTCTGGCGGACCTACGGGCGCCTCGCGGCGACGCACGCCGAGTTGCTGGTGTTCACGGCGCGCAAGGGGACGGACCTCGTCGCGAGCGGGCGCTTCACCGCCGAGAGCATGCCCGAGCTCACCTACCCGCTCGAGCGCGCGGAGGCGTTCGCGCGCGCTGCGCGGACGCGGAGCGCCGGCGCGGCGCCTGCCTCGCTCGACGCGCTGGATGCGCTCTGCGCGCGCTACCGGGCCTTCGTCGACGCGCTCGACCGTGTGCGGCGCGAGCGAAGCGGCGAGGCGGCACGGGCGGCGCTCGCGGGGCCGCTTGCGGCGGTCGAGGCGGCGGCGGAGTCGGTGCGTGTCGCGCTGCGGGCGGAGCGGCGGCTGTAGCCGCGACTCCCCGACGGCGTTTCGCTGCGCGACGGGGCGGACGGGCGCGGCGCCGAGCCCCGGCGCGCAGACGGTCTCACGAGCGCGCCTCCAGGGCGCGCAGCAGCTCGCGCGCCCGGTCGATCTTGACCTCTCCTGCAGCCACGAGCCGCTGCCGCAGCTCCTCGGCCTTCTCCCCGCGCGCCCCTGCCGCGTGCGACACCGCCCGCGCGTGCAGCGCCATGTGCCCCTTCTGGATGCCCTCCGTGGCGAGCGCCCGCATCGCCGCCAGGTTCGACGCCAGCCCCACCGCCGCCATGATCCCCCCGAGCTCGCGCGCGCGCGCGACGTTCACGATGCGCAGCGCGAGCCCCACGCACGGGTGGGACTGCACGAGCGGCCCGACCGTCGAGATCGCCATCGGCAGCTCGATCGTCCCCACCAGGTGCCCGTCCTCGACGTCCCAGGTGGTGAGCGACGTGTAGGAGCCGCCGCGGCACGCCCAGGCGTGTGCCCCGGCCTCGAGCGCTCGCCAGTCGTTGCCGGTGGCGACCGCGAGCGCGTCGATCCCGTTCATGATGCCTTTGTTGTGCGTCGCGGCGCGGTACGGATCGGCGGCGGCGAATTCGTAGGCCCACATCATCCGCTCCGCCACCTCCTCGCCGCCGAAGCCCGCGCGGGCGAGCGCGGCGAACGGGATCCGCACCGCCGCGCGCGCGAGCCGGCGATCGGCGAGGTTCGAGAGGATGCGCAGGCAGGCCCGCCCCCCCGCGATCTCCTCGACCATGGGGGCCAGGCCCTCGACCAGCGAGTTGACCGCGTTGGCCCCCATCGCATCGCCCGTGTCGAGCAGCACGTGGACCACGACCATCGTGCCCCGGCGTTTGGTGCGCACGAGCCGCACCTCGAGGTCCCGCGGCCCGGCGCCCCGCCGGCAGAGCCCCGGTGTCAGGTCCTGCGCCGCCGCCAGCAGCCGCGCCCGCGCGACCCCCAGTCGGTCCGCCGCCGCCGCGGCGTCCGGGACCTCGACGAGCTGGATCTGCCCGATCATCGTCCCGGGATCCGCCTCCGCCACGAAGCCGCCCGCCGCGCGCGCCACCAGCGCCGCGCTCGAGGCCGCGGCGATCACCGAGGGCTCCTCGACCACCATGGGGATCACGTGCTCGCGCCCGTTCACCAGAAAGTTGAGCGCTACCCCGAAGGGCAGCGCGAAGGTGCCGAGCGCGTTCTCGACCATCGTGTCCGCCACCTCGAGCGGCAGCGCGTGGAGCGCGCCGAGCGTCTCCAGGTCCGCCGGCGAGAGGTCGAGCGCCCCGGCGAGCTTCCGCCGCCGCTCCTCGACCGGCAGGCGGTGGAAGGCCGCGATCCGCGAGGTGCTCATGAGGTGCCTCCCAGGGGCAAGCGGAAGTAGTGGAGCCATGCTCGGGTCGAGCGCGGGCGGTCCTCGTGCGCCGCCGGCGTCGGGCCCGGGAGGCGGCCGAAGCGGCGCTCGCGCCGCCGGAACTCGGCGAGCGCGGCGGCGAGGTCGGCCGCCTGGAAGTCGGGCCACGTGCGCTCGGTGAAGTAGAGCTCGGCGTACGCGCACTCCCAGAGGAGGAAGTCG
>Ga0209266_1001124_pt1 | contig 18314 bp, 14 predicted proteins | sample GraSoiAngelo_132_FD_185889 | JGI IMG/M metagenome (GOLD analysis project Ga0209266, IMG submission 185889) | Grasslands soil microbial communities from the Angelo Coastal Reserve, California, USA - 14_0929_02_40cm (SPAdes) (version 2) | ecosystem: Environmental > Terrestrial > Soil > Grasslands ...
GGCCAAGATTTGACACCCGGAGAGCGCTAGGGTATCGTTGCCGAGGTCACCGCGGGGTGGAGCAGCCCGGTAGCTCGTTGGGCTCATAACCCAAAGGTCGCTGGTTCAAATCCAGCCCCCGCAACCAAACAAATCAAGGGCTTCGGGATCAATGTCCCGAAGCCCTTGATGGTTTTGTCCGTGTTCTGTCCGTGGTTCCACGAGGAGGGTGCTCTCAGTGGACTCTCATGGACGAGATCACTGACGCTGCGCGCCGGCACCATTCTGCTTCACGGCTATAAACTCACGCCAAGTCCTGAGCGCTTCACCCTGCGACACGATTCGCCTCTGCTTGGCGGCGTTCTCGTTCACTCGACGAAGAAGGTTCGCATCTTTCCCGAGCCGCTCGGCGAACACAGTGAAGTGGGCATCGAGATCGGTCCAGAGCGTACCGACGTTGAGGCAGACTCCCACACGGGGGCGTCCATCGTTTAGCCAGTCTTCGACTGCCACCGACATGTGCTCGCGTTTCTGCCAGGACAGCACAACGATGATCTCGTCGGCCCCAACGACGATGATTTTGGTGTCGTAGACGTGGGCCAAGCCGTTGCGAATCGCGTCGAATAGGACACGTCCGACCTGCAGCGGGACGCCGTGGAGACGGCCGAGCAAATCCTCAGCGAACACGGCCTCGTCGGCCCGACCTTCGAGCTGGCTCAGAGCCTCGGTGGCGATCGTGACCAAGAGGGCTACCGCGTAGTTCGGCGCCTTCTTCTCGATCTTGCGGATCTGCTTCAGGTCGTTGCGGACCATGCTGCGAAGCTGTGTGAAGGCGCGAGGAAGCTCTGCCATGAGGATCCACGCGGATCGTACCGCAGCCGGTGCGCCAGCGGGAGAGCGAAAGTCTCACCGGGGTGCTAGTCTCGTGAGTCAGAGATTCGACGGCAAAGACGTTCGACGCTCGGCGATGTCTCAACTCATCTAAACGAACCACCTCCGCCGACGGCATTCCACCCGGTGTGTCGGCACCCCGCAATCAGACTTTGGTCTGATATGCTCGGTCTCCGACGGGGAAACGGATCCATGCGACGACTATCTCTGATCGTCCTGAGCGTGCTTGTCGTGGCGGGATGTGGGACGGCGACGGTGACGACGACACAGCCACTGGCGGCCGATCGCCCGCGGCCGGACCGGGTGATCGTGCAGGACTTCGGGGTGAACGCGCCGGCTGACCAACGGCTCGAAGGACAGGCGCTCGCCAAAGCGCTCACCGACGCCCTCATCACCGCCCTGAGCGATCATGGCATCGACGCCTTTCGCGTGAGCGCCACGCCGCTGCCGGGACCCAGGACGGCCTCGATCCTTGGCGAGGTTGTGTACGTCCCGGGTGGCCAGGAGATCCGGGCGCGAATCCAGGTGTATCAGGGCGCGGGAAGCAACACGCGGCTGATCGCCGAGGTGGAGGTCAATACCCCGAGGAGCCTCATTCCCGGCACGAACGCGCGGCGCACGGCCGACGCGGTCGCGGATCGCATCGGCGAGCACTATCGCCGTCAGGGGTGGCCCTGGCGCTAACCGGGTCAGATCTCTCGCTTCAGCGCGCCACGATCACCGTCTCGCACGCGCACGTCGCGCTGCGGGAGGGGAATCTCGAATCCCGCCTCACCAAGCGCAGCGTACAGGGCCACGGCCAGCTCGCTCTGGGTTTGCGCCCAGAGATCGAAGCGGTCCGTCCAGGTACGCACCTCGAAGCGCAGGGCGCTTTCGCCGAACCCCAGGAAAAACGCGGCCGGCGCGGGGTCGGCGAGGACGAGTGGGTGCGCTCGTGCGACCTCGAGCAGGATCTCGAGCATCTTCTCCGGGGGTGTTCCGTAGGCGACTCCCACGCCCACGTCGATGCGGCGCAGGCCGTCCGACAGCGTCCAGTTGGTGACCTTCTCGCTGATCATGCTCGCGTTGGGGACGATGACTTCGGCGCCCTCGCCCGTGCGTACGGTGCAGGCGCGCATGCCGAGCTGTTGGACCTGGCCCGCGACGTCGCCGACCTGGATGGCATCGCCCACGTCGATCCGTCGCTCGAACAGGATGAGCAACCCCGAGACGAAGTTGTTCACGACGGTCTGGAGCCCGAAGCCAATCCCGACGCCGAACGCACCGGCCAGGATGGTGAGCTTGGTGAGATCGACGCCCAGCGCCGCCAACGCCAGTAGCAAGCCGGCCAGGAGGAGCGCATAGTGCAACAGGCTGGACACGGCTCCGGTCAGTCCCCGACCGAGCGTCAGTCGGGGGTAGACATCCTCATCCAGCGCGAAGCGGAGGAGGCCGGAGAGGATGAAGGACCCGGCCACCGTGATCGCGAACACCAGCACATCGCCCAGCGAGATGCTGAGCGTTCCACGCTGCAGATGAGCGTCCATCGCCGCGTCGATCAGCTCCACCGTCGCCGGCCAGAGGCCGAGATACCGGAGCGAGACGATTACCCAGGCGACGACGCCGAGCCCACGCAACACGCCATAGGTGCGCCGCTCGAGAAGCGCGCGGTGGCGCTGGACCATCCCGAGGGAGCACAGAGGACGCACGCGGAAGGCGAACGCCACCAGGGCACTGGCGACCCGGAGTCCCCCGTACAGCACCAGCGCCAAGTAGCCGGCTCCCAGGACACCCGAGCCGAGGAGCAGGCCCAGGGTCATGTCTCCCGCGGCGCCGGCCGCGAAGGCGACGGCAAACACGGCGAGCACCACGCGAGTGATGAGGCGCAGTGCGCGCTCCCGACTCGAGATCGCGCCGGCCGGCCTCTGGCGCCGCCTCGACACGAGCCACCACCCCAGCACCACCATCCCCGCGGCCATCTCGAGCAGGAAGATCTGCTGCTCCAGCAACGGGACGACCGAAGCAAAGTTGCGGATGATTTCGGCCAGGAAGAACGCGCCGATCACGTTCTGCATGCGCACGAGCACCGGATCGAGCGAGAGCCGCGTGATCCGGAGGGCGGGGAGCAACACCACGATCTTGCCCAGGGTCGCGATCGCGCGCACCGGTGCGGTCAGGTAGATCCAGCCTGAGAGCAGGACCGTGAGCACGAGAGCCGCCGAGATGGGTCGAGCGAACACGAGCACGCTGGTGGTCTCGAGCTCGGCGGACCCGGCCCATTGGGACGCGCCACGTCGGACAGCGCTCATCAGCAGCACCAACCCGAGAAATATCGCGACCTGAACGGCGGCCTTCCAACCCTGGCGCCCAACGAATTGCCGGAGCTGAGCAACGTCTGCGGCGATGGCACTGCGAATCCGGTCGGGCAACTCCAGGAAGGCGCTGGCGTGCTGCCGGGTGTCCCAGAGCGGCACGCTGTCCTGCGTGAAGAGTCGCCCGGCGATGCCGCGCCGGAGCGAGGCCACACGCCCCAGCATGTCCTCGCAGCGTCCCACCTCCTGCGCGACCCGATCCTGCAGGATGAGGATCGCGCCGCGCTGCGTTTGCAACCGTGCGCGCGCGGCGGCCACGGCGGTCAGCACGCCGTCGATGCGCTCGATCACCTGCGCCGGTGCTCGCGAAGCAACGGCGTCGGCCCGGGCCCGGGTCCACCTCTCTCGATTCGCCGTAAGGTTCTTGAGCGCCTCTTCGATGGCGGTGGCGCGCTCGGCGAGGACGGTGACGTATCCGGCCAGCTCGGCACGGGTCGCCTGCCACTGAGCCGCGATCCCGTCGAGCGTCGCCGCGACCGGCTGCGCGTCGTCGAGCAGGCGGCTCGAGGTCTCGGTCTGCCCCACGATCTGGGCCGTGATCTCGGGCAACCGCTTCTCGATGGCGCCAATAGCCGGGCCGGGTACCGCGAGGGTCTCGAGGTCTCGGAGCTCCTTGCCGATGTCCTCGGCTCGCCGGGCGACTTCGGGCACCGGGATGGACTGCGGCGCAGGCTTTTCCGTTGCCGTCGGCGCAGGAGGAGCCTTGGACGGAGCGGTGCTCCCCGGAGGCGCTTGCCCCCACGCCGCAGGCAGGCCGGCGGGCAGCCAGAGTGCCGCCAGCATGGCGAGCATCGAGAGAACACGAGCTGTCATGATGTGGCGACGATGCCGCTCTTTACTCCATCAGACCGACTTCACAGCAGATCCCGTTCCCGGTTGCTCGTGAAACGGAATTGAACACCGAGCTGGGGACGTAGTAGCCCGTCTGTCCCGGCTCGAGGAGCAACCTGCCGTCGCGGCTATTCGGCGCATACAGCGGCGCCGAGCCGTAGAAGGCCGCACTCATGAGGCGGGGGTGGGATGTAAGAGCTGGAGGAACCTTCGGTTCATATCGACGTTCAACTCGAGCACGAGACGCCGGAGGTGCCCGGTGAGGAACCCGCGGGTGCCCCGGTAGAATGTGACTCCGAAGTGAGGTCGCTCGGTCATGAACTGGTCGAGCCGATCGTAGGGAATGCGCAGCACGTGCGTCGTCTCGCGGGTCCGCGCCGATCGTCCGGCGTTGCGTGTTTGAACATGTAGATCTTGCCAAGCAGCTCTCGACGGTCCATCGGCTCAGGATCTCTTCGTCATGGCGAACACCGCCGCCTTCCAGGCAGGCACGTCGAGGTAGAGTCCGCGTGACATCACGTCCGTGCCTCCCCGGTCGTAGACTTCGTCACCGATCAAGTTCTCGAGCCGCCACTGACCGTTGCCGAGGTCATTGAACGGCATCCGGACGTAACACCGGCTCTGATTGGGAGAGTAGTTCACGGTGACGACGAGACGCTCTCCGTGCGAGCCCTGCCAGGCAAAGGCCACGAAACAATCCGAGGTCCAGTTGCCATCCCAGGCGGGCCGGCAATCGAGCAATTGCCACCGGCCGTCGCGAACTTCCGGACGACGCAGCACCGCGAGGAGCCGGGCGTAGAACTGCTCCAGCATCGGATTGACGGGTTCATCCGGGCGCCGCGAGAGATGGGGAGAGATCCGCTTCCTGCGTCCCTCGAACTGGCCTTGATGGAAGAAGCGTAGCCCGGGGGTGAGGAACGTGATGACGGCCGCGGCTTCCTCGACTTCGGGGGAAAAGACGGCGGCCGCCCTCGGCTCGTCGTGGTTTTCGAGGAACCGGGCCAGCTTGTTCTGGTAGTCGAGCCCGGCGTAGAGATGCTCGCGCACCGGCCGGGCGTGACCCTCGCGGAGGCGGTCGTAGAGCCGCTTGTCGTACGCGTAGTCGAATCCCTGCTGCTGGAGGGTCCACTCCAGATCCCAGTAGACCTCGGCCATGAAGCAGAAGTCCGGAACCCGTGCCCGCACCTGTTGGGTCGCCTTCGGCCAGAACGGCGCGGACTGGATGGACCAGGTTCGCTCGAAGACCTCCGGCAAGACCAGCATGGCCATGTCGCAGCGCACGCCGTCACACTGCCCGGCGATGCGCACGAGCTCCTTGATCATCGCGTCCTGAAGCGCCGGGTTGCCGTAGTTGAGCTGCAAGGTGTCGGGCCAACCGGCAAAGTACGGATCGCGGCCGTGGGCCAGCAGCAGGTCGCCGCGCTTGCGCTTGACCCAGACATAATTCGCCGGCGCTCGGGCCTGGTCCCGTTCGGTCCCGGCGATGTAGTACTCGGGATGACTCTCGACCCACGGGTGATCCAGGCCCGTGTGGTTGGGGACGAAGTCGAGCATCAATCTCAGATTTCGCTTCCGGAGCCGCTCGCGGAGACGGTCCAGGGCAACATTCCCTCCCAGATCCTTGTGCACCGTGTAGCCGGTGATCGCGAACCCCGAACCGGGAATGTCCTCTTCGCGCAGGTCAGGGAGGGTGTCCTCGAATTCCCGGCGCCACTCCGGATTGCTTCGCGAAATTCGCTGGCCCGCTTCACCCGTCTGCCACACGCTCAGGAGCCAGACCCAGTCGAAGCCCATCTCCGCGACGCGGTCCAGCTCGACGTCGGGAATGTCGTTGAGCGTGGCCGGCCGTCCGATGACGCGGGACAGCTCTGTCAGCCAGACCCGGGTGTTGATCTGGAACAGCGAAGGATAGCCGTCGCGCGTCATGACTTTTCTGCCGCGAGCACGTCCACGTACCCCGTCTTGCCGGCTTCGAGCATCTTCTCCGGGTCGATGGTCGCGAAGAGATGCATCATGCGGGCAATGACTCCCGTCCAGCCGGTCTGATGGCTCGCGCCGAGGCCGGCCCCGTTGTCGCCGTGGAAGTATTCGTAGAACAGCAGGCAATCGCGCCAGTTCGGGTCGTTCTGGAACTTCTCGGTCCCACCGTAGACGGGACGCCGGCCGTCCTTGTCGCGCAGGAACATGTTGGACAGTCGTCGCGTGATCTCCCCGGCGACCTGATACAGGTTCATGCGGCGTCCGGACCGAGTGGGACACTCCACCGTGAAGTCATCCCCGTAGTACAGGTAGTACTGGATGAGCGCCCGGACGATCAGGGCATTCATGGGCATCCAGATGGGCCCGCGCCAGTTGGAGTTTCCGCCGAACATCCCGGTGTCGGACTCCGCCGGCAGGTAGGACACCCGGAATTCCTGGTCTCCAGCCCAGAAGACGTACGGGTGGTCGGCGTGATAGCGCGACAGGGAGCGGATGCCGAAGGGGCTCAGGAACTCCTTCTCGTCGAGCATGATCGTCAGCACCCGGCGAAGCTTGTCCTCGTCCAGGATCGAAGCCAGTCGGCGATTGGCCACACCAGGCCTGCCCGGGTCGTGGATGGCCGCGCGAATCTCGGGGCGTGCGTCGAGGAACTTCTTGAACCGCTCCCGGAGCTCCGGGTAGAGCGCGGTCAACTTCCCGTCGAACACCGTTGCCGCGCACAGGGGCAGCAGACCCACCATGGACCTGACCTTCAGCCGCTGGGCCTTGCCGTCGGGCGTCCGGAGCACGTCGTAGAAGAAGCCATCTTCCTCGTCCCACATCCCCGTGTCCTGGCCTGCGTGCGTCATGGCCGAGGCGATCCACAGATAGTGCTCGGTGAACTTGACCGCCATATCGGCGTAGTCCGGATCGGTCAGCGCCAGCTCGGCGGCGATCTCCATCATGTTCTCGCAGAAGAGCGCCATCCAGGCGGTGCCATCGGCCTGTTCCAGGTAACCGCCGGTCGGCAGCGGCGCGCTGCGATCAAACACGCCGATGTTGTCGAGGCCCAGGAAACCGCCCTCGAACACGTTGCGCTCGGAGCGGTCCTTGCGATTGACCCACCAGGTGAAGTTCAGGAGGAGCTTCTGGAAGCAGCTCTTCAGCCACTCCTTGTCTCCCTCGCCCCGCTCCGTCTTCTCCAGGCGATAGGTGAAGATGGTGGACCAGGCGTGCACCGGCGGGTTGACGTCGCCGAAGTTCCACTCGTAGGCCGGGATCTGGCCGTTGGGATGCATGTAGCGCTCGCGCAGCATCAGCTTGAGCTGCTGCTTGCCTAAATCCGGGTCCACGAGCGTCAGGGCCAGGACGTGGAAGGCGAGGTCCCACGCCGCGTACCACGGGTATTCCCACTTGTCCGGCATGGAGATGACGTCACCGTTGTACATGTGGTGCCAGCGGTCGTTGCGCGGAGCGGCGCGCCGTGACGCCTTGAAGGGGTCCGAGCCGCGCTCCTCCAGCCACTTGTCGACGTCGTAATGGTAGAACTGCTTGCTCCAGAGCATGCCGGCCATGGCCTGGCGCATGACGTTGGCCTGATCGGCGTCGAACGTGTCCGGTGTGATGGACGCGTAGAACTCGTCGGCTTCCTTCTGGCGAGCCAGGACGACTTCCTCGAATCCCTTTCCGAATGGACTGGCGCCGTTGGTCGGAGTCAGCGCGGTCGGGGCAACCTCCGAGAGGCGGAGCCGAACGACCTGGCACTCGCCCGGGCCGACGCTCAGGTGATAGTGCGCGGCGGCTTTCGTCCCCTTCTTGTCCGGGTTCACGGCGTCACGCTGGCCGTTGACCAGGTAGTTGTTGATGCTGTCCTTGACGTACGGGCTGCGGCTGGGAGCTCCGAAAATGCGCTCCGTGTTGGTCTCGTTCTCCGTGAACAGCAGGGGCGCCTCTCCCTCGCAATAGAGGTAGCGCTCTCCCAGGCCGGAATCCACGGCCCTGACCACGCCTCCGGACGCGCCGACCTGGTTCAGCAGCGGACGCTCGACGTCGCCCTGCCAGGACCACCGGTTTCGAAACCAGAGCGTCGGCAGCACGTGCAGCTCGGCCGTCTCCGGGCCGCGATTGTGGACGCTGATCTTGATCAGGATGTCTTCCGGGGTCGCCTTCGCATACTCGAGGAAGACGTCGAAGTAACGATCCTCGTCGAACACGTGCGTGTCGAGCAGCTCGTACTCGAACTCGTTCCGGCTGCGGCCGCGGTTGGTCTCCACCAGGTCCGAGTAGGGAAAGGCGGCCTGCGGGTACTTGTAGAGATACTTCATGTACGAGTGCGTCGGCGTGCTGTCGAGGTAGAAGTAGTACTCCTTGACGTCCTCGCCGTGATTGGCTTCGCTGTTGGTGAGGCCGAACAGACGCTCCTTGAGAATCGGATCCTTGCCGTTCCACAAGGCCAGCGCGAAGCACAGCTGCTGCTGGTCGTCGGAAATACCGGCCAGGCCGTCTTCTCCCCAGCGATAGGCGCGGGAGCGCGCCTGGTCGTGGCTGAAGTACTGCCACGCGTCGCCGCCTTCGCTGTAATCCTCGCGCACGGTGCCCCACTGCCGCTCGCTCAGATACGGGCCCCACTTCTTCCATGGAAGACGTTTCACACGGTCCGCTTCGAGTCGAAGGTGCTCTGCTGTCATGGCCGTATCCTTCCGTTAGCTAAAATGGGAGCCCAAGGACGTGTTTGTAATGCCCTGGCACCGGATCGAGACCGGTCTCTTCCGTGGGGTGGAACGGTAGACGATGGCGCCACGGGTCGTCACCGGCGGGCAGGATCCAGAACTTGCCCTCTGGATCGAGCACGACCCACTGCCGGGTCAAGCGCTCCACGAAGACGGCCCCGAGGCGCTTCATCGGCAGCATCGGGTTCTGTCCCTCGTCACGACTGGCTTCGTCCATCAGATACCTCATCGGCGATCCATCGTGCTTTCCGCCCAACAGCTCGGCCTCGAACACGACAGCGGCCCAGGTAAGCACTTTCGGGTTCACACGGCTGTTTCTTTGCCGGAACGATAGAGGGAGGCGTGGGCGCCCGCTATGGGCCTTTGGTCGTATTGCACCGCGCGCCACGGGGCCCGACATTACGGTCGCGAGAACACCTTCGTGGCGATCACCATCCTGCTCCTTCTCTCGCTGCTCGCACCGGCGGCGCCGCTGGCTCTCGCTGCGGATGCCCCCGGCGCCGCCACCGCCCCCGTCGTCGTCGACGGCGTAACGCTCTTCCGCGTTCGTGGCCTATCCGCCTATCCCCCCGACGAGCGAGCGCGATCGCCGATCGCATCCGCGTGGCGGCCGCCGACCCCGGGGTAGCGATCGGCAGCCTGCGTGTCGTCCCCGGTGAGCGCTCCAGCGACATCGTGATGGGGGGACAACCCCCTCATCTCCGTGTTCGAGGCCGATGCCGAGGTCGAGGGGTTCCACCGAGACGACCTCGCCCGCGGGTATGCCCGCCGCATCCGCGGCGCCGTCGAGGCGTATCGACGCGATCGCTCCCCCCGGAATCTTCTCGCCGCCGCGGGGGCGAGCCTTGCGGCCACCGTGGTGCTCGCGGGCGCGGTCCTCGTGCTGATCCGGTTCTGGCGGCGCCTCAACGTCCTGCTGGAAAGCCGGTACACGCACCGCTTGCGCTCGCTCGAGATCCAGTCCGTCCAGGTCATTCATGCGGAGCGGCTCCGCGAGGCCGTGCGCACCGCCCTCCGCGTTGTCCGCAAGTAGTACTCGACGTGGCACTGGCCACAGACGAACGACCGCATCTCCTGGCGGGTGGCGTCCCGGTTCGGCTCGAAGTCCGCAATGCCTTGCGCGGCCCGCAAGACTTTGATGCCGGCAATGAACGCCGGCCGCGTCACGCGCAGTGTCATCGTCTTCGGATCATGGCAGTCCAAACAGGCCACGGAGTGCTGGATCAGCGGTTGGCCCTTGTCGTCCTTCATGTTCCGGGCTTCCTGGTACGGCATGCCGGAGACCAGCACGAAGCCTTTCGTCACGTCACCCTGGCGGGCGAAGCGGTACAGAGGCAGGTTCGAGGCGTGACATTGCAGGCCGGCGCCAGGCTGCTTCCGCTCTGTCACCCGGCGGGTCTGCTCCTGGTCGAAGAGGGCGTAGGAGTGGCCGCGGCGGTCTCGATAGTCGATGGCGAACGCGTAACCGGCGAAGACCCGCCGGAGCCACGGCTCCTTGTCGAGCTTCTGCTCGGCGAGGCCACCATCGCTCGCGCCGAGTCCCCGGCCACCGTACCTGGTCGTCGTCGCAAGCGACGTCTTGAGGTATGAGTCGTACTCGAGCGGCCAGTTCTGTCCCCATACCTTTGGGTCCGCGGTCTGTTCGCTCACCTCGACCAGCCGGACGAAGGGTTGCCGGGCCTCTTGCTTGCGCTCGAAGATGTTGGTGAGGAGCGCCACGAGGAGAACGGTGACGCCTGCGACGCCGACGAAGGCGGCGAGGAGAGGAAGCCAACCCGTTCGATTTGGCAGCACGTGATCCTTCCTATTCCGCCGCCGTCGCTCAGCCGCCCGCGCCGTGGCCCGCGCTCGAGTGACAGTGCATGCAGTCGAGTTCGTGCCGCAGCGGCCCGGCGCTCGCATACTCCGGGATCAAAAGAACACACTGACGGAAATCGCCTATCTCCTGGGGTACGCCGAAGTCAGCGCCTTCAACCGCGCCTTCAAGCGATGGACGCGCGCGACGCCTTCGGAGTATCGCCGCGGGATGGCGAGCCGGTCAGGCGGCACCATCAGAGCAGATTCAGATTCCTTCGCACCTGAGGGTTGCCCCGGTCAGCACCGTCTCGCGGCCACGCGCCGCACGGCAGCCTCGTCCCAGGCGGCGTTCGCGATGAAGTGATGCATCGACTGGTGGCGGGCACGCACGTGGCGCGGATCGACACGCGCGGCCATCGGTTCGATGCTCTTCCGTTCCCCCGGCAAACAGAGCCCGGTGACATAGGCGCGGAGCGAACCATGCCGATCCTGGTGACCGAGGACGCTGGTGAGCCGTTCAACATACGCCTGAAACGGCGGGGCGCGGGCGCGGTAGAGTACTAGATCAGATCTCTCTCCCAGTTGACGATGAGACGGAACTGGTAGCCGAGCTTCTTGGCGTCTTGCTGATCGAGCATGTCCCCGCGGAAGCGAAACCACATCCCATTGAGGAAGAACGGCTTTTGCACGGGCGGGCGGTAGTCGACGGTGAAATCGTACTCTGCCTGGTTGGGCGCCTTCTTGCCCGAGGACGGGTTGATGGCATCCCACCCCCAGGTGAAGTTGACGTTGCTGCTCAAGCCCTGGACGAGCGCCTTGAAATCGTAGGCCGCGCCGACCCCCACCGCCTTCTCTCGGGCGCGGTCGAAGTCCTGGTCGATCTCCGAGAGGTATCCGGGAAAGCTCCCCCACGGGCTCTGGATGGTGTTGTCGGCGCTGGTAATCGAGAAGGCTCCGGTGAGCGTCAGGTCCCGGTAGATCGCCTGGACGCGCGCCCCACCCGCCTGGGTGTCCCAGAACTGCTTGCCGACGGCCCTGGGCAGGAGCCCATCGCCGACAGCGCGCTGGTCGGTGAACTGCACTCCCATGCGGAGCTTCCAGTCCGCGCTCAGGGGCCGCAGGTAGTCGGCCTCCGCCCAGATGCTGTTGTAGGTGTTGACGCCGTACTGGTTGCTCACGTCGAGCCGGAGCCCCTCGACGGGCGTCAGCCGCACGCCGAAGAGGCCGACGCCGTCGTTGCTGTTCACCCCGGCCCCCGCCTGCTGCGACATGCTGACGAACTCATCGGAATTCCGCTGCTTGATCTTCCAGAGGAACCCGCTGAGGTACTGGACCCAGCCCACCTTGCCCCCGAGGGTCACGCCCTGGAAGGTGATCGGCGTCATCCTATTGTCCTGCGGGTTGATGTAGGCCTGATCGACCTGCTGACGGTAACCCTTGAGGATGGCGTAGTCCTGATATCGGAGCGCGCCCCATGCCTCGCCCGGCACGTAGTAGCCGTTCTGACCAGGCTTGAGGAGGAGCGTGCCGTCCTTGTCGGTCGGCGCGTAGAGCGGCGCGGAGCCATACAGTGTCGCCCCCATCGCGAAGGTGTCGAGCAGCCACCCGGACTTGTAGCCGACCCAGCCTCCGAAGGCCAACGCCTCGTTCTCAGAGTCGTCAGGCTTCTCTCGGTTGAAGTAGAAGAGGCGAAGGTGCAGTTTCACGTCCGTGTCTCTCAGGAAGGGCGTCTCCAGGGCGTGGACCTTCTCCTTCAGGGGGAGGAACAGTGCTTCTGCCGGCGACAGCACCGGTGGTGGTGGCGGAGCGTCTTCAGCCGAAGCCGGCTCCTTCCACGCAGCTGAGATGACGAGCAGCGTGAGCCCGAGCACCAACGAGACGGTGAATCGGTGCCTCATGATCCCTCCTCACCGGGGGGTCGATCAGAGATGCGGGCACCCTACACAGCCGGGGCACGCTTGGCAATGGGACAAAGGTCGTACTCGACAGCGAGACGGCCGTCGAGAGGCCGACCGCGAGGCGATGCGCTACGATGGCGACGTCGTGTGGCGAATGGTGACTCTCGTGTCGATGCTGTGTGCTCTGGCGGGCTTCGCCGCTGCCCCCATCGAGTCCCGAATCCTGTTTGCTCGGAATACTCCGGTGCCACGGCTGGTGCAGGAGTTCGCCTGGCGAGTGATCGAGACCCGCTGCAACTATCAAGCGTACGAGCGCGAACAGCGCTCGTTCTGGGCCTATGACGCGCGGGCGAAGCAAGTCGGCGAGGGTATCGCCTACTCGATCAACATCCTTTCATACCTGCCGTGGAAGAAGTCAGAGCCCCCGGCCATCATCGAGATGACGGTCGTGGACGACGGCCGCATGCGGCTCACGGAGCTTAAGTCGTCGTTCATCGTCTGCTCATCCGACCTGAATTCAGGCCAGGCGGCGGTTCCTCTGAGACGTTCCTAACGCCCCGCCCACATCAGGGCCACGATGACCGGCCCCCAGGCCGTCAGCAGAATGTTCCCGATGGCATACGGCACCGTGTAGCCGAGCGCCGGCACCTTGCTCTGCGCTTCATCCTGGATGGCCCGGAGCGCCGCCGTGATCGTTCCCGCCCCGGCGCACGCCCCCAGGAGGATGAGCGGATTCATTCTGATCACGTACCGCCCGAAAAGAATCGCCACGGTGTGAGGAATCATGGCGCACACCAACCCTACGACGACGAGGCTGATCCCGGTTGTCTGAAGCCCAGCGACGAACCCCGGGCCAGCGCTCAGGCCCACCACACCGATGAAGACGCAGAGCCCGACGGTGTCGAAGATCCAGATCGCTGGTTCGGGTATGCGGCCGATGAGCGGTCTCACGGAACGCAGCCACCCGAACACGAGCCCCATGACGAGAGCGCCGCCGCTGGCGGTGAGGGTGAGCGGCAGCCCGGCAATCGTGATCGAGAGGAGGCCGACGAGCCCCCCGAGCACGATGCCGGTGCCGACGAAGATCATATCAGTGGTGTTCGTTGGCCAGTCGGGGTACCCGAGCTCCTTGGCCGCCCGCTCGACCTCGGGTCTCGGGCCGACGAGGCTCATGACATCGCCACGGTCGATCGTCATCTCGGGGACGACCGGCATCTCCTCACCGGCTCGCACGAGCTTCTGCAAGAAGACGCCGCGGGCGACCTCGTGGCGGGCCAACTCGGCCACGGTCTGTCCGGCCAGCGTCCTGTTCGTCACCACGACGTCCAACATCTCGACGGGGATGTCGAGCAACGCGTGGTCTTCCACCTCGGGCCCGATCTTGGCGCCGTGCTCCACCAGCACCGCACGCCGCGTGGCCACCGCGATGACATCGTCCTCGAGAATCACCGTGCTCGGCTGCGGTTCGACGATCTGGCCCTGACGACGGATCCGCAGAATGAAGACCCGTGCGTCCTTGGGCATCGCCTCGATTTCGCCGATCGTCCTCTTGGCCAGGAATTGGTTCGACACGCGGTAGGCTCGAACATCGTACCGTCGCGCCGCGGACGTGATCCCGGGCTCCAGCTCGGCAGCCCCCACCGTCTTCGCCTGAGCTCTCCTGCCCTCCTCTTTCAGGTTGACCCCAATCAGCTTCGGCCCGATGACAGGAAGGAACCAGACCAGTCCAGCGGTGCCGATCAGGTAGGTCACCGCATAAGCGATCGGAATGTTGTTGATCAACCGGGTCTTCTCTTCGGTCGGGATCGCGAGGCGGTTGATCGCTTCCCCGGCGGTCCCGATCACCGTCGACTCCGAGAACGCCCCGGCCAGGAGCCCCGCGGCGGTCCCCATGTCGTACCCGAGGAGCTGCGCAGCCACGAAGGCGCTTACCAGACACGTCACGCAGAGGACCACCGTGAGCGCGACCTGGGACACGGCGTCCTTCTTCAGAGCGCGGAAGAACTGGGGCCCGACCTTGTACCCCGTCGTGAACAGGAACAGATCGAAGAACACGGTTTTCACGATGGCCGGAACCTTGATGTCGAGCTGGCCGATGAGCACGCCCGCCAGCAGCGTGCCCACCACCGTCCCGAGGCTGAAGCCACCGATCTTGAGGCGACCAACGAGGAAGCCCAGCGCCAGCGTGAGAAAGATCGCCAACTCGGGGTTGTGCCGCAGGGCATCCACGAACCAGTTCATGGCTCTCCCTCCCTGGTCGCCCCCTGAGGTTTCTTACTCCTTCTTTGCGCCCCTGGAGGCCTCGAAGGCATCGCGGTAGCCGCGCGCGACCGACCGAACCCCGCGTCCGATGTCGTCGTACACGTCATCGGCCAGATTGGCCAGCGAAACGCGAAGCGACCAGTCGGGCGCGTCGAAGCCACCGCCGTTCAGCAGCACGATTCCGTGGTCCTCGGCCAGACGGAAGGCGAGATCGAGCGGGTGGACGTTCTTCTTGAGGTATTCGACCGCGTCCTCGCCGATGTTCTTTCGCGCCCAGAACTCGAAGTCGATCAAGCCGTAGTAGGCATCGAACAGCGGGTTCGGCGTGACCTGGAGGCCCAGGCCTTCGATCATGGCCAACGCACGCCGATGGACGATCTCCATGCAGGCCTGCTGGTAGCGCTTGGCGCCGTCCATCATCTCGGAGAGGGAGAACAGGGTCATCATGACTTGCTGGGGCAGCGAGAGCCCGGCGGTGTGGTTGAGGGCCACGTCACGACTGTCGGCCACGATGCGGTCGATGAACTTGACCTTGCGCGGCTCGAGGGTCAGCGCGCCGTAGCGCTTGTCGAGCGCCTTGAGCTCCGTGTCGGGAAGCTTCGCGATCATCTTGTCGAAGATGTTGTCTTCGTGGACCGCGATCACGCCGAGCCGCCAACCCGTGCAGCCGAAGTATTTCGAATACGAGTAGACGCCGATCGTGTTCTGGGGCACCTCGCCCAGCAGGGACCGGAACTCCGGGACGAACGTTCCGTACACGTCGTCCGTCAGGAGCATAAGGTCGGGGCGCCTCTTCACCAGATTGGCGATCTTCCCGATCGTCTCCTTGCTGAGCGCGACGCCCGTCGGATTGCCGGGATTGACGAGGAAGAACGCCTTGATCTGCGGATGCTCCAGCTTCTTGAGCTCCGCGTCCGTGAACTGGAAGCGGTTCTCCTGCGGGGCATGGATGGTCACCACGTTCAGGGCGTAGTCCTCGAGGTGCGTCATCTCGATGTACGGCGTGAAGATCGGTGTGCCGAGCGCGATCGTGTCGCCGGGCTTGAGCAGACGATTGGCCTTCAGCGACTTGAAGATGTAGCACATCGCGGCCGTTCCGCCCTCGACCGCGTAGAGGTCGAACTTCCCGGCCGGTCGGGGATCCCCGCACATCGCCCACATCAGGTACTCGTGCACGATGCGCTCGTTGTGGACCAGCATCCGGTCGGGCACCGGGTAGTTGTCGCCGATGATCGAGTCCACCAGCTCGTGGACGAACGCGTCCCGCTCGAACCCGAACGTCTTCACCGCGAACGGCACGGCCGACGAGAGGAAGGACGCGCCGGGCATGTCGGCGTGCTTGGCGAGCCAGGCCTCCAGCCGGCCCGCGATGCCCTGAGCCTGCGGCATTCCCCCGATGCCGGCCGGATGCTCCATCACGCGCTGGCTCTCGGTGACCGCGAACTGGCCGAGCAGGAAGAAGCCCTGGCGTGGCGTCGTGGCGATCCAGTTGGGATTCCCCCGGCCGGCGTTGAGGAACGCCGATTGCGTGGTCTTCGAGGTCTTCTTGGCCAGCTTGATCAGCTCGTCCTTGATCTCGAACGGGCTGAGCGTCTCGAACTTGCGGAGCTTCACAAGGTCCATGGGCGTTTGTCTCCTGCGTTTCCTGGAATTCGTTATGACAGCAGCATGATGATGACCATGCCCCAGATCGTGAGCAGCGTGTTACCGACGGCGTAGGTGACGGTGTAGCCGAGCGCCGGCACCTGGCTCTGGGCCCGGTCGCAGACCAGCCCGAGCGACGCCGTCGTCGTGCGCGCCCCGGAGCAGATGCCGAGCAGGAGCGCGTCGTGGAAGCGGAAGACATACTTGCCGAGGTACATACCGATGATCAGGGGCACCGTGGTCGCCACGGCTCCCCACAGAAACAGGCCGATGCCCTGCGTCTGCAGGCCTTTGACGAAGCCCGGGCCGGCCGTGAGGCCGACCACGGCGATGAACATGTTGAGGCCGACCGAGTTCATGAACCAGACGGTGGAAGACGGGATGCGTCCGAAGGACGGGCGCACCGAGCGCAGCCAGCCAAATACCAGGCCCGCGATGAGGGCGCCGCCGGCGGTGGACAGCGTCAGCGGCACCCCGCCGATTTTCAGGACGAGCGCCCCGACCAGCGCGCCGAGCGTGATCGCGCCGCCGATGAAGGCAACGTCGGCGACATCGCTCGGCCGATCGAGAACGCCCAGGTCCTTGGCCGCCGCGGAGGTGTCCTGAGTGCGGCCGACGAGCGTGAGGATGTCACCGCGGTTGATCTTCGTGTTCGGGAGGATCGGAATCGAGGTGGCGACCGCGCCACGCGTGATTCTGCGGAGGAACACGCCGCGGGCGGTGGGCCGTTGGGCCAACTCGGCTAACGTCTTGCCGTCGACGGCCTTGTTGGTCACGTAGACGTCGACGCCCTCGACCGGCACGCTCAGGAGCTCCGGGTCCTCCGCCTCTTTCGCACCCGCCCCGATCAGCTTCAGGAGCACGTCGCGCGCGCCGACGAGGGCCACCACGTCGCCCTTGCGCAGCACGGTATCGGCGCTGGCCTCCTCGATCTTGCCGTCGCGGCGGATTCTAAGGATGAAGACGCGCGCATCGGGCACCAGCGCCTCGGCCTCGGTGGCCCGGAGGCCTTCGACCCGGGAGTTCGGCTGCAGAGCGAACGCGCGAATCTCCCAGCGGTGCCAGGCCGAACCGGAGCCGCCCAGCTCCTTGACGCCGCCCTCCTTTTCTTCGTAGTCCTTGCAGGCGGCAGGAAGGTTGATGCGGAGCAACGCCGGCCCCACCAGCGCGATCACGATCGCCGAGCCGACGGTGCCAAAGATATAGCTCACCGCGTAGGCGACCGGGATCGCGTCGAGCAGGCCTTTGGCCTGCTCGGGCGGAAGGCCTAAGCGGTTGATGGCGTCAGTCGCGAGGCCCATCGAGGCCGAGATCGTCTGCGATCCCGCGTACAGCCCCGCCGCGTAGCCCAGGTCGTAGCCGGCGAGCTTCGCGACCACGACGGGGATACCCAGGCAGAACACGCAGAGAACCGCCGAGAAAATCGCTTGCGGCAGGCCATCCCTGGCGACGCCCCGGACGAACTGCGGCCCGACGCCGTAGCCGACGGCGAACAGGAAAATGAGGAAGAAGGTCGACTTGACGTTCGGCGAGATCGTGATGCCGAGCTGCCCGATCACGACGGCCGCCAGCAGGGTGGCCGTGACCGCACCAAGGCCGATGCCCTTGAAGGTGAACTTGCCCACGTAGTAGCCGATGCCCAGGGAGAGGAAGAGCGCGATCTCCGGATAGGAACGCAGCGTTTGGGCGAACCATTCAAGCATGTTGGCCTCCGTTCTCAGCGTTGGCCGATGCGGATTTCTTCCGGCCGAGGGCCGACGGCTTGAGCAGCTTGAGGCCGCGGCTCGCTTCGAAGCCGTGGATCTCCTTGACGTCGAGCTTGCGCATGAACCCAATCGTCCCGGCGTCGAGCACCTGGCCCGGCACCATGATCGGGAAGCCCGGGGGATAAGGGATGACGAAGCTCGCCGAGACCAGCTCCGGCCCCGTCGCGAGCCGCGCATCGACGTCCGGGCTGTTGAGCGGGAGATACT
>Ga0209266_1001125_pt1 | contig 18308 bp, 14 predicted proteins | sample GraSoiAngelo_132_FD_185889 | JGI IMG/M metagenome (GOLD analysis project Ga0209266, IMG submission 185889) | Grasslands soil microbial communities from the Angelo Coastal Reserve, California, USA - 14_0929_02_40cm (SPAdes) (version 2) | ecosystem: Environmental > Terrestrial > Soil > Grasslands ...
CAAGGAGGGGGTCATTTTCAAAGGGGGCTCGGGCTCGGGCGTGAACCTCTCGCGCCTGCGCTCTTCCCGCGAGCGGCTGGGCGGCGGGGGCACGGCCTCGGGGCCGGTGTCCTTCATGCGCGCGGCCGACGCCTCGGCCGGGGTGATCAAGTCGGGCGGCAAGACCCGGCGCGCGGCCAAGATGGTCGTGCTCAACGCCGACCACCCCGACATCGTCGACTTCATCCGCTGCAAGGCGGAGGAGGAGCGCAAGGCGTGGGCGCTCATCGCCGCCGGCTACGACGCCTCGCTCGACGGGTCCGCCTACGGCTCGATCTTCTTCCAGAACGCCAACAACTCGGTGCGCGTGACCGACGACTTCATGCACGCGGCGCTCGAGGGCCGGCCATGGAGCACGCGCTACGTCACCAACGGGGCGGTCGCCGAGACGCGCCCGGCGCGTGACCTCCTCGGCCTGATCGCCGAGGCCACCTGGCAGTGCGGCGACCCGGGCATGCAGTTCGATACCACCATCAACGACTGGCACACCTGCCCGAACACGGGGCGCATCAACGCGTCCAATCCGTGCAGTGAATACATGCACCTCGACGACAGCGCCTGCAACCTCGCCAGCCTGAACCTGATGCAGTTCGTCGAGCCGGACGGGAGTTTCGACGTCGCCGCCTTCCGGCACGCGGTCGACATCATCATCGCCGCGCAGGACATCGTGATCGACCGCTCGAGCTACCCCACGCCCGAGATCGCGGGCACCGCGCACGCCTACCGCGAGCTCGGCCTCGGCTACGCGAACCTGGGCGCGCTCTTGATGTCGCTCGGCCTGCCCTACGACTCGGACGCGGGGCGCGAGTACGCCGCGGCCGTAACCGCGCTCATGTGCGGCGAGGCGTACCGGCACTCGGCCGCCCTCGCCGCCGTGCTCGGGCCCTACACGGGCTACGCCAGGAACCGCGAGCCGCAGCTCGGGGTGATCGAGAAGCACCGCGCCCACGCCTACAAGCTCGACCCGGCGCTCGTGCCGCTCGACCTCCTCGCCGCGGCGCGGGAGGCGTGGGACGGCGCACGCGAGGCTGCGCGCGCCCACGGGGTGCGGAACTCGCAGGTGACCGTGCTGGCACCCACCGGCACGATCGCCTTCATGATGGACTGCGACACCACGGGCGTCGAGCCCGACATCGCGCTCGTCAAGTACAAGAAGCTGGTCGGCGGCGGGGTCCTGAAGATCATCAACAACACGGTGCCCCGGGCGCTCCGGCGCGTGGGCTACGACGCGCGCGAGATCCAGGAGATCGTCGAGTACGTCGACGAGCAGGAGACCATCGAGGGCGCGCCCTCGCTCAAGCCCGAGCACCTGCCGGTCTTCGACTGCGCCTTCAGGCCCGCACGGGGCGCGCGCTCGATCCATCCCCTCGGGCACCTCCGCATGATGGGGGCGGTGCAGCCGTTCATCTCGGGCGCCATCTCGAAGACGATCAACGTGCCCGAGAACGCCACCGTCGAGGACATCGAGGAGGCATACGTCCAGGCCTGGAAGCTCCGGCTCAAGGCGGTGGCGATCTACCGCGACGGCTGCAAGAAGACGCAGCCGCTCAACACGGCGAAGCCGGTGAGGGCGGAAGCCGCGGCCGTCCCGGCGGTGGGGAAGCCGGAGCCGGTCCGGCGGCGGCTTCCGAACGACCGCCAGGCGCTCTGCCACAAGTTCGACGTCGCCGGGCACGAGGGCTACCTCCACGTCGGCTTCTTCGAGGACGGGGGGCCGGGAGAGATCTTCATCAAGATGGCGAAGGAGGGGAGCACGATCTCCGGCCTGATGGACACGATCGGCGTGCTCACCTCCATGGCGCTCCAGTACGGGGTGCCGCTCGAGGTGCTGGTCTCGAAGTTCAGCCACGTGCGCTTCGAGCCGTCGGGTTTCACCAAGAACCCCGACATCCCGATGGCGAAGTCCCTGATCGACTACATCTTCCGCTTCCTGGGCGCGCGCTTCCTCTCCGGGGAGCAACGCGCCGCGGTGGGCCTGGTGGAGCGCGAGGCGCCCCCCGCGCCCGGCCCGGTCACCGCCGTGGCGGGTCCCTCGCCCCAGGCGCGCGCCCAGGCGGGACCGCACCCGATCGGCTTCACGAGCGGGACGGTGCTCGACACGGCCGGCCGGCACGCGATCACCTTCAGCCCGCAGGCGGACGCGCCGAGCTGCCCCGACTGCGGTGCGCTCATGGTGCGCAACGGCACCTGCTACAAATGCTTCAACTGCGGAGCGACCAGCGGCTGCTCCTGAGGTCGGGAGAACGAACTCGTTGTTGGGAGGCGGCGGACGGGTGGCGGTGGGGTAGGCCTCCCCAGGGGGGGATGCGGTCCGCGCGAGCGGAGCGGGGCGCCGGCGCGGCGCCCCGCGCGGTGGCGCGGGGGGACGCCCACGCCAGATTTCCACTTGACAGGGTGACGTCGCGCTCTATAAGGGCCGCAACCGCCTCGAGTCGAGCCTGCGTTTTCCCGTCCGTGAGGGAGTCACCATGGCCGACGTTCTCAAGTTCACCGAGGATCACCTCTGGCTGCGCGTCGAGGGCAACCGCGCGCAGCTCGGCATCTCCGAATACGGCCAGGCCGAGCTCGGCGAGATCATCGCCGTCGAGCTCCCCGACGTGGGTGACGAGGTGGAGAAGGGCGAGCCGTTCGGCGAGCTCGAGTCCGTACGCACGGTATCGGAGCTGCTCTCGCCGCTGACCGGGACGGTGACCGCCATCAATACCGAACTCGAGGACCACCCCGCGATCGTCAACGAGGACCCCTACCACGAGGGCTGGCTGGTCGAGATCAAGATCCAGGACGAGGCGGAGCTCGAGGACCTGATGGACGCGGACGAGTACGAGGAGTTCGCGACGGGCGAGGAAGAGGGCTGAGGGGAGAAGGACCGGCGGGAGTAAGGACCGGCGGGAGAACGGCCAGCGGGAGAAGGCCGATGGCGCCGGGCCCCGGATCAATCGCGGCGGAAGCGGTAGACGAACTCGTTCGGTCGCACCAGGCCGAGCTGGCGGCGGGCGAGGCCCTCCAGGTAGAGGTCGTCGGTGCGCAGGCGGTGGATCTCGTCCCGCAGACGCACGTTGTGCTCCATGAGCGCGAAGGTCGCCTGCCCGAGCGCCCGTCGCTCGGCGCGCAGGCGCAAGAGGTGCGCGATGCCGTGCTCGCCGAGCAGGACCGAGGCGGCGACGCCCGTGATCGCGAGCACGAGCGCCGCGCTCAGCACCTGCCCGCCCCCCATGCGCACCGGGCGACTGGTAACCGAAAGAGGGCGGCGAGGCAAACCTGCGCCGGCGGGGAGCTGGTGTAAAACGCTCTGCTACTCCGCCACACGCATCCTCGGGAACGACATTCTAGGCGAGCGCGAGCCTCGGTAGCGCCTGCCGAACCGGTTTCAAAAATATTTTCCAAAACGCCGATCTTCTCTTGACTCGCTCCCCCGGCCGCTTCTATACTCCGCGCTGTTGGGAGGCGGGGTGGTGGGGATTCTCGCCTGGGAGATGGGACGGAGGTTTCTCACTTCCAACAGGAGGTAAGCATGGCCAAGAAGAAGGCAAAGAAGGCAAAGAAGAAGAGCAAGGCAAAGAGAAAAGGCCGGAAGTAGGCGGCGAAGATCAAGTGACTGTTTCACTGCTTCTGACCTGCTAGGCACATAGAAGACAAGTAGAGAACAAAGGATTTCTTCTCAGGCGAGAACGGGCCGCCCTCGGGCCCGGAGAAAGGCCCTTCGGCAATTCCGAAGGGCCTTTTTCGTGGCGCCGCGGGAATGCTGACCGCAGAGACGCTGCCAGCGGAGGGCGGGCGCTATGCAGCCGCGCTCGTGTGCATCCCCGGGCTGTGGGCGGGAAGCGGCATCTGGCGCGGGTTTGCGAGCTTTCTCGGCCACCGCGGCTGGGAGTGCCACCTGCTCGACGTGCGCGGCGTGCCGGGCGGTCTCGGCGCGCGGGCCGCGGCGGTGCGCGCGTACGCGACCGCCCTGCCGGCGCCGGCCATCCTGGTCGGGCACGACGCCGGGGGACTCGTCGCGCTCGCCGCCGCGGCCCATGGGGCGACGGCGGCCGTCGTGCTGCTCACGCCGCTCGCACCCGGCAGCCGTGCGGCCCGCCGGCTCGTCCTGGCCCCACGGACCCTGCTCGCGCTCCTGGTCGGGAGCCCGGTGCCGCCGCCGGCCGGGCGGGCCGCGGCGGCGTGGGCGGACATGCCGCCCGGGCTGCGAGCGAGCCTGGGGCCCGAGGGCGCGGCCGCCGTGCGCGAGATCTTGTGGGGCCGAGTGCGCCCCACGCCGGCGCGGGGGATGCCGGCGCTCGTCGTCGCGGGCGCGTGCGATCCCCTCCTGCCGCCACCGGCCGCCGACGCGCTGGCGCGGGCCGTCGGCGCGGAGCTGCAGATGCTCGAGGGTGCGAATCACTGGCCGCTCGGGGGCGCGCGCTGGCAGCCGGCGGTCTCGCTGGTGCATCGCTGGCTCGTGCAACGGCTCGGCGAGCCGCTCCTCGAAACCTACGCCGAGGCGATGGCGGACCGGGAGCCGAACGACCGCGACTAGTGTGGTGTCCGTCGTGACCACGGGGCGCATACGCAAGCCACGGGCCGGAACGACGAACGCGGTGTCAACGCGATGTCACGGTCGGCAGCGGGGCGCGGGACCGGACCTTGACGGCCCGCCGCCGCGGGGCTAGGGTCACGCGCACTGCACGGGGTGTCCGCGCCGCCCCTTCGCATGGAGGTAGCCAGCGACAAGCCGGGCGCGGCATGCCCTCGCCAGCACGTGTGGATGTGATGATCGCCCGGTGGGGACTGGCTCGAGAGGCCGCCTCCTGATCGTGGGTGGAGGAGATGTCGTTGGAGACGAACGCGCCCGCGGCCGAGCCGAATGATGCGGTCGACCGGCTGGAAGCCGTCAGCGACACGGCGCTGGCGCTGCTCTCGCTCGACGACCTGCTGCACGAGCTGCTCGCCCGCGTGAAGCGCATCCTCGCCGCCGACACCGCCGCCATCTTCCTCCTCGACGGCGACGTGCTCGTCGAACGCGCGGCCACGGGGCTCGAGGAGGAGGACACGCGCGAGGTGCGCATCCCCGTCGGCGCGGGCTTCGTCGGGCGGGTGGCGGCGGACCGACACCCCGTCGCCATCGAGAACGTCGACCGCGCCCAGCTGGCGCACCCCGTGCTCCGCGAGAGCGGCATCCGTTCGCTCCTGGGCGTCCCCATTCTCTTCGAGGGGCGGGTGGTCGGCGTGCTCCACGTGGGCACCCTCCAGCCGCGCCAGTTCCGCCGCGCCGACGCGCAGCTCCTCCAGGTGGTGGCCGACCGGATCGGGCTCGGGATCGAATACTCCCGCCTCTACGAGCAGGAGCGCAACGCTCGCGCCCGTTCCGAGGTCGAGCAGCGGCGCAGCCGCTTCCTCGCCAACGTGAGCGCGCTGCTCGCCACGACGCCGGACTACGAGCCGACGCTGCGCAACCTGGCCCGGCTGGCGGTGCCGGAGCTGGGCGATTGGTGCGTGATCGACATGCTCGGCGAGCAGGGCCTGATGCGCCGGGTCGCGGTCGCGCACGTGGACCCGACGAAGGAATCGCTCGGGTGGGAGCTCGAGCGCCGCTACCCGATGCGCCCGGACGACGCCTACAGCCCGGCGCGGGTCGCCCGCACGGGGCGGCCGCAGCTCGTCGCGGAGGTCACCGAGGCCATCCTGGCCGAGGCGGCGCGCGACGTGACCCACCTCGACCTGCTCCACCAGCTCGGGCTGGCATCGGCGATCACCGTCCCGCTGGTCGCGCGCGGCCGGACCCTCGGCACGCTGAGCGTCGCGATCTCGGCGTCGGGACGCCGCTACACCCAGGAGGATCTCATCTTCATGGAGGAGGTCGCGGCCCGCGCCGCGCTCGCGGTGGACAACGCGCGCCTCTACCGCGAGGCCCAGGAAACCAGCCGGCTCAAGGACGAGTTCCTCGCCACCCTCTCGCACGAGCTGCGCACGCCGCTCACCAGCGTGCTCGCGTGGATGTGGATGCTGCGGCGCGGGCGGCTCGACCAACCCGCCGCCGAGCGCGCGCGGGAGACTATGGAGAAGAGCATCCGCTCGCTCCTGCACATCATCGACGACCTGCTCGACGTATCGCGCGCGATCAGGGGCCAGCTGCGTCTGGACGTGCGGCCGATCGGCCTCGTCCCGGTCATCCAGGCCGCCGTCGACGCCGTGCGCCCCGCCGCCAGCGCCAGGGACATCCGGCTGCGGACGACCATCGACGCCGACGCCGGGCCGATCCAGGGCGATGCGAGCCGGCTGCAGCAGGTGATCTGGAACCTGCTGATCAACGCGATCAAGTTCACGCCCGTCGGCGGTCGCGTTCACGTTCGCCTGGAGCGCGACGATTCGAGCGCGATCGTCACCGTGAGCGACAGCGGCCCCGGCGTCCCGCGGGAGTTCCTCCCGCACGTGTTCGAGCGCTTTCGCCAGGCCGACGCGGGCTCGACGCGCGCGCAGGGCGGCCTCGGGCTCGGGCTCGACATCGTGCGCCACCTGATCGAGCTGCACGGCGGCACCGTGAAGGTGGACAGCCCGGGAGAGATGGGTGGCGCGACCTTCACGGTCACGGTGCCGCTGCACGAGCCCGAGCGCGCGGCGGCCGCCGAGGCCGGCGCGCCGGCCGAGCCCGCGAGGCCGGAGCTGGCCATCGCGCCCTCCTCGGCGCTCGACGGCGCGCGCGTGCTGGTCGTGGACGACGAGGCGGACGCGCGCGAGGTCCTGAGCGTGCTGCTCACGGGTGCGGGCGCGGAGGTGCGGACGAGCGCCTCGGCCGCCGAGGCGCTCGACGTCCTCAAGCGCTGGCAGCCCGACGTCCTGGTCGCGGACATCGCGATGCCGGGCGAGGACGGCTACGAGCTGCTCTCCCGGGTACGGGACCTCGCGCCGAGGCAGGGGGGAGAGACCCCCGCCCTGGCCCTCACGGCCTACGCCCACCCGGAGGACCGGGAGCGCGCGCTGTCGGCCGGCTTCCACGACTACATCCCCAAGCCGTTCGAGCCTCCTTCGCTCGTGATGGCGATCGCCCGGCTGGCGCGCACCCGCCGCGCCACCCGCCGGCGAGCCGCCGCGCCGCGGCCCGGAGGCCTCATCATGCTGGTGGAGGACGACCCGGGCACGTGCGAGTACAGCTGCGCGGTGCTGAGGGACTGCGGCTACCGCGTGCTCACGGCGCAGAGCGGGGAGGAGGCGTTGCGGGTGTGGGCGAAGCACCGCGGGGAGATCGATCTCATCGTGACGGACCTGATGATGCCGCGCTCGAGCGGAGTGGACGTGTACCGCACGCTGCGCGCGGAGCAGGCCGACGTGCCCATCATCATCGTGTCCGGCTACCCGCTGGTGGCGGAGATGCTCGGGGCCCGGCAGGAGGGGGTGGTCGAGTGCCTCGAGAAGCCGGTCGCGCCCGAGCAGCTCGCGGCCTCGGTGCGCCGCGCGCTCGCGCGGGAGGCCTGGGCGGGCTGAGCCGCATCGCGCGGCGCCAACCCCCGTGCCACCCCGGGTCCCGAGCCTCGTCCTGGTGACCGACCGGGGCGGGACGGCGGGCCGCGACCTCGTCGCCGTCGTGGCCGCGGCCCTCGACGCGGGCCTGCCCGCCGTGCAGCTCCGCGATAAGGACCTCCCCGGACGGCCGCTCCTCGCGCTCGCGGAGCGGCTGCGCGAGGCGACGTCGCGCAGGGGGGCGCTCCTCCTCGTCAACGACCGCATCGACGTGGCGCTCGCGGTCGGGGCCGACGGCGTTCACCTGGGCGGCGGCTCGCTGCCGGCAGAGGCGGCGCGCCGGCTCGTGGGTCGCGCCGCCCTCATCGGCGTCTCGACGCATGCCCCCGGGGAGGCGCCCGCGGGCGCCGACTTCGCGTTCTTCGGCCCGGTCTACGAGACCCCGTCCAAGGGCGGCGCGCAGGGCGAGGCGCGGCTCGCAGAAGCGGTCCGGGCCGCGGCGCTGCCCGTGCTCGCGATCGGCGGCGTGACCGCCGCGCGCGCGCCGGCGGTGCGCGCGGCGGGCGCGGCCGGCGCCGCCGTGATCCGCGCCATCCTCGCTGCGGCCGACCCCGCCGCCGCGACTCGTGATCTCCTCGCCGCGCTCGCCTGAAGCCGCTTGCCGAGCGGCGCGCGGGCGGGGTAGCTGGAGCCGTGCGCGCCGCCCTCGCCCTCCGGCCGACGCCCGCGGTCGGCGCGTATCGGACGATCGCGCGGCACCACGGCGTGACGCCGGGTCTGCTCCGGCGCCACCCCGGGCCGGCGCCGTAGGAGGAGGAGACCATGGAGTGCATCTTCTGCCGCATCGTCGCCGGGGAGATCCCCGCCGAGGTCGTCACGCGCGAGCCCCAGGTGGTCGCGTTCCTCGACGTGCAGCCGCTCGCCGACGGCCACGTGCTGGTCGTGCCACGCGCGCACGTCGAGCGCGTCGAGGACCTCGGGCCGGCGGAGGCGGACGCGCTCTTCCGCGCCGTGGTGCGCCTGGCCGGACCGGTGCGCGAGGCCCTCGGCGCCGCGGGCACGACCATCGGCGTCAACAACGGCGAGGCGACGGGGCAGACGATCCCCCACGTCCACGTCCACATCGTGCCGCGCTGGCCGAACGACGGCGCCGGGAGCGTGCACACGATCTTCCCGCGCAACGTGAAGCGGAAGCTCGCCGACGTGGGTGCGGCGATCCGGAAGGCGATCGGCTAGGCCCCCGGTCCGGCCGCCCTCGCGACCGCGGCCGATCCTCCACCGGCGACGGGATTGACCCAGCTCGCCGACCCGACTAGCTCGGAGCGAAGTGACGCGGCCGGACCCCACGGACGGTTTCCGCCGCGAGCGGCACCGCGGCTTCGCGCTCGACGTCGACGCCCTCGAGGAGCCGGCCGACGGCTTCGCGCAGTCGGTCGTGCGGGGCCTCTCCGACCATCCGCGCTGGCTCCACTGCCGCTGGCTCTACGACGATCGCGGCAGCGAGATCTTCGAGCGCATCTGCGAGCAGCCCGAGTACTACCAGACGCGCACCGAGGCGGCGTTGCTCGCCGAGCACGCGGCCCAGATCCGCCGCGCGGCCGCCGCGCCGACGGTCGTCGAGCTGGGCTCGGGCAGCTCGGTCAAGACGCGCCACCTGCTGCGCGCGTGGCCGGGCGGGCGCTACGTGCCGGTCGACATCAGCCTCGGCATGCTCCGGCAGTCGTGCGCGGCGCTCGCCGCGGAGCTCCCGCGGCTCGAGGTGCGCGGCATCGCGGCCTCCTACGAGCGCGCCTTCCCGCTCCTGCGCGAGCTCTCGCCGCTCGTGCTCGTCTTCCTGGGCAGCACGATCGGCAACCTGAACCCGCAGGAGACGGCCGACTTCCTCGACCGCGTCTCGGCGGCGCTCGGCCCGGGCGACCACTTCCTGATCGGCATCGACCTGGTGAAGGACGTGCGCACGCTCGAGGCGGCCTACAACGACCGCGCCGGCTGGAGCGCGGCCTTCACGAAGAACCTGTTCGCGCGCATGAACCGGGAGCTCGGCACGCGCCTCGACCTCGACGCGATCGAGCACGTCGCCTACTACGACGGCCAGCTCGACCGGATCGAGATCTTCGCGCGCTTCCGGCGCGAGGAGGTGATCGAGCTGCCGGATATCGGCCGGCGCTTCCGCATCGCGCGCGGCGAGATGATCCTGACCGAGATCAGCCGCAAGTTCCAGGTCGACGAGGTGGCCGCCAACGCGGCCCGCTTCGGCTTCGAGACGGTCGGCGTGTTCAGCGACCCGACCAGGGCGTTCGCCGTGCTGCTGACGCGGCTGCGCGACCGCCGTCCCGCCACCGCGGGGCGCGAGAGCTCGGCGGACGCGCACCTGGCCGCCGCGCGCACCCGCACGCTCGAGCTGGTCGAGCCGCTCACGGACGAGCAGGTCACGCGGCAGCACCGCCCGATCATGAGCCCGATCGTGTGGGACCTCGGGCACATCGCGAACTACGAGGAGATCTGGTCGATCCGGGCGCTCGATCCCGCCGCGCCCGTCACCGAGGACGTCGACTGGATCTACGACCCGGTCGCCAACCCGCGCCCGAGCCGCAAGCATCTTCCCCTCCCCGACCGCGACGGCACCCTCGCCTACATGCACCAGGTGCGCACGCGCGTGCGCCGGCAGCTGGCCCAGGTGAACTTCGACCCCTCGGACCCGCTCCTCGCCCACGGGTACGTCTACAAGATGATCGCGCAGCACGAGGCGCAGCACTCGGAGACCATCCTGCAGACGATCCAGCTGATCGAGGATCTGACCTACGAGCCCGGGCGGCGCGTGGAGCCCCGCCGCGCCGCCGTGTCGATGGACGTGGAGTACGCCGTCATCCCGGCCGGGCCGTTCGTCATCGGGACCGACGACCGCAGCTTCGCCTACGACAACGAGCGGCCGGCGCACGTGGTCGAGCTCGGGCGCTACCGGATCGACCTGGCGCCGGTGACGAACGGCCAGTACCTGGCCTTCATGCTGGACGGCGGCTACCGGAGGCGCGATCTCTGGACCGAGGCGGGCTGGCTCTGGCTCAAGGAGACCGGCGTGGGGCACCCCGCGCAGTGGGTGCTCGGCCCCGACGAGCGCTGGCTCGAACGCTCCTTCGGGCGGCTGGCGCCGCTCGTCTTCGACCGGCCGGTCGTCCACGTGTCGTGGTACGAGGCCGCCGCGTACGCGCGCTGGGCCGGGAAGCGGCTCCCCACCGAGGCCGAGTGGGAGAAGGCCGCGGCGTGGGACCTGGAGACGCGCGTCGCGCGCCGCTACCCGTGGGGCGACGCGCCTCCCAGCGAGGATCACGCGAACCTGGACCAGCGGACGTTCGCGCCGGCCGCGGTGGGCGCCTACCCGCGCGGGCGGAGCTACTTCGGCTGCCACCAGATGATCGGCGACGTGTGGGAGTGGACGGCGTCGGACTTCGCGCCCTACCCCGGCTTCGTCGCCTTCCCGTACCGCGAGTATTCCGAGGTGCACTTCGGCAAGGGCCACAAGGCGCTGCGCGGCGGCTCGTGGGCGACGCGCCCGGTCGCGGTCCGGAACACGTTCCGCAACTGGGACCTGCCCCAGCGACGGCAGATCTTCGCCGGCTTCCGCTGTGCCGCCGACGGCTGAGGCGGCGCTCGCGGCGCTGCCGGTGGTGGTGGAGGAGGTGGAGTGCCGCGTGGGGGCGGTGCGGCTCGCGTCCTATCCGGGCGGCGGGCGGCCGACGTCGGAGGTCCGGCTGGGCGAGGGGCGTGGGGAGTGCGTGGCGTGGACGGCCGAGGCGCACGAGGAATTCCGGGCGCGGACGGGGGCCGCGCCGCGCGGCCGGTGGGCGCGCCTCGGCGACTGGTCGGAGGCGATGCGGGCGCGGTTCTCCGACCCGTACGAGCGCGCGGCGCTCGAGGCGGCGGCGATCGACCTGGCGCTCCGCCAGGCCGGGACGAACCTCTTCGAGCTCGCGGGCGTCACGTCGCGCGCGGTGCGCTACGTCGTGTCGTACGGGCGGCTGCGGGACCCGATGGCCGAGGCCGAGCCGGGCGTCGAGCTGAAGCTCGACGTGGACCCGGCGTGGGACGGCCCGACCTACGCCGCGCTCCGCCGCGTCGCGGTGCTCGACTTCAAGGGCACGGGGAGCCCGGCGGACCACGAGCGCGCCCACCGCGCCCTGCCCGAGGCGCTGATCGAGGATGCCCTCGCCGGGCCGTGGTCGGCGTCGCTGCGCACCCGGCTCGGCTTCGACGCGCCCGTCACGTCGGCGGGCGCGCTCGACGCGCTCCCGGTCCGGCCGGCCGCCGTGAACCTCAAGCCCGCGCGCATGGGCGGCGTGCTGGAGGCGCTCGCGTGCGCCGAGCGCTGCGCTCGGCTGGGGATCGACGTCTACGTTGGCGGGATGTTCGAGGTGGGTGTCGGGCGCCGGCAGCTGCGCGCGCTCGCGGCGCTCCTCTGTCCCGACGCGCCGAACGACGTCGCGCCGCTGGTGCCGCCCGAGCGGCCACCGCGCCTTCCGGTCGACGGCTCGGCGTCCGGGTTCGCCTGAGCGCCGTCACGGCAGGTACCGGTCGCCGAGGGTGCGGAGGAGCGGCGGGCGGCCGCGACGGACGCCGATCTCCCAGGTGATGGCGTGGGGCGCCGTGCCGTGCGCCCGAATGCGGCCCAGGTGGATGCCGCGCAGGTGGTGCCAGGCGCAGATGGCCACGCGGTTGGCGCGCGAGTTGTCGCCACCGGCCGAGCGATACCGGATGTGGTGGTCGTGGAGGTTGGCGCGCGAGGTGCAGGCCGGGACCGCGCAGCGCCAGCCGTCGCGCGCGAAGACCGGGTCGCGGTGCTGCGGCTGGGCCTCCCACTCGTGGCAGACGTGCTCGAGGAGCTTCTCGCAGGCCTTCCAGCGCGGCTCGCCGGCCGGACGGAAAGCGTCGAGCGCGGCGCGGAAGAGCGCGACGACCGACGGGGCCGCGGCGAACGTGATGTCGGCATCGAGCATGTCGTCACTGCGCGCACACATTTGCCGCTCGACCGGAGCGAGCGTGGCGCCGGGCGGAGGAGGCGCCGTCGGGAGCCCCGCGTCGCGCCGGTCGAGCGCCCATTCCACCTCGGCGACGAGGCGCCGGAGCGTCACCTCGCCCGCGCGCGCGACCCAGGCGTCGTCGCGGGAGGCCACGGGGAGGAGGGTCAGCGCGCGCAGCCACGAGACGTTGCCCTCGCGGTAGGCGGCGGCGAGCGCCGGCGTCCGGCGCAGCCCGCGCTCGAGCGCGACCAGGGCGCGCGCCTTGCGCCCCGAGAGGCCAAGGCGCTCTGCGACATAGCGGGACGCCGACGGGAAGCCGAAGGCGCGGTGCAGGCGAAGGTCGAAGAAGGTGCGGAGGAGGACACCCATCTGCCAGTCGATGCGCTGCATGGCGCGGCGGGCGACCCGCAGGCGCTCGTCGATCATGAAGGGGTCACCCGCAGGGCCGAGCTGGAGGAGCTTCTCCACGTCCTCCGCGATCGGCACTTCGACGGCGGACCAGCCGGGGTCGGCCGGCGTGTCGACGGGCTCCGGTGGGGGTTCGCGGAAAGGGCAGTCGTCGACGGGAGCGGGCGCGGCGGAGAGTCCCTCGGCGGCGATGACCTCGGCGGCGGCAGCGAGCGGGAGCTCGCTCCCCGCCATACGGCGGGCGAGCTCGACCGCCTGACGCCAGCGGGCGCGCAGCCGTCGCGGGCAGCGGAGCGAGAAGCGGAGGCGGTGGCGCTCGTCGGGGTCGGCGGGCGGGCGCGCGACGAGCGCCTCGAGCGCGCGAACCGTCCGGTCGCGCGCGAGCGCCAGCCACTCGCCCTCGCTGTCGGGCGTGGCCGCCGTGGCGAGGAGACGCGTCTGCGTCCACGACACGTCGCCCGCAGCGAAGGCGGCGGCAATGGCCGGGAGGCTCTCGAGCCGCTCGGCAACGCGCGCGAGGTCCTGCACCTGGCGTGCGGAGAGACCGAGCCGCTCGCGCGTCCAGTCGCCGAGGCGCGCGAAGCCGAGCCGGTTGTGGTAGCGGTCCGCGAGGAAGGTCCGCGCGAGCCGGCCGAGGACGCGGCGGCAGACCGCCTCCTGGCGCGCGAGGCGGCGGAGGTAGCCGTCGAGCTGGCGCGCGCGGAGGTCGCGGTCGACGGTGCGCCGGTCGCCCGTGTCGGCGAGGACCTCTGCCGGGACGACGTCCATATATGATGCGAGCGAAGATTAGGCGAAGATCGACCCCTGCGTCAACGCCGCTCGGGAACGCATCGGCCGCATGCATCCGCCGCTAGCGACGCCCGCGGAGGCCCCAGAGCAGGAGCAGGCAGCAGAGGAGGATGCCGGCCGCGGTCGACTGGAGGCCCAGGTTGACGATCGCCTCCTGCCACCCGGCCGCGGTGTGCCCGGCGCCGGCGATCGGCGTCATGCTGCTCGTGCCGAGGATCGCCGCCAGGAGGAGCGACGCCGAGCTGCCGTACGTGCCGAAGAGCGCGAGCCGGTAGGCCGCGGACTCGGCGCGCGGCGGGAGCCGGAGCTCGGGCCAGAGCGCGCCTAGCACGGCGAGGAAGGTGCCCGTCATGACCCCGCCCAGATGGGCCGAGAGGCCCATGCGCGGGTTCGTCATCCGCTGGACGAAGGCGCCCACGACGAGGCCGAGCAAGAAGAGGAAGATGCCGTGCCAGAAGAGGCGGCGCCGCCGGTCCACGAGCCCCTCGTAACACAGGTCGGCGCGCAACGTGGAACCGCGCGGGCCCGCGTGCTAGCAGGCTCGCGTGCCGTTCGTCGAGTTCGCCGCCGCGGGCTTCCGGCTGCCGGACGGGCGCGCGCTGCTCGACGGGCTCTCGCTCGCGGTGGAGGAAGGCGAGACGCTGGCCGTGATCGGGCGGAGCGGGTCGGGGAAGACGACGGCGCTCAAGCTCGTCAACGCGCTCCTCATGCCGAGCACGGGCGAGGTGCGCGTCGCGGGGCGGGCGACGACGGCGTGGGACGCGATCCGCCTCCGGCGCCGGACGGGGTACGTGATCCAGGAGGTCGGGCTCTTCCCGCATCTCACGGTGGCGCGGAACGTAGGGCTCGTGCCCGAGCTGGAGGGCTGGCCAGCGGAGCGCATCGCGGCGCGCGTCGAGGAGCTGCTCGCGCTGGTGGGCCTCCCGGCGGCGGAGTTCGCGCCGCGCTACCCGCACGAGCTCTCCGGCGGGCAGCGACAGCGGGTCGGCGTGGCGCGCGCGCTGGCCGCGGACCCGCCCCTACTGTTGTTGGACGAGCCGTTCGGAGCGCTCGATCCGATCACGCGCGCCGAGCTGCAGCGCGAGTTCCGGGCCCTGCAGGCGCGGCTCAGGAAGACGGCGATCTTCGTCACCCACGACATGCGCGAGGCGGCGCTGGTGGGCGACCGGATCGCGGTGGTAGCGGGCGGGCGGCTGCGCGCCGTCGCGACGGGGGACGGGCTGCGTGCGAGCGGCGATCCCGAGGTGCGCGCGCTCATGGACGCGTGATGCTGCGCGAGGTGCTCGTGGAGACCGGCCGGCACGTGATGCTGGTCGGCGTGTCGGTCGGGGTGGCGTCCGCCGTCGGGGTGCCGCTTGGCGTCTGGCTCACGCGCCGGCCGGGGTGGAGCCGCATCGTCCTCGGCCTCGCGAGCGTGCTCCAGACGATCCCGAGCCTCGCGCTCTTCGGGTTCCTGATCCCCGTGCCGTGGATCGGCGGCATCGGGGTGCGCACGGCGCTGGTCGCCCTGACGCTCTACTCGCTGCTGCCGGTGCTCAGGAACACCGTGACGGGGATCGCAGGCGTCGACCCGGCGACCCGCGAGGCCGGGCGCGGCATGGGGATGACGGACGCGCAGCTCCTCTGGCGCGTGGAGCTGCCGCTCGCGGCGAGCGTCATCATTGCCGGCGTTCGTGTAGCCACCGTGATCGGGATCGGCGTCGCGACCATCGCGGCGGCGATCGGCGCGGGCGGGCTCGGCGTCTTCATCTTCCGCGGTGTCGCGATGGTGGACAACCGCACGATCCTGGCCGGCGCGCTGCCCGCGGCCGCGCTGGCGGTGGGGGCGGAGCTGGCGCTGGGCGCGGTGGAGCGCCGGGTGAGGCCGCCGCGGTGAGGTGGGCCCTGCTGGTGTTGGCGGCGCTCGCGGCCTGCGGCCGCGGCGCGGACGTCATCGTCGTCGGCTCGAAGAACTTCACCGAGCAGCGCATCCTGGGCGAGCTGCTCGCGCAGACGGTCGAGTCGGTGGGGCTGCGCGCGGAGCGGAAGCTCGACCTGGGCGGCACGTTCGTCTGCGATGCGGCCATCCGCGCCGGGCAGATCGACATGTACGTCGAGTACACGGGGACAGCGCTGGCGGCGATCCTGAAGGAGAAGCCGGAGGGGATGGACCGCGCCCAGGTGCTCGCGCGCGTGCGCGAGGCGTACGCGAAGGACGGCCTCGTGTGGACGGCGCCGTTCGGGTTCGACAACACGTTCGCGCTGGTGGTGCGGAGGGACGCGGAGGAGGTGCGGACGATCTCCGACCTGGCGGCGCACCCCGGCGACTGGCGCGCCGGGTTCGGCTACGAGTTCAAGGAGCGGGCGGACGGCTACCCCGGCCTGGCGCAGGCGTACGGACTCGAGCTCGCGGAGATCCGGATCATGGACCTCGGGCTCCTGTACCGGGCGCTCGTCGACCAGAAAGTGGACGTCGTGGCGGGGAACGCGACGGACGGGCAGATCGAGAGCCTGAAGCTGAAGGTGCTGGTGGATGATCGAGGGTACTTTCCGCCATACGAGGCGGCGCCGGTGGTGAGGCGGGTGGTGCTGGAGAGGTACCCAAAGCTCGCAGCGGCGCTGGAGGGGTTGGGAGGGAGGATCTCGGTGCAGGGGATGAGGCGGATGAATTATGAGGTGGATGGGGGGCACCGGGGGCCGAGCGAAGTTGTGCGTGAGTTCCGCACGGCGTCGTAGCCACCGCACCTGAACCCAGGTGGATTCGCACTGCGCATCTCCTCTGGTTCGGGCCCGACGGTTAGGCGCGGCGCTGCGGTTGGCAGTGATCCTCGTCGCGGCCCTGCCCGTCGGCTGCCAGCGCGCGCAGGCGCCGTCCGTTTCCGTGGAGCGCGGGGAGCGGCTGCTCGTGATCCGCCCCACCCGGACGACAGACGCTCGGCGCGGGTGGTCTGATCCAGCGGGTGGTGTCGGCGCACGGCACCGTGCGCGTCGTGCTGGTCACCGCCGGAGATGGCTACGTGGAGGCGGTGCGGTACGAGACCGGGGAGCTCAGACCTCGCGCGCCCGTGTACGTCGCCTACGGCGAGCGGCGGCTGCGCGAGGCGCGGGCAGCCATGCGGAAGCTCGGGGGCGACCGGATGCGCCTGGGCCTCCTCGGCTTCCCCGATGGCGGCCTCGAGCAGCTCCTTCAGGCTCACTGGTGGCGCGACGTGCCCGAGCGCTCGCCGACCACCGGAGCCGTGCGCCCGCCCTATCCCGAGGCGCTCGACCGCAGCGTTGCGTACGATGGTGACGATCTCCGCCGGGAGCTCGTGCGGGTGCTGCGCGAGACCCGGCCGACCACCGTCGCGTTTCCCGATCCGCTCGACCGCCATCCCGATCACAGCGCCACGGGCGTCTTCGTGCTGCTCGCGCTGGGGGACCGGCTCGCCCGAGACGGACGTCTCCCGCGTCTCCTCGCGTACCTCGTGCACTGGCCCGGTTGACCGCCGGGATGGGACGATCCCCAGCCGGCGCTGGAGGCGAGGGGGCAACCCCTGGAGCTCCCCCCGGACCTCCCCGACCGTGGCCTCGCCCGCGTGGCCCTTCCGCTCTCGCGCACCGAGATCGACGGGAAGGCGGCCGCTCTCGAGTGCTACGTCACCCAGCAGGAGGTGCTGTCGAGTCTCCTCGCCGCCTTCGTGCGCCGCACGGAGCCCTTCACGGTCTTCACCGTGGCCGAGGTGCGAGGTGTAGGGAGCACGATCCAGCGGAAGGCCCGCCAGTAGGCAGTGGCTCGCGGAAACGGCTCGTTCGGCGCGGCCAGGATGTTCCGCTCGGGACCTCGCGTACTCCCGTCACGCAGTTCGACCGTGCGGTGACCATAGCTCGCTGCAAAGGCGCTGTGCGTGACGGGCACCGAGGTCAAATGCCGCTCCACGTTCAGCGTGTGAAATCTCCGACCTACCGAATCTCGACGACATTCGTCTCAACTGTACCCGGCGTCCGCTCGGGCACCGGGCCACAGGTCGTCAGTACGATCTTTCCTCGGTCTGCCTTCGACACCCCACGAAGCCGCATGTTAGCGCCCGACCCCGGAACTTCCAGACAACCGTCTCGCTCCGGCAATTCTCCGTCGACCACGACCGCGACCGCCTCGCCTCGTTCGGGCACCAACCTCCCCTCCCGCGCCACCCGCACCGGCCCCACCGTCATCGCATGCAGCGCCACCACGATCTCCTCCCCCCGTGCATACCGATCGAACTCCGTACGCCCAAACAACCTCGCATTCCCCGCCGACAAATTCTCCTCCACCCTCGACGTGCTCGGCTCCCAGAACCGCGGCTGCCCCACGTCTATATGTAGGAATCCCTCCTTCGCGTAGTACCCCGCCCCGCAGCAATCCAGCGCCCGCACCTTCATCCACAACGGACGCAGCACCGCCCGCGGAAACGCCACGTCGGCCGCGAGTCCCTCCGTGTGCAGCGACCCGCCCGCGGCACGCATGCCCTTCGCGCGCAGCCCCTCGTTGTAGTCCGGGCTCCGATACCCCGACATCAACGTCAACGGCCGCACGCGAGACGTCTTCTGCACCCAGCTCAGCACCTCGATCAGCCGCAGCGACGCCCTCCCCTCCCCGTCATCGCCGGAAGACCGGAACGCCCG